>Ga0207952_1001259_pt1 | contig 11484 bp, 9 predicted proteins | sample SubbioR12Aug_8Ca_FD_184831 | JGI IMG/M metagenome (GOLD analysis project Ga0207952, IMG submission 184831) | Serpentinite rock and fluid subsurface biosphere microbial communities from McLaughlin Reserve, California, USA - CR12Aug_8Ca (SPAdes) | ecosystem: Environmental > Terrestrial > Deep...
GTTGCTATGGGCGCTTGGTCATAATCTGTCGGTCGCCAGTGGCATCGGGTTTATCGCGCTGGCAGGTGTTTCGGCTGAATTCGGTGTGATCATGCTGCTGTATCTGAAACAGTCGTGGGAAAGCCGCATCAGGGCAGGCAATGATACTCAGGAAGATTTGCTTGATGCCATCCGTGAAGGTGCGGTAATGCGGGTGCGGCCAAAGGCGATGACGGTTGCCGTTATCATCGCCGGGCTGGTGCCTATCATGTTTGGCGCGGGAACTGGTTCGGAAGTCATGCAACGGATTGCCGCACCCATGGTGGGCGGGATGATTACAGCGCCCTTGTTGTCGATGTTTGTAGTGCCTGCCGTTTATCTGCTATTGCGTCGGCCGCGACATTTTCTTAATAAGGCAAGGAGAGTTACAACTACTGAAGTAGTTCATGAAAATCGTATGCCAGGATCTGGTCAATAATTCAATTTCAATAGGGAACACGAAATTGCGCCAACGCTTGATGAACGTCAGAGGCGACAGTAGACTCTCATGGTAATGTCTAAGGGAATTGGTCAGACTTTCTGCAATGGAAATCAATTCGATTTGTTCGAAGTTGCACACAAGCGGGCAGTTAGAACTGACCAAAACTGCAAGTACACCGATAGATCATCGTCTGATTTGCAAAAAAAATCCTTGGAATTGCTTGCCGCTTAAGTTTCTATAGGTAGAGGCTACTTACAGGAAAAGCCTGTGGCGGTAATCGCTCGAGATCACGGCTTAATTTGCAAGTGAAGGTGGTATCGATCCAGAATAAAAGTATAATGATTCTCATTTCTTATCTATGCACGGCTATGTACAATTTCGGACAAACACCCATGGCAATTCTCCGTACCATCTTATTTGCGACTGTTGCTTTGTTGTACACAACATTGCCGACAATGGCGCAAACTACTCAGGATCAGGACAAGGCCAAGCAAGTTTGGCAGTTATTGGATTATGTCGCGGTCGATTATGGCGCGGCGGTCAAAGATGGTAAAGTTGTCAGCCCCTCAGAGTACAGTGAAATGCAAGAGTTTGTTATGTCTGCCGAACGCCAGTTGGCAGCGTTGCCACGTAGTGATCAACAAAAAGATCTGTTACTGAAGGCCGCAAACTTGAGCAAACTCATCGCAAATAAATCAAGCGCAACAGAGGTCTCTACATATTCGAGGGACTTGGCCGGAGCCCTATTGGTTGCCTATCCAGTACCTGTATCACCAAGCAAAACTCCTGATCTAAAAATGGGATCACAGTTGTATCTGGCCCAATGCGCAAGTTGCCACGGCAGCCTTGGGCGAGGTGACGGACCATTGGCGGCGAGCTTGAATCCGCCGCCTATCGCATTATCTGGTCACGACCGTGCGCAAGAAAGAAGTTTGTTCTCTTTGCACCAAATTATTACGCAGGGTGTCAATGGCACAGCAATGCCATCCTTTGCTAAATTGTCTGACGAGGAGCGTTGGGCACTCGCATTTTTTGCTTCCAGCCTGGCGTATGATAAGGTCGACCGGGATGGCGGCAGCAAATTGTGGCAGACGAATTCATCGCTGCACGCGGCGATACCGTCTTTAAGTGTACTGAGTCAGACCTCTGAGGCAGCACTCGCCAACAGCATGCCTGCAGGCGAGGCTAAGCAGATAATGGCTTACCTGAAGAGCAACCCCCAAGTGCTGGAACAGGACAAAACCGATACATTGGTGCTGGCAAAATTTCGGCTAAAGGAGAGCCTTGCTGCATTAGACAAAGGAAATGTCCCAGAAGCTTCGCGCTTGGCAATTTCAGCTTATTTAGATGGATTTGAACCGGCTGAACCAGCGTTGGCGGCAAAGGATAAAGCATTATTCGATACGATAGAAAAGAGTATGGGAGCATTTCGTGCCGCGGTGACTATCAATAAGGCGGATGAAGCGCACGCCATTGAGAAACAACTTGCATCACAACTGAGTCAGGCACAATTGGTATTGCAATCAGGTGCTGGCGATCCAATCAGCACTCTGGTCAGCGCCCTGACTATCCTTCTTCGAGAAGGAATAGAAGCCTTGTTAGTGGTAGTGGCAATGGTCGCTTTCTTGAAGCGCGCCGAGCGCAAGGACGTGCTGCCGTATGTGCACGCTGGCTGGATCGCTGCACTGGTTGCGGGGGGGCTAACTTGGGTGGCTGCAACTTACCTGGTAACATTCAGTGGCGCGAGCCGCGAGATGACCGCAGGTTATTCGTCTTTGTTTGCCGCTATCGTGTTGCTCAGCGTGGGTATTTGGATGCACCAGAAAAGCCTTGCCGGCCGCTGGCAAGAGTACGTCAAAGAAAAACTGTCTTCCGCTCTCAATAAGCGCTCAGCGACGATGCTATTCTTATTGTCCTTCGTTACTGTATACAGAGAAGTGTTTGAAACTGTATTGTTCTATGCCGCTTTGTGGGGTGATGGGAATGGTGGTTACTTGTTGAGTGGTTTGTTAATCGGGATCGTCATCTTGGTTATAATCGCTGCGGTACTGCTTCGCACTTCGGCAAGATTGCCGATCAGCCAATTCTTTGCTGCCAGCTCAGCCTTGGTGGCGATCCTGGCGTTCGTCCTCGTCGGTAAAGGCATTACGGCGTTGCAAGAGGCCGGTGTCATCAATATCACGCCGATTGAGATGCCACGCATTGATCTGTTAGGTATATACCCGTCGGTGCAAAGTATGGTCGCTCAAGCGATTATTTTAGTTGTGATTGCAGCTAGCTTTATGTTCAATCAACGTCTGGGAACCAAGCAACTTACTTAAATGTGGCAATAGTAGGCAGATGGTTTCATGCCGTTAGCATCATCAAATTCAACAAAAACCGTTGTGAATGACGACCGGTTGGGAGAGCATATTATGTGCATCCTGCTTTCCGGCATGCGCAACTGGTTGATGGCATTAAAGGATTGTGACTCGCCAAAAACGTATACGATGGCTAAATTCCCGCCTTCTGTCGGCCCTGCAGCATTAACAGAGAGTGGAGTCGAGTATTTCTGTGTTTCCATGGTGCACGTTATGGCACTGTGAATATCTGGTGACGCTCAGAGACAACGCCTTTAGCCATGCTCAACAACCTTGTGGATGGCAATCCTGGGCTTCGTTCGGCAATGGCAGATCACGCTAATAAAATACCCGCACCTCGCCACCCATGACGTCGAGCAGGCGGGTTACTTCCAGCATTAATAACGCGGACAGCAACCATTTTCCGGCCACGAGTGGCTGGCGCGCGCCAGTTCGGAGAGCGCTGCTTCCATACGCCCCAGATCAGCCATCCTCTGGCACACGTCCATGAGCTTGAGGCCGACTTCACGAATTTCAACCAAATCACAACCGGAAACGCAGATGTGGTGATAGCTATCGCAGTGATCTGTCTGTTCTTGACGGTCGCATCGGAAAGCAGTAGTGACACAAAAGTTGAGGTGCCAGTTAACTTTTGTCAGTTGCTTAGTTCGCTGACGAACAGACGACAGTAACTGTAGAGACCACAATTTCGAGAACACTAAAGAGGTAAAGCATGCTCCCATCTGACAAAATCCAGCTTGAACTTCCACTCATCCTTCCCGATATTTCTGATCAGAGGGACAAATGCGTAGACAGACTGATCAAGATACTGACCGGTCGCCCAGGAATTGAACGAGTGCATCTTAAACAGCTTGAGGGTAAGGAAACACTACTTTGCTTGCACTACGAACCAAAAGTGATCTCTGTAACACGCTTACGTGACCTGGTACATACGGTGGGTGCAGAAATATCAAAAAAATATGCACATTACACTGGCCGGATTGCTTTCCCTTTACATGCGCGTAATGCCCGCCTTTATTCTAATCGCTTAAAAAGCATCCCAGGAGTATTGGAAGCAGAAGTATCAAGCACTGGTGGAATTCGGGTCGAATACCAACGCGATGCAATGACAGAAGCCGCTTTATGTCGACAAATCGAAGTGCTATGCGGTTCCTCCATGAATAGAAATGTCTCGGTCGGTCTTCTATCAGCTCCATCCGAAACCAAGATCAATCAGATTGCCAACGAGACAAATATCAAGTCGGCTTTTCAAACGCCAACTGACCAATTGCCAAATACGTCAGCGGGAAAAAATGTTCGCCCGTACCTGGAGGAAGACCCAACCCGTCCAGAAATTGGTCACCAACATCACGATGATGAGAAAGACGGTAAGTACGAAGAGGGCAAAAGAGGCGGGGATGTCGAACATAATCACAGTGACGGTGGAATTTTTGGCGAGAAATCCGAACTGATCTTTGCGATTCTGGCAGGTGTATTCGTGCTAGCTGGGTGGTTGATTTCAAAGGCCAGTATTGGGCCGGAGTGGTTGCCCAAAGCGTGCTTTGTGGCTGCTTATGTCTTCGGTGGTTACTTCACCACGAAAGAGGCATTTGAGAATATTCTGGTCCGTCGGTTTGAAATCGACACACTTATGCTGGTGGCAGCAACTGGTGCAGCTATTTTAGGGGAGTGGGCAGAAGGTGGCCTGTTACTGTTTCTGTTTAGCCTTGGTCATTCCTTGGAGCATTTCGCCATGGGTCGGGCCCGACGTGCGATTGAGGCATTGGCGAAATTGGCACCTGAAACCGCGATTGTCAGACGAGAAGACAAAACTGAAGAGGTAAGTGTCGAAGTACTGCAGCGTGGCGATGTAGTACTGGTTAAACCCAATGAGCGGTTGCCAGTAGATGGTGTGGTGATAAAAGGCACTACCAGTATTAATCAAGCACCGGTTACAGGGGAAAGTGTCCCTGTTGATAAGCAACCCGTCGAAGATGGAATGATTGCTATCGCGAAGTTTGAGCAAGTTCGCGCAGAAAGTCGCGTCTTTGCCGGCACGATAAACGGTGCCGGAGCGATCGAAGTCATGGTCGCTCGCCTGGCTGGTCAGTCAACCATGTCTCGCGTAGTGCAGATGGTGGCCGATGCTGAAGCCCAGCGGTCACCAACGCAGCAGTTTACTGATAAATTTGAGCGTATTTTTGTACCGGCTGTGCTGGTCACCGTTGCATTGCTTATGCTGGCATTTCTCATCATAGATGAACCGTTCGCTAATAGTTTTTACCGTGCAATGGCCGTGTTAGTGGCCGCAAGTCCCTGTGCCCTCGCTATATCTGTACCCAGTGCGGTGCTTTCTGGGGTGGCAAGGGCAGGGCGGGGAGGTGTCCTCGTCAAAGGTGGCGGTCCACTGGAAAACCTCGGCAGCCTGACCTCGATTGCTTTCGACAAAACAGGTACTTTGACTGAAGGGCGCCCCAAGCTGACAGATGTTATTCCGGCAGAAGGCGTAACGGAAGAAGAACTTCTCAATGTAGTGCTTGCAGTCGAATCGCACAGCGACCATCCCTTGGCAACAGCATTGGTGAGTGGGATAAAAGCGAAACTGGAACAAAAAACTCAAATCGGGCTTGCCGAGGACATCAAGAGCATCACAGGTCGAGGCATTGAAGCCATAATCGAAGGGGAGAAAGTTTATATCGGCAAACCAGTCCTGTTTTCTGAACTTGCTGGTGTCAGCTTACCCGATGTGTTGGCGAAAACAAATGAGGAACTGGTAAGCAACGGCCGGACAACCATGATTGTACTCAAAGGAAAACGCTTCTTGGGAACGATTGGTGTCATGGATACACCCAGGGATGCCGCGGCTTCAGTCATGGCACAACTAAGGGCTTTAGGAATAGAAAGACTGATCATGATCTCTGGCGACAACCAACAAGTGGCAGATGCCGTCGCACGAACAGTGGGTTTGACCGAAGCCAAAGGTGATCTGATGCCTGAGCAAAAAGTCGATGCCATCAAACAACTGCGCGAACAGCACGGGAAGGTTGCCATGGTCGGTGACGGCGTCAACGATGCACCCGCCATGGCAAATTCGACAGTTGGCATTGCGATGGGTGCTGCTGGTTCGGATGTAGCGCTTGAAGCTGCTGATGTGGCGTTGATGGGTGATAATCTGGCGCAATTACCCTTTGTCGTTGGTCTGTCACGCAAAACAAGTCGCATCATTAAGCAAAACTTATGGGTTAGTCTTGGTGTCGTTGTTGTCCTCATACCCGCAACAATTTTCGGGCTAAATATTGGCACTGCCGTGCTATTCCATGAAGGATCGACATTGCTGGTTGTCATTAATGCCTTGCGGTTACTGACATATAAAGATGCGGACGGGAAATAATAAATCGGCTGTTTGATTATGTGGGATAAGGAGCAACTAATTCAAATTATGAAAAAATCAGACGGACATCCTTTCATCGAATTCAATCGACCATTTTTACTTCATCTTCGATCATGCAGAATGCATTCACATCAAGAAAATACTGAGGGTAGAAAAGGTTGAGTCGCTTCGACTATATTTCCATATTGATGGAAATATAGAATTAAAGTAAAGCGAAATTAAGCTTTCCTCAGAAAATTATCTATATGGCAAAGCTGAGATGGGTGTCAGAGTGATCAAGATTTTCGATGCCATCCAGGCCCTGCGAATAATCTTGATGAGGGTCCGTTTTCTGAGGCAACGACATTTATGAGTAACTCTAGGCAATATCGTGATATTACCGATCCCGGCCCTGCTGGGAGGACATCTATCAGGCCGGAAATTACCTGCGCCGCAGCAGCGCCCATATCTGTGCGAAAATGTTCAGGCCGCTGTGACTGCAACAAATTTAGCTACAGCACCCAGGTTGCTGCTGGATGGGTGGACATGGCACCGATCCAAACGAACAGAATACGCAACAATCACCTGACTTGGGACGCAGCAGTGCTTTGCAACTTGGGCACTCGTAATAAAACTGGCAGGCGTCCGTGGGCATAATTTCTGTCTGTGCGTGGCTGCAATAAGGGCAGGTCAGCACAGATTCGAGGATAATGGCGTTCATCGTGGCGTCACTTCTGCACGATGGATGGATAGCCTGCGTTCGTCGTGGCCTTGGTCAGCGCTTCCGGCTGGGTCCTATCGGCGTCATAGGTGACGGTGGCCGTTTTCTTGTCGAAATCAACCTTAACCGCGCTCACGCCGGTTACCTTTTCCAGAGACTTCTTGACCGTGACCGGGCACAGCTCGCAAGTCATGTTTTGCACTGCCAACGTGACGGTTTTCGGGGGAGCCGCCAGCACCGCGAACGATACAGTAGCCAAAAAAGCAATCAGTAGTTTTCGCATGGGAATTTCCTTTCAATAAAACAACAAGGCGAACCGCGGTAAGACCAGCAAAGCCAGTAGCAGAACAGCGACAATCCAGAACGTCAAGCGCTGCCTTTGGCGCGTACTCGGATCAGCGCACGGTGTGCCGGGCGTACAGACCTGCGGCACAAGATAGAGCTTGCGGAAAGCCATCCAAAGAAACAGTAACGTCATGCCGATAAAAACAGGCCGGTACGGCTCCATTGCGGTCAGACTGCTAATCCATGAGCCACCAATCCCGAGTGCCAGGAGAACAAGCGGCCCAACGCAGCACACCGACGCACTGATGGCGGCCAGTACACCTGCAATCAACGAGCCTTTTCCGGTGAGCTGCACCATGTTAATTTCCTTGAATATGTTTGGCCAAGTGTTACTATAAATCCCGTACCCGAGTACGGAATCAAGAGAAATGTGATGACAACAAAACTGACCATAGGCACGCTGGCAGACGTTGCTGGGGTGAACATCGAGACGATCCGCTACTACCAGCGGCGTGGCCTGCTGGATGAACCATCCAAGCCGCTCGGTGGCCATCGGCGCTATGCGCCTGAGCAGGCAAAGCGTGTGCGGTTCATCAAGCGGGCGCAGGCGCTCGGCTTTACATTGGATGAGGTGGGTGCGTTACTGACCTTGGATGAGGCGTGTGCCTGCGGTGAAACACGGGCGCTGGCCGCACGCAAGCTCGGACTAATTGAGCAGAAGATGGCTGACCTCGCGGCCATCCGGCAGGCACTGGGTGGATTGGTACGGCAGTGCGACGTGGAAGACAGTCATACGGTCTGTCCGATCATTGATGTGCTTGCGCGTGATTGATGTTTCCACACTGCCACCAACTTGCGTAGCCATGAGAAACCTCAGGGATGTCGGCCGCAAGTTTGAGCAATAGGTGGTGGCTGGTTATTGAGAGCTGAGATTGAATTAAACCTTTGACTGCGATCTGGAATATGTGATCGTGACACCAAGTTTTTTAAGCCAGAGCCGTCAATTGATCAGCACTTTGGCCGGGGCTTTACTTCCTCGGCGAAGCAACAACATGCCAGTCAAGCCAGCATTGATTAGGGCTACCGCGATCATATCTGCCTGGGTTCCGCGCATTTCCATGAAATCCAGAACAAGGTTCACGCGATTTTTTTCGATCAGCAGGCACTCCAATCCGGCTAGCACGAGGTAGCCAGAAAATAATCATACGGTCTTGTTTCGATGGTTACGCAACGCCCATAAAAGCGCAAAGCACGCCAAACTCATGAAAGCTTTGTAAATCGGCGTGGGATAGCCCCCAGGAAAAGGAATGACAACACCGATAATATTGTTGTCGTAAGTCTGGGCGTACAGCCAATTCGGCAACCAGTCGGGCTTCAGGCTCATGTTTGCGGCATGCCCCTAATCCCCATCACCGGAAATCTGGCAACCAACTCGACCGATGGCATAGTCAAGCATCATGTCAGGGGCAATCGCATCCAGAAAAAGGCGCGTCGGCAAGTACCACCTTTTTCAGCATGACCAGTCCGGCAAGTGCACCGAAGATCAAACCCCCGAATACACTCAATCGGACCGACTGAAGATCATGGCCTAAGGCGAAGCCAGGAAACTGTCTGTATGTTCAAGAATATGAACAAGCGGGCCCCCACGACCTCGGCGATCATCCCTATCATGGTTAAATTTGCCCATCCCCCAAAAATGTAAAATTAGCCTAAAACCCCATCGGCGCGCAGTCCGCAGAGTGCTATTTTTCGACACTTTAAGTGCCACCATAAGACGCTCCTTTTACATTTTTGGGGAACTTGCAAAACTGGCTGTGTCATGTTGAGAATAAAACATCGCGCACTAGCGCAACACGTGGATATCCCAAACTTAGGATTCTTCGCTTCCGCTCAATCCTTGTTTCGATCCGCATACTGCACCTGGTCATCACACCAATTGCAACAGCCCAGTTTCGCAGTCATGTGATTCTTGGCCAGTTGGTTGTCCAACTGTTCTGCTGCCCGTCGTAGAGCAAACGATGCAGCTTGTAACTCCTTGGTCATGCAGCCAACCTGATCTGTCTCCGAAAATTGCACAAAATCATCCAGTAGAGTTTGCAGCGGCACGCTTACAATGTCGTACAGCGTTTCCTCAAACGTTGTTTGAAGATGAATTATCAGTTCTTGCTGCATTGGTGCCGCATGCAGGCGGAACGCTTGATGCCAGCTGAAGGCTGGGTTAAATAGATTTTTGTCGTCAGAATTCATCAATATTTGCTTTTAAAATGACATCGAGGGTTCGTTTCAATTGGTCCATGCACGCGACTACAAATCAATAGGGTGGTCAGCAAAGTCGTCTTGCCTAAGGACAATTTAATGCGTTTTCGCATTCAAGAAAGTTTTAAATTCATCCATCATGCGTTGCTGAGCTTCAAGCTTGGCACTGGTCGTGGCCAACTCCAATTGCAAACTGTTTATCTGCGTACCCAATGCCTTATTTTTTGCCAGGGCGTCGGCATGCTGCTCCTGTAAATCAGTGACCCGGGCAGTCTTTTCAATTAATTGGGCTTCCAGCTGCGCGACACGCTGTGCGATCGCACGTTGGGCGTCCAGGTCATTCTGCGTCTTGCGACTTTGATTTTTCTCTTCATATAGCGACTTCTGCGCTTGGGAAACCTCTACAACCAGCCTTGCCCCATCTTGATTCAGTTGTGTCACTTCGTTCTGCTTTATCACCAGGCTCTGTTGCAAATGACGCAGCTCAGCCTGCAGTTGCTGAACTTGCTGTTCATGGCGCCGTATATCCTGGTCACGTTGCTCTTTGACGGATGATCTGTAATGCTCCAGGGCATCCCGTGCATGATTGTGTTTTTCTTCCAGTGATCGCCGGTGTGTTTCATTCTCCACCAAACGATCCTTAAGATCCGTTACTTGCTGCGCCAAAGTATGCCTGGCGATGCATTCGCTCTGCAACTCTTCTCTGGTTTGCTCGTGGGATTGGATTTCTTGCTTGATTGCCGCAATGGTGAGGTCGAGTTTTTCTTGGATAGCTGCATTTTTTGCCGTCAACGCCGAAACTTCTGCCTCATGCAGGTGTCCTTTCTCGCTATGCTGTGATTCCAGTTCAGCAATGCGATTGCTTGCCTCAGCCTCTAGCTGGACAGCCAGGCGCGCTACCAGATCCAGTAGTGCGTCGCTGATGGAGGTTTTGCGATCAACGCTGCCGCCATTCTCCTCTTCCAACTCCTTCAGGTACTTGTGTATGGTGGTTTTGGAGCCGGTATTGCCCAAGGCAATTCTCACCGCATCGACCGACGGATGACGTCCCTGAGCTAACAGGCTATTACGTGCTTTTTCGACTTCCGACTTATACAATCCAGTTCTAGCCATTAATTACTCCATTGAATATCGTAATGTATTACGTATCATGTAATTACATACTACTTTATGCTTTAATTCAAGTAATAATGACTTATATGTCAATGCAGGATAAAGTAACCTTATCCAGTGTCATTATCAAAAATGAGCTAAAATCAACGAATTATTTGGTACGGTGCCAATTGGTCCAATTAAATGGAATTTGAGGTAGATGCAGCATGAGCAAAATCGATCATTACTTGCACGCTGGCACCCGTGACAATACCCGCGTTGCCTACCAATCGGCCGTTCGGCACTATGAAATCGAATGGGGTGGATTCTTGCCTGCCACCAGCGAAAACATTGCCCAGTATCTGGTTGATCATGCTGAAAAGCTCGCCATCAATACATTACGGCAACGACTGGCGGCTCTGGCGCAGTGGCACATTGATCAGGGATTCCCGGATCCGACCAAAGCTCCGTTAGTCAAAAAAGTACTGCGAGGCATACAAAGAGAGCATCCGGCGCAGGAAAAACAAGCCAAGCCATTTCAGCTTGACCAGCTCGGAATTGTTGATCATTGGCTAGCACAGGCGATTGCCACTGCAAATGCATCTGGCGATCGAGCTGCAGAGCTGCGGCACACCAGGAACCGTGCCCTGCTACTCTTGGGCTTTTGGAGGGGATTTCGTGGTGACGAGCTTACTCGTCTGCAAGTAGAGTACATTGAGGTCATTCCTGGTCAGGGCATGAGTTTTTTCTTGCCACATACAAAAGGTGACCGCCAAAATAAAGGTGTAACTTTTAAAGCGCCGGCTCTAAAGCGGTTCTGTCCCGTTGCTGCTTATGCGGCCTGGAAGGAATTGGCAGTGCTTGAGTCTGGCCCGGTATTCAGGTCCGTGAACCGTTGGGGGCAAATCGGAGATCAGGGACTTCATATGGATAGTTTGATACCCTTGCTGCGCACAATATT
>Ga0207952_1001261_pt1 | contig 11462 bp, 8 predicted proteins | sample SubbioR12Aug_8Ca_FD_184831 | JGI IMG/M metagenome (GOLD analysis project Ga0207952, IMG submission 184831) | Serpentinite rock and fluid subsurface biosphere microbial communities from McLaughlin Reserve, California, USA - CR12Aug_8Ca (SPAdes) | ecosystem: Environmental > Terrestrial > Deep...
TGCTGGGTATCGCCGCACTGCTGCCGATGAGTGCCGAAGTCAGCGCGGCGCCGATGAAGGCTGCCAAGGCGATGGCGCAGACGGTGCCGCCACTCGGCCCGCTGCCGCCGGTTCCGGTGCCGAAAGATAATCCGATGACGCCGGAAAAGATTGAACTGGGCAAGATGCTGTTCTGGGACAGCCGCCTCGGCGGCGATGCCAGTTCGCCTTGTGTGGCCTGCCACGCGCCTGGCCTGGGCTGGGGCGATGGCGGCGAAATTTCGCGCGGCTACCCCGGCACGACGCACTGGCGCAACTCGCAAACGGTGCTCAATTCGGCCTACTACAACAAGTTGTTCTGGGAAGGCAACGTCACCAGCCTCGAAGCCCAGGCACCGGCTGCGGCCGAGGGCAACGTTGCCGGCAACGGCGACCCGTCGGTGATGGAAATGCGCCTGCGCTTCATTCCCGAGTATGTCGAGCGTTTCAGGAAGGTGTTCGGGGTCGAGTGGCCGCGTATGACGCAGGCCTGGCTGGCGGTTGCCGCCTTCGAGCGGACGATTGTCTCGGACGCGAAGCAGGTGCCCTTCGACCGCTACATGAACGGCGACAAGAAGGCGCTTTCCGAATCGGCCAAACGCGGCATGGCGGTTTATAACGGCAAGGGCAACTGCATCCAGTGCCATAACGGCGCGCTGGCTTCCGACCAGAAGTTCCATGCGCTCGGCCTGCCGGAAAACGAAGTCTTCAAGACCGAGCCGCTGTTTCAGGTTACCCACCGCTGGGAGCATTACCAGAAAGGCATCGACGAGAAGGGTTATCGCGGCGCGGATTACGACTACGGTCTCTTCTATCAGACGAAGAATCCGAAGGACAAGCACAAGTTCCGCACGCCGAGCCTGCGCGAGCTGAAGTACACCGCGCCGTTCATGCACAACGGGATCTTCTACACGCTGGAAGAAGTGGTCGACTTCTACAACGCTGGTGGCGGCAACGGTCCGAACAAATCGCCGCTGATCAAACCGCTGGGGCTTGCCGATCAGGAGAAGAAGGATCTCGTCGAGTTCCTCAACGCGCTGTCGATGGACAAGCCGCTGCTGATGGACCCGCCCAAGCTGCCTGAATACAAAGTCATGAAATGACAAGGAGCCGGACATGAAACAGATTCAGATCAAGCAGGAAAATCACCATCACGATGACGAGGGCGGCGAGCGCGCCTGCATGAGCCGCCGCAGCTTCCTTCTGGCGGGCGGTTCGATCGTCGCCCTGGCGGCGATTCCCGGCGCCAGCCTGGCCGCCTCCGCGCAGATGCTCAAGGCCAGCTATCCGAGCGTGAAAATCGGCAAGCTTTCCGAACTCAAACTCGGCGTGCCGCTGGACTTCTCCTACCCCTACCCGAATGTCAGCAACATTCTCGTCAAGCTCGGTACGCCGGCCGGCGGCGGCGTCGGCAAAGGCAGCGACATCGTCGCCTTCAACCAGCAATGCACGCATATGGGCGGGCCGCTCAACGGCACCTACAAGAGCGAGCATCAGGTGCTCGGCCCGTGCCCGCTGCACCTCACGACCTTCGATCTCAGCCGTCACGGCATGGTGGTTTCCGGGCACGCGACCGAAAGCCTGCCGCAGATCGTGCTGGAGGTGAAAGGGGACGACATCTACGCCACCGGCGTGATGGGTCTTGTCTATGGCTACAGCGCCATGACCAGCAAGCGCCAGGCCTAAGGAGAAAGACATGAGCAAAGAAACGAAATACGTGGCCAGGGACTTCGTGCCGCTGCCGCCGAAGGATGCCGACGTTCTGACCACGGCCTGCGACTATTGCACGGTGGCCTGCGGCTACAAGGTCTACCGCTGGCCGGTCGGCAAGGAAGGCGGCGCCAATGCAGCGCAGAACGCACTGAAGACCGATTTCCCGCACCAGGCGATGATGGGATCCTGGGTCAGCCCGACCATGCACAACGTCGTTACCTACAAGGGTAAGCCGCACCACGTCGTCGTCATGCCTGACAAGGACGCGACGGTGGTCAACGTCGGCGGCAACCACTCGATCCGCGGCGGTACGCTGGCCGAGAAGTGCTACAACCCGAGTAACCGTACCCGCGAGCGCCTGCAGCATCCGATGATCCGGGTGAACGGCACGCTGACGCCGGTCAGCTGGGATCTGGCCACCGAGGTGATGGCCGACATTTCGAAGTACATCATCGCCAAATACGGCGAGCATGCGTGGGGTGTGAAGTCGCACTCCTACCAGTATTTCGAGAACGTCTACGCGATCACCAAGCTGGCGATGACGACCATCGGAACGCCTTCTTTTGCGTGGCACGACAAGTGTTCGGCGACCAACGACGCAACCGGCCTCGACGATGCCGGCATCGATTCCTTTGCTTCCAGCTACGAGGACTGGGCCGGCTGCGAAGTGGCCTTCCTCTCCGGTGTCGATCCCTACGAAACCAAGACGACGCTGTTCACGACACACATGATGCCGGGCGACAAGAAGTTCATCTTCGTCACGCCGCACAAGACGACGGGCGTCGCGTGGGCGGTAAAGGAAGGGCGCGGCCTCTGGCTGCCGATCATTCCCGGCACCGATACCGTGCTGCACATGGCGCTGGCGCGCATCATCATCGAGAACAAGTGGCAGGATCAGGCCTTCATCGACAAGTGGGTCGCCAAACCGTGGGAAGTCGATGCGGGCTACGGTCGCGGTACGCGCAACACCGGCTGGCAGTGGCGCACGACCTGGGGTACCTGGCAAAGCGATTGGGACGACTACCAGAAATTCATCCTGTCGCAGGAAGAGTCGAAACTCGATGTCGCAGCAAAAATTACCGGCCTGAATCCGGACGATATTCGCAAAGCAGCCGAGTGGATCGCCAAGCCGAAAGCCGACGGCAGCATGCCGAAAACCTCGTTCATGTGCGAGAAGGGCAATTACTGGTCGAACAACTACATGAACACCACGTCCTTCGCCTCGCTCGGCCTGATCTGCGGTTCCGGCAATCGCCCGGGGCGCATGATTTCGCGCGGCGGCGGCCACCAGCGCGGTGGTCTGTCGGCCGGCGGCGGCTCGGGCTGGCTGTCGCCTGAAAAACACCCGGGACGGCGCAAAAAGGACTTCAACCTCGACCTTTGGCTGACGCAAGGCAACCTGCGCTTCGCCTGGGTGATCGGCACCACCTGGGTGGCGGCGATGATGGGTTCCAACGCGCTGGAAAAGAAGATGCGCGACATGACCAGCGAAAATCCGCACCAGATCAGCAACCTGGATCGCGCAGCGATCTTCGACACGCTGAAAAAACGAGTCGACTCGGGCGGCATGGTGATGGCCAACACCGACCTCTACCCGGTCGCACCGGTCGGCACCGAGTTCGCCGACATCGTTTTCCCGGTCGCTTCGTGGGGCGAGGACAACTTCACGCGCTGCAATTCGGAGCGTCGTCTGCGCCTGTACAGCAAGTTCTACGACGCGCCGGGCGAGTCCAAACCCGACTGGTGGATCGTCCAGAAATTCGCCCAGAAGATGGGTTTCGACGCGGACGGCAGTTATCACTGGAAAGACTCCAACGACGTTTTCGAGGAAGCCGCACGCTTCTCGCGCGGCGGCGTGCTCAACTATCACCCGCTGGCGATGCAGGCCAAGGAAAAAGGCGTCAAGGCGCAGGAATTGCTGCGCGGCTACGGCACGACCGGCATCCAGACGCCGATTCGCGTAAGGAACGGCAAGCTGGTCGGCACCCAGCGCTTGCATGACCCCGATAACAACTGGGGCGAAATCGAACAGGCTGAAGTTCAGATTGCCGCCTTGTACGCCTTCAACACGCACAGCGGCAAAGCCATCCTGCTCAAGTCGCCGTGGAAGTATGCCGGCTGGATCCAGTTTTACGAAGCGGTCAAGCCGCGCGCCGAAAAAGACGAGTTGTGGGTGACCAACGGCCGTGTCAATGAAACCTGGCAGTCGGGTTTTGACGACTTGCGCAAGCCCTATCTTTCGCAGCGCTGGCCGGATGCTTTCCTGTTCATGCATCCGGATGATGCGAAGAAAAGGGGAATCGAGTCGGGCGACTACGTCGAAGTGGTGAACGACACGGTCTATATCCAGACCGGCCAGCCGCAAGGCATTCTGGATGCCGATCTGACCTTCAATCAGTTGATGAAGGACGGTCACATCATGACGACGGTTGGCAGTTTCCGGACAGTCGCCGTTGTTTCCGACGAGATGCGCCCAGGCGTAACGAAGGCAAACTTCAACTTCCCGAAATCGCCGGCCAATGCGGTTGTTTCGGCGGTGCCTGATCCGATGACCAACAATTACCGTTACAAGTTGGGGCGCGGTACCGTGCAAAAAGTGGGCGAGTCGCCGTACAAGCACAGCTTCACGCAGATGAGCCTGAAGCCGCGCAATATCGTTTGATCGAGTCATGGCGGCGCCCGTCGGGTGCCGCCATGAACCCGTATCGGCAGGATCTTGTGGCGGTAATTCTCGATCTGACCAGGTAGCCCTTTCGGGCTACCTGTTTTTTTCTCCAAATGAGTCATCGATCAACATTGAGGCAGAAATGAAGCTGGTGCAGTTTCACAATCGAATCGAGAAACTGCTGAAGTTGCATCCGGCATTGTCTGGCACGCTTCATCAGATTGGCCGTGGCGACGTTCTAAAAATTCCGACAGACAAGCCGTGCTTTCTGATCGTCGTCTCGGGGTGTATCGAGATTCACCTCCCTTCGCCCATTGAGAACGAATTTTGCTGCGAAACACTGGTGGCCGGAGACTGTTTGGCCCCCCACCGAGAGTTGTTCGCCGATAATTTTTCCGAATATTTTCTCAAGGCGTCAACGCCTTCGAGCTTCATGCTTCCGTCAGAGCGGGACTTTGAGTCATTGCTGGCATCGAATCGCTTGTTTGCTGCTGATCTGCTGCGTATCCAGATCCAGCGCGCCGCGGCGCTTCGCCGGGATACCGAACGATTGCGAATGGTCATGGCGGAAAGCCGTTTGATCCATTATCTGTTAACTGAAAACCTGCTCGGTGACAACGACCAGATCGCAATCAAGGGTTATCTTCGCGAAATGGCCGACCGGTTGGACATCGCGCCCGCAACGCTCAGCCGCATCATGCGGTCCCTTCAGAAGAGGGGGGTTTTAAGCAGGAATGGCCGTCAATTTCAGGTTCCCAGGCAGTTCATGAAGCTACCGTCACCGGAGTTTGGTCGTGATCAAGCACTCGGCAGCATTGCTTGACCCGTTTGGTCGTGCCGTTTCTTATCTGCGGTTTTCCGTAACGGATCGTTGCGACCTGCGATGCGCCTACTGTATGCCGCCAGAGTTCGATGACTACCAGATTCCTGAACATTGGCTGCGCTTCGATGAGATCCTTCGGCTGAGCAGAATATTCGTCGGTCTCGGCGTCTCGCGGATTCGTCTTACCGGCGGCGAACCTCTGGTCAGGGCAAGAGTTGCCGACCTCGCACATGGCATCGCACAAATCCCCGATCTGCAGGACCTGTCGATCAGTACCAATGGAACGCGCCTGAAGGAATTTGCCCGGACGCTCAAGACAGCCGGCGTAAAGCGGCTGAATGTCAGTCTCGATACGCTTTCACGCAGCCGATTTCAGGCATTAACCCGGCGAGATGCGCTGCTTGATGTGCTTTCAGGACTTGAGGCTGCGCGCGAAGCCGGTTTCGAGTCCATCAAGATCAACATGGTTTGGTTGCCGGAATTTAATGGCGATGAACTGGAGGCAATGATCGAATATTGCATGACGCGTGGTTTTGTTTTGCGCCTTATCGAGAACATGCCGATGGGCGATGCCGCCCGGGCGCTTGGCACCTCGTCGCTGCAACCGTTGATTAGCCAGTTGCGTGACCGTTTTTGCCTGATCGATCACGTCATGCCTGGCGGTGGTCCGGCACGCTATCTGGCGTCTGCGGATTTGTCTTTCACGATCGGGTTCATTACGCCGCTGTCCCAGCATTTTTGCGAGGATTGCAACAGGGTCAGGATTTCGGTCACTGGGACGCTTCATCTTTGTCTTGGTCAGGAGGATCGACTTGAATTGCTTCCGTTGCTGCGGCAGGGCTGCGGCGATAGCGAAATTGCCGATGAGATTCGCCGTGCGGTAATGCGAAAACCGATGAAACACGACTTCCAGACGCACCCCGATAAAATCATCAGGGTGATGGCCTCGACCGGTGGGTAAGCTTGCAATCCTGTCGAATTTGCGAGCCATGACTCCGTTACGCCTGCCAATATTGTTCCTGTCCTTTTTTCTTCCGGTCGCAGTTTTCGTGCTGCTTGCCACCGTGTTTTATGGCCAGGCCGAAATCAAGCGTGAACTGACCGGCCTGCGCAGTCGGGATAACCTCAACGTCGGTTTCGGCGCTGGCGCGTTGTCGCATCGGCTCAATTCCGCCACCGAAGATCTCAACTTTCTCGCCACGCACAGCGCTTTGCGCCAGGCCATGATTGCGCGGACGCCGCAAGCTTTGGCTCATCTCTCCGAGGCCTTTGCCGGCTTCGCTCGCAGCAAACGCATCTACGATCAACTGCGCTGGATCGACGAAACCGGCATGGAAATCGTACGCGTCGACTTGGTGGGGGGCCAGGCGGCGCTTGTCCCGACCGAGCATTTGCAGAACAAGGGTGCCCGCTACTACTTTACCGACAGCATCAAGCTCAACCCGGGTGAGGTTTTTTTGTCACAGCTCGACCTCAATGTCGAGGAAGGCAAGGTCGAGGTGCCCTACAAGCCGACCTTGCGACTGGCCACGCCAGTATTTGACGAGCGCGGCGAGAAACGTGGCATCGTCATTCTTAACTACCGCGGGCAAGCTGTTCTGGATGCCTTTGCCAAGGCCACGGCCGCTATTGCCGACCATGTGATGGTGGTTAACAGCGAAGGTTACTGGCTCAAAAGCGCAAACCCGGACGACGAGTGGGGCTTCATGTTCACGCGCGCCGACTTGCGTCTGGAAGCTCGTTCTCCGGCAGCGTGGGGGCGAATCCATGCGACCGATCAGGGTCAGGAGTTTCTTGCCGATGGTGTTTGGACTTGGCAGACCGTCTATCCGTTGTTCACGAATCAGGCGTCCAGCACCGGTGCATCTGAGGCTTTTATGCCCAGCCATGGTGACGTGGCGTTGAATCGGTATGTCTGGAAAGTTGTCGCTCATCTGTCGAGCGATACCGTGTTCGCGATACAACGCGCCGTGTGGCTCAGGCTGTTGGTTACGGTTGTTTTTGTACTGGGTTTGATTGGCTCCGTTTCCTGGGTTCTGGCCCGCGTCTGGTGCGAACCATGATTCCGTTGCGCCTGCCGATATTGTCCCTGCGTTTTTCTTTCGGTCGCAGTATCCGCACTGCTTGGAATCGTGTTTTACGGCGTTGCCCGTCCTGAAGGAAGTGACAATCCGTTACCGTGTTCAATGAACATGCGCGGCGCAAAATCCGGGCTCAGCATCAATGTTTCCGCAACTGATGGCGCTTGCGGACGTTCAGCGACCGCGGACGACAAAGGGTTCGGCCAGCGCGCTGCGCACCGAATCGCTGACGTTGAGCGCCTTGCCGAAATTGGCATTCCAGACGTCGGCATTGGCAAAATCCGCACCGTCGAGATCGGCGCCACTGAACACCGCATGCCGCAATACCGCGCCGGCAAGCCGTGTCGCCTTCAGTTTGCCGTTCGAGAAATCCGCTTCTTCCATTGCCGCGCCGGTCAGGTCGGCGCCCGACAGGTCGGTGCCGACCAGCTTCGCGCCGAGAAAGACGCCGCGGAAGGCGTAGCAGTTGCGGATCGACCCGCCCGACAGGTCGATGCCTTCCATCAGGATGTCCTTCAGGTAGGCGTTCGAGAAGTCGGCGCGCGGCGCCTTGGCGTTGATCAGGTTGGCGCCGAACAGGTAGGCGCCGCCGAGATTCGCGTCGCTCAGATCGGCTTCGTCAAGAATGGCGTGAAACAGGTCGGCATTGCGCAGGTCGGCTTTCGCCAGTTTCGCGCCGCTGAAGTTGGCCCATTTGGCGTTGACGCCGCGCAGGTCTGCGCCGGCCAGGTCGGCCTTGCGCAAGTCGGCGCTTTCCATTTTTGCGCCGGCCAGGCGGGCGCCGCGCAGATTCTTGCCGGCCAGTTTCTGGCGGGAAAAATCGCAGCGCGAGAGGTCGGTCGCCGGCTGCGGGGATTTGCAGTTTCCCGGAGGCAAATCGGCTGCCGCGGCATGGGCAAGCGCAGGAGTCGTGCAGAGCAGGGCAAGGATGGCGAGTCGCTTCATGCGGATTGTCTCCGTCGGGAGTCGGGCGTGGGTCATTCTATGACTTATCGTCGACCGGCAGGCAAGCGATGGTTCGAACCATTCCCGCCGCTTTGCTGTCAGTGAGTTCTCCGTCCGGACGCCCTGATTCCGCGCCCGCTTGATCCACGTCAAGGCTGCTGCGCAGCGCCTGTTTTCTAATACGCCGAATACTTTTGTGGGCTTTGCCATGTTCCGTATCTCCCAGTACATGCAGGAAATCGCCGCGCCGACGCCGATGGCGCCGAAGCGTAATCCACCGGCGCCGGTGGTCATCTGGAACCTGATCCGGCGCTGCAATCTGACCTGCAAGCACTGCTATTCGATTTCCGCCGACAAGGATTTTCCCGGTGAGCTCGCCACCGAAGAGATTTTCACGGTGATGGACGATCTGAAGCGCTTCCGCGTGCCGGTGCTGATTCTTTCCGGCGGCGAACCGCTGCTGCGGCCGGATATTTTCGAGATCGCCAAACACGCAAAAGCGATGGGTTTCTACGTCGGGCTGTCGACCAACGGCACGCTGGTCGACAGCAGCAACATCGACCGGATTGCCGAATGCGACTTCAACTACGTCGGTATTTCGCTCGACGGAATCGGCGAAACGCACGACAAGTTCCGCCAGATGAAAGGCGCCTTCGAGGCCTCGCTGGCCGGCATTCGCCTGTGCCGCGACCTCGGGCTGAAGATCGGCGTGCGCTTCACGATGACGCAGGACAACGCGCACGATCTGCCGGGCCTGCTCAAGCTGATCGAGGATGAAGGCATCGACCGCTTCTATTTCTCGCACCTCAATTACGCCGGGCGCGGCAACAAGAATCGCAAGGACGACGCGCAGCACAAGCTGACGCGCTGGGCGATGGACCTGCTCTTCGATACCTGCTGGGAGTACCAGCAGCGCGGCCTGCACAAGGAATTCACGACCGGCAACAACGACGCCGACGGCGTCTATTTCCTCTACTGGGTGCGCAAGAACTTCCCGGACCGGGCCGAGCACGTGCAGGCCAAGCTGCGCCAGTGGGGCGGCAATTCGTCGGGGATCAACGTGGCGAACATCGACAACCTCGGCAACGTGCATCCCGACACCATGTGGTGGCATCACACGCTGGGCAATGTCCGGCAACGCGATTTCTCGGACATCTGGATGGACACCTCGGACCCCCTGCTCGCCGGTTTGAAGCAGTATCCGCGCAGCGTCTCCGGGCGTTGCGGCGAGTGCATCCATTTCGATATCTGCAACGGCAACACCCGCGTGCGCGCGCAGCAGATGACCGGCGACGCGTGGGCCGAAGACCCCGGCTGCTATCTTGACGACGACGAAATCGGCGTCGCGCCGGGCGGCGAGCGCCTGACGGTCACCCCTTACGTAAAAATCCGGAGAGTCTGATGAAGTTGCGCCTGGGGCTTTTTGCCCTCTGTCTTGCCAGCATTGCCCCAACGGTCGGCGCGGCCGACGTCAACGAGTTGTATAAGCAGCACTGCGTTGCCTGCCATGGCGAGGGCCGGCTCGGCAGCGTCGGTCCGGCGCTGCTGCCGGAGAATCTTGAACGTTTGCGCAAGCCGGAAGCGCTGAAGGTCATCCTTGAGGGGCGCGTGGCGACGCAGATGCTCGGTTTTGCCGACAAGCTGAAAGTCGAAGAGGCGCAGTTGCTGGCCGACTGGATCTATACCAGGGTGGTGCCGGCGCCGGTCTGGGCGGAAGCTGAAATCCGCGCTTCGCAGATCGTCGACGCGCAGGCCGCCAGCTGGCCGGACAAGCCCGGTCCCGGCCTGCAGGGCGCCGATCCGCTCAACCTGTTCATCGTCGTCGAGACCGGCGACCATCACGTTTCGGTGCTCGACGGCGACAAGCTTGAGCGCCTGCACCGCTTTCCCAGCCGCTACGCGCTGCACGGCGGGCCGAAGTTCTCGCCGGACGGGCGTTTCGTCTACTTCGCCTCGCGCGACGGCTGGATCACCAAGTACGACATCTACAACCTCAAGGTGGTCGCCGAGATCCGCGCCGGCCTCAACACGCGCAACGCGGCGGTGTCGGCCGACGGCAAGTGGGTGATGGTCGCCAACTACCTGCCGCACAGCCTGGTCCTGCTCGACGCCAAAGACCTCAGCCTGGTGCGCATCCTGCCGACCCTGAACGCCAAGGGCGACAAGACCTCGCGTGTTTCGGCCGTTTACGACGCGGCGCCGCGCAAGAGTTTCGTCGCCGCGCTGAAGGACGTTCCGGAAGCCTGGGAAATCAGCTACGACCCGGATGCCGAGCCGGTCGCCGAGGGCCTGGTGCACGACTTCCAGTACAAGGAAGGCGATTTCAAGCCGGGCCTCTTCTATCCGCGCCGGACGATGCTGAAAGACTTTCTCGACGACTTCTTCTTCACCCAGAACTACGCCTTCATCCTCGGTTCGTCGCGCTCGGCGACCAAGGGGCAGGTGATCTTCCTCGACGGCCGCAAGAAGGTCGCCGATCTGGACATGCCGGGGATGCCGCATCTCGGCTCGGGAATTACCTGGCAATGGAAAGACCCGCAAGGCAAGGCGCGCAACGTGATGGCTTCGCCGAACCTGAACGAGGGCCTGATTTCCGTCATCGACCTCGACACCTTCGAGAACATCAGGCAGATCAAGACGCGCGGGCCGGGCTTCTTCATGCGCAGCCATGAGAACAGCCGCTATGCCTTCACCGACTCGATGATGAGCAAGGAGCACAAAAACAAGCTGCAGGTGATCGACAAGCAGACGCTTGAGGTGGTCCATGAATTCACGGCGGAACCGGGGCAGACGCTGGCGCACGTCGAGTTCACCCGCGACGGCCGCTACGCCCTGGCCAGCCTGTGGGAGATGGACGGCGCGCTGGTCGTCATCGACGCGCAGACGCTCAAGGAAGTGAAGCGCCTCCCGGCCAGGAAGCCGGTCGGCAAGTACAACGTGTGGAACAAGATCACGCGCTCCGAGGGTACTTCCCATTAAGCGCCTCTGCTGATGGCGCGCATCGTCCTGCTCAACAAGCCCTACGGTTTCCTCAGCCAGTTTACGCCGGAGGGGCGCTGGCGCGGGCTGGCCGATCTGCTCAGGATGCCTGGCGTCTATGTCGCCGGCCGGCTCGATGCCGACAGCGAGGGTCTGTTGCTGCTCACCGACGACGGCGGCCTGCAGGCGAAGATCGCCGAGCCGCGCCACAAACTGCCGAAAACCTACTGGGTGCAGG
>Ga0207952_1001262_pt1 | contig 11434 bp, 6 predicted proteins | sample SubbioR12Aug_8Ca_FD_184831 | JGI IMG/M metagenome (GOLD analysis project Ga0207952, IMG submission 184831) | Serpentinite rock and fluid subsurface biosphere microbial communities from McLaughlin Reserve, California, USA - CR12Aug_8Ca (SPAdes) | ecosystem: Environmental > Terrestrial > Deep...
AGCCAGCGCGGCGCCTTCGCGAACTACGTGCGGCAAAACCTCGCGCACTGCGTCGACCTGCGGCACAGCAGCGAACTGATCGCCGCCGGCTGGTTCGGCCCGCCGCCCTGTCATCCGCGCTTGCTCGCGCGCGCTGGCGACTACACGCTGGTGATGAAGGACGACTGGACGATCAAGGACTGGCTGCCGGGCGAAAAGCGCTACGCCATGCTTGGCGTACATGGCGGCATCAGCAGCGACGAAATGAACGTGCCGCTGATTGCCCGGCGCTTCTGAACCGGCACGCTTGTCAGGCGCAGGTACGATCGCCATAATCGCGCGATGGCCGAAGAAGAGACCGCAGAGACACCCAGCGAAAACGCTGCCCAATGGGAAGACCCCGCCAGGGAAGACGATCTGCTGCCGGAACTTGGCGCCTTTCTCGATCTTCTGCGAAGGCGTTGTGCCGTCGATTTCTCTGGCTACAAGACCAGCACGCTCTCGCGCCGCATCCGTCAGCGCATGGCACTGGCGCGCTGCGCAGAAGCCCTGTCGTACTGCACGCGGATTGCCGAAGACGAAGCTGAGCGCGAAGCGCTGTGCCAGGACATGCTGATCAACGTCACCGAGTTTTTCCGCGATCCGGCCGTTTTCTCGCTGCTTGCCGACGAAGTCTTTCCCGATCTGCTGCGCGGCCGCGACCCGTGCGACGACCTGCGGCTCTGGTCGGCCGGCAGCGCCAGCGGCGAAGAAGCCTATTCGCTGGCCATGCTGGCGCTCGACGCCGCCAGCCGTTTCGGCTTTACCGGCAACGTCAAGGTTTTCGCCACCGACATTCATACGGCGGTACTGAGCTCCGCCTCGCAAGGCATCTACAGAGAAGAAGCCGTCAGCGCGATTCCCGAAACGCTGCTGCGCCGCTTCTTCCAGTGCGACGAAAAAGGCTGGCGCGTTGACGGGGCGCTACGCCGTCATGTCATCTTCGCGCGTCACAACCTGCTCACCGATCCGCCGTTCACCCGCATCGACCTCGCCTGCTGCCGCAATCTGCTGATTTACCTGCAGCCGCAAGCGCAACTTAAGGCTCTGAGCCAGCTGCATTTCGCCCTCAAACCGCAAGGCCTGCTGCTGCTCGGCGCCAGCGAAACCGCCGGTGAATACGAGTCGCGCGCCTTCATGACGGTCGACCGTTCGCGCAAGCTTTACCGCAAGCAAAGCGCCAGCCTGCCGCGCAGCAACGACGGCGTCGCCTCGCTGGCCCTGCCGATCAACACCATGGCACCGGGCGCCCGGCCGGCAGAAATGAGCCACAACCCGGAAGCGCTGGAAGCCGAACTGCTGGCGGCACGCGAGCGGCTGCACGAAAGCGTCGTCGAGCTGCAGAGCAGTCACGAACGCATCGACCTCGCCAACGAGGAGCTGACGGCATCGAACGAGGAGCTGCAGAGCACCAACGAGGAATTGAAGTCGGTCAACGAAGACCTTTACGCGCTGAACAGCGAACTCGAAGCGAAGAATTCGGCGCTCGCCAACCTCAACCGCGACTACGACCACCTGCTGGCCAGCGCCGAAATCGGCACGGTATTTCTTGACGCCGAGCTGCGCGTCCGCCGCTTTAGCAGCACGGTCAGCGAATTTCTGGCATTGAAGCCGCAGGACAAGGGCCGCCCGGTTTCCGATATCGCCTACCGCATCGGCGATGACCAACGCTTTCTTGCCGACCTCAAGCGCGTCGCCGATGCCGGGGAACGCGTCGAGCGCGAAGTCGAAACCGCACCCGGTCACTGGGTTCTCGAACGCATGCTGCCGTTCCGCGGCGAAAGTGGCGAACGTGACGGGGTGGTGCTGACCTATACCGACATCACCCAGGTCAAGTCGGCGCAGGCGCTGGCCGAGGCCCTCGCCGCCGACCGCACCCGCCTGCTGGGCATCCTCGATGCGCTGCCCGACGGGGTGTACATCGTCAATCCGAAACACGACATCGAATATCTCAACCCGGTCCTCGAACGCGAATTCGGCGCACCCGCCGGGCGCAAATGCTACGAATATTTCCACGGCCGCAGCGAAGAATGTACGTGGTGCAAGAACAGCGCCGTTTATGCCGGCCAATCGGTGCATTGGGAGTGGACTTCGAACAGGGGCCGCACCTACGACCTGTTCGACATGCCTTTCCACAACCCTGACGGCAGCATCAGCAAGTTCGAGATCTTCCACGACATCACGCCCGCCAAGGAAAGCCAGCGCCATCTGGAGGAGGCAGCGTCACTGGCGCACGTCGGCCACTGGGAGTGGCGCCTGCCCGACGGGGCGCTGGTCTGGGGCGACGAAACCTATCGCATTTTCGGCCTCGAACCGCGCAGCGTGGTGCCCGACTTCGAGCTGTTCACCGCACGACTGCACGCCGACGATCGTGACCGGGTAGTCAAGGCGGTCGCCGACTCGATCGAGAGCCGGCAGCCCTATCTTGCCGAATTCCGCTTCCGGCGCGAGGACGGAACGATGCGCATCGGCCGTGCCACGGGCCACGTCGAGTGCGACGACCAGGGCCAGGCTTTGCGCATGGCCGGCGCAATGCAGGACATTACCGAATTGCGCGAGATGGAGAACGCCCTGCGCGCCAGCGAAGACCGCTTTTCCGTGGCCTTTCGCGCCGCACCGCACGCCGCGTCGATTGCGCGCGCCAGCGATGGTCGCTTTGTCGAAGCGAACGAAAAATACGAAAAACACTTCGGCTGGACGCGCCAGGACCTGATCGGCAAGACCTCGGTCGAAATCGGCCTGTGGCCTGACGCTGAAACGCGCCGGCGGTGGCTGACGGCGCTGCAGGAAACCGGCACCATGGTCGATTTCGAAACGACCTGGCAACACAAGAACGGCGGCGTCCGCGAAGTCAATCTGTCGGCCGAATACGTCGAAATCAAGGGCGAGCCGCATATCCTCGCCTTCATCCAGGACATCACCGAACGCAAGGAAAGCGAAGCACGAATCGAGTTTCTCGCGCATCACGACACGCTGACCGGACTGCCCAACCGCGTCCTCTTCCGCGACCGCTTCGCCCTTGCCACGGCCTGGGCCGAACGCACCGAAGCCAAGGTAGCGCTGTTTTTCATCGATCTCGACCATTTCAAGTCGATCAACGACACGCTCGGCCACCCGGCCGGCGACGCGCTGCTCAAGCTGGTCGCGCAACGCCTGCGCGAGTGCCTGCGCGAGACCGATACGATCAGCCGGATCGGCGGTGACGAGTTCCTGATCGCCATTCCCAACGTCGTCGACCCGCAATCGCTCAACCAGACGACGACCAAGATTCTCGAAACCCTGGCCAGGCCTTTTGAGCTTGAAGGCCGCGAGCTGACCAACACCCTGTCGATCGGCATCGCCGTCTGGCCCGACGACGGCAGGGACTTCGACACCCTGCTGAAGAAGGCCGACACCGCGCTATACCAGGCCAAGGGCGCCGGCCGCAACACCTGCCGCTTCTATGCCGAACAGATGAACGTCGACGCGCTCGAACATCTGCAGATCCGCTCGGCATTGCACCGCGCGCTGGAGAACGACGAATTCCTGCTGCACTACCAGCCGCAAATCGATCTGGCCAGCAAGCGCGTCATCGGCGTCGAGGCGCTGCTGCGCTGGAATCGCGGCGGCCAGGAACTGATCGCGCCGGGCCGCTTCATCCCGGCCGCCGAGGAAAGCGGGCTGATCGTGCCGATCGGCGACTGGGTGCTGCGCGAAGCCTGCGAGCAGGCCCGGCGCTGGCAGGGCCAGGGCCTGCCGGAAATGACCATGGCCATCAATCTGTCGGCCGTGCAGTTCCGTCGCGGCGACCTCGAACGCAGCGTCTCGCACGCCCTGTCCTATTCCTGGCTCAACCCGTCGCTGCTCGAACTCGAACTCACCGAATCGATCCTGCTCACCGATGCCGAAGATGTACTGGCCACCGTCCGGCGCCTGAAGTCGCTCGGCGTTCAGCTGTCGATCGACGATTTCGGCACCGGCTACTCCAGCCTCGCCTACCTCAAGCGTTTCGCCGTCGACAAGCTGAAGATCGACCAGTCCTTCGTGCGCGATATCGCCACCGACCCGGACGACGCCGCGATCGTCCGCGCCATCGTCAGCATGGCCCACACGCTGAAGCTCAAGGTCATCGCCGAAGGCGTCGAAAGCGAGGAAATCGGCCGTTACCTCGGCATCTACCACTGCGACGAAGCGCAGGGCTACTACTACGCCCGGCCGATGCCGGCCAGCGACTTCCCCGACTGGCTGAAAAGCTGGCAGGCCAGCCACTGACCGACCCGCAGGACAACCGGAGCCGCCCGCATGCCCGCCCACAAAACACCCAACGCCCGCCTCGACCAGGTCGTCACCGACGCCATCCGCAACCGGCAGAACCGCGAAGCCGGCTACCGCGAGCAGGCGCTCAAGCTCTTCCCGTGGATCTGCGGCCGCTGCAGCCGCGAGTTCACGCGCGACAACCTGCGCGAACTGACGGTGCACCACAAGGACCACAACCACGACAACAATCCGGCCAACGGCAGCAACTGGGAACTGCTCTGCCTCTACTGCCACGACAACGAACACTCCCGCGAACTCGACGCCGAAGCCGCAAGGAAAGCCGGGGTCAGCGGCGGCAAGGATGTCACAAGCCGGGCAACGGCGCAGCCTTTCGCCAATCTGAAAGATCTGCTCAAGCGCAACGATGGCTGATCCAGCCCTCGCCGCCCCGCGCTAAGCGACGCGCCATGCCGCCGCGCAAAAAGAGTCCGACGCCAGCGCCGAGCGCCGGCTACAGCGATGCGGCGAAAACCGCCGTGCAGGAAACCACGCAGCGCGTGCAGGAGATGCACGCCGCCATTGCCGGGCAATCCTTCGCCATCCTGCAGAAAATCCCGCTGCTTTCCGGGCCGGCACAACTCGTCCAGAGCGCGCACGACGCCATCGCCGCAAGCGTCTACGCCGCCATCCAGCACGGCGCCGGCGGCTTGCTGGGCGCCGCGTCACTGGTCGAAAAACAGACCGCCGGCTTCCATGCCGACGCACCGCCGGGGCGCCTCGCCAGCGGCCTGCGCAGCGCCCTGAACGGCGCTTTCGGCGACCACCTTGCGGCGAGCAACAACCGCCTGGCGATCAACATGGCGATCCATATCGACGGCACCCCGCTCGCTATCGACGCCGAGGCGCTGCGCAACGCCTTTCCGCAGGCCGGCCGATGCCTCTGTATCTTCATCCACGGCCTGAGCTGCGACGAACATTGCTGGACTGCGGAAAAACCCGGCGGCGGCAAGGGCGCCCGCAGCGACGTCGATTTCGGCCGACAGTTGCACGCCGACTTCGCCTGTACCGCCCTGTATCTGCGCTACAACAGCGGCCTGCCGATCAGCGAAAATGCGGCGCAACTGGCCGCCCTTCTCGAAGAATTGCTCGCCGCCTGGCCGCAACCAGATGCCGAACTGCTGATCATCGGCCACAGCATGGGCGGCCTGATCGCGCTCGGCGCCTGCGAACAGGCAGCCGACACCGCGATGAACTGGCCGCAGGCGCTGCGCATGCTGATCTGCCTCGGCTCGCCCAATCTCGGCTCGCCGGTCGAGCGGCTCGGCCACCTGGCGACCGCAGCCCTGCACCTGAGCAAAACCACCGCGCCGCTGGGCCGGATTGCCGCCGCGCGCAGCCAGGGAATCAAGGACCTGCGCCACGGCAGCGGCGCGCCGCGCCAGTCCGCCAGGCAGCAGCACGTCGCCTTCCGTTTTCTCGGCGGCAGCCTGGCCGAGGACATCGGCCACCCCTTCGGTGAATTCCTGGGCGACGGCCTGGTCACGCTGGGCAGCGCGACAACGCACGCCATCGAAGGCGACGTGCGCAGCGCAAGAATCGGCAAGATCGGCCACATGGACTTGCTCAACGACGCCCGCGTCTATTCGCAGATCAGGGAATGGGTCAAAGGCATTGCGAACAGATAGGCTCGCGCCCGAGCCACTTTGCTGGTTCAATGCCCATATCGACCAATGAGCGCTTGTATGGCACCGACCAGGAGCGGACGAATAAACCGCATTTACCGCTCGCTGCATTTCTGCAGTGGGCTGCTTCTGTTCTGGGCAGCCCTGACAAGCCCCGGCCTCGCCGCCCAGACGCCGAGCGACAGCGGCGCTCCCGGTACTGCCCTGAGCGTGGCGATGGACGACAATTACCCGCCCTACGTCTTCCGCGATACCGACGGCAAGTTGAACGGCTACCTGGTCGACTTCTGGAAACTGTGGGAAACCAAAACTGGCGTACCGGTCGAACTGCTCGCCAGCGACTGGGACAAAGCCCAGGAGCGCATGCGCAGCGGGCAGGCAAGCGTCATCGACACCATCTTCCAGACCCCGGAACGCGAACGCACGCTCGATTTCACCGCTCCTTACGCGCAGATTCCGGTAAGCATCTACACGCACGTCGGGATTGGCGGCATCACCGACCTCGGCAGCCTGCAGGGCTTTCTGGTCGGCGCCAAGGCCGGCGATGCCTGCATCGAAAAACTGAAGCAGGCAGGTATCGCGACGCTGCAGACCTATCCCAGCTATGAAGCGCTGGTCAAAGCAGCAATCGCCGGCCAGGTCAGGATCTTCTGCCTCGACGAGCCGCCCGCCAATTACCTGCTTTACCGCAACAACGCCGAGCGCGATTTCAACAAATCGTTCCGGCTCTATACCGGCGAGTTTCATCGCGCCGTGCATAAAGACGACGTCGCGACGATGGCGCTGCTCGAGCGCGGTTTTGCGGCAATCTCCGCCGCCGAGCGACAGGCCTTGCGCGACAAATGGATGGGCAGCCGGCTCGAATGGTCGCCGTATGCCCGCTATCTGGCCTATACGCTGCTGGCGGCCGGACTGCTCGGCGCGCTGCTGCTGCTCTGGGGCGCTACCCTGCGGCGCCGGGTGGTACAGCGAACGGCCGAACTCGACGACGAGCGTGCCCGGCTGCGCGTCCTGCTCGAAACGATCCCCGACCTGGTCTGGCTGAAGGACGAAGCGGGCGTCTATCGTTTCTGCAATCCGAAGTTCGAGCGCCTGTATGGCGCCCGGGAAGCCGATATCGTCGGCAAGACCGATTACGATTTTGTCGACCAGGAACTCGCCGACTTCTTCCGTGCGCACGACCGCAAGGCGATCGCCGCCGGTCGACCAAGCATCAACGAGGAATGGATCACCTTCGCCGACGATGGCCGGCGGGTACTGGTCGAGACCACCAAGACACCGGTACGCACTGCCAGCGGCGAACTGATCGGCGTGCTCGGTGTGGCGCGCGACATCACTAGGCGCAAACAAGCCGAAGAGGCGCTGCAGGAGAGCGAAAACCGGCTGCACACGATTCTCGACAGCGTCGAGGCGTACATCTACATCAAGGACACCAATTACCGCTACCAGTACGCCAACCGCAGCGTCCGCGAACTGTTCGGCAAAGCGATGGCCGACATTGTCGACCACGATGACAGCGCTTTCTTCGACGCAAAAACCGCCGCCAATCTGCTCATCAACGATCGCCGCGTGATCGAAAACGGCGAGCGCGTTGCGCAGGAAGAGATCAATACCAATGCCGAGGATCGAATAACCAACGCGTACCTCTCGGTAAAGCTGCCGCTGCGCGACCACGACGGCCACATCTACGGGCTGTGCGGCATCTCGACCGACATCACCGACCGCAAGCAGACCGAATCGTCATTGCGCGTCGCCGCGGCCGCCTTCGAATCGCAGGAAAGCATGCTGATCACCGATGCCAACAAGGTGATCCTGCGCGTCAACCAGTCGTTCACCGAAATATCCGGTTACTCGGCGGAAGAAATGGTCGGCCGGACACCGAGCATGCTCTCCTCCGATCGTCACGATGCCGATTTCTACGCCGCGATGTGGGCATCGATCGACAGCACCGGCACCTGGCAGGGCGAAATCTGGGATCGACGCAAGAACGGCGAGGTCTATCCGACCTGGCTGACCATCACGGCGGTCAAGGACAGCGAGGGCAATGTCACCAATTACGTCGGGACGCATACCGACATCACCGAGCGCAAGGCCGCCGAGGCGCAGATCCGCAACCTGGCCTTCTACGACCCGCTGACCCAGCTGCCCAATCGCCGCCTGCTGATCGACCGGCTGCAGCAGGCGCTCGCCTCAAGCGCGCGCAGCGGACGCGAAGGCGCCCTGCTGTTCATCGACCTCGACCATTTCAAGACGCTCAACGACACGCTCGGCCATGACCACGGCGACCTTCTGCTGAAGGAGGTTGCGCTGCGCCTGGCCACCTGCGTTCGCGAAGGCGATACCGTCGCCCGCCTCGGCGGCGACGAGTTTGTCGTGATGCTCGAGGATCTTAGCGAGAACGCCAGCGAAGCGGCCAGCCAGACCGAAATGGTCGGCGACAAGATACTCGCCGCCCTGTGCCGGCCCTATGACCTGCACGGACACGACTACCGCAGCAGCTCGAGTATCGGCATCACGCTGTTCGACGCGCCGCAGAACAGCATTGAAGACCTGATGAAACGCGCCGATCTGGCCATGTACCAGGCCAAGGCGGCCGGCCGCAACACGCTGCGTTTCTTCGACCCGCGAATGCAGGCCGAGGTCAGCGCGCGCGCGGCACTCGAAGCCGGTTTGCGCGACGGCCTGAAAAACCGGCAGTTCGTCGTTCATTACCAGCCGCAGGTCGACGCCAGGGGCTACGTCACCGGCGCCGAGACGCTGGTGCGCTGGCAGCATCCGCAACGCGGCCTGGTTTCCCCGGCCGAGTTCATCCCGCTTGCGGAAGACAGCGGCCTGATCCTGCCGCTCGGCAACTGGGTTCTCGAAAGCGCCTGCCTGCAGTTGGCCGCGTGGGCCAATGGCACGGCGAGCGCCGGCCTGACCGTCGCCGTCAACGTCAGCGCCGGCCAGCTGCATCAGGAAGACTTCGTCGAACAGGTCCTGGCGGTGCTGCAGAGTACCGGCGCCAACCCGCAGAAGCTGAAGCTCGAACTCACCGAAAGCCTGCTGCTCGACGACGTCGAAGACACCATCGCCAAAATGAGCCGGCTGAAAGCGCACGGCATCGGCTTCTCGCTCGATGATTTCGGCACCGGCTATTCTTCGCTGACCTATCTGAAACGTCTGCCGCTCGAACAGCTGAAGATCGACCAGTCGTTCGTGCGCGACGTGCTGACCGATCCCAACGACGCGGCGATTGCGCGCACCATTGTCGCGCTGGCGCAGAGCCTCGGTCTTTCGGTCATTGCCGAAGGCGTTGAAAGCGAGGCGCAACGCGCTTTTCTCCTGCGCAACGGCTGCCTTGCCTATCAGGGCTACCTGTTCAGCCGGCCGTTGCCGATCGATGAATTCGAGACCTTCCTGGCGAATTCAGGAAGCGCCGGCGGCTAGCAGCCAGCGTCCGGGGGAAGATGGGGAGCCAGGGGTCCCCGTCAAGACAGCGCGCTCAGTGCCGGAAAATCGGCAGCCTTGGCAGTTGCGGCCACTCGACGGCGTCGAGCATGTTCTTGACGACCAGACCGAGTTCGGTATCGCCTTCGATCGACAGCTCGCGGTTGAAAAACAAGGTATCCGGGTCTTCCTGGCGCGCCAGCAGCTGCAGGAAGGCCGAAAGATTGGCGCGGAAGGTCAGATCGAACTCTTCAGGCGCGTAGATGAACGGACGGAACAGCCCGTTGCGGTAGGTGAAGCAGGCCTGCCCGCCGGTATCGAGCACCTCGACGAAGAAGCTGCGGTTTTCCAGCAGGTCGAGACTGTCTGCCGGGAGCAGACCCATTTTCGTCACGGCGTTGAGGCCGGCGGTCAGCGCGACGGCATGCGGCCACTGCGGCAGCCTGGCGCCCAGCGCCGCAACGAAACCTGGCAGGCGGAAACGGGGTATCGAAAAACCCTGGCTCATGAGGCAGCTCCTTCGAGTTGGGCGAGTGCGCCCTGATGGCGCTGCACGATGCCGGCGTCGCCGAACCAGTAGCCGTCGACCATGCCTTCCGCCGCCCAGCCGGTGGTATCCGGACTGACCGGCTGGCCGCGCCGTGCCGCGTCGAAGGCGGCGACGATCGCCGCCGTGTGCTGCGGCTGCGGGCTGATGCGGATGATCTCGATGCCCATGGCCAGCATGTCCGGCACTTCGTGCAGCAGGTTGTAGGTCTGCGCCGACATCGTCTGGATGCCGTTGATCGCCAGGAAGGGCTGGCCTTCGCGCGTCTTCAGCGTCATCCCCTCGGGGTGATCGAGGCACTTGAACTGGCAGTCGTCCTTGTTCAGGTCGTAGTGGCGCGCGGTGAAACAGCGCGCCGAGAAGGCCAGCGGCAGCTTGCCGAAGACGAAGACCTCGGTTTCGACGCCGGCCGGGCGGCCCTGGTGCAGCGCTTCGATGGCCTTGCGGTCGGCTTCGAGCGGCGGCACCCAGCGCCGCATGCCGTAGCGCGCGTAGGTGGCCAGCGTCGCTTCGTTGTAGATGTTCAGATGCGGACCGGCGACGAAGGGCCGGCCGGCGGCGATATTCACCGCGCCGAGGTCGTTTGCTTCGACCTTGCAGCCGGCGTCGTCGATCAGGCGGCGCAGCGCCTTGAGGTCGCTTTCCGATTCGAGCAGCGCCTGCGCCGAAACGACGACTTCCTTGCCGGCGTCGCTCAGGTCGCGCGCCAGACCGACCCAATCGGCGACGCGGATCTGCTGGCGACGCGAACAGACGACTTCGCCGACGTAAATGATGTCGACCGCCGGGTTCTCCGACATTGCGGCGTAGAACTCGAAGACTTCCTGTTTCGGCCAGAAGTAGAGCAGGGGGCCAAGAGCGAGTTTCATGCGCTTATCTCCACGGCCGGTTGTAGGCGCCGAGCGTTGCCTGGTTGCCTTCGGAGACCTTGGCCAGATCGGCCTGCCAGGCCGGCTTGACGTGATAGCGCTCACTATCGCCGGCAAGCGCATCCAGCGCTGCTCTCAACGTTTTCGTTACCTGCGCGACGTAGGCCGGGCTGCGCTGGCGGCCTTCGACCTTGATCGCCGAAACGCCGATCCTGGCGATCTCCGGCAGGATCTCCAGCACGTTGAGGCTGGTCGGTTCCTCCAGCGCGTAATAGGTTTCGCCATTGACCTCGAAGCGGCCCTTGCACAGCGTCGGGTAACCGGCCGACTCGTTGTCGCCGAAGCGGTCGATCAGGATGCCGTTCAGGCGGGTGGTCATCTGGCCGGGTGACTTTTCCCACTTCACGTACTTGGCCGGCGAGCAGGCGCCGACGGTGTTCGGCGACTCGCCGGTGGCGTAGGACGAGAGCCAGCAGCGGCCTTCGTTCATCACGCACAGGCTGCCGAAGCCGAAAATCTCGATCTCGACCGGCGTGTTCCTGATCACCAGCTCGACCTGCGCCAGCGTCAGCACGCGCGGCAGCACGGCGCGGCGTACGCCGAACTCGCGATGCGCGAAATTGACCGCTTCGTAACTGGTCGCCGAGCCCTGC
>Ga0207952_1001263_pt1 | contig 11408 bp, 12 predicted proteins | sample SubbioR12Aug_8Ca_FD_184831 | JGI IMG/M metagenome (GOLD analysis project Ga0207952, IMG submission 184831) | Serpentinite rock and fluid subsurface biosphere microbial communities from McLaughlin Reserve, California, USA - CR12Aug_8Ca (SPAdes) | ecosystem: Environmental > Terrestrial > Deep...
CGTGCCGTGCGCCTGTCGGCCACGTTTGACTTCTAAGGTGGAGAGAGGCCCTTGCCATGGAGACCGGCGTGCGACCTGGTGGGCGCGCCGGGCTTCAGGGTAGGGAATCTATTGCTTCAAAATTGATAGCTATTACCGCTTATCCAGTGCGCGGTAACGGCCAAAAAAGCACAAATTTCAGCGCGCGGGCGCACCGCCTCAGGTGCCGCCGACGTAGGGGTTGCTCTTGCGCTCGCGGCCAAAGGTGCTCTCCGGCCCATGCCCGGGGATGAACACCGTCTGGTCGCCCATGGGCCACAGGCGCTGGATGATGCTGTCGATCAAATCCTGGTGGTTGCCCATCGGGAAATCCGTGCGGCCGATGCTGCCCGCAAACAGCACATCGCCCACAAAGGCCCGGTCGATCTGCGGCGCATGGAACACCACATGCCCGGGCGTGTGCCCTGGGCAGTGGCGCACGGCCAGCGTCTCATTGCCAATCTGTACCTGGTCGCCATCCGCCAGCCAGCGCGTGGGCGTGAAATGCTGCGCAGGCGGAAAGCCGAACATCGCGCTCTGCTGCGGCAGCCCGTCAATCCAGAACTGGTCGCCCGGGTGCGGCCCCACGATGGGCAGCCCCAAACGCGCGGCCAGCTCGCCCGTGCCCCCCGCATGGTCGATGTGCGCATGCGTGAGCCAGATCTGTGACAGCGTGAGGCCCAGGCGCTGGATTTCAGCCAGCAGCACATCGAGGTCGCCCCCGGGGTCGATCACGGCGGCCTGCTGGGTGGCATCGCACCAGACGAGGGAGCAGTTCTGTTGGAACGCGGTCACGGGGACGGTGAGGTAGCGGAGCATGCGGGGTGGTAGGTATCCGAAACAAAGATGGACGATTGAATAACAGAACTGGATCACGGCAATACAAAGCTGGATCATTGGCTAACAAAGCTGGATCATGCTGCCGATGCACAGCAATCGATGAGTGAGGGTTTCCAAAGCTGCCTTAGGGCGTAACAGCTACTTGGGAGGAGGAGACCAGAGATACAGAAAGCAGACGACGGCCCTCCTCCCGGTCAAAACTCAGGCAGCGGGTTGCACAATGCCGAGTTGCAAGAGCCTCAGCATGAGGGCAACACTACTCACATCGAACTTTCGTGCCAACTCGGCAAGCGCGAGCTCACTGGTAGGGTCATGGCGGACTGTTTCTGCCATCAAGAGCTTGGAGGGCATCAAAAGTGCCAAGGCCAACTGTCGTGCGTCAGACCTCTCAACTGGGGTGGCCGAGTACTCCGCAGCTTTCCAAGAACCCGTCTCTAAAGCGTCTGTTCTTCGCAGAAGCGCGAGATTCGTATCCAGAATGAATCGATGCTCGGTCGGGGCGTGGGAAAACAGAGCACGGTAACCTAGGAGTTGCGCCTTTGCCCAACGCTGGTGGGTGGCTTGATGACGAGCGTTGACGCGGGCTGCTGTTCTGCCTTGGCCCGCGACAAGAAACCCACTAATGTCATCCTCGAGTTCTACAGACTTAATGTTGACTTCCAGGTGGTGTGCAACTGCATCAAGGTCAATAGGCGGCGAGACGAGACTGCAGCTATCGAGAATTTGTTGAACCAGACTTTCAAGACTTGTTTGTAGCACCAGTTTCTTCTCCGGCTACGCAATCGATGTAGGCGGCAGCAACTAGAGGCCGGCCGTCCCTGCGCAAAGTCTCAACCACCGTCCCAATCCCGAGGTTCGCACCTACGGAGGGGCGGAGAGGGACCAGGTCCCAAGGGCTCACTGAAAACACCTCCGCTATGCGTAGCAGGCTGTGCACAGGCAGCTTCTGCTGCCCTTTTTCGATATAGGTAAGTGCTGATCGCTCCAACCCAGCGAGCTCGGCGAGTTCCGCTTGGGTCATGCGAGGGCGGTGACGAGTCCCCGATTTGCGGAGGCTTCTTATCCGTTCGCCCATCACCTTGTACAAATCGTGATCGTCCATCATGTGCAGGCCCCGGCGCGCGAGTTGACAGAACGAGCGGCCTGCGTATCTAATACGCCGGTCTTCAAATTCTGGAAAAAACGGAAAAAAATTCTTCCAAAAGCCACATTTATCACAATGTAGACGCGTTGGCTCTTGCTAGTAGTTGGTCTGAATCAGGCTGGCGGGCGGAGCTTTGTCCTTGCGACTTGTAGTTGGAAGCGATGGAAATCGCTTGGTCATTTTAGCGAATTGTGATTGGACGGGCAATTTTTTAGCCGTGAAACAGCAGCGGAAACGCTTCACATAGGCACGCTGAATGCGCAACTTCATAAATGGAATCCATAGCAATTTTAGACCGAACGTTCGCTCGGCAAGCCGCCACAGGCTCACGACACCGATTGGCGGCCGAAGCGATGCAGGTGTCCATTGCGTGGTCAACCTACAGGTACTCAGGAAGGAGAGGGTCAAAGCATGAATGAATCGAATCAATCGTCGATTGAATCAGTGTCTATGGAGGAAGTGCGTGAGCCTATGGCTCTTGCAGCTCATCAAACCTACGGGCTTCCCATAGCACCCATTCTTGATTCATTCAATGAATTCCAGGCTTCGTTGAATCAACTGCTTGAGGAAATCAGTGATCGCGGCCGGAGGGAAGAATTGGGTCCAAGTTCCGTCGAGCAGGGTGCACGATGACAAGCGTAATGACGGCGCAGCGGTTGCTCGACATGATGGCTGTTGGACTCGGCCAAGGGCGGGACGACGGATATCGATCATGGATCCGTGTGCGGCGACGGACGAGCGCTCGGCTCTCCAATCTGCACTCAATGAACACACCGCTCTATGACAACCGATCGCTTCAATTGCTCAGCGGGCTGGAGTTTGACGCAGCACAGATAGTGCTTTGGCTGCTTGGGAAAACCGGCGAGGTACGGGAGCAGCATCCTGCATGGCCCGGCGAACACGTCCATCCGCTCTCGCGCCCATCGCTGCTTTCGATTCAGGCCCCCCGAGTGCCCGGACTACTGGCGATTGCACACGAAGCTGGGATCAAACATGGCTTCTATATAGGAACCAAGCTGCCCTTCGTCGCCACGATAGATTTTTCTGTCACTGTCCGTAATCACCCGGACGAGCGTTTAGTGAACATTAGTTGTAAACCTAGAAAACTACTTGAGAGCGCACGAAATCGGACCCGGATGCGGGAGCGAATAAAACTTGAGTCACTCTACAGCGAAGCAGTAAGCGCACAGCACATCGTCTTTGATGGTGAGGGCTATAGCGATCAGCTCATTGCAAACCTGGCTTGGATGCGGCCATACCGGTACCAGATGAAAAATGCTGAAATCCAGTCGCGTATCTGCGACTACAGCGCAACTTTCATGGACCACGCCGACGCTTCAATCGATGTGGCCAAGTCAGAAGCGGCTCGTAAAACAGGAATTCAGAAAGAACTCTCAGAGGACGTTTTCAAAATGGCTGCATGGCTTGGTGAAATTCCGCTGGATTTTTCTAGGCCCGTGGTTATGTCTCAGTCCTTACGACGAGATCAAGGGATAAAAGCAGCCCTTGGTCAGAAATTTCTCGGAATCTGATCTATGCAGGATTGGGTGGGGAGGGTAATCCGACAGCATTTAGAGGTTGGCTATATAGAGATCGGGCGAATAGTCTATATATACACAAACCGAGAGGCGGTGGCCTATTGCCCGTTCCCGAAGGGAAGTAATGCAAAGATACCCTCTATCCGAAGGCTGGAAGTTGCGCAGCTTAAAAGTAGGCTCGAGAATTTTCAATTCTCGCTTGTCGAATTTGATGTTCCTGAGGAGTGGATCAAAACAGATGAAGAGATGGGGGGGGATTTCCCGCGTGGCGCAGATGATCGGGGAAAAAGACACCTCTGGATGGCGAAAAGGGATGCGGATGCCGCACTGATTGCGCCAATACTTAACGGGCGCAATTACCACGACTTTTTCGAACTCGGATTGCTCAACTTGTTGATCGCTGAACGGGCTTTAGAGTCGGGAAGTTCTATACAGACTTTACGGCAAATAATGCGAAGGTACTTCCTCGGTTGCGGTCATCAGAATGCGCTGCTTCCGAACTTCTGGCGAATAGGGGGCAAGGGAACGAGTAAGCGAACTAAGCGGCCAACGGGACGACCAAAAAAGCACCAGCCTGGTAAAGGCGGGGGGTACCTTATGACTGACTCAGATGTGTCTAAATTGGAGAAAGGCTATAAAAAGTATAAGACCGCCGGCACCAGTGAGAAATCGGCTTTTCGGAAGACTTGCGCCGAGTATTACGCCTTGTCTGAGAAATCTCTCTTGCCGGCATCGCAACGCCCGTCATTCGCTCAATTCAAACGGGCCGCTAAAAAAGCAGGGCTTTGTGAAGCAGGCCCCGATCTAGGTGAATCGGTCCAACGAGCTATCAAAAATGGCCGTATGGGCTCAGTACTTCATCGCATCGTTGCACTTGGGCAGGTTGGCGCAATTGATAGCACGTGCGAAGACCAGAGCCCAGTTTCTGAGGTGAATATTTTAAAAATTCTTCCCTCAACGTGGCGCACGGTGGTGGTTGAGGTTCTTGCCACATATATTTTAGGCGTTTATGTGGGGCATGAGCCGCCAAGCACGATGACGTCGTTGCTTGCGATCCTCAGCGCTGGTTCCTCCAAAGTGGAATTCTGCAAGCAATTCGGAATTGATATTGAGGAAGATGATTGGAAACGTTGTCACTGTAAAACAGTAAGAGGAGATGGCGGAGAAATCAAAAGCGATATGGGTATAAACACGCTCAATTCTGCAGAAATTTCTATTGAGATTACACGAGCGTATACACCTGAGTTGAAACAACCGGTAGAAGGATCGCACCTCACGCTGCATACAGCTGCAGACCACGAGAATGCCGGCACAACCCGAGATCGTAGAAGAGCGCGGGGAGAGGCTCGGCCAGAAGCCGATGCTTGCAGAACGATGCGCCAAAACATGAAACCAATTCTCGAAGCAATACTGCATCACAATAATCACGAACCGGTGCCGGAGCTATTAACTGTAGAGATGCGACGGGATGGGGTTAAGCCAACTCGTCGAGCGATATATGAGTGGTACGTTCAAAAGGGTTATGTGGTGAGCCAGCCGATAGATACATCATCCTTGCAGGCTCAGTGCTTGCCTCGCATGAAAGCGAAGCTTAGGAAGAATGGAGTTTACTTGCTTGATCCGCGCTCCAAACAGCCAAGAATCATTCCGGGGCTTATCTATCGAAGTGAGTGGCTGGCCTCCAGACGCACAGGAAATCAGCGCCGAATGTCCGAAGATATGGACGTACTCATCGATCCAAACAATCTCAAGGAAGTGCGCTTGTCCGTGAAGATAAAAGGTGAAAACAGTCTGCAAACACTTCACCTGAAGGATCCAGACCCACTTATTGAAACGCTCTCACTGTGCGATTACTTGGAAATGACGGATGAAGATCAGAGAGCGGCCGGAATTCAAGCAGATATATTTGAGAGTGCGAGAGCATTCGCATTGCATTCAAACGAAAAGGTGAATCAAGAGGCAAGGAAGCAGAAGCAGCAAGCGGCAAAGGCCGCTGGCGTCACAGCAAAGGGCAATGTGCGCGTACAAGAAAAGCGGAAGAACAGAAGAGACGAGCTCGAACTGGAGCGAACCAGGAAGCTTGGTCTCCCAGCAGACTTTCGGCAACACAATGAGCGTGAAGAAAATGAAAAGGTTATCGATTCAGCACGCCTACTTGAGAGAGTTGCGCCTTCCGCAACTTCCGTAGAAGCGGAAACGAAGCGAGTAGATTTGATCGTGATGAAGCCAATGCCGCTAAAGAGCCTTATTAGTGCTTATCGCCGACAAAGAGAAAATTGAAAAACTAAATATTTATGCGGGAGGCTGATGTGCGGAATGCAGGGGAGTTTGTGAATCAAGAGCCGTTGCCGTGGGATGATGCAGGAAATGTTCTCTTGGCCGCGCTCCCAGAGGAAATGAGTTTCAACGAATGGGCGGATCGCCTGAGGTACATACCGAGCTTTGAGAAAGCTGGGTTAACAGAGAGTAGCCTCCATCTGATTGACCAGTTGGTAGCGCCAACTGGGCGAATGGTATCCATGGCATTAGCATTGCATAGCGCAATGATCCACTCTTATCGGAAGCGTGACCCACGGAAGATGGCAAACGTCAAAGAACTCATGTTACTAGGGCGGATCATTCAAGGTAGTCCGATAGTGGACTTAGATAATCTACCGGGCCGAGAGGCTGCAGGCGGAATAGTGCAAGGGCCCACCGGCTCGGGAAAAAGTCATTCGCTAGATGCGGTGCTACGTCAGTTCATACAAGTCCATGATCATACGGTCAATGAGGAAGCAGGGTGGCTTTTTTGTCAGCAAGTGGTGTATCTCAAAGCCTATATGCCGGCCGATAATTCAAGGAAGGGTTTATATGCAAGCATCCTCTACGAACTAGATGCAGTGCTCGGAACCAACTATATGCGTGAAATGCCCCGCATGTTCACCCTCGATCAGCAATTGCTTTATGTCATTCAGAAGTTGATAGCTCACAGCTGTGGTGTTCTCGTAATTGAGGAGACGCAAGAAAGAAATCTGGCAGGCGAAGTTCTATCCTCAGAGTTTGCAAACGTTTTTCTTGCAATACTGAACAGAGGAATTCCGTTGTTTTTGGTCGGAAACCCAAATGCATTCTCAAAAATTATGCGTTTTAGTCAAGACAGGCGCAGATTTACAGATGCCGGGCGACACGATTTCTATCCGGCATATGACGAGCAAGATGAAGACTGGCGCGACGGGCTGGTTCCTGAGGTATGGAGTTGGCTGAGTTTGGGAGAGCCAGATGAGCAGATCGAAGGATTGCCGGCGCTGTTACACGAAAGAACGGGTGGCATTCCTGGGTTGCTGAGCCGTTATCGGCGTGAATGCTTAGTGCTGGCAATGAGACATGGGTATCAACATGTTACGCGAGATATTATGGATGAGGCATATTTCTCCAATGCGATGGAACCAATGCATAGCTTGATAGCGGCGTACCGAGAAAAAAATTTGGAAGCGCTCTATGAGGAGGCTTCGGACGCTCCAATTGAATTCCTTTCGCAAGTTTGGGCACGAGAGAAGTTGCGACGCAGCTTGGCAGGGAAACGGTTGGAGGGCTGAGGCGAGATGCTCGCATACATCCCTTCTTGGGTGGAAGACGAAACGCTGTATTCGTGGTGTGCGCGGTGGCACCTTGCATTTAGCCCGAGCACGAAGACCACCGGTCGCAAATTATTTGGAATTGCGAGTGCGCCCAAAACTTGGCAGTTCGGAGGCTCTTTATCAAGATTTTGTTTGATAACAGGAGAACGACTAGGAGATGCGAAAACTGTGCTGTACGAAAGAACCATCTTTGGATCCTTTCTTGTTCTGGCTAGTGCGGAGCATGCTCGACGGGTGACCGAGGGGGTGAGTCCACCTTCGGCGCTGTTAGGTGCAAAGCGCGTGCAGCTGGGCTTGCGGTACTGCGCGAGTTGCTTGGTTGAGCACACCAAGATTCATGGGATAGGGCTCTGGCGGATGCCACACCAGCTGCCAGGCGCATCAATCTGTCTGCTGCATGTGGAGCCTCTAAGGCAGAAGAGGGAAAAACAGCAGCTCTGGGCAGTACCTGATAGTGCCAACACCAGCACCCTATTATTTAATAACGCTAAAGAACTGGAGGGCGGACGCCTTGTGAGTCGAACCGCCGAGATGATTTTTAGGGCGAGGACGCTCGATGTTGCCCAAATGCGCGCTAGCGCAACCAAGATACTGTGTGAAGCGCATCGTGCTCTTGATACCAAACGTCTCGATTTCACGAAGATTCATTTGGATTGGTCACAGTCAGCAATCGCGGCGTGTATCGGAAGAAGCGGTGGAAATTCTCTAGGAGTTGGACCATGGATAGGCGATGTATTGAGAGGTCGCAGATCCGAGCGGAACCCGGCAAGATGGGCTATGTTAGTTGGCTATCTTTGTGAGCGTGGCTGGGTCACTCCAGAAGCATTTTTCGATAACCTCACCAAAACGAGCGACGCTCAGGAGAAAATTTGGAAAGAATGCGAACTGATCCCGTTGGCCGTCGTCGATGCATTTAAGCGCTCTTCAAGCGTCACTGAGGTCGCAATGATTCTAAACGTCCATGATAAGACCATTGCCAAATGGATTCGGGAATATTCAATTATTAAAAGTATTGCCAAGTCTTGGCTGACAAAAAATGATCCCAATATTTCCTGAAGGTGCAGATAGTGCTTCTTTGAGCGCGGCGCTAGAGATCCTAAAAGGTGGCTATTTAGGGCGTGCGAAGCGAGGATGTTTTGAGGCTTTAGAAAACTGGGGTGCAACACAGTACTTGAATGAATGCGAGTTTCTGCGAAAGCATACCAATTGCGCCATCGCGATGGATATGGCGGCCTATCGGAACTCAATCACGGCGCACGCGCATGAGTCTTTTGTCACGATGCCTGCGGAGTGGGGTTCAATGAGACGTTGGCACAACATAACCAAACGCCTAAAACATAACAGGAGGCCTAGCGCATTTCGTCGATGTCCTTTGTGTGTGAAAAGCGATCTTGAAAAATACGGGTTCGCATTTATAAGAATCTGGCATCAGCTACCACCAGTTTATCTGTGTGCCGATCACGGGTGTGCGCTGGAGGATGCATGTGCGCGATGTTCAAGAATGTATCCCCAGATTGGAGATGGCTGCTCGGCGGCCGAAAGATACATTGATAGGTGTGCATATTGCGGCTCTGCCGCAGGTCGAGCGATAAACGTTGTGGTTACGCCGAGTTATAAAAAGTATGTGGCGCTACTTCGTGCGGCGTATCATGGTGATGTGGTGGATTATGACGTGCGAAGATTGCTTGAGCGTTGGACCGATGCTCGTCAACTCTTTTCTCGCGGCCATGTTTTGATGAAGAGATACGATGAGTTTGTTGGTGACGAGTCATTGGGTGAAATGCTTGGAGAAATGCATTTTACCGCTCGATCATATATACGATATGGTGTTTCAATAAATCAATATGATGAAAATGTCGTTCTCAAATACATCTACCACGCGCTATTTCTTGACTGGGTCTTGCGGGAGTTTGGTGGTATTCCATCGGGCCTAATCTATAGGCCGGAGACTGTCGCTTCGCGGGGGAAATGGCCAATACTAGTGAGAGATGAGCTCGCTTACTATAGTTAGATCGGAAGGCTGTGTGGCCGAGTTCACTCTTGAATTATTCGAAATTGCACTCGTGCAGCGCTGCTTTGTCAGCCTATTTTTCATGAAATTTATTCAACTGGAGTAACGAAATGGCGATTGAACGTGATAACTACCCTGGTATACCTGGCGACTTTCCTATTGAGCCAGCGTTTGCTGCAATTGGAGGAGCGCAACCGAAAATTAATCTCATGCAAGAGAATGGGACGTTCTACGCTCCCGGAACTTCCCCGTCAGAAGTAGCGCGAGCCTTTGATTTGTGCGACGACTTGGTACCTCAGATCGCTGCTTATTGCGAGCGGAAGTTGGAGGCATTTGGAGGGGACCGCGCTGCTACTCTGAGAGCGGTCTATCAAGGACTGCTCAATAAACGCTGGTGTACGGCTGAACAATCGAAATGGGTGATGCGACAGACCGTCCAGAAAATGGGTTGGCCATTGGTTGACGAGCTATTACCAAAGCCGTAGGTCTTCTTGAGACGCAGCGGTAGTCCTCGGTGGTTCGACATGCTTGACTGCCGTTTGTGTGCAACGCGAATTCCACTTTACGTTGTGTGAACAGCGCTAAGAGGCGCAAATATATCCCTCTCTGCCGCGCTAGAGATCGGCAGGCTCAAATTTGTAGTGCAACACCCGATGCGTTATCCCATTTATCCCCAATATCAGGAGTCACGACCTGAGGAGCGCGGGCTGCTGGATTCTTGGCTTGCGGCGCGCGGAGACGTTGACATGTATGTGATCAGGGACCGAAACACCTACGACCACATGTGGAGCACGTGGTGCGCATATTTGCAGAGCGGTCGGAACGGATTGCAGTCTCAGGCTATTCGTTGGTTTGATGTGACGCCTGAAATATTGGCAGGCTTCCTCAACAACGGACCAGTAAACCGGAAAGTTAGGACCGAGTCGACACGAAGCGCAACTACTAAGTACCGCTACTGGCGGCTGCTCGAACGCATCTACAACTTCGCAGCGATGAAGGGTTGGATGAGCAGTAATCCAGTCGATGCCATGGCGACAGGCGACATACCAAAAAGTGAAAAGCAGCAAGGCAGCGTTCTGGATCCATTGGTCTGGAAAGCAGCAAAGCTCCTGCTGTTGACACCAGAGAAGTATGACGCTGTGGCCGTGCGCAATCGAGCTATTCTGCAACTGCTCTTCGCACTGGGTCTTGCACCGTTCGAAGTAAGAGGCATGCAGTTGTCATCACTGGTGTATGAAGGCGAGGGCGGGAAAGGTCGGCGGATCTCAGCTGTTCAAATTGGCGGGCCGGGCACCCTCCGGCCACGCAGGTTCCCTCTCGGTGCCTTCGAAGCGGAGTTGGTAACGGACTGGCTGAAGGTGCGCCCGCTCATTGCTACCGAGGCATCGGGCGAATTGCTGTTTTGCACTCCAAGGGGCGGGATGAGCCCTGTGAGTCTGTTCCTCCTAGTTCAAGGGTTCCTTAAAGAGGCCAGTGCAGCGGCAGGTTGTCCGCCGCCCATCCAAACCGGGCCTCAAATCATTCGAAACTCCGTTCTGGTGCGACTACTCAACGACGCGAAGTACCCGGCCTGCCGGGTGGTTAAGTTCGCGGGCCTGAAGGATGTGAAAGGTCTTCTTCATCTAAAGGACCACTGCAATTCGGCGGCACTCCTGTCCATTCGTCGGGCTGGTGAAGGAAGCGACTAGCGAAGCCCAGAATCGACCCGGTTTTTGAGGAGGCTCAACACTCTGAGAGGATTGAGCCGTGAAGAAGTCGGACAAGTTCTCGCCCGAGGTCCGTGAGCGTGTGGTGAGGACGGTGCAGGAGCAGCGCGAGGAGTACCCGTCGCTGTGGGCGGCTATGAGGTTAAAAAATGTTAATTTCAACTGGGATAAGTCAAATCGTTCAGCGCTATCCTTACCAAGTTGATCCCCTCTACATCTGAAAAAGCATGAGTACCTACAAAGAACTCCTCGAAAAGAAAAAAGCCCTAGACCAACAGATTGCTATGGTGCGTAAGGCAGAAGCCAAGCAGGCACTGGATGAGGTCCACAAGTTAATTGCGGACTTTGGATTCACTGCGCAACAGGTCTTTCCGTGGAGGCGCGCTGTCAAAAAAGTGGAAGCTAAATACCGAGATCCCAAGACGGGCTTAACCTGGAGCGGTAGGGGTCGGGCACCCAAATGGATGGAAGGCAAGAATCGCGGAGATTTTTCGGTTTGACTCATTCCTTGAGCCCTCTGATTCGGCCACTCTA
>Ga0207952_1001264_pt1 | contig 11404 bp, 10 predicted proteins | sample SubbioR12Aug_8Ca_FD_184831 | JGI IMG/M metagenome (GOLD analysis project Ga0207952, IMG submission 184831) | Serpentinite rock and fluid subsurface biosphere microbial communities from McLaughlin Reserve, California, USA - CR12Aug_8Ca (SPAdes) | ecosystem: Environmental > Terrestrial > Deep...
CGCGGTACAGGAGATACAGCGACGGCTGATTCCGGCGATTCAGCAATTGCGCGGCACGTTAGCGGCGAAAGCGCAAGCCTTCGATGCTATCGTCAAAATCGGCCGCACGCATTTACAGGATGCCACGCCGTTGACACTGGGACAGGAATTTTCTGGTTACGTGGCGCAACTGGATCATGGCCTGCGCCATGTTGAAGCCGCAATGGCGCATGTGTGCGAACTGGCACTGGGTGGCACGGCGGTCGGCACCGGGCTGAACGCGCACCCGGAATTCGCCGTGCGCGTAGCCGTCGAATTGTCTCGCTTAACCGAATTGCCATTGATTACCGCGCCGAATAAGTTTGAAGCATTAGCCAGTAATGATGCGCTAGTGCATGCGCATGGCGCATTAAAAACATTAGCAGCATCACTGATGAAAATTGCGAATGACATTCGCTGGCTCGCATCAGGACCTCGTTGTGGCATCGGTGAATTGAGAATTCCTGAAAATGAGCCGGGCAGTTCCATTATGCCGGGGAAGGTCAATCCAACACAATCTGAAGCCCTGACCATGGTGTGTTGTCAGGTTATGGGAAATGATGTAGCCATCAATATGGGCGGAGCAATGGGTAATTTTGAGCTGAATGTCATGAAGCCAATGATCATTTATAACTTTTTGCAGAGTGTGCAATTGCTGTCCGATGGAATCCTCAGTTTCAATAACAATTGTGCCGTTGGAATAGATGCCAATGTTGAACGTATCAATATGTTGATGCATAACTCACTGATGCTGGTTACTGCGCTCAATCCACACATTGGCTATGATAAGGCTGCCGAAATAGCTAAAAAAGCTCATCATGAAGGCATCACTTTAAAAGCTGCGGCAATTGCAACTGGCTATGTTACGGCAGAACAGTTCGATTCCTGGGTTATTCCAGAAAAAATGGTAGGGAAGTAGTGTAATTAAGCATTTAATTTTCTCACTTTATTGATTAGTAAAATTTTGCAATGGATTTATTGCCTTGAATTTTTAGAGTTTTCATTGCTTTAAACCGTCATCCCAAAAAGGAGGTCGTAATGTATTTTTATATCAAAGAGTGGCCTAATAAAAGGGCAACCTTAATGACTGAAGATGGTGTCGTGCTCTGGACATTCAAGAATACAGATGAAGCTCGCATGGTTTGGCAGGAATGGTGTCAACAGCAGGAATATAAAGTTCAATATCATCTGGTTGCCTAAGCTACTAAGGCATTTCATTTCTTGCTTTTGGGAGTCAATCACTCCCTAAACCCGACTGACTTTCTCTTACGCCTAGAATACTATGTGTTTTAGGCGTAAGAGCCAATACAGCAGCAAACAGTATTAGACCCCAACATATATGACTGTGCTGCTTTATACCGTTGTTTCATCCAATCAATCAATCGATCAACATTAATACTGATCAACCGTGACAAAACCTCATATGCACGGTATAACATTGCTATGTCATCAATTAACAATAACCCTGATTCAGCAACCCGGCGTGAGCGTTTTGCATGGTGTATGTATGATTTTGCAAATTCGGGTTACACCACCGTTATACTTACAGCCATCTTTAATGCATACTTTGTAGGTGTAGTCGCGGCTGAGAGCGGAAATGGCCATGCAACACTGCTCTGGACACTAACAATCGCAACCGCCAATATTTTGGTCTTGATAAGTGCGCCAGTATTAGGCGCCATAGTTGATTATTCAGGAAAGAAGAAACGCTTCCTGGTTGTTACCACACTTGGTTGCGTATTATTTACAGCCTTGTTAAGTTTCGTTGGCCCGGGCGATATCACTTTGGCAATAATATTAGTCATATTGGCTACCTTTATGTTCGCCAGTGGTGAAAATCTGATTTCAGCTTTTTTGCCAGAAATCAGTCAACCTGAAACGATGGGGCGACTCTCAGGATATGGTTGGGCATTGGGGTACTTTGGTGGATTACTCTCTCTGATTCTATGTTTGGCTTATGTGACTTATGCAGAAAATCAGGGGCTGGATGCGACCCATTATGTACCAGTTTCGACCCTGATTGTGGCTGCATTATTTGGTATCGCAGCATTACCTACACTACTTTGGCTACGTGAACGAAGCGGGGTATCGGGAGCAATTAAAAATACTCATTTAATACGAACAGGATTTGAACGCTTAAAGGTCACTTTGCGCCATGCCAGTATGTACACTGATTTATTTCGTTTCTTAATCTCATTGACAACCTATTATTCAGGCATTCACATTGTCATTGTACTTGCGGCAGTATATGCGCAAGAAGTGATGGGATTCAGTACCCAGGATACGATCATATTGATTATGGTTGTTAATATAACCGCCGCTATAGGAGCTTTCTTATTTGGTCATTTACAGGATCGAATGGGATCCAGCCGCTGCATAGCCATTACCCTAATCATCTGGTGTGTAGCAATTATTTGTACATATTATGCTATTAGTGAAACTTTATTTTGGATTGCCGCCAATTTAATTGGAATTGCTCTTGGCGGTGCTCAATCAGCTGGACGGGCATTAGTTGGGCAATTCACTCCATCCGGGCGTCAAGGAGAATTTTTTGGTCTGTGGGGATTGGCAACAAAACTATCAGCCATCATCGGTCCGCTTACTTATGGAGGAATGATCTATTTGTATGAAGGAGATCACCGTATAGCATTACTTAGTACACTGGTATTTTTTATCTTTGGATTAATATTTCTTGCAACAGTAAATGAGAAGAGGGGACGTGAAACAGCTAAGGTCAGTTACTAGGATTATAAGTGATTTTTGGATTTGTTTATTATCTTAAAGCTCCTGTAGGAACAATACTGATCCTACAGGGTATCATCTCAGTCAGTTAACGACATTAAACGATAAAAATAGTCTTTTAAAATTCGACTATTATTCTTGAACCTCATTGCGACCTTCAGCTGGCTTGCCTTCATGCGTCGTGCCGTAGCCTTCAGACATTGCACTTTCAGGTGCAGTTGGTTTGCCACAAGCTACTAATGTTAATACTAATAATACTGCGAAAAATGCTGAAAGTTTCATTTGTAGCTATTTCCTTAAAATTTATAAAAATATTTCTAGCGTGTTATTGTCACCGCAGCACTATAGCACGTTACGAAGAATAAACCTTCATAAAATTGTGTTCTGCAGGTACATGGTGGCCAAATTTTCTGACACCGGCTAGGCTACCCGATTTGAAGTCTGTGGCAATTGTAGAAAGCTTCCCATTCGGCTAATTTGGCATGCAAATCAACATTATCTTTATAGGTTAGAAGCTGATAAAACTCGCGCTGATCTGTACCATGCGAACGTTCTACTTTGCCAATAAAGAACCCCTTCGCAAGCAGCGGGTTTTTTATTTTTGCGAGAAATATCTCTTTGTGCTTGTACATTCATCAACGACTCCTTCAAAACAGTTTAATTTATCAAAACTGTCAACCGAAGTCGTTATATTCATAAATAAACAAGAGTTATTTGGTTTGAGGCAATTAAAGTGGGATAGCAATAAAATATCTTTGAATGAGGTGTTCACTCAGACTAAAACATTGGTTTGTTGATTGTTGAATTATAACGCTGTATGCCTGTAATAATTTCTAACTTTGCTGTTTCAGTTCCATCCCATCCTTGTATTTTCACCCATTTTCCTTCCTCTAAATCTTTATAGTGTGCAAAAAAATGAGCAATTTGAGACCGAACAAGTTGAGGCAGATCTTCACAAGATTGAATATCTTGATAAAGATTACATAATTTGTTAATAGGCACGGCCAATAATTTGGCATCTTCTCCTGCTTCATCTGACATCTTTAGCATGCCAAGTGGCCGGCAACGAACCACAACTCCTGTTATTAGTGGTACCGGCGAGATTACCAAGACATCAACAGGATCACCATCATTGGACAAGGTGTGCGGGATATAACCATAGTTACATGGATAATGCATACAAGTTGACATGAATCGATCAACAAACATTGCGCCTGTTTCTTTATCAACTTCGTATTTAATAGGGTCAGCATTCATTGGGATTTCAATAATGACGTTGAAGTCATTTGGGATATCTACTCCCGAACCAACACGATCAAGATTCATATTTCCTCCCAATGAATTATACTAATCACATTATAGATTAATGTAATTATTATAGATCACTTCAATTAGCTTCTCTTTTTAGAATAGTATTTTGAGCGACCGATAATGTATCTGGATAATCTTTGCTATAGTGTAAACCCCGGCTTTCATGTCGCAGCATTGCGCTACGTACAATTAAATCAGCACTATCAACAAGATTACGCAATTCTAATAAATCACTGGTCACTCGAAAGTTTATATAGTATTCGTTGATTTCTTCGCGTAATAGCTCGATTCTACGTTGAGCGCGTTGTAATCGCTTTGTTGTGCGAACAATACCAACATAACTCCACATGAAACGCCGTAATTCATCCCAATTATGTGAAATAACAATTTCTTCATCGGCATCCGTAACGCGACTCTCATCCCACTCAGGCAATTCTGGTAATGATTGAATGGGCTGATTGGCGATATCATTTCCTGCAGCTTGGGCGAGTACTAAACATTCAAGCAGAGAATTACTTGCCAATCGATTGGCGCCATGCAGTCCAGTGTGAGCTGTCTCTCCTATGGCATATAGATTATTTAAGTCAGTTCTGCCATGTTTATCTGTGACTATGCCCCCACAAGTATAGTGTGCCGCGGGGACAACAGGAATCGGCTCTTTAGTAAAATCGATTCCCAATTCTAAACATCGAGTATAAATAGTTGGAAAATGTTTTTTTAAGAAATCAGCTGGTTTATGGGATATATCTAAATAAACACAATCCAATCCTCTTTTTTTCATTTCAAAATCAATGGCACGGGCAACAATATCGCGGGGCGCAAGTTCAGCACGTTGATCGTGCCAGGGCATAAAGCGATCTCCATTGGGTAGTTTCAATAAACCACCTTCACCACGAACTGCTTCACTGATTAAAAATGATTTTGCATGAGGATGATAAAGGCAGGTTGGGTGGAATTGGATAAATTCCATATTGGCTATTCGGCAGCCCGCTCGCCAGCCCATAGCAATTCCATCACCGGTAGCCGTATCTGGATTGGTAGTGTAGAGATAAACTTTACTGGCTCCACCGGTTGCTAGCACAGTGTTTTGTGCTGTAAATGTATGTACTTTATCGTGCTTCTTATCGAGCACATAAGCACCAAAGCATCGCTTATGTTGTGAATCCATATAACCTGATAGCTTATCGCTGGTAATCAGATCAATAGCTATATGATGCTCTAATATGCAAATGTTATGGTGATCCCTGATTTTCTCAATGAGGGCTTGTTGCACGGCTTTACCTGTTGCATCACCACTATGAATAATTCGTCGAACGCTATGGCCACCTTCTTGAGCAAGATGATAACCGGTTTCATTGCCCTGATCACTGGTAAAAATAACACCTTGATCTATTAGCCAGTGTATTGCCTGTGGTGCGTTCTCAGCAATATATTGAGTAATCTCCTCATCGCACAGACCAGCGCCAGCAATTAAAGTATCTTGAACATGTTTTAATGGCGAATCATCGTTGGATAATGCTGCTGCGATACCTCCTTGTGCCCATGAGCTGGCGCCTGAATTAGCTGTTTGTTTCGTTACGATACAAACTTTTTTATATTGAGCCAAGTGCAACGCGAGCGTGAATCCAGCCAAACCGCTGCCGATAATAAGTGTATCAAAATAGTTATTAGCCATTAAGTTGGATTGGATTTTCATTGATTAAAGCGTTAAATGATAACAGACTCAATATACTTCATGCGGTATAACTAAATAGTGAACTAATTAACAGGGTTAATTGTCTCTATGGTGAAGTTCGATTCCCGTGATTTAGTTGAATAGATATACTTGTTCTGCTATGGATTATGCTACATTTGGTAGAACAAGAATAAAATTACAAATTCATTTAAAATGCTCAGGGATCGGGTAGTGTATGAGTGATCGGGAAGTCGATCAGCAACTGGTAGAACGAGTCCAGGGTGGGGATAAGCATGCGTTTGATCTGCTGGTTATCAAATATCAGCGTAAGTTGGCTCGCTTATTATCGCATTTTATACGTGACTCAGCTGAAGTTGAAGATGTGACTCAGGAAGCTTTTATTAAAGCGTATAGGGCATTGCCTTCATTTCGCGGAGATAGTGCTTTTTATACATGGTTATATCGAATTGGTATAAATACTGCCAAGAATTTTCTGGTGTCTCAGGGACGCAAGGTACCAACACTACAAGAATTTGATAATGAGGATGCTGAGAATTTTGAGGACGGTGGTTTATTAAAGGAAATGAATACGCCCGAAAGTGAACTGATGAGCAAACAAATTGCTCAAACAGTTAATCAGACACTTGATTCATTACCGGAAGAATTACGTACTGCAATAACTTTAAGAGAAATTGATGGACTAAGTTATGAAGAAATTGCAAATATTATGAGTTGTCCTATAGGGACTGTACGTTCGCGCATATTTCGCGCACGTGAAGCGATATCTGAAGAACTGCGCCCTTTGTTAGGGACTAGTAAAGACAAGAGGTGGTAAGGTGAAAAGTAAAATATCAGCATTAATGGATGGTGAGCTTGATAAACATGAGACTTCAAATATTATTGAGGAACTCAGAAGAAATGATGATTGGCGGGAGGGATGGAAAACATATCATCTTATTGGCGATACACTGCGGCGATCATCCCGATTATCAATGAATATATCCTCTAGTGTGAATCAGAAATTAAGAATCGAACCTACTGTACTTTCTCCCAATCCATCCAATATAGCCAAGAAACTGAGACACAAGATATTTGCCTTTTCAATGGCAGCTTCTGTGGTAGCGATGGTTTCATCATGGTTAATAATGCACAACACATATGAGCCCCAACAGACGTTAGTTGCCACCAAACATCCAAATCGTGACAATCATTTAACGGTAATGCCTGTCATGGTTTCATCACCAGCGTCAGTACGTAATTATCCCCATCCACCGGTTGAAATTAATAATTATCTATTTGTACATAGAGAATTCTCTCCAGGGATTACAATGCGAGGACAGATTACTAATGTACATGACGTATCCGAATATCATGAAAGATATGGTAGATGATTAGCCGCAAAACAATCACACTGGCCCTTTTGTTAACATTTTGTTTTCAAATAGCACTAGCACAAGAATTACCCCGTTCATCCCAAAGCGCGCTTGATTGGCTAAAAAAAATGGCCGATGCGCCGCGCCAGCACAATTACTCCGGAACTTTTATTTACTATGCTGATGGTCATATGGAAACATCGCGCATAATTCATAAAACTGATCAAAATGGGGAACATGAAAAAATTGAGGTTTTAGATGGAATCTCACGCATAGTTTTTCGTAATAATGATGAATTGAAATGCTATCTACCTGATAGTAAGAAGATATATACTGAGAAGCGCTGGTTTCGCAAATTCTTTCCCGATCTTCTGTCACAACCATTTGATGGTATTGATGACAATTATTTTGTTAAAGAAACCAGACGTGAACGGGTATCCGGTCATGAATGTCAGGTTTTATCACTGATACCGAGAGATACCCTACGCTATGCCCATCAATTCTGGATTGATATTGAAACAGGCCTATTACTAAAAGTTGCAGTAATGGATGGTGATGAAGTCATTGAGCAATTTGCATTTGCGCAGCTGGAAATTGACGGAGAAATTCATTCCGATCTGCTAAAACCTGATCAATCGGTTATCACGAAAGAATGGAAAATAACTGATCTGGTTACATCGATTCTAAAAGAGGGAGAATTAAAGTGGCAAGTTAAAAATCTGCCATATGGCTTCAAGAAATTAATTGAAATGAAACGTAATTTAACTGATAAATCCATATTGGTAGATCATATTGCCTTATCAGACGGCCTTGCAACAATTTCTATTTTTATAGAACCTATCATTAAGGACATGCCGGCACCGGTGCCGGGTTTCTTTACAAGTCGTGGTGCAATTAATATTTACGTCCGCACACTGGGTGATAATAAAATAACAACTGTTGGTGAAGTGCCATTGGAAACTATAAAATTAATAAGCGATTCTGTTTCTAAACAAGATTAAACTCTGGTAAGTAAAGATTTATTGCCCTTGCTTTTTTGCCATGGTAAAGGACTGAATATAATAAGATATCTGGTTTTAGCATATTATTTGAGACGCGTCACCATAACACAGAGTAGCCTTAAATCAATCAAATCCCCTGTTTTATAAATTTACCCGCAATGAATAATTAGAGAGGTTGAGTGTTTTCTCAGATTGATTTATTAAATAACATGAATAAATCGTTAATTATTGATACTGGCTTATAGTAAGGACAAGAATCATGCCTCAATTTATATTAATCTCACTTTTCTTATTTTCATCAACAGCATTTGCACAAACCAACGAATTGCCCGACTTTACCGGGCTTGTCGAAAAACATGGAGCAGCGGTAGTAAATATCAGCGCTACACAAACTTCAAATACACTGAATAATCATATTTCCCCTGAAATGCCGGGTATTCCTGAGAATTCACCTTTTTATGATTTTTTTAAGCGACACATGCAGCCATTTCCAGCGCCGAGAAAATCTGAACCCAAATCATTAGGATCAGGTTTTATTATTAGCTCAGATGGCTATATTTTAACAAATGCTCATGTTGTCGAAACTGCTGATGAGATTACAGTAAAGCTTAATGACAAACGTGAATTTGTAGCAGAAGTTATTGGCACTGATCAAAAAACAGATATTGCATTAATCAAAATAAATGCGACTGAATTGCCAAAAGTTACACAAGGAAATCCAGAGAATCTCAGAGTAGGGGAATGGGTTATTGCAATCGGTTCACCTTTCGGTTTTGAACACAGTGTTACTGCAGGAATAGTCAGTGCGAAAGGGCGTTCTTTGGCGCAGGAAAATTATGTACCATTTATTCAAACTGACGTGGCGATTAATCCTGGAAATTCTGGTGGGCCGTTATTTAATATGAAAGGAGAGGTGGTAGGCATTAACTCTCAAATCTACAGTCGGACCGGCGGATTTATGGGACTATCATTTGCCATACCTATCAATGTAGCTACTGAAATTGCTGGCCAATTAAAAGTCAGTGGTAAAGTAAGTCGTGGGAGAATTGGCGTAATGATTCAGGAAGTAACCAAAGAACTAGCAGAATCCTTTGGTTTGTCTGACAGTAAGGGCGCGTTGGTAGTCTCAGTTGAAAAGAGCAGCCCTGCTGATCTAGCAGGAATTAAAGCGCGCGATATCATATTGCAGTTTGATGAAAAAGAAGTCACGACATCTTCTGATTTACCACGTATAGTCGGTAATACAAAACCAGGTTCAAAGGTATCTGTCCAGGTCTGGAGAAATAGTTCTTTCAAAACCATTAAAATCGAGGTTGGAGAAACACGTTCAGATGAAGCAACAGACAGTCGCAAATCTAGGCAAAACAAGAAGCCAGACACCTCAAATCGTCTTGGATTGGCATTAAATGAAATAACAGCCGAACAGAAAAAACAGTTAGATATTACGGGTGGATTATTAGTAGAAGATGTACAACCCAATGGCATCGCCAGTCGTTCAGGAATACGCATTGGAGATATCATTCTCGGATTCAATAGTACAGATGTCAAGAATGTTGATCAGTTTAATCAGTTACTTAATCAAACCAAGAGTGGAAAAAATATCGCTTTACTGATTAAAAGGGGAGACCTCACCACTTTCATCACGATGAAAATTACTGATGATGACAAAAATTAATCAAAATACATTAACCTTGGGTCATACAAAAGCGCTGATTATATATAGCCGTGAAGCATGTCATCTTTGTCAGGACATGATACTTGCGCTGAAAAATTTACAACAGCAAGTGTCTTTTGACTTTCAAGTGATTGATATCGATTCAAGCTCTGACCTGGTCGCATTGTATGGAGAAAGAATTCCGGTATTAGTATTAATGTCTCCTATTGATAATCAAGAGATCTGTCATTATTTTCTGGATTTGGCAGCTTTAGATGATTATCTTTCTAAACTTCGTTAGAATGCTGCCTCCTTTAATTGCCAGCTCAATATTTTAGTTTCTGATCTGGCTACATTATATTTTTCATATTATTTGTAAAAATATTTACTATATTTCATATCCTGATGCAGCATATTCGTAATTTCTCTATTATTGCCCATATTGATCACGGTAAATCAACGCTGGCAGATCGCATTATCCATTTATGCGGTGGTCTATCCGATCGTGAAATGGAAGCACAAGTACTTGATTCCATGGATCTGGAACGAGAAAGGGGCATTACCATCAAAGCACAAACTGCCGCATTACAATATAAAGCAAGAAATGGTGAAACTTACTTATTAAATTTGATTGATACACCGGGACATGTTGATTTTTCATATGAAGTCTCTCGCTCTCTGGCCGCCTGCGAGGGCGCACTTTTAGTTGTTGATGCATCCCAAGGCGTTGAAGCACAAACTGTAGCAAATTGCTATACCGCTATTGAGCAAGGTGTTGAGGTTATTCCGGTTTTAAACAAGATTGATTTGCCCGCCGCAGATCCTGAGCGCGTTATTAGCGATATCGAAGAAGTAATTGGAATAGATGCACATGATGCCGTGAGGGTCAGTGCGAAAACAGGAGAGGGTGTTGAAGATGTTCTGGAAGCGTTGATTTCAAAAATTCCCGCACCTAAAGGGGATCCGGATGCGCCACTGAAAGCGCTTATTATCGATTCGTGGTTTGATAATTATGTGGGCGTCGTTATATTAGTACGAGTAATGGATGGAACTATCAAACCTGGGGATAAAATCTTATTGATGGCTAGTAAGGCGATACAACTATGTGAGCAGGTGGGTGTGTTTGTGCCTAAATCCGTGAATCGTGGTTCTCTTAGTGCAGGTGAAGTAGGATTCATCATTTCGGGTATCAAAGAACTGGATGCCGCAAAAGTAGGGGATACTGTAACGCTGGTTAACCATCCGGCTGAAACGCCATTACAAGGCTTCAAGGAGATAAAGCCGCAAGTATTTGCTGGTTTATACCCGATCGAATCAAATCAATACGATGCTTTACGTTCTGCTTTGGAAAAATTAAAGCTGAATGATTCGTCACTGCATTTTGAACCGGAAGTATCTCAGGCACTAGGCTTCGGATTTCGCTGCGGTTTTCTTGGATTGCTGCACATGGATATTGTGCAAGAGCGATTAGAAAGAGAATATGATATGGATTTGATCACTACTGCACCGACAGTGGTTTATCAAATACTTATGCGTGATGGCACAATCATTGAAATTGAAAATCCATCTAAAATCCCAGATCTTTCTAAAATTGCTGAGATTCGTGAACCTATTATCACTTCAACAATTT
>Ga0207952_1001265_pt1 | contig 11402 bp, 11 predicted proteins | sample SubbioR12Aug_8Ca_FD_184831 | JGI IMG/M metagenome (GOLD analysis project Ga0207952, IMG submission 184831) | Serpentinite rock and fluid subsurface biosphere microbial communities from McLaughlin Reserve, California, USA - CR12Aug_8Ca (SPAdes) | ecosystem: Environmental > Terrestrial > Deep...
CACGGCCGCCACCCGCCATACGGCGATGCACTTCCGTCGAATTGGTCGCGGACGGCACCCCATTTGTAGTGGCTGGTGAATTCGCACCCGGTCTTTGCGGCTGCCCGGAAATGCGGCAAGGGGTTCGTGCCGACATTCACGAAGTGAGAACCGTCGGCATTCACGCCGACGGCGGTCTGTGCGGTAGGCGAGAGCATCGCATAGAACGTTGCGAAGTTCTCGCCGGTCAAGAGGTCGTTCTCGGGGTGTCCGATCTCGAAGGTAATGACGACGCCTCGTTGGGCGGCGTACTCGAGGATCGGGTTCCATTTATGCGCCAGAAGCGCCAAGACCCATTCGGGGAAGTGTTTCGGCCAGGCCGACCACTTGGCTTGGGCGGCGGCATAACCGCGCCCGCCAGGGAACCCGACGAGGTGTCGGAAGCCGAACCCCGCCGAGGCGTCGATGATGCGGCGCATCTCTTCCTCGGCCATGCCCTCAAGGGATCGCGAGGTTTCGCCCCGGAAACCGTGAGGGTTCAAGAATGGACCCATACGCAGGATCCGCGAAGAATGAAGGCAGACGTTCTGTCCGACAACATGCATCTCGAGCCGGACGACGCCGTGTTTGAGGCCGTATTTCTGCATCCTCGCCTGGAGGTCGTCGCGGTACGAACCGCTCGTAATGGCTTTGCCGATGTCGATGAACGGCGGTCCGGCCGGGAGCGTGACCCCTTCGAAGCCGCATTCTTCCGCCGCGAAGCGGTAGAAGTCAGCTTCGTTGGCGAATCCTCCCGGTTTGCCGACGGTGAGAAAATACGGCTGAACTGCCAAGAAACAGAGACGTTGCATATGCGTGTATCCTTTTGTTTTTCGTTGTATATGAAGAGCGCCGTAGGAAACAGTCCGTACGGTCCAGGTGTGAAAACTACACGAAAATAATTTTTGGTCAATGTCAATAAAAAGACCGATGCAACGTGCATCGGTCGGAAAGACATCCCGTCTTTATTGATTGCGTTCGAAATATCGCGCGCAATTACCAAGGAACTGTTCTCGGGGTAGCGAGAGAGGGCATATCTTTTTCCCTTCAGGGAGCGCAAGGAGGAGATTGATCCAGCAGCGCCGGTTGCCGGTGCTTGCGAGCTCTTTGCGAAAGGCGCGGCGTAAGCGCATTACTTCGGCGCGCAATTCTTGCAGATCCATCTGCTTCACGTCGGCATCAATCTTCATTGTCCCTTTCTTCTCGCATGCGGGCGAGGATCACGGATGTCATGTCGGGTTTGCCCGGAGGTGCCCAGAACATCGTTGAACAGTCGGTGTTGTTGCAATGGAAACCAAGTACGGTGGGTGAGAAGTAGTCTCTCGAACCCGGACCCATGGGGATCAGGTGTTCGGGCGTGTTGGTCGTCCAGTTTGTTTTCGCGACAACGGCGCCTTTCTTGCAGTGGGGGCAGGCGACCCCGGTCTCTACGGTATTCATAGGTATTGTGTACAAGATTACGTATCTGTCCCAAGGATACATTCCTGGTTGCGGATATCAAGTAAAAACCGCTCCGCAGGATGTGCGGAGCGGTAGAAGTGCGTGTTGAATGAACACGGTTCAGGATTGAGGAACGACCTCCCAGGGATGGGTCCGATCTTTGCGCTGATAGATGCGGATATAGCTGGTGGTCTTTTCAGACCTGATGCTCTGGCGCAGGAGCGCTTGAGCCTGGGCGAGTTCGGGGAAGATGTCCTCGTCGAGTTCCATCGAGATGAAACGGTACAGATCGGGACCGACCTTGAAGTCGACCCTCTCGACCAGGAGCTCGCGCGTGAGCTCATAGAGAGGCCGGACGACTTCGTCCACCGCCGCAGCTTTCTGGAATCGGTCGAAGAACTCCTGGATCAGTTGCTTGGCCTTCGCAGCAAGGTCGCCTTGGATCACGGTGAGCGTGTTGACCATGGCGACGACGCGTCGCAGGCCATTCGAGCTGGTGAAGCTTACCTGCCGCCGCAACTTTCCCTTTTCGTCGAGAAGGCGAGGGAAGACGTGCCGTTTCAGGCAGGCCTCACGGTCTGTCGAAGCACGGACGACGGCGTCATTGAGCCCGAACACCTGGGTCACGATCTCATCAACGCTTCGGGTCTCGTTGAGCTCTTGTTCTTTGACGGTCGCAAGTTCGGCTCCGAGCGCGGCGAGCTTCTGCTCCTCCGTTTTGATCTTTTCCCGGTAGAGATCGCGCTCCTTGGTCAGGCGCTGGGATTCTTTGGGCCACCGGGTAACCTTCTCCCCGAGGTCCTTTTGTTTTTTTGTGCCGGCGACCTTGAGCTCCGCGAGCTTCATCGCATTCCCGAACACAGCCTGGTATGCCTTCGTCCAGCGATTTCGGCTGGCCGTTTCGAGCCGCACAAGGCGCTCAAGGTCCTTCTTAGCCTTCCTGATCTTCCGTTCCAGTTCGGCGATCTTCGTCTTGAAACCGCCATTTGCGGTCTTTGTCGTGGTCATTCAACTTCCTTTCAATGTGCATGTTGTCGCAAGACCCTTGCGGCAGGGGCAGGAGACCTTTGCGGTCCCCTGAAGTTAGATAAAAGCACGATAATATGATTATGTCCAGAGCAGGCTCATAAGCAGGATAAGCTCTGTACTTGTTCCACTCCGTGTGGTATTATATTCAGCAGGTCCTGCGGAGCGTCGCGGGACGAACAGAAAGGATGCATCATGAGAACAGATCAGATGTGTTTCGTTGGATGAGAGTCCGGGATCGACCTTGCGCCTCCACCCGAAGAACCGCCGGATGGCGAAGAGGTCATCGGCATCCCTGCGACAGTACTGCTTCCTGTGCTTGACGAGGAGTAACCCCTATTCGAGGTGGCCGTTCGCGTTTCGCGACCGGCCTTTTATATTTTTTGAACAAAAAAGCAGACGCATTCTTCGTCTCCGCCGTCTGTTCTTTTATAAAAAAACCACTCGGCGGAGTGGTGGTGTTTCAAGCCCAGTCGATCCACCGGGCCCAGTATCGTCTCGATATCTTTAAGGGTGGCCTGTTGTCGGACGAGAACAGAGCAGGTCCGGGGATATTTCGCAGCCAAGAAGGGACAGTACTGGCGCCACGGTCCTGCAATGTATGTTCAGGATCGCAGTGTTCCTGTTTGTAATGGCCGAGTCCATAAAGGGACGGTACTTGCCCGATTCCGGGGTTCCCGTTTGTTACGGATATCCCATCTGAATAAAAAATACCACGAAGAGTATTTTGTTTCAAAGCAATTTTATTTTTTGGCATACGTCGAGCGAGCACCGTTATTTGATTTACTGGCCGTCTGCCTCTATAGTATGCAGAGTTATCGGGAATGGGATAGTTGTTCCTCCTCTTTAATTATCAGTGCGGATATATCCATATAGTCACATAGTATGAAAGGTGCACTCTCAATGAAGGCGTCTCTCGGGGTCATCGGCGTTATCGTGCTCGGTCTGGCGGCCGCGTCGATGTCGGGGGTTTTTAATGGCCAATTTACGGATGGGGGCGTTGATGTCCGAGATACCGCATGCGAGGATCTCGCTTCGGCTCGGGCTGCGATTTCAAGCGAGCTTGAAACACGCACACAGGCCGCGGCAGAGTCGCTCGCTTCGGAGCGCGACAGTATCAGCGATGCCTATTGGGCCAAGAATCGGGCTCTCGAGGCAGAGCATCATGCGTGTATTTCCCGCGCCCTGACCGCAGACCCGTGCAAAGAACCTTTCGAAGAGGTCGGCCGGTTGTATGAAGAGATCATGGCGGACTTTGATGCGGGCAAAGGTTTCAATGAGGCAAAGTTCAATGAGCGGGAAGCGGCAAAGAAGCGCTACAACGACTGCGTCGAGGAGACGAAGAAACCAGAATTCTATAAAGACAAGGAGATACAGTGTGATGCCGAGTTGGCTCTCGGGCGGGAAAAGAATCAGAGCGATCGGCAGGCGCAGGAAGCAGAGGCGCAGAAACGGTACGAAGATATGTTGGCAACCGCGCAGAACGCGTTCGATCAGAAGAATGCCATTCTTGATGCGATAGAAGAGAAGTGCAATGAACCGGGAGGCACGACCGATGTCGGCATCGGTTCGATTACGACTGGCGGGACGGGGACGCAGATACAGTCGGGAAGTCCCGCATGTACTGGCATCTTTGGCGGCAATGACCCGGATCTCAAGCGTCGCATCGCTGACCTTGAGAACCAGCTTCAAAAGGCTCGTGCGGCGGGCATGCGCGACGGGCTCTTTGGTATCGACCACATACAACAGTCCATTGACGAATTGAAACAGGAACTCAAGGATTCTGCGCGAACTTGTACCGTGGATGCCGATTGTGGCGATGTCGTGCCGGTCTGTTGCGGTCAGAAGGAGGTCGGCCGCGCATTTTGCGATGCGGGCATTTGTTCGGCCAAAAAGGAGGTTTGTACTGACCCGAAGATATGCGCAGGGAAGCCCGCGATGTGCGTTGCGCCTGATACCGGCTTGCAACAGCAGGAGGGTATCTATATCACGCGCACGATCCCCGAAGCCGGCTCTTGTTCCCAGAATCTCCAGGTTCTAAATCTTACCCAGGCAACACCTGATTCTGTCCGCTACTCTATCGTCGGTAATATCCCAAGTTGGCTGAAGATAGACAGGCCGAGCGGATCGCTGCCGGGGAAGGCGAGCGTTACCTACTCATGCAACACGGTCCAAGGATTCGGTCCTGGAACATACACGGCGAATGGAAGCGTTACGGTCCACAACGCCGCGAACGAACTCATTAACACTATTCCGTTCAATGTTTCAATCACGGTGACGCCGGTCGAGAAGATGATCGATGTGATCGAATATAACGGCAAGTTCCTTCCGACGAACCAACTTATCGTGGAGAATGAAGAGGGGTGTGGGGCCGATCATTGGCACGCGGCTAAAGGGATGGTCATTGCGACCGACGGCACGCAGGTTTACGATCCGGGCCCGCAGTGCGGATACGGCAAGGTAAAGGATAGGCCGGTGCAAAAAGTTTCTGCGCCGAAAGTCTCTGCACCAGGGGTGAATTTCGAGGTCCGCGGACTTGAATCGCTCAAGACGACGAGGTAGAGGGTCCGGCCGCGTTGGGTTTGTATCACGAGGCAATGAAAAACGGCACCAGATGAGAATCTGGTGCCGTTCTGCTGCCGGGGCTACCCCTTACGACGATCCGTCGTCGGTGAAGAGCGTTCCTCCCATCGCTTCCCAGGCATCTTCGGCGTCGTCTGCGGGAAGACCCGCTTCGGCGGCGACTTCGCAGACCATCTCCTCGATACCTTGGTCGAAAGGATTTGCTGTTCCGAGGATCCACAGTCCCAGGTTTCGGCGCAGTCTTTGTACGACGGGCCACGGAACCTTGCCGCTCATGTCGTAGAGCAAGGCTTCATAGTTGTTCTTGAACCACTCTTTGATGGCGGTCATAGAGACCCCGCGCTTTTGGTCCATGAGTTTTTTCGCCGCCCGCCTGTAGGCGATGAGCTCCTTCGGGATGCTCGCGATACCGCTGTCAGTGATGGTGATCACTTCCGTTTCGGTCTCTTCGATCGCACTGATCAGGTTGTTGGAGGTCAGGCAGTTCCAATCATTCCCGCTCGCTTCTTTGTATCCTGCATTCGCAACGATGAGCGAACGCTTGAGGATGACCTGGAGTTCCGTGCTCACCGAGACCGGTTTCTGGCGAAGCAGGCGCGCGATCTTGTGGAGAGAGTAGACCGGAATATCTCCGCTCGTTTCTCCGAAAGATTGCGCCAGTTTTTGTGAGAGCGTTGTTGTTTGTGTGAGCGACAGGCTCAAACCGAGGGTCATAGGTATTCCTTTCGTGTTGATTGTGAGGGAAGGGCTTCAGGCCTCTTCTGACTGTATCTGTTTTTAATTATAACATATATAAGGCTTATATGTCAAATATATATTCGCGGGTGTGAGGGCGTTTGACAAATACCTTGCCGAGAGGAGAATTCACGCTAGATACATTACGGATCATGTCGGTAACGAGAAATGGGTGTGAAATGAGATCAGAAATGATACTGAACTTTCGGTGGCATGTGCCGGGACTTCTTGCGACAGGGAGCAAGCCCAGTACTGTCGAGTTGGTCGAAGCTCTCAAGGAAGCAGGATTCAAAGCGATACTTTCGCTCGAGGCGGTGGGTGAGAGTGTGACCGGACACATCAGATATTCGGACATCGATCATCTGTTGCTTCCTGTCGAGGATGATTCAGAGGTACGCTTCGACGCCTCTCTTGTCGGTGAGGGGTTCTGGCGATCATTTTGCGAGTTTCTTGACGTGAAGCTTGCAAAGGGTGTCCCGGTTTTCGTCCATTGCAGTGCGGGAATATGTCGATCCGTGCGCCTTGTCGAACGATATGCAAAAGAGCGTCTCTCCGCGTGACCACATCGTCACGCGGTTTTTTATTTCCGGAGCTCGATTCGAACCTGACGCTAAAAGACAAAATGCTCAACGTTCGCAATAAAAAACTAATTGAGATACTTGAAAATGGCCTCTTTGAGGCAAGAGAAATAAATAAGGCGTTCGAACCTAGAAACAGTGAGGCAGATAAAGACAAAACCGAGGTTTTTGCCTCGGTTTGTCCAACCTTGCTCCCACTGGCTGACAAGTTTAGAACTGCAGATTGGATACAGTTTGAGCGAGAACTGCAGTTTAGCGGACTTCTCGAGCTTCAAGCGTTCAAGGCGTTTGCTTCGGCTTGAGACCATCAAACATCTTGGACAAGTTCAGAACTCGGCCACTAGCAGTAGAGTTGGGATTTAGATAAGGGCGTAAGTTTCGCACCCGGGACATGTTTGTTTCTAACTATCTCCGTCGCAATAGACCGGCTCTCATTGATTATGGTCCGCACAAAATCAACCGTCTCTCTCGTCGAAGCCCGTTGTTCTTCCCGGCTTTCTTTATTTTGTTTTTTTGGTTGATTTTTCATTGTGTCGAGATTTACTCTTCTTGGTAGGTTCATTCTGCGCCTTTCCTGATGTTGACTCTGTGAACTCATAGAGCTTTACCTCTTGTTGCTGACCTTCGGGCAGTTGCCGCATCAAGAGCAGTATCCCGATTGTCTCAATGGAAGATGACTCGTCACCTTTCGGAGCTTCTATATGAAAACCAAGTTCTGTTAGCTCCTCACTGTCGATTATAAACTCATGCGAGGGATAGGTATACACCATACGCTGTATAACTCGAGCTGCTTTATCCTTTTGCCAACCCATATAACGTGTGAGTATGCGTGTCCCGTATTGCTCGCCAACATCAAGTGAGCGAGCGTATTCCGCGATTGATTTCGGATGAAGTTGGCGATAAAGGTCTCCGCTAGTATTGGACGAAAAGTCAATCGCGAACTTGATAACATCCTGCAGGCGCATGCGTCCGCCAGTGCGATGCATAATGAGTTGGACGGCTGCATCGAAGTTCTCGATAGCATGTCGTTGAACCTGCTCAAGAGCTTTGTAACCATTGAGAGCTGATTTGTAGGTATCAACATCGCCGTCTTGATGCTCCGGTATTTGCACATCTAGTGGGCCAAGCTCCGACGTTGTGCTCATGACCAGATTTTCACCTGCCAAACTGATGAGGGTGCCCGCACTCTTTGCGTAAGCGGGAACGATGATGTTCACTTTTTTCGCATGTTGTCGCAGCAACTTCACGATTTTATAGGCCGTCTCAATATGACCACCGGGCGTATGTAGCACAACATCGAGTTCCGAGAAGCTCTTGCTGCGCAGTTCAGTTGCTGTGAGCAACGAAGAGGGGGGCGCGACATGGTCCATATTGAGAAGCAAAAGAGGTTTCTTGCGAATATCCACAAGGCCCTTCAGGGCTTTTTGGAGCTTGTCCTCTTTTTGAGTTACGGGTACGGCAGGAGTTTCGGTAGCCATGGTTGCGACCATGATACCAAGATGTAAACTAAAGTAAAGAACGTATGGACCCGCTACAGATACTTGAACGGTACTTCAACTCCTTCATCGGAGTCGACGACCCGAAGCCGTTTTTTATCGGTCTCAAGGACTACCTCGATTACGGCGATGCCCTGCCGGAGTTCGACCTTATCACGACGCAGATTTCAGCTATGCCGAAGGCACTCATGGAGCGCTACGAGCAGCAGCACACAGAAGCACTTGAGAAAGTGAAGGAGGCGCACAAAAAAATAAGCGAGTATGTGGCCAAAAATAAAATCGATGCCCCTGCCGTGCTAAACGCTCTAAAAGAGTACGGTGACTTTATCGAGAAGCGAGCGTTCAGCAGCTCGCCTCTTCCTTACTCCCTCCACGACGAGCTACATGATGCAATCGAGTTTCTCTACCGAACACCTGAACACAAAGAGTTTACCGAGAAGTTCATTGAGTTTTCCGACCCGGCAAAAACGCGACTACGGCGCTACCTACCTATCAAAGAACTAGATGACTTTCTTGAGACAAAGAAGGAGCTTGAGCGTGGGCACGAGGATGACCTCTGGGGCGCTCAATCGCGGCTCTACGAGTTGCGCGAGATAGTCCACAAAGGTCACGAGATTGGCAAAGGCATACAAGAGCGTATGAAGAAACGCGAACCCGGGGCGACATTCGACATGATGAACTTCGGTGTGATTATGGGCGAATGGATGAAGATAGATGAAGGACGAGCCGAGCGCGACCCAATGTTTTTCAATCCGAAAAAGGTCCGGCCGAAGGCGCACAAGTTCCATCTGTACGTGCTCGCGCACTTCGACGCAGCGCGTGCGGCTCTCGCGGAACATGCTGCAACGAAGCCACTTTCTTTTGATGAAAATGCGGCCACCTTGTGGGTAAAAAACAGCCCGTTCCGCATCCGTCGGGTATCGGACCAGTACGACCTGTTGCGGGTCATCTTCAGCGACCTTGCTGAGGTTGGTAAAGAGTGGTTCCTCTCCGAGATTGCCGAGAAGGTAGACCCTGCTCGGCCAGACGAACGGCTCAAAAAGTACTACAACGCCGCCTATCAGATAGGCCTCAAGCTCAGCTCAAAAGGTATTCCGGGCTTTTTCATAACGACAAGGCACTCCGTTCGCATCAATCCGACCTACTTGTCTTAGTTGTCTTAGATTTTATCTAGGCCACACCAAGATACTCATTGTCTACGCTTAGCGCGTGGACGCTCAAAAAGGACAACCCGATAAACAGACCGAGGACACCGAGCTAATGCAGCGGTTTTTCGGCGACTTCGAAGTACGGCGCAACATCGTCGGGCTCTATGACCTGCTCTACAAAATCGACCGGCGCACCAACCCGCACCTTTACGAACCGTCTAACGATGCCGACCATGGTTGATACCGTCATACTCACGCTGCCGCTCGAAAAGGCACTCTTCCTCGACTTGAGGTCGAATGGCGTTGAGCCGTGGGACCTTCAAGCGCGGACTAAGGCCTACGAGAAGTTCGTACGCAACCCGTCGCGCCGCGATGCCGAGAGTGGGCTGTACTTTCCGCGCCTTACCGGCTACAAGCGTAAGAACGGAAAACTCACGTGGCAAAAGAGCATGAAGATAGAGTTTTCTGCACCAAAACTCATCTACAAAAACAATCTCGAAGAGTTGGCCGATAGCGACTTTGAAAAGGTCGTAGACGCGCTCGTGGACCGAATGCAGCAGATGGGCGTCGTCATCAAACGACATGACTTGTGCAATGCCGAGGTGCGCTCGGTCCACTACTCCAAAAACATTGAGCTAAAAGACGGGTACACGGCACAGTACGTTATCGGCGAACTTGGGAAGATAAACCTCAACAAGCGCTTCGACCTCACACGTGCGCGTTTTATGAACGACGGGCAGAGCTTGTACCTGTACACCATCGCTCACTCGTTCGTGCTGTACGACAAAGTGGCCGACCTCGCGAAAGACGCGAAGCGAGCAATCGACAGAGAGCAGACGCCGCAGCAGCTGAACTTGTTCAAACAGCTCGACAAGAAAAAAGAGATACTCCGGCTCGAAGTGCGCTTGAGCCAAAAGCAGAAGATGAACTCGCTCTTCAAGAAACTCGGGTTCGCTGAAAACCCTACCTTCCGCGACGTGTTCTCAAAAGCGAAGAGCAAGAAGGTCCTCGGGCACTACTGGGAAACGATGATAGCCGGACACAGCGTCTCGCTCTTTGCGCCATCGCTCACGCCGAAGGACCTGCTCAAGCAGGTGCTCATCGCACGCAAGAGTGCGAAGGGCAAAACGGCAATCTACCTTGCGGGATTGCTGCTGTTCGCTCGAGATGGCAATGGTCAGCGCGAGCTGCGCTCGATACTCTGCAAAAAGAACGACGACCGAACGTGGTACCGCATTGCGGCAGACGTGAAAAGTATTGCGGCCGACTTGAGAAAAGTGCATCCACGCGATTGGTACGACCAAGTTCAAAAGGCACTCACGAGTTATCGGCAGTATCGGACCGAAAAGTTATCAACTCGGGGCACATTGCCCTGTAAACCACTGTAAAGTATGATAAAGAGGCGTATGGCAGACACAAAAAAGGAGTTTTACACAGCGCAGGCGTTGGCAGATAAACTCGGGGTCAATATCATGACCATCTATCGTTACATCAAAGCCAAGAAGCTCAAGGCCTACAAACTCGGCAAGGAGTTCCGTATTGAGCGAGCGGAGTTCGAACATTTTATGAACAAAGCGAGGACAAAATAAACACCCATGTCAACAGGCGGAACAAAAAAGGTAAGAACAGAGGCCCGAGCACGCTATTTCATTCGGGAGCAAGCGTATAAACGTGGTTGGGATATTAGGCATACAGATGTTGGGGGTGATTGTCTCGAGGAAAACGAGATTGAGAGAACTTTTCCGGACATAGGATTGAAGGGAGACCTACCCGACTTTCTTTTCTGCTTGAGTAGTAATCCCACTATGGTCGTGGAGGCAAAGAACGATATCAAAAAAGTTGATGTCGCCATTGCTGAGGCGTGCGAATATGTGGAAAAAATAAATAAGGCAGGAAAATACTCGGTTCGACTTGCTGTAGGTGCGGCAGGAGAAGAAGATACCGGATTTTCTGTAATCACAAAATACTTGACCTCGTCTGGTTGGAAAGTGTTGGAGTCGCACAGTACAGCAATAACAGCATTCCCATCAAAAAATGAGGCCGAGCTATCGGTCAAAGCTAATGATGCTACTACTAGTGTCTCCGTCCCAGAGCAAAGTGATTTCATTGATGCTGCGATTGAACTGAGTGTTATTTTGCGACAAGCGAAAGTCGAAGCACCATTGCGACCAAAAGTTATAGGTGCCGTTGTTGCAGCCCTGTATCAGGGCGAAGCAGAAACAGAACCATCGCGTTCACTGAAATCCGTCAACGGACTCATGTCTGAGGCGATTGCATCGGCTCGCGACATATCCGAAGAAAAAAAGAAGGACCTTATTGATGCCCTCAAACTATCCGGAGCAGATTTTAACCGATTAGCACCTTTTATTGGTCGAGTA
>Ga0207952_1001266_pt1 | contig 11394 bp, 10 predicted proteins | sample SubbioR12Aug_8Ca_FD_184831 | JGI IMG/M metagenome (GOLD analysis project Ga0207952, IMG submission 184831) | Serpentinite rock and fluid subsurface biosphere microbial communities from McLaughlin Reserve, California, USA - CR12Aug_8Ca (SPAdes) | ecosystem: Environmental > Terrestrial > Deep...
CCGGCAAGGACACGGGCGGCAGCCAATTCTTCATGGTGCTGAGCGAGCAAAACACGAAGCACCTGAACGGCGTCCACACGGTGTTCGGCAAGATCACGGGCGGGCTCGACGTGATGAAGAAGATCAAGCAGAACGACGTAATGAACACCGTTCGCGTCTCCTGACGCGCGCCACCAACTTCGAGGAACTTCCGATGTCTGCTCACTCCGGACCGTCCGATCGCGGCGCCGCCTTCACGGGGCTGATCCTGGGCACGATTTTCATCATCATCGTGGTCTACGTGATCAACCAGCTCACCAACAAGAAGTTCGAGGGCCACGAAGCCGCCAAGCCGACCGCCAGCGCCTCGCGCTGAGCATGAGTTGACCCCCGGCCCCGTGGCCGGATTCTCCATGTGCAGATGACGGCGCCACCCTCCTCACCGGCGCAACCCGACAAAGCGCGCCCCGCGGCCACAGGCCGGGGGGCGCGCTTGTTTTCGTTCCTCGCGTCACCGATGGCCCGGTTGCCCCTCATCGCGCTTGCCGCGCTGGGCGTGACTGGCGCACTCATGGCCTCCCGCGCGCGGTGGGACCACGAGATTGGCGTGACACTTCTCGTGCTCACCGGCGCTCCGGTGGTATGGCGCACGCTGCGCGGATTGTTCCGCGGGCATTTTGCCGCCGATGTGGTCGCCACGCTGGCGATCGTCACGGCGGTAATGCTGCAGCAACCCATCGCCGGGCTGGTCATCGTCCTGATGCAAACCGGCGGCGAGATGCTCGAACGGTACGCCGAGGGTCGCGCGTCGGCGGCCGTGCGGGAGCTCGAAGCTCAGGCGCCGCAACGCGCCCACCTGGTTCGGGGCGGTGTCACGCTGGAGATCGCGGCCAACGACGTGCTCGTCGGCGACCAGTTGCTGGTGCGCCCCGGCGAGATGGTTCCCTGCGACGGCGAGGTCGTCGGCGGTCAATCGCACCTGGAAGTCGCCCGACTTACCGGCGAGCCATCGCCCGAGCGCGTCATGGTCGGCTCGCTCGTGCGCTCAGGCGCGGTGAATCTCGAGAGCCCGCTCACCATTCGCGCCACCGCGCTGGCGGCCGAAAGCCTCTATGCGCGGATTGTCGAACTCGTGCGCAGTGCGCAGGCGCAAAAGTCGCCCATCCAGCGGTTGGCCGACCGCTACGCCATCTGGTTTACGCCGATCACCCTGCTGGCCTGCGCCGTCGCCTGGCTGATCTCGCACGACCCGCTGCGCGTTCTCGCCGTGTTGGTCGTGGCCACGCCCTGCCCGCTCATCCTCGCGACCCCGGTCGCGATCATTGGCGGCATCAACCGCGCGGCACGACACCAGGTCATCGTGCGCTCGGGCGCAGCCCTCGAACAAATCGGCTCGGTGGATACGGCGGTGTTCGACAAGACGGGAACGCTTACCATCGGCTACCCGGAAGTGTCCGCGGTACGCACGATCGGCAGCAGCGACGAGTCCACCGTGTTGGGGCTCGCGGCGGCGGTTGAGCATCATTCCGGCCATCTGCTCGCCCGCACGGTCGTGGCTGAAGCGGAACGACGGGGGTTCAGCGTAGGTACGGCCGATGACGTCGTCGAGGAATCCGGTCGCGGCGTCACCGGTGTCGTGTCCGGCCGGCGGGTATCCGTCGGCGCCCTCGCCTATGTGGCCGCGATGCAGCCTGCGGCCGCTGCGCGGCTCATCGAAGCGCAGGCCGAGGGCGCCGGACTTCGCGCCTATGTTGCGATTGACGGCGCGGCCGCCGGGGTGGTTCACTACGCCGATCGTACACGCGACGGCCTTCCGCAGTTCTTCGCGGAGCTGCGCGGACTCGGCGTGAAGCGCGCGCTGCTGCTCTCAGGTGACCACGAGCACAACGTCACGGCGCTGGCGGCGCGACTTGGCATCTCCGAAGCGCGCGGCGATCTCCTGCCCGGTCAGAAGGTCGACGTCGTTCGGCAGCTGATGGCTCAGGGACATCGCGTGGTGATGACGGGCGACGGCACGAATGATGCGCCGGCACTCTCAGCCGCGACCGTTGGCATCGCGCTGGCCGCGCACGGCGGCGGGATATCTGCCGAGGCGGCCGGAATCGTCTTGTTGGCGGATGACGTCACTCGGGTGACCACCGCCATCCGCATCGGGCGCCGGGCGACGATGATCGCACGGCAGAGCATTCTGGTCGGGCTGGGCTTAAGCGCGGCGGCGATGGTCGCCGCAGCCTTTGGCTTTATAGCGCCAACACCGGGAGCGCTGTTGCAGGAAGCCATCGACGTCGCGGTGATCCTCAACGCCCTGCGCGCCGCCTCCGACTGACCGCTGCGCGTGGGTTGCGTCGGCGTTCCCCCTACAGGAGTCAAGGCGGTTATCTGACGGTTACGTGCCGTCGGAAGGGCGTTCTTGATACCCATGTCGACCGCACTGCACCGCGCTGTGGTGGATCGGCACGGCCGTCGGCAAACCCGGCGGCCCCTTCCCCACCCGTGAATGCGTGGAGCGGCGCCACATGGAAACACGCCTGGATTCGTTCTCCTACGATGATGCGATTGTCCGCAAGTTCCTCTGGGCGACCGTCATCTGGGGCCTCGTCGGATTTCTCGTCGGACTCATCATTGCCATCCAGCTCGCCTGGCCCGCCGCGAACATTGCACCCTGGTTTGCGTTCGGCCGGCTTCGACCACTGCACACGAATGCCGTGATCTTCGCCTTCGGCGGCAACGCGATCTTCACGGGCATCTACTACTCCACGCAGCGCCTGCTGAAGGCGCGGATGTTTTCGGACGCGCTGTCATCATTCCACTTCTGGGGATGGCAGGCAATCATCGCCGCTGCCGCCATCACGCTACCCCTCGGGTTCACGCAGGCCAAGGAGTACGCTGAACTGGAGTGGCCGATCGACATCGCCATCGCGGTGGTCTGGGTCGCGTTCGCCGTGAACTTCTTCGGGACACTTGCCCGGCGGCGCGAGCGGCACCTCTACGTGGCGATCTGGTTCTACATCGCCAGCATCGTGACCGTGGCGATCCTCCACATCTTCAACAACCTCTCGGTGCCGGCCGGGGCGCTCAAGAGCTACTCGTTCTACGCCGGCGTGCAGGACGCGTTCATGCAGTGGTGGTACGGCCACAACGCCGTGGCGTTCTTCCTCACCACGCCCTTCCTCGGCCTGATGTACTACTTCATGCCGAAGGCGGCGGACCGGCCGGTGTTTTCGTACAAGTTGAGCATCCTGCATTTCTGGACGCTCGTCTTTCTGTATATCTGGGCCGGGCCGCACCACCTGCACTACACGGCGCTGCCGGAGTGGGCGAGCACGCTGGGCATGCTCTTCTCGGTGATGCTGATCGCGCCGTCGTGGGGCGGCATGATCAACGGGCTCCTCACGCTGCGCGGCGCCTGGCACAAGGTGGCCGTGGATCCCGTGCTGAAGTTCTTCGTTCTGGCCATCACCGCCTACGGAATGAGCACGTTCGAGGGCCCAATGCTCTCGATCAAGTCGGTGAACGCGCTCGCCCATTACACCGACTGGATCATTGCGCACGTGCACACCGGTGCCCTTGGATGGAACGGGCTCCTCACGTTCGGCATGATCTACTGGCTGGCGCCGCGCCTCTTCCAGACGCCACTACACAGCAAGAAGCTCGCCGAAGTGCACTTCTGGCTTGCGACGTTCGGCATCCTGCTCTACGTGGTGGCCATCTACAGCGCGGGCATCACGCAGGGGCTGATGTGGCGCGCATTCGACGAGACCGGTCGGCTGCAATACCCCGACTTCGTCGAGACCACGCTGCGGCTCATTCCGATGTATTGGGTGCGCGTGGTCGGCGGCACGCTGTACATCGTCGGCACGCTGGTCTTCATCTACAACCTCGTGCGCACCTGGATGGCGCGTCCGAAGAGGTACGACGTGCCCGTGGTGCAGGCAGCGCCGCTCTCGGTGCAGCCGGCAGCGCATGGCGCCCCCAACCCGCAGCCGGCCGGCGCATTCGCGCGGCTGATCGGAATGGGCTGGCACCGCAAGTACGAGGGGTTGCCGTTCGCCTTCACCGTGCTGACGGTGCTGGCCGTGGTCGTGGCCTCGCTGTTCGAGATCATTCCCACCTTCCTGATTCGCAGCAACGTGCCGACGATCGCGAGCGTGAAGCCGTACACGCCACTCGAACTCGCCGGCCGCGACCTGTACATCCGCGAGGGATGCTTCAACTGCCATTCGCAGATGATCCGCCCGTTCCGGCACGAGACCGAGCGCTATGGCGAATACAGCAAGCCTGGCGAGTCGGTCTACGATCACCCGTTCCTCTGGGGATCGCGTCGCATTGGTCCGGATCTCGCGCGTCAATCCGGCAAGTACCCGCCGCTCTGGCACGTGCAGCACATGGCCGATCCGCGCGCGATTTCGCCGAACTCGATCATGCCGGCGTACCCGCATCTGCAGCGCAACACGCTGGACTTCGACGGCATCCAGAGTCGAGTCGATGCCATGGTGATGCTCGGTGTGCCCTACGGTGACGCGGTGACCCGCGCGCCGGCCATGGCGCGCGAACAGGCACAGCAGCTCAGCACCGCGATCGAGACCGCCGGTGGGCCCACCGGACTCGCCGACAAGGAAATCGTCGCGCTCGTGGCCTACCTCGAGCGGCTGGGTAAGGACATCAAGCTCGCGCCGCCGGGAGTTGCAAGCGCAGCAAAGGCGGGGGTGACGCCATGATCCGTCTCTCCGACATTGTCGGTGCGTCCGGACTGGCCGGGTACGCAATCGTGGCGCTGATCCTCTTCGTCTTCGCCTTCCTCCTCGTGCTCGTGAACGTCTACGCCCCTTCGCGGCGCGCGCAGCACGAGCGCGCCGCCACCCTTCCGTTCGATGAAGGCGTCGTTGCAACGACGCCCAAGTCCGGACTCGCACCCGAGGGCCACAACCGATGACCCGCCCTGGCGATGATCGCCCGATGATGGACCATTCGTACGACGGCATCCAGGAATACGACAACCCCATGCCGCGCTGGTGGCTGCTGCTCTTTGCCGTGACGATCGTGCTCGTTCCCGTCTACTACTTCGCCCCCGGCGATATCGGTGCCGGCGCAAAGAAGGAGGAGATGTACGCGAAGGAAATGGCGGCGTTCGCAGCAGCCAATCCCGACTTTGGAAAATCCACGGTGACGGCCGAGGCTCTCGCAGCGATTGTCGCCGATCCCACGCAGGTGCAGGCGGGCAAGGCGGTGTTCACGACGACGTGTGCGTCTTGTCATCAAGCCGATGGCGGCGGACTCATTGGCCCCAACCTCGCTGACAACTTCTGGGTCCACGGCGGCACGCCGATGGCGATTCACGCGACGATCACGAACGGCGTCCTCGCCAAGGGCATGCCACCCTGGGGCACGCTGCTCAAGCCGGAACAGATCAACGCACTCACCGCGTTCGTCCGGTCGCTGCAGGGCACGACCCCAAAGTCGCCGAAGGCGGCGGAAGGTTCGATGACCAACCCTGACGGCACTGCGATCGACACGACTGCGGCTGCCAAGACGCCCTGACACCACGCCGAGCTGCCTGTGTCTGCTCCCGCTGCCGCTGAACGCGTCCTTGCGACGCTGAACGCCGACGGATCGCGTCGGTGGATCCGGCCGCGGCCGTCGCATGGCCGCTACTGGCAATGGCGGCGCGGCGTCGCGTGGGTGTTGATGGCGCTGTTCCTCGCGCTGCCGCACCTGCGCATCGCGGGCAAGCCGGCGATACTGCTCGACCTGCCGCGGCGGGAGTTCACCCTCTTCGGCACGACCTTTCTTCCCACCGACACGCTGCTGCTGATGCTGCTCGGCATCAGCATTCTGGTTGCCATCTTCCTGATGACGGCGCTCTTTGGCCGTGTCTGGTGCGGCTGGGCCTGCCCGCAGACCGTCTATATGGAGTTCCTCTTCCGGCCCATCGAGCGATGGCTGGAAGGGGGATGGAACCAGTCGCGCGCACTCGACAGGGAGCGCAAGCACTTCCATCCGCGGCGGCTTGCCAAGTACGCCGTGTATGCCGTGCTCGCCGCCATCCTTGGCAACTCGTTTCTCGCCTACTTCGTAGGCACGGAGCGACTCGCCCAATGGATGGCGTCGTCTCCAATGGAACACCCGACGGCGTTCATGGTGATGTTTGGCGTCACCGTCGCGGCCTTTTTGGACTTCACGTGGTTTCGCGAGCAGACCTGCCTGGTGGCCTGCCCGTACGGCCGCTGGCAGTCGGTGCTGCTCGACAAGCAATCGCTGATTGTCGCGTACGACCGCACCCGCGGGGAGCCGCGCGGGCATGGCGCGAACCAGGCGGGAGCACGCGCCGGCCTCGGTGACTGTGTGGACTGCAATGCCTGTGTCACCACCTGCCCCACGGGCATCGACATCCGTGACGGCCTCCAGATGGAGTGTGTGCACTGCACCCAGTGCGCCGACGCCTGTGATGCCGTGATGACCAAGGTCGGTAAGCCGATTGGGTTGATCCGCTACGCGTCGCAGGAATCGTTGGCCGGGCACACGCGACGCGTGCTCCGTCCGCGCACCGTGCTCTACCCCGCCGCGTTTTCGCTGTTCTTCGGCGGTTTCCTGTTCACGCTCACCCACCGCTCGCCCGCCGACGTGACGCTGTTGGGCGCGATTGGCGCGCCTTTCACGATGGAAGGCAGTGACATGGTCATCAATCAAGTGCGCATCCGCATCGCCAATCGCACCGGAGCGGAGGCACGGTATTCGCTCGAGCTGGACAACGCGGCCGATACGCGGCTCGTGGCGCCGGAACTTCCCATCACGGTCGCACCGGGTGTCACGCGCACCACAAGCGTGTTCATCGTTGCACCTGTCAGTTCGTTTCACGAGGCATCACGCGAAATCCACTTCCGGCTCACCGATGGCAAGGCCTACCGCGCCGCATTCGAGTGGCACCTTCGCGGCCCGCGCCGCGACGACGACCCGCGCGCCCGCGATGATCGCACCAGTGACAAGCGCCCCGAAACAAAGGAGCCCAGATGACGGCAGGCGATTCCCGCAGCGGCCGCTTCTGGCCCTGGTTCGTCGTACTCCTTCTTGTCGGCACTGCCGGCGCGCAGGGGATCATGCTGTATGCCGCCACGCACGACCGCGCATTTGCGATTGAGCCTGACTACTACCGAAAAGCGGTTGCCTGGGATTCCGCGATGTCGCGCGCACGCGACAACGCGACGCTGGCCTGGACGGCGCGCGCCGAATTTGCGCGTACCGCCACGGGCGGCGCCGCACTGCGCATCACGCTGCGGGATTCCCTCGGCGCAGCAGTGCGCGGAGCCAGCATTCGCGTAGTGGCGCTGCACAACCTGGAGGCGGCACGGCCAACCTCCGCGTCGCTCACTGAGACGGCGGATGGTGTTTACGTCACCGCGCTCCCGGGTGCACGCAGCGGACTCTGGGAACTCCGGCTCGACGCACACGCGGCGGGCCAGCGCTTCACACCCGTCCTTCGCGCGGAGTTGGCGCGGTGACTGCCGTCGTCGCCTCGGTCTTCGTGGCGGCGCTTCTGGGCAGCGCACACTGCGCCGCCATGTGCGGGGCATTCGCCTGCACGGCAGCGGATGTGGATGCGCGTGGGATTGCCCGCCTTCGGGCCAGCATCGCATACCATGGCGCGCGGCTTGGCGGTTATCTGTTCCTTGGCCTCATCGCCGGCGCGATTGGCGCCGGGATCGATTCCACCGTGGCGCTGCGCGGTATCGCCAGGCCGGCAGCGTTCTTCGCGGGGCTTGTATTGATTGGCTGGGGCGGATCCCGGGCGCTTGCGCTGGCGGGAATACGAGTGCCACGACTTCCGTCGGTGGCCGTTTCTGGTACAATCGCACGGCTCCTCCGCCGCGGTGCAGACCGATCACCGGTCGCACGCGCTGCGCTCCTGGGCGCGGTAGCTCCGCTCCTGCCCTGTGGTTGGCTCTGGGCATTCGTCGCAACGGCGGGCGCAACCGGATCGGCCTGGCAGGGAGCAGTGGTGATGGCCGCGTTCTGGGCCGGCACCGTGCCCGCACTGGCCGCGGTGGCCATTGGCGCGCAGCGCGCGCTTGGGCCCGCTCGGCGTTTTCTGCCGGCCGCCACGGCGGTGGCCATGCTCCTGATCGGCTCGATGACGATCGTACGCGCCGTCCGCGGTGACCTTCCGGCGGCGCACGGCCCGTCACAGGCGCACACTCCGGAGATCACCGGTGACCAGCTCAGTCGCTGAAGTCGCCACGCCGGCGGGAGCGGCTCCGGTGGCCGCCGCGGCGAGCATGAACTGTGTTCATTGCGGTCTCGCGATTCCGGCAGCCGAACTGACCGGGTCCGCGCCCGCACGATTCTGCTGCGCGGGCTGCGAGACCGCTTTTGCGATCGTCCACGACCGAGGCCTCGACGCGTACTACCGCTTCGGCGAGCGACGCGAGCACCGAGTGCGCGCGAGCGGTCGCGGCTTTCAGGAGTTCGACCACGAAACTTTCACTGCGCTCTACGTGCGCGTCCGTCCCGACGGATTGTCCGAAGTGGAGCTCTACCTGGAAGGCGTGCACTGCGCCTCCTGCGTCTGGCTCGTGGAGCGCGTAGCGCTGACCATCCCGGACGTGACCTCCGCCGAACTCGACATTGGGCGGTCGCGCGCGCGCATCATCTGGGATCGCGCGCAAACGCCCCTCTCCGCGATTGCCCGAGTCGTGGATTCGCTCGGTTACATCCCGCATCCCTTCCGCGGCGGCAGCGCCGATGCTCAACGCCGCTCCGAGGATCGCGCGGCACTGGTTCGCATCGGCATCGCGGGTGCGATCGCCGGGAACGTCATGATGATTGCGCTCGCGATTTACGCCGGGTGGTTCGGCGGCATCGAGGCCAGCTTCGAGCGCTATTTCCGCTGGTGGAGCTTTGCGCTCACGACGCCGTCGATCCTCTGGCCCGGATCGGTCTTCTTCAAGAGCGCCTGGGGGGCGCTGCGGGGCCGCACGCTCCATATGGATGTGCCCATCGCCCTCGCCCTGGCCGGCGGCTACCTCCACGGCGCGGTGAATACGATCCGCGATGCAGGGCCGGTGTACTTCGACGGCGTCGCCACGCTGGTCTTCTTGCTTCTCGTCGGCCGATTCCTCCAGCAACGCGCGCAACGCATGGCGGTCGACGCAGCGGAGTTGCTGCAATCCCTCGCACCGTCAGCCGCGCGCGTGGTAGAAGCGACGCCGTCCGGCGAGACCATCCGCGAGGTTCCGGCTCAGGCGGTGTTGCCCGGCTGGCTGGTTGACGTCCGCGCCGGAGATACCCTGCCAGCCGACGGCACCGTTGAGCACGGGACCTCATCGCTGAACGTTGCCCTGCTCACCGGCGAATCGATGCCGGTTCCCGTGTCAGCAGGAGCCACCGTGTTCGCGGGAACGGTGAACCTGGCCTCGCCCATCCGCGTGCGCGTGACTCAGGCTGGCGAGACGAGCCGACTTGGCGCCCTGTTGCGCGACGTCGAGGAAAGTGCGCGCCGCCGTTCGCCGGTGGTGCACCTCGCCGACCGCATGGCGGCAGGATTCATCGTGATCGTGCTCGCGCTCGCGGGAATCACCTTCAGCTACTGGATGCTCACCGATGCGTCGCGCGCGATGGACAACACGATTGCGATGCTGGTGGTGACCTGCCCTTGTGCGCTCGCGCTCGCCACGCCCTTGGCGGTGACGGGCGCGATCGGGCGCGCCGCGGCGCGCGGGATCCTCATTCGCGGCGGCGATGCACTGGAGACACTCGCGGGACGCGGGACGATCGTGCTCGACAAGACCGGCACCGTGACGGAGGGGACGATTGAACTCGTGGACTGGACGGGCGATCGCGCCGCCCAGCCGCTGGTCGCCGCGCTCGAACGCCAGTCGCGCCACCCGATCGCGGTGGCACTCACGCGCGCCTGGGATGATGGGCAGACTCACTCCGTGTCCGGAATCATTGAGCGCATTGGCGGCGGCATCACGGGCAGTGTTGACGGCCAAACAGTGGCCGTCGGGAACTCCGGATTCATTCGAGAGCACCTCCATGTGAATGCTCCGCTTCCAGATGCCGAATCGGGCTGTTCGGCCGTCTACGTCGCGGTCGATGGTGCCATAGCCGGAGTCGCTTCGCTTGGAGATCCTGTGCGTGCCGAAGCGCCGCGCGCAGCCGACTCATTGCGCCGCGCAGGATGGCGCCTCGAACTCCTCTCAGGTGACGACTCGGCTGCCGTTGCCCGAGCTGCGTCGGCGCTCGGCATTGCGCCTTCCGATGCGCGCGGTGGCGCATCGCCCGAGGCCAAGCGCGCTCGCATTGCCGCACTCGCGGCGGCCGGCCCGGTGGTCATGGTCGGCGACGGTGTGAATGACGCTCCAGCCATAGCAGCCGCCACCGTCGGCGTCGGCGTTCACGGCGGTGCGGAGGCCTGCCTGGCAACGGCCGACGTCTTCCTCGCGCGGCCAGGCCTGACGCCACTCGTGGAGTTGATCGCAGGCTCCACGCGCACGATGCGCCTCGTGCGCGTGGGCATCGCGGCGTCGATTCTCTACAACATTGCCGGCGCGAGCCTGGCGTTTGCCGGGATTATTGATCCCCTCATCGCCGCGATCCTGATGCCGGCGAGTTCCGTGACGGTCGTCCTGGTCGCGTTCCGCGGCGAGACGTTTTCCCGGAAACCCGTGTGAACATCCTTTACGTCCTCGTCCCGCTCGCGCTTGGAATCGTGCTGGTCGCGGTGATCGCATACGTCTGGTCCGTCCGCTCTGGCCAGTTTGACGATCTTGTCACCCCGGCGATTCGCCCGCTGATCGACGATCCGGCTCCGGCGCCTCGCGTGGGCGCGGCCGGCGCACACACAATCCGGACAGACCCGGCCGAAAAGAGTTGACTCGCGCTGCGGGCTACGGCTTCGTTCGATTCGACATCACCGTCGCACCCGGATGGGGGCGACCTGCCGGAGCCGATCGATGCTCAATCACCCGCCCGCCGCACGCGTTGCATATCCCGCGCGGCTCGCCCTCGCCACCCTCTTTTGCGCTGGTGCGCTCTCTGCCCAGGAAGCGCCTGGTGCGCTGACCGTTGGCGGCGCCGCGCGCGCCGCTGCGGAACGGAGCGCCCTCGTTCTGGTTGGCCGCGAACGCGCCGCCCAGGCCGACACGCGTGTCCGCCAGCGCCGGGCCGATCTCCTGCCAACCATCAACGCCATCGCCAGCGAGGGCGAGCGCACACTCAACAGCGCGGGCTTCGGCCTCTCCCTCGCTAATCCGGCCAATGGCCAGCCGCTGCTCGACCCCAACGGTCAGGTGCTCGGCCCCGTGCGCGGGTACGACCTGCGCGCGTCCGTTCGGCAGGCCCTGGCTGATCCCGCCGCACTCGCCCGGGTGGCTGCGTCACGCGCGTCGGCCGACGCGCTGGACCGTGAAGCCGACGCCA
>Ga0207952_1001267_pt1 | contig 11391 bp, 10 predicted proteins | sample SubbioR12Aug_8Ca_FD_184831 | JGI IMG/M metagenome (GOLD analysis project Ga0207952, IMG submission 184831) | Serpentinite rock and fluid subsurface biosphere microbial communities from McLaughlin Reserve, California, USA - CR12Aug_8Ca (SPAdes) | ecosystem: Environmental > Terrestrial > Deep...
TGACCTGCGCGATGACGATGCCGTTCTTGAAGGCGGTGGCCTCGACAATGGCCGGCGTGTCCTCGGTGTTGGGGCCGGTGTAGAGATTGCCGGCCTCATCCACCGCTTCGGCGGCAATCAGCGCGACGTTCGGCGTCAGATCGACGAAGTAGCGCGCGAACAGCTCGAGGTAGGTGTGAATCGCGTTGATGCGGATTTTGTCGCTGGCGACCAGCGCCGCCAGGCGCGTGCCTTGCGGACCGGAGAAAGAGAAGTCGAGCTGGCTGGCGATGCCTTTCTCGAAGATCGCCGTGTGTTCGGGCAGGGCGAGCACCGATTGCAGCATATGCAGGCCGGAAACCCGTGCCGGATCGACACCAGCCAGCGAACGGGCGAGAAAATCGGCCTGTTTCTGGTTGTTGCCTTCGATACAGACGCGGTCGCCCGGCTCGATGACGGTTTCGAGCAGCTCGATGATACGTGCGACCGGAATGTCGCGGCCGATGCCGAGGCGCGCCGCCCGCTCCAGGCGGCGGCCACGGCTCTGGCGCAGGCTATCCCATTGGCGGGAGTGAGGTGCGTTCATGATGATCTATCCGCTGACTCAGGAACCGCTGTACTGCGACGGCAGCCAGGTGGCAATTTCCGGGAAGGCGCAGAGCAGCAGGATGCCGAGCACCATCAGCAGCAGGAAGGGGACGGTGCCCCACATGATTTCCTTCAACTTGATGTCGGGGGCGATGCCGCTGATCACGAACAGGTTGAGGCCGACCGGCGGGTGGATCAGGCCCATTTCCATCAGGATGGTCATGATCACGCCGAACCAGATCAGGTCAATGCCAAAGGCGTTCAAGGCGGGCAGGATGATCGGTGTGACCATCAGGATGATGGCGACCGGTGGCAGAAAAAAGCCGAGCACGATGAGCAGGATATTGACCCAGAAGAAGAAGGCCCACTTGCTCAGTTCCAGCGAAATCATCCAGGCGGCAGCCGACTGGGTGATGTGCAGGTAGCTCATGACGTAGGTGTAGAGGAAGGACATCGCGATGATCAGCATGATCATCGACGACTCGCGCGCCGTGCCGGACAGGATGACTTTGAGGTCGGTCCAGCGCCAGCAGCCGTAGATCGCCATGACCATCAGCAACGCGCCGAAGGCACCGATGCCGGCCACTTCCGAGGGCGTCGCCCAGCCGCCGTAGAGGGCGACCATGACGATGACGATCAGGCCGAGGAATGGAGCGAGGCGGGGCAGCGTTTCAAGGCGCTGTTTCCAGCTGAACGACTCCTCCACCGGCATGGCTATGCCGGTTGAACGGTTTGCTGCGATCTTTTCGTTCTTTTCCGCCCAGGATTTGTAGACTACCCAGATCGAGAACAGGAAGGTCAGCAGCAGGCCGGGGCCGACGCCGGCCATGAACAGCTTGCCGATCGACTGTTCGGTGGCCAGACCATAGAGAATCAGCGTCAGTGACGGCGGAATCAGGATGCCCAGCGTGCCGCCGGCGGCGATCAGGCCGGTCGCCAGACGCTCGGAATAGCCGCGTTTGCGCATTTCCGGAATGCCCGATGAACCGATCGCCGAACAGGTCGCCGGCGAAGAGCCGCACATCGCGGCAAACACCGAACAGGCCAGCGTATTGGCCAGGCCGAGGCCGCCCGGCACCTTGTACAGCCAGCGGTTCAGCGAGTTGTAAAGATCCGCGCCGGCGCGCGACTTGCCGATCGCCGCGCCCATCATGATGAATAGCGGAATGGTCAGCAGCGTGAAGCTGTTCAGCTCGGAAAAAATAGTTTCGGCGATGATCGACAGCTGCGCCACCGGCATGAAGAAATACATGAAAATCAGGGCGACCGAACCGACGGCAAAGGCGATCGGCATCCCGGAAAAGAGGAATACGAAGGTGGCGGCCGCGTAGAGCAGGCCCAGTGTTCCAACGCTCATTTGCGTGCTCCTTGCTCGTCGTGTTGCAGGCTTTCCATGGCCAGCTGGACATCGGCATCGTGCTGGGCCGGCGGCTGGTACGAACGCATCGCCTCGGGCAACGAGTCCTCGATGAACTGCACCAATATCTGCATGGCCAGCGAGGTCATGCCGATCGCCATGGTGGCGAATACCGGCCACATCTTGGGCGACCACGAGGTGTCGCTCATCCGGCCTTCATCCCAGGCTTCGTAAAAGAGATGCCAGCAATTCCAGGCAATGAAGGCGCAGAACAGGAAGGACAGCAGATCGGAAAACGCCATGCGCCACTGGGTCCAGGCAGGCGGCGTGATCTCGTCGAGAATCTCGATCGTCACGTGGCCACGATTGAGCTGGGTGTGGGCGGCAGCCAGAAAGCTCGAGGCGATCAGCAACATGACGCAAAACTCGATTTCCCAGTCGGTCGGCCAAGCGAAGAAATAACGGACTCCGACCTCGAAAACCAGGACGCAGGTGGCGATAACGATCAGAACGGCCGACAGGTAACCCGTCGCGACGTTGAAGGCCTTGACCGCTCGGCTGATGAAATATCCGGGGCTCATGATTCACCTTTGAAGAGGGATGGACCGGGCCTTGCCCGGCCGCGGGGTTACTTGACCGACAGCGCCATGTCGAGCAGGGCGCGGCCATCCTTGATGTTCTCGGCGAAATCCTTGAAGGCCGTCTGTTCGGCAACACCACGCCAGGCCATGAAGGCTTTGTCATCCATGTCGGCCACCTTGGCACCCGCCTTGGCAAAGACTTCGGCCATCCGCAGATCATCCTTCTTGGCCTCCTCGACGCCGAACTTTTCCAGGCTGGCGCCGACTTCGCTGATGATCTTCTGCTGTTCCGGGGTCAGCGAATCATAGAGGCCTTTGGAAATCAGCAGCGGCTCGAACATGAACCAGAAGCTCTTGTTGCGGGCCGTCGTCACGTACTTGGTGAATTCCTGCAGACGGAAACTGATCAGCGAGGTGCTCGACGTCAGTGCCGCATCGAGCACGCCGGACTGCATCGCGCTATAGATTTCCGACGAGGGCATGCCGGTCACCGCGGCGCCGGCGCCTTTCAGCATCTGGTCCATTTCCTTGCTGCCGCCGCGGAACTTCAGACCCTTGGCGTCGTCGGGGACGACCACCGTCTTCTTGGTCGAGGCAATACCGCCGGCCTGCCAGACCCAGGTCACGATCTTGATGTTCTTGTCGGCCAGGATGCGATCGAGTTCCTTGCCGATCGGCGCGCCCTTCCAGCGCATGCCCTGCTCATAGCTGCTGACCAGGGTCGGCATCAGCGTGATGTTGACCGCAGGGATTTCACCGCCACCATAGGCCAGCGGCACCAGGCTCATGTCCAGCGCGCTTTTGCGCAGTGCGCCGATCTGGCTGTTGGTCTTCATCAGCGAACTGCCCGGGTAGATTTCAAACTTCAGGGAGCCTTTGCTCTGCTTTTCGACTTCGGCGGCAAAGCGGCGAACCAGACGGTCGCGGAAATCGCCGTCCTCGCTGGTGGCGGCCGGGAACTGGTGCGAAATCTTGATGACGCGCGGCGTTTGCGCGTGCACTGACGGAATGGCCAAGGCGAGTGCGGCAGTAGCCAGGACAAAGCTGAGGCTGCGTTTGGTCTTGCTGATCATGGGTGTCTCCTCCAGATTGAGAAACAAAATAGTGCCGACGGCGAACCTCTCTGATCTGCTCATCCAGAAATCCGGAGTGCCGACCTAATTTATGTATTCATTAATCGCCGTTGTGTATACAAAGATAGCACTTGTTGAATACTAGTCAACTAATTTCGTATAATGAAAGCGTCGCCACTCGCTGGATGATTGACCATGAACAACCCTGCCGAAATTCCCGTTACCGCCCGCCAGTCCGAGCGCCTGGGTGAGCTGATCGAAGAGCGCATCGTCACCGGCGCCTATCCGCCGGGCACCCGACTCGATGAACAGGAGTTGGCCGACACCTTCGGCGTCTCGCGGACGCCGGTGCGCGAAGCGCTGATCCAGTTGGCCTCGATCGGGCTGATCGAAATCCGGCCGCGGCGCGGCGCCACCGTGCCCGAAATCGGCGCCGACCGGGTCTGTGAAATGTTCGAGGTGATGGCCGAGCTGGAAGCCATGTGCGGCCGCCTGGCGGCCCGGCGGATCACCGCCAGCGAGCAATTGGCCTTACAGGACGCGCACCGGGCCTGTGAAGCAGCGCGCGACGCCAATACGCCGGATGTGTACTATCAATTGAACGAGGTTTTTCACCAGCGGATCTACGAAGCCAGCCACAACGGCTTCCTGGTCGAACAGGCCACCGCGCTGCATCGCCGTCTGCGCCCCTACCGCCGCCTGCAACTGCGCGTCCGTAACCGGATGGCGACTTCGTTCAACGAACATCAGGCGATTGTGGATGCCATCGCACTAGGCGACAGCGAGCTTGCGGCAGCCCGCTTGCGCGCCCATGTGACGGTGCAGGGCGAACGCTTCGCCGATCTCGTCGCCACCCTGCGCGACTTCAACGCCGGCGTGTAAACCGGCTCAGCCGATCAGGCTATGCAGCATCTTGCTGGCCAGCAAGGCGAGAAATACGCCAAAGAAACGCTTCAGCTGCTTGACCGGCAGGCGATGCGCCAGGCGGGCGCCGTACGGGGCGACCAGCATCGACATGGCGACGATGCCGACCAGGCCGGGCAGATAAATGTAGCCGAGGGTGTATGCCGGCAGGTCGGGCGCACCCCAGCCGGCGACGATGTAGCCGACCATGCCGGCCAGCGCGATCGGCAAACCGAGCGCCGAAGACGTCCCGACCGCGCTGTGGATGGCGACGTTGCAGAAAAGCATGAAGGGGATCGAGAGAAAGCCGCCGCCGGCCGCCACCAGGCTCGACACGATGCCGACTCCGCCGCCCGCGGCAAAAAGCCCGACCACCCCGGGCAGTTGACGATGCGCCTTCGGCTTGAAGTCGAGGATCATCTGCAGCGCAGCGTAATAGACGACGCAGGTGAACACCATGACCAGCGGCCGCGTCGGCACCTCGCCGGCGAACAGCGAGCCGCCGAAAGTCCCAAGCAGCAATCCCGGCGCCATCGCGCGCACGATGTCCCAGCGTACCGCACCGTGCCCGTGGTGCGCGCGCATGCTGGACAGCGAGGTAAACACGATGGTCGTCATCGAAGTGCCGAGCGCCAGATGCATCAGGTGCGCGGGCGGAAAATCCTGCGCGGCGAACATCATGAACAGGATCGGCACCAGCGTCAGTCCGCCACCGACGCCGAACAGGCCAGCTACGAAGCCGGCAAAGACGCCGAGCAGGGGATAACTCAACAGCCACCAGTTCAAGATTCGGTTCCGATCAGTTTTTCGCAGATGAAACGCCATTCGTCAGCAGCGACCGGCGTGATTGAAAGACGGTTGCCGCGCGCCAGCAGCGGCATGGCCGCCAGTTCGGGATGCCGGCGCAACTCGGCGAGCGGCACATATCGCGTTTTCTGCACGAAGCGGACGTCGACGTTCAGCCAGCGCGGCGCATCGCGACGCGAACTTGCGTCATGGTAAGGGCTGGCCGGATCGAACTGCGTCGCATCCGGATACGCGGCCGATGCGACCTCGCAGATCCCGGCGATGCCCGGTTCGGCGCAACCTGAGTGATAGAAGAAGGCGCGGTCGCCGGCCTGCATCGCATCGCGCATGAAATTGCGCGCCTGATAGTTGCGCACGCCAAACCAAGGCGAGGTCTGATCGGGCCGGGCGGCCAGGTCGTCAATACCGAGCTCCGCAGGTTCGGATTTCATCAGCCAGTAACGCATGGTGGATTAGTGACAGGCAGAGACCGCAGCACAATAAAAAACAGCGCGGAAAGAATCTTTCCGCGCTGTTGCATTTGAGTCCCCGCGAGTGCCGTCAGGCCGGCATCCTGAACCTGGGTTCAGATGGGTCACTTTCCTTCCGCATCAGGCACACCCGGCACATGGGGCACGCACAACAGCGGTTTCCAAGGTTGGTAACCGACGCCAATTAGCATTGGTTCAAGGAATATATGACCTTAACAAACACCGCAGGGAACACTTGGCGGAGGCGCTTAGAGTAACTTTTCCTGCGGCACCAGCACCGCTTCAAGTTTTGCCTCCATGTCGGAAATCCTACGCCGAACAGCCCCGAAGTCAAGCCCCGTTGCCGCGTCGGTTAATTGACCTGGAACCGGTGCTTCGTTCTTCTGTGCCAGGTGTTCGTGCGCGATGTTGAGCGCGGCCATCACGGCGATGCGTTCGGAGATATTGCTTTTTGTTTTCTCGGCGATGTCGTGCATCCTGGCATCGACGAAAGCCACTGCCGCGAGCAGGCCGTCGCGCTCTTCCGGTGGGCAGGCAACCCGGTATTCCTTGCCAAGCAGAGTGATGTCGAGGAAATTCGATTCGTTGGGCATCAGGGGGTCACATTCAGGCTTTGGCTTCGGGCAACTGGCCGGCCAACTGTTCAAGCCGCTCGCGCGCCTCGGTCATGCGCTGGGCGAGGTTCGCCTTGTCGCTCTCAGCACTGGAAAGCTTCTGCCGAAGCTCGTTATTCTCTTCGCGCAAACTGCGACAGAGCGCCGCGACCTGAGCGATTTTGCTCTCGAGTGCATTGAGTTCGTTGACCATGTGGCGAACTATAAAGTCAAAAACCAAGGCGAGTCAAGGACTAAGCAGATGTTTTAAATGTGATTTATTCCGCACGACACGGCGCATGCTGCAGTGCAAGGCGGGTTCGCGCTACAATTGCGTTTTCCGCCGCCTGCCAGGTGCGGAAAAAACGTGCAAGGTGCCACAACGCAGGATTTGCAAAATTTCTGCAGTGGTTAAACGGGAAACAGGTACGCATTCGAAAGACGCAATGCCTGTGCTGCCCCCGCAACGGTAAGCGAGTGATGTAAAGGGTGTGTCGATATGCCACTGGGCGAAAGCCTGGGAAGGCGACGCACTTGAACTCGTGAGCCCGGATACCGGCCTTCGCACAAAGAGCGGAAGTGCCGCGGGGAGGCGGTCATGGAATGCACGGCGCCGGTTACCAACACTCGCGCTCGTCTCGTCCAGTTTTCTCCTTCGGTCTCTTCCAGACACCAGATCGCCGGCTTGCGGGGACGCATGCCGGCAACAGGAAGAAGGAAACTCAATGCCCCGCCTCAAAATCATCACCCGCGCGATCGCCTTGCTCGCACCGGTTTCCTGCTTCGCCCAGCAAACCGGCGCCGTCGAATACCTTGCCGACGAGATTGTCGTAACGGCCTCCCGCTTTCCTGCAGCCCGCTTCTCCGCGCCGATCGGCGCCCGCATCATCACGTCCGAGCAGATTATCGACTCGGGCGCCAACAACGTGGCCGAAGCCCTCAACAAACTGGGCGGTGTTCACGTCCGCCAGGATTTATTCGGCGGAACAAACCCCGGGCTCGATCTGCGCGGCTTCGGGGTGACCGGGGACCAAAACACCCTGGTACTGGTCGACGGCGTGCGCCTGAGCGAAAACGAACTGCTGGCCGCCCGCCTGTCGGGAATTGCGCTTGATTCGGTGGAAAGAATCGAAATTCTGCCCGGTGGCGGCGCCGTGCTCTACGGCAGCAATGCCACGGGAGGCGTCATCAACGTCATCACGCGCAAGGCGAAGCCGAACACCCGCGAAGCAAAGTTCGCGGCAAGTCTGGGCAGCTTCGACACGCGCGACGTGCGGGGTAGCGCGGCGGTTGCGGGAGAACAACTGGGCCTCACGCTGCACGCGCAGGATTACGGCTCGGACAACGAGCGCAAGAACAATCGCGTCGACCAGCAGAACATGGGCGGCACGCTAAATTTCCGCAGCACCGACACCAACCTGGCGCTCACCTTCGGCAACGAACGGCAAAAAGCCGGCATGCCGGGCGCACGCAGCGCGCTCAACTGGAAACGCGACCCGAACGGCGCCAACACGCCTGAAGATTTTTCAAAAAACGAGCTGTGGCACGCTGGATTGTCAGCCCTCTCGCGCATCGGGGAAATCGAACTGGCGGCCAATCTGGTTCGCCGTGACCGGCATACCGAATATTTCAACGACTACGGTTCGGGAGCGTACTCCAGCGACAATCGCCGCGTCGTCACCGACGAATTCACCCCACGGCTGCGCTGGTCCGGACTGATCGGTGGGCGCAAGAACGAGCTGATCGCCGGATTCGACTGGCGGAACTGGGATTTCCGCAGCGACAAGACGGAGGATTTCGGCTTCGCCAGCGGCCCGTCGCAGGAAAAGGGAGGCCAGCGCACCGAAGCCTGGTACGTCCAGGACACCTTGCAGATCACCGACTCGACGCGCGTTTCGCTCGGCGGAAGAACCGAGAAACTCGATGTCGAACGCGAAGTACCGTTTGCGCTGTTCATGACCCCGGTCACGCAGAAGGAGAAGCGCGACCTGCAAGCCTGGTCGCTCTCCGTCCAGCAAGCGCTTGCACAGGGGCTGACGGCACACGCACGAACGGGAACGAGCTACCGTATCCCCAACATCGACGAAAACCGCTGCTACACCGCCCCCTGCGCCCTGCTCAAGCCGCAAACGTCGAGAGACAGCGAGATCGGTCTCGCCTGGAGCGGTGACACGTTGTCGGGGAGCGTCAACCTGTTCCAGCTCAACCTCGAAAACGAGCTCTACTACAACAACCTGCTATTTCAGAACAGCAACCTGCCGCCGACGCGGCGGCGCGGCATTGAACTCGCCAGCACCTGGACCCCGCTCTCCGGGCTTACGCTGGAAGGGCGCTACACCCTGACGGACGCGACTTTCCGCTCGGGCACCTTCGCCGGGGTCGCGGTCAGCGGCAAGACCGTTCCCGTCGTCCCGCGCCACCGTGCGTCGCTGCTCGGCACATGGTCGGTAACCGATAGCGATCGCGTTTTCTTCGGCCTGAACTACGTCGGCAAACAGCACTTCGACAATGACCCGGCAAACCGTTTCGCCAAGATGCCGGCCTACACGACAGCCGACGCCAAATACAGCCACCGGATCGGCAACGCCACGCTTGCGCTGGCGGTAAACAATCTCTTCGACAAGAAATATTACTCATACGCCTTGGTCAACAGCTCGACCAACCCGACCAACTACAACGTCTATCCCGACCGTTCCCGGACGGTGCTGGCGACGTTCGAATACGCCTTCCGCTAAACCGACGATGAGCATTCACCCGATGAAACACAAGCCAAAAATAACTGCTTCGGCGCTGGCCATCCTGCTCGCCGTTCCGGCCGGTGGCGCGCTGGCCGCCGACCCGACGCTCGAATCGGTCGTCGTCACCGCCACCCGCCAGGCTTCGCGCGCCAGCGATTTGTTGGCCGACGTCACGGTCATCGAACACGAGGCGATAGAACAGGCCGGCCCGAGCGCCACGGTCGCCGAACTACTGGCGCGCCAGCCAGGCATCGAGATGGTGCGTGCCGGCAACCCCGGTTCGTCTACCGAAGTCCGCATCCGTGGCGGTAGCGCCAAGCAGACACTGCTCATCATCGACGGCGTGCGCGTCGGCTCGGCGACGACCGGCGAAGCGGCGTGGTCGCGCATCCCGCTGAGCGAAATCGAGCGCATCGAAATCCTGCGTGGCCCGGCCTCGGCGCTCTACGGCAATGACGCGATCGGCGGCGTCGTGCACATTTTCACGCGGCGCGGCGACGGCCCGCCGCGCCTGCACGCCGAAGCCGGCATCGGTTCGCAGGACACCAGCAGCGGTTCGCTCGGCGTCTCGGGCGGCGCCAACGGCTGGCGCTACAGCCTGAATACCTCGGCCTGGCGCAGCGACGGTTTCAACAACACGCACAACCCGAAAGCGAAGTTTGCCAACCCGGATCGCGACGGCTACAAGAACACTTCGACCAGCGGCAGCCTCTCCTACGCGCCGTCCAGGGGGCACGAGTTCGGCATCAACCACTTCACCAGCGACGGCAAGAATCGCTTCGACAGCGGCAGCAGCGCGACGGTCGCGCGCAAGGACCACGAACTGAAGACCACGGTCACCAGCACGGGCGTCTGGTCGCGCAACGCATTGAGTTCCGACTGGACGAGCACCCTGCGCGCCGGACGCAGCGAAGACGACCAGATCAACTTCCGCGACGCGGCCGTCTATTCGATCTTTCGCACCGTGCAGGACCAGATCGGCTGGCAGAACGACCTCAGCCTGCCGATCGGCAAGGCCCTGGTCGCCGTCGAGCGGCTCGAACAGAAGGTCAGCGGCACCAACCGTTACGCCGTCGACCAGCGCACGATCGACTCGCTGCTCGCCGGCTGGAGCGGCCAGTTCGGCGCGCATCGCGTGCAGGCCAACGTGCGCCGCGACGAAAACTCGCAGTTCGCCGGCAAGAACACCGGCAACGCCGCCTACGGCTACCAGATCAGCGACGCCTGGCGCGCCCACGCCAGCTACGGCACGGCCTACCGCGCACCGACCTTCAGCGAGCTGTACTACCCGCTGACCGCCGGCCTGTCCGGCAACCCGAACCTGCAGCCGGAGTTCGCACACAACCGCGAGCTGGCGCTGCACTTCGAACAGGGCAGCCACCAGGCTTCGGCGACCTGGTACCTGAACAAGGTCGACAACCTGATCGCCTGGGGTTCGCGGCCGTCGCCGGTAAACATCGGCAGCGCCACGCTCGAAGGGTTGACGCTCGCCTACCAGGGCAGTCTCGCCGGTTACGACATCGGCGCCAGCGCCGACTTCCTCGATCCGCGCGACGACACCACCGGCAAGGTGCTCTCGCGCCGCGCCCGCCAGCGCGCGACGCTGAGTGTCGGCAAGCGGGTCGGCGCATGGGAGGCGCGCGGCGAAATGCAGACCGTCGGCAAGCGCTACGACGCCGACGACAACCTGCGCATCCTCGGCGGCTACACGCTGTTCAACATTTACGGCAGCTACGCGCTGGCCCGCGACTGGTCGGTTTTCGCGCGCGCCGAAAACATCTTCGACAAGCACTACGAGCAGGCGCTCTACTACGCGACGCCCGGCGCCAGCGTCTTCGTCGGCCTGCGCTACGCGCCGAAGTAGAATCCGCCATGCCCAGCCGCCAGCGCACCTTCGTCGTTCTCGCCCTGCTCGCCGCCAGCGGGCTGGCGGCCGACACGGCGCTGGAGCGCGCCATGGACGGCAAGGCCGAGGCGCTGTTCGCCAACACCGTCCAGGCCGGTGCCAGCCTGGCCCAGGGCCTGCAGCAGGCCCTGAACGAGATGCTCAAGGCCCTGCCCATCCCCAAGGTGATGAGCTACCAGTTGGCCGATGGCTGGAGCAATGTGCATTTCGTGCGCCCCGCGCACAGCCTGCTGGCGCTGCATGGCGACACCGTGGTGCCGGTCACGCTGCTGGGTCTGCAGTCCGGCCGCCATACCCTGGGCCACCGCTTCGAGGCCGCCGAGCCCCGACTCGAAATCGAGCATGCCGACCATTACGCCGAAGCGCTGCGCACGCGCGGCGCGGTGATCGCCAGCT
>Ga0207952_1001268_pt1 | contig 11389 bp, 11 predicted proteins | sample SubbioR12Aug_8Ca_FD_184831 | JGI IMG/M metagenome (GOLD analysis project Ga0207952, IMG submission 184831) | Serpentinite rock and fluid subsurface biosphere microbial communities from McLaughlin Reserve, California, USA - CR12Aug_8Ca (SPAdes) | ecosystem: Environmental > Terrestrial > Deep...
TGCTGGTGTAAGTGTGTACTATTTCTTTGTTAAATTATTGTTTCTATAATGGAAGAACCTTTTCAAATACCGATAGGACAAAATAAAAAGAAGAGGGGATTGCTTGCCGTACTTCATGATTTTTTTCTTGTCAATAAAATGGGCGGCCCCTTTGGGTTGTTGATTTTTATTGGGGCGGCAATATTTTTTTCAATAGTTGTTGCAAAATTAGGGATGGTGCCTGGTGTTTTATTGGTACTCTTAATGATTGGTATTCCATTTGTTGCCGGGATTATATTTTATCCTGAATTTGGGGTACTAACTTTTATTGTAGCAGCATATTTTATCATGTTTATTGGTAGGATGAATATAATTGACTTCCCTTTAGGTACTTTGATGGATGGGATGGAAGTTTTATTAATTCTAGGTATATTTATTCAACAGAAAAAGCAGTCAAATTGGGCGCTATTTAAGGGCCCAATTAGTGTTATTATTATCATATGGATTTTGTACAACTTCATTGAAGTAATTAATCCAACAGCAGAATCTAAATTGGCTTGGGTTTATACTGTACGTTCAGTTGCAGTAATCATGCTTACTTTTTTTGTTTTCTTATACAATATTAGAACTATTCAGTTTTTAAAATTAGTACTAAAGGTATGGCTTGGACTATCAGTAATTGCCGCATTATATGCATATAAGCAACAGTTTATTGGTTTCACTTCCTTCGAAGAAGCTTGGTTGTATTCTGATCCTGAAATTGCTGGATTGCTTTTTATTGGAGGGCAATGGAGAAAGTTCTCCATTTTTACTGATCCAGTTGCTTTCTCTTATAATATGGTGGTAAGTGGATTAATGTGTATAGGGTTATTATCTGGTCCGTTTTCGAAACGGACAAAAATATTATTGGGTATAACGCTTTTTCTCTGTTTTACTTCCATGTTATTTTCTGGTACTAGAGGTGCATATGTTCTCCCGCCAGTTGCTTTGGCCCTGTATTCAATTTTAAAGTTTAACAAGCAAGTAATGATTGGGGCTTTAGTAGGGGCAATTGGTTTTGCAGCTTTAATATTTGTGCCCACCAGTAACCCAACAATTTATCGATTTCAAACTGCATTTAAACCATCCGATGACGCCTCTTTTAATGTGCGAAAAATCAATCAGAAACGTATTCAACCATTTATTCAGAGTCATCCATTAGGTGGTGGACTTGGTTCAACAGGTATGTGGGGTAAGCGTTTTTCTCCTAATTCATTTTTAGCAAATTTCCCTCCCGATAGTGGTTATGTTAGGGTTGCAGTAGAAGCAGGATGGCTGGGATTATTGGTTTTTTGTACCTTAATGTTTATTATTTTAAAAGAGGGTATTAATAATTATTATACGATTAAAGATCCAACATTAAAATCCATTTGTTTGGCAATGATTCTAGTTGCATTTGCTTATCATGTTGGAAATTATCCACAAGAAGCTATAGTACAGTTTCCTTCTAATACGCTGTTTTATTTAGTAGCTGCAATTATTGTTATTACAAAGCGATTAGATAATGAACAGCAACAACTCATTACTCAAAAATAAAATTTCACTATGCTAACAGGAAGGGATATTATCATTGTTGGTCAGCAACCTTGGGATGTGGAAATTGGAAGTAATTGTAAAAACATTGCACTAGAATTCAGTAAGCATAACAGAGTACTTTATGTGAATTCAGCATTGGATAGAGTGAGTTTAATTAAAGGGTCAACTGACCCGAAAATTTTGAAGAGAAATAATATAATCAAGCATAAAGAGTCGGGGCTTGTTCAAATAAATCCCTCTATGTGGAATCTTTATCCTGACACTATTATAGAGTCGATTAATTGGATTAAAATTCATACTGTTTTTAAGTATTTAAATAGAATTAATAATGAAAGATTTGCAAAATCTATTTTAAACGCAATTCAAACACTAGGCTTTTCTGATTATATTTTGTTTAATGACAATGATATGTTTAGGAGCTTTCATTTAAAAGAACTGTTAAAGCCAAAACTAACGGTTTATTACTCTCGTGATTATATGTTGGCGGTGGATTATTGGAAAAGACATGGTGAAAAGTTAGAACCTAAATTGATAGCTGATTCGGATATCTGTGTTGCAAATTCTACCTATTTAGCCGATTACTGTAGGGAATACAATCCGCATTCTTATTATGTAGGACAGGGATGTGAGTTAGATTTATTTATGAAATACACTTCCACTGAATTGCCTATTGATGTTCAGCAAATTAAAGGGCTTAAAATTGGATATGTAGGGGCATTAAGCGGCTTGCGATTAGATATTGAACTTTTAGTTGAAATTGCAAAAGCTAAACCTAATTGGAGTATCTTATTGGTCGGCCCTGAAGATGAAATGTTTTTGAAAAGTCAACTTCATGAATTAAGTAATGTTTATTTTTTAGGTTCAAAGAGTCCTTCACTATTGCCAGAATATATTCATTCTTTTGATATTTGTTTAAATCCTCAAGTGGTGAGCCAAGTCACCATTGGGAACTATCCTAGAAAAATTGATGAATATTTAGCTATGGGTAAACCAGTAGTAGCTACAAGCACCCCCTTTATGGAAGCGGTGTTTAGTGGTCATACTTATTTGGCTAAAACGGCTAGAGAATACATTGATTTAATTGAAAAAGCCCATAAAGAAAATACTAATGATTTAGAAAATGCTCGAAAGGATTTTGCCTCAACACATACTTGGGAAAATAGTGTTGCTGAAATATATAAAGCAATTCAAAAGCATTTATAGGCTTATATTTAATTAATTTTAGCTATTTACTTGAATTTATATGCTGAATAAACTGATTCATAAGCTCAATAATAAACACTTTTTATCTCTTGCAGGTAATGGGGCTATGTCGGTTTTAGCAATGATTACTGTTGCAGTATTATATAGGGCATTAACAGTAGAAGAGATTGGGTATTGGGTTTTCTTTCAAACTGTAGCGGTTTTATTAGATACTTTCAGGACTGGATTTTTACAAATTGCATTAGTGAAATTTTATACAGGCACTTCAAAAGATAGAGCTAATGAAGTGTTAGGTTCTGTATGGTATTTAGCGATTTTAATTACGCTGGTAATGGGATTAATTAACTTGGCCTTTATTCCATTTATCAATTCTTTTCAGGACCCTGCTGTATTAGTAATTATACAATGGTTTGGACTAAGCTTTGTAGCTACTTTACCTTCTGGAATTGCTTCTTGGATTTTACAAGCAGATCAAAAATTCGATAAGTTGTTGATTCTTCGTGTAATTACTCAAGGCAGTTTTATTTTGTCCATTGTTGCGCTAATTGTGTTTGATCAATTGAACTTGCAATCTGTTTTTATTGTAAATCTTGCTTCTGCGTCTTTAGCAAGTATCATTGCAATTTTAACCGGTTGGTCTGGTATATCTTCCCTATTTGCAAAAACAAAAAATTGTGTCAAAGAGATTTATCATTTTGGAAAATTTAGTGTTGGAACCACTATAAGTGCCAATATGTTAAGAAGTGCAGATACTTTTATTGTGGCTTATATGTTAGGCCCTGCTGCTGTAGCTATTTATAATTTGCCAGGTAGGTTAATGGAAATCATTGAAATTCCATTGCGTAGTACCTTGGCTACAGCAATGTCTTCTTTGGCTAAAGCATTTAATAATGGGAATAAAAGGGAAGTTGCTTATATTCTACAAAAGTATGCTGGAACTTTAACCTTGGCCTTTGTTCCCCTTGCTTTAGGCGCAATCTTATTTGCTGATATAGCAACAGGGTTATTAGGAGGAGGGAAATATGTAGATTCTGAAGCAGCTAACTTACTTAGAATTATGATGGTTTTAGCTATATTTTACCCAATTGATCGTTTCATTGCAGTTTCGTTAGATATTATTCATCAGCCAAAAGCCAATTTCATCAAGGTATTATTAATGTTATTAGTAAATGTAATTGGCGATTTTGTGGGTATTTATCTAACTGGAAATTTATACGGTGCTGCATTTGCCACTAGTTTACCCCTAATTGTTGGAATATTTTATGGGTATTATTGTTTTAATAAACATATACCCTTTAAATTGTCTTTGGTATTTACTTCAGGATATATTAATATTAGAAAAATGGTACGCAAAAATTTTTTAAAAAAGTAGTAAATGATGGTAGCCCATTTTATATTAGTTCATGCTAATCCAGACCAATTGTGTCGTTTGGTAAATAGGCTGTCTTATCAAAACACGGTTTTTTTTATTCATGTAGATTTAAAATCGAATATTCAAGATTTTGAATTGGCTTTAGCGAGTAACCAAAATGTCCATTTTATTCAAAACCGAGTTGATATTCAATGGGCAACCTATAGTATGGTTGAAGCAACCATTAATGGGTTTAAAGAAATTGTTTCATCAGGACTCAACATAGACTATGTTAATTTGCTCAGTGCACAAGATTATCCCATTAAATCTGCTAAAGACTTTCATGCTTTTTTGAATGAAAATCCTGGTAAAGCTTTTATGCATTGTTTGGATGTAGAAACTGAATGGAAAGAAGCTATTTCTAGGGTAAAAGAATATCATTTTAATCATTGGCATTTTCCTGGTAAGTTTAAGATTCAAAATCTAGTAAATTTTATTCTACCAAATAGAAAAATGCCAGATGGCCTAATTCCTGTTGGTAGATCACAGTGGTTTACAATAACACTCAAGCATATTGTTTTTCTTATTAAGCGATTAGATTCTTCACCGAAAATTGTAAAATTTTTCCGCTACACTTGGGCACCTGATGAGCTTATTTTTCAAACTCTTTTATATAATTCTTCCTTTAGAGAAGATATTATTGGGAATAACCTTAGATATATAGATTGGTCGGAAGGGAATAAAAATCCTAAGATATTAACTAAAGAAGATTTCGATTCGTTTATGCATTCGGGAAAATTCTTCGCTAGAAAATTTGCTGCAAATGATGATGTTCTTGAAATGATTGATAAAGCAATTCAGTAATTATCACTCTTTTTTATCTTGAGCAACAAATGCTTTAATAAAAAAGAATATCCCAATAAAGATTACTACTAGAGCAAAAGCATCTAAAACGGTGAATCCATCGTATTCGTTGAAGTAAAATAAAGTTGCTATTTCAAATTCTGCAGATGTTGGGGTTACAATCATTAAAAACCCAATGGTAATGAATAATAAGCCTACACCAGAATAAGCTAATCCAGCGGCCCAATTGATGGCTTTATCGGGTAAGTTTTTGACACTAAATGAACGATGCTGTCTTAATAACTTATCCATATCTAATACCATTTCTTCATTCCCTTTAGCGTCATCATCATGGTAAGAGCTCAGACTACTTACCTTATAAGTTTTTTCCATTGTATGCAAGAAAAGGTGTTGCATTTCCATAGCTTTTTGTTTGCTCACGGGTTGCTTTTCTAACTCTTCTAAAAGTTCAGCAAATACTCTTTCTACTTTTAAAACCTGACTGTTGTCTGTAGCCATTTTACCTAATATTTCACATTCTCCGCTAATTTAGATAATTTACGTTACTAATACTAGGTTTAGATAAATGAAAAGAGTTTCTATAATAACAGTCAACTTTAATCATAGCTATGTAACTGATGAATTGCTCAATTCAATACGAGATAAAAACAGCTATACCAATATTGAAATAATAGTAGTAGACAATGGGAGTAAAGAAGATCCTGTACCCCAATGGAAAGTTAAGTATCCAGAAGTAATTTTCATACGTTCAGCAACCAATCTTGGCTTTGCTGGAGGTAATAACCTTGGGTTGTCTGTTGCTACTGGTGATTATTTATTCTTTGTAAACAACGATACTGAGTTTACAGAAGGACTTATTGAAACTTTGGTAAACACATTAAATAGTTATCCTTCAATTGGAGTAATATCTCCTAAATTGTTGTATTATGATCAGCCTACTATGCTTCAATACGCGGGGTACACTCCAATGAATTACATTACTGCAAGAAATAGTTGTATTGGTCAATTTGAAACAGACAAAGGTCAATATGATCAATTAGTTGGACCTACGGGATTTGCTCATGGGGCAGCAATGATGGTAACAAAAGCTGCAATAGAAAAAGCTGGTCCTATGGCCGAGAACTTCTTTTTATATTATGAGGAATTGGATTGGGCAGATAGAATAAGAAACAACGGCTTTGAAGTTTGGGTAAATATGAAGGCAACTATATTTCATAAAGAATCTGTTTCGGTTGGCAAAAAAAGTGCACTAAAAGAATATTATATGAATCGGAATCGAATCCTATTCATAAGAAGGAATGCCCCTTTATTCAAAGCCATTTGCTTCTATATTTATTTTTTATTGATAGTTACTCCAAGGAATATTATCAGCTATTTAAAAGAAAAAAATCATGGTTTCATCAAACAACTTCTAAGGGCTATTTGGTGGAATTTAACTAATGGAATTAACAGCAATCATTTAGGATATAAGCCTTAACTTATTTTATGGAACTATTTTTTTGGATTTCAATTACCATCATCTTGTACACCTATTTGGGGTATGGATTACTCTTATTTTTGCTTTTAAAAATTAAAGCTTTACTATTCGGGAAAAAAGTCATTCCTGATTTAGGATATACCCCTACTGTTACTGTAGTAGTTGCCGCATACAATGAAGCTTATTGTATTGAAGAAAAAATTGTAAATACACTGGCTTTAAATTATCCAAAAGACAAAATTCGATTTGTTTTTATTTCAGATGGTTCAACGGATGAAACACCTGCGATTATTGCCAAATACCCTCAAATATTGGGGATGCATGAGCCAGGAAGAAGCGGTAAAATAGCAGCTGTTCACCGTGCAATGGGTAAGGTAGAAACGGAGGTTGTTGTTTTTACAGATGCAAATACAATGTTGAATAAGGATGCCATTCTATTGATGTGTAGGCATTATCAAGATGAAAAAGTAGGAGCAATTGCTGGGGAAAAAAGAGTACAGATTGATGATAATGCTGATGCAACAGCTGGAGAAGGTTTTTATTGGAAATATGAGTCTAAATTAAAAAAATGGGATTCGGAGTTGTATTCAGTGGTTGGTGCTGCAGGTGAATTGTTTAGTATAAGAACAAATTTGTATGAGCCAGTTGCTCCAGACACTATTTTAGACGATTTTATGATATCGATGAATATTGCATTAAAGGGGTATAAAATTGTGTATGAACCAGATGCTTTCGCCTCTGAACTTGCATCAGCCAATACAGGGGAGGAGTTAAAACGTAAAATTAGAATAGCTGCCGGCGGGGTACAATCTACCATTCGATTAAAGGCTTTGCTTTTGCCATTCAAGCAGCCTATTTTAAGTTTTGAATATATTAGTCATCGAATCTTACGATGGGTAGTTACTCCTTATTTAATGATTTCTGCTTTTTTTATCAATATTGCATTAGTAATAAACCAGGGCTATTCAACTATCTACGGGTTAATGTTACTAGGACAGCTGGTTTTTTATGTAGCAGCTTTACTAGGGTGGGTAATGGAGCAAAGGCAACTTAAAATAAAAGTATTCTTTATACCCTATTATTTTTGTTTAATGAATTATGCAGTTATTGCTGGATTTGCTAGATATTTCTTTGGAGAACAATCTGTTTTATGGGAAAAAGCTAAACGAAAATAGTTTGTGTTTATTTTTTTTTAATGTACCTTCAATAGTAACAATTAGTACACCATTTGTAAAAGCAGAACTTTAGCTAGATGATTAATAAAATCCTTTGTGTAGATGATGATAGTATTTCGCTAACTATTTCAAAACTACTTTTGAAAAGGACAGGGTTTACTAACGATGTAGTAACTGCTGTTGATGGTAGTGATGCGCTTGATTATTTCAAGGATCTTTTTGCAACTAGTACACAGCCAGTGGATGAAGCTCCTTCTTTGATTTTATTAGATATCAACATGCCTGTAATGAATGGTTGGGAGTTTTTAGAAGCCTACATACCATTATTTGCCGATAAGTTGCCCAATACCAAAGTAATCATTCTTTCTTCAACAATTGACCCTGAAGATTTTTCAAGGGCCAAAAAATTTCCTGTAGTGGCTCAATTTGTGAGTAAACCACTCAGTGTGGAAAATTTGGCAGAATTGAAAGAGAATGAGTTTGTTCAAAAATTTTTCTAATTACTCGCAGGTAAGTTTGCTAAGAAAAAATCACGAATATTTCCACCTAATATAAGTTCAATTTCTGTTCTAGTAAAATGCTCTTTTTGTAATGCATTTACTATAAGCGGTAATCCGGTAACGTCAAAATGGGTGCCAATTGCTCCATCAAAATCTGAGCCTAGTGCTACTTTGGTCACTCCAATTTTGTCTGCAACATATCTAATACTTTTTGCTGTTGCCTCAGCATTGGTACCGCAAACAGCGGTCTCCCATAACCCAATACCTACTAGTCCATTTCTTTTGCCAATTGCTTCTAAGTGTTTGTCTGAAAGGTTTCTTCTATTGTTGCATACACCTTGAACGCCTGTATGAGAAATGATGACAGGCTGTTTGGATATTTTTAAAATATCATCAATTGCTTCAGGTGAAACATGCGCAAGATCGATAGTAATTTTTAGTTCATTCATTTTTTTGATCAAGGAAATTCCTTTTGTTGTTAAACCTGCTTTTTTTACGCCATGGGCAGATCCGGCCCATTCGTTGTCAAAAAAATGAGTTATACCAATATATCTAACCCCTGCTTCGTACAATTTATCTAAGTTGTTTAGGTCATTATTTAAAGCATGTGCGCCTTCAATTCCCAACATGCCCGCAGTAATTAACTTGTCTTTAGTTCTATCTACAATAAATTGATTGAGAGCTGCTTTATTGGTTATCAATCTTAATTTTCCATTAGATGCCTTTGCGGCATTATGAAGTTCATTGCATTGATTTAATGCTCTTTCCGTTAAATTGAACCATGTCTTAAATGGTCTTAATTGTGCAATGCCCAGCAAAGTAATATTGTCTGTTTCTGCCGTATTATTTTCAATATTAATACCTCTAGGAGTTTTAGTGACAATGCTAAATACTTGTAAAGCCATATTGGCTTTTTGCATTCTAGGTACATCTACATGCCCATATTGATGCTCCTTTAATACATCTCGATCCCATAATAATTGATCGCAATGTAAATCGGCAATAAAAGGAATTGAATCATACCATTCAACTTTCGGGGGATTTTTGATCCTCAGTTGAACCTTGTTCATAGACTTATCTATATAGCCCGGTACATAAATAAAAAAAATAAGTACGGCTATAATAACGAGGATAGATGCAATTTTAAGCGCCAATTTATACATAACATTGAATTGAATAACCCAATGTACTTAAATAGGTTCAATTGCATTAATCTTGCTGCTTAATCCAATGTTTAATTTGATTAAAAATCCCTTCGCTCAATGGAACATTGGGCATTCGAAGTTGGTTGTTTATTAATCCCTGAATGGCCATAAATGCTTTTACACCAGCTGGGTTGTTTTCAACAAACATTAAATCATAAGGGGTCATTAAATGGTTATTAATTGATCTGGCTTTAACATAGTCGTTATTCAAGCAAGCTCTAACCATATCACCAAATTCGAGCGGGAAGGCATTAGCTGCAACGCTAATTACCCCTTCCATGCCACATGCCAATTGAGGTAAAGCCAATGCATCATCTCCGCTTAATACTAAGAAGTCATTGGGGCGGTCTTTTAAAATTTGCATGCATTGTTGCATATCTCCACTAGCTTCTTTAATTCCAATAATATTGGGTATTTCATTGGCTATTCTAAGCGTAGTTGCCGCGCTCATATTGCGGCCTGTTCTTCCTGGTACATTATATAAGATGATAGGAAGAGGAGAAGCTGCTGCTACCATTTTGTAGTGTTGAAAAATACCTTCTTGAGAAGGTTTATTATAATACGGTGAAGCACTTAATACGGCCGCAGCTTTTTCTAGAGGGAAGTTGGCTAAATCATGAATTAAATCTGCTGTATCATTGCCCCCAATTCCTACAACAATTGGCACACGTTTATTCACCAAATCATATGAATATTCTAATATGGCTATTTTTTCTGGGTTAGACAAAACTGGCGTTTCGCCTGTAGTGCCCAATAGTACAAGGTATTCTACTTTATTAATAATTAAGTGCTCAATCACCTTACCTAGTGCAGTAAAATCTATTTTATTATCACTGGTGAAAGGTGTTATAACGGCAACACCTGTACCCCTTAGCTGCTCTTGAATTTTCATAGTTCTATTAGATAGTAGATTCTTCCCAGAATCCCATTTTACAATATTTGTCTATACGTTCGTTAACTCTTTCAGCTGGTTCTTTAGTCTTAAATTCAGCTAAGGCTTTTTGAATACAGCCCTTTAATATATTGGCCGCTTCCTGATAATCCCAATGTGCACCTCCCAATGGTTCTGGTACAATTTCATCTACCAAACCAAATCCTTTCATATCGTTGGCCGTTAGTTTTAGCTGTTCTGCAGCTACTTCTTTTTTATCCCAACTTCTCCATAAAATAGAGCTACAACTCTCCGGAGAAATCACCGTATACCAAGTGTTCTCCATCATTAAGGTTTTATCTCCTACACCTATTCCTAAAGCCCCACCGCTAGCTCCTTCACCAATAATGACAATAACAATTGGAACTTTCAGGCGCATCATTTCATAAATATTTCTTGCTATGGCTTCTCCTTGTCCTCTTTCTTCTGCTTCTAGGCCTGGGAAAGCACCAGGAGTATCAATCAATGCAATAACAGGCTTGTTAAATTTTTCTGCCAATTTCATTAGTCGAAGGGCTTTGCGATAACCTTCTGGATTGGCCATACCAAAATTTCTCATTTGACGCATTTTGGTATTCACCCCTTTTTGTTGGCCCATTATCATCACCGTTTCTCCGTCTAATTGAGCAAACCCACCCACCATTGCTTTGTCGTCCTTCACATTTCTGTCTCCGTGCAGCTCAACAAAATTGGTACACATTTTTTCAATGTATTTCAAGGTATAAGGCCGATCTGGGTGACGGCTAAGTTGAACCCTTTGCCAAGGAGTTAAATTACTCGTGATTTCCTTTCTTTTTTCTAAAATGGAATCTTCTAATTGTTGAATTGTATTGGTATAATCTATTTTGGGATTTTTCTCGGCTAACTTTTTAGTCGCATCAATTTGTTCATATAACTCTTTGATGGGGGTTTCAAAATCAAGAAATTGTCTATTGGGGTATTGAGGCATATTATATGATTTGACGGTAAAAATAGGCATTGCTTTTTTTTTTGAAAAGATTTGTTTCAAAAAGTGTTTTCCCCTTATCTTTGCAATCCCAAAAACGACATAACCTGTCGGAAATAGGAACGGATCGGTAGTTCAGTTGGTTAGAATGCCGCCCTGTCACGGCGGAGGTCGCGGGTTCGA
>Ga0207952_1001269_pt1 | contig 11378 bp, 12 predicted proteins | sample SubbioR12Aug_8Ca_FD_184831 | JGI IMG/M metagenome (GOLD analysis project Ga0207952, IMG submission 184831) | Serpentinite rock and fluid subsurface biosphere microbial communities from McLaughlin Reserve, California, USA - CR12Aug_8Ca (SPAdes) | ecosystem: Environmental > Terrestrial > Deep...
TGGAAGCCGACCAGGCTGGCGCGCGTGACCCCGGCGTCCAGTCGGTGGCGCGCATTTATGCCTATTTCAAGCAGCATGGCATTGCCACCGAGGTCATGGGCGCGAGCTTCCGCAACATCGGCCAGATACAGGCGCTGGCCGGCTGTGATCTGCTGACGATCGCCCCCGAATTGCTGGCCCAATTGCAGGCCACGGACGCCCCGCTGGCGCGTGGTCTGAGTCCCCAGGTGGGCGATGGCAGCCCCGCCCTGCAGTTCGATGAAGCCGGCTTCCGCTTCGCGCTGAACGAAGACGCGATGGCCACCGAGAAGCTGGCCGAGGGCATCCGCCTGTTTGCGGCTGACGCCGTCAAGCTGGAGCGCCTGATTCAGGCGGCACGCTGATGGCGCGCGCAGATCAGGTGCCAGCCTGGCGCCAGCTGCAGAACCTGCGCGCGGCCAATGCCCTGGATCTGCGCCAGGCCTTTGCGCAGGATCCGACCCGCGCCGAAGCCCTGAGCTTCGAGGCCGCCGGCCTGCGTGCCGACCTTTCCAAGAACCTGTGGGACCAGGCCACCCTGACGCTGCTGTTGCAACTGGCAGGGCAGACCGGCGTGGCGGCTCTGCGTGACGCCATGCTGCGTGGCGACCCCATCAACACCACCGAGGGGCGCGCGGTGCTGCACACCGCATTGCGCGCACCGCTCGGAGCCTCCAGCCCGTTCAATGCCGAGGTGCACGAGGCGCTGGCGCCGATGCTCGCTTACGCCGAGTCGGTGCGCGGCAGCGGCATTCGCGATGTGGTGCATATTGGCATCGGTGGCAGTGACCTCGGGCCGGCCATGGCGGTCCAGGCGCTGGCGGCAGATGTTCCGGCGGGTCTGCGCTTGCATTTCGTGTCCAACGTGGATGGCCAGGACCTGGCTACGGTGCTGCCACAGCTGCAACCGCAGACCACCTTGTTCATCGTGGCCTCCAAAACTTTCACGACGCAGGAAACCCTGGCCAACGCCGAGGCGGCCAAGGCATGGTTCGTGGGCGCCGGTGGAACGAACCTGGCCCACCACTTTGCTGCCACCAGCAGCAACCGTGCTGCCGCGGCGGGCTTCGGCATCGAGCAGGTCTTCGGCTTTTGGGACTGGGTGGGCGGGCGCTATTCGCTCTGGTCGGTGATCGGGCTGCCCCTAGCCATTGCGATTGGCGCTGAGCGGTTTCGGGAATTTCTGGCCGGTGCTCATGCGATGGACCGCCACTTTGCGGAGTCGGCGCCGGAGCGCAACCTGCCCCTGGTGCTCGGCCTGCTGGATGTCTGGTACCGGAACTTTCATGGTTTCGGCAGCCGCTCCGTGGCGCCTTATCACCAGGGCCTGCGCCGCCTGCCGGCGTATTTGCAGCAACTTGAAATGGAAAGCAACGGCAAGTGCGTCGACCGCGATGGCGATCCCTTGCCCTATGCCACCGCGCCGGTGGTCTGGGGAGAGGCCGGAACCAATGGTCAGCATGCTTACTTTCAAATGCTGCACCAAGGTACGGAGACAGTGCCGGTGGAGTTCATCCTGGTGCGCCAGCCGCGTTACGGCTTCACTCCCGGCGGGGCCTTGGCGAGCCGCTTGCAGGACCAGCACCGCAAGCTCCTGGCCAATGGCCTGGCCCAGGCCCAGGCATTGATGCAGGGCAAGTGCTTTGAGGAGGCGCTGCAAGAGGCGCCCCCCACCGCGAGCGCTGCGATGGCTCCTGAGGCGTTGGCGCGGCATCGCAGCTTTCCAGGCAACCGGCCCTCGACCCTGATCCTCATCGAGCAACTGGATGCCCGGGCGCTGGGTTCTTTGATCGCGCTCTATGAGCACCGCGTGTTTGTCAGCGGCGCCGTGTGGGGCATCAACAGCTTTGACCAATGGGGGGTGGAGTTGGGCAAGGCCTTGTGCAGCCAGTTGCTGCCACGGCTGGACAGTGGCGAGACGCGCGACCTTGATGGCTCCACGGCGGCGGCGTTGCGGTGGCTGCGCGCATGACCCAGCTGGTGTTCGACTTTGGCGGCGTGGTGTTTCGCTGGCGCCCCTGCGAGCTGGTGGCCAAGGTGTGGCCCCAGCGGTCGCGCAACGAGGCTGAGCTGAACCACACGGTGTCACAGCTGTTCCAGGCCTATACGGGTGATTGGGGGCGTTTCGATCAGGGTCTGCTGGACGAGCAGGGCTTGATCGATGCGGTGTGCGCGCGCACCGGGTGGCCCCGAGCGGACATGATCAATCTGCTGGCGGCCGTGCCGGAAGAGTTGGTGCCACAGCCGGAAATGGTGACCCTGCTTGACCGCCTGCGGGAACAGGGCCATCGGCTGGTGTTTCTGTCCAATATGCCGGCGCCCTTGGTCGGACACCTGGAGCGGAACTACCCTTTGCGGACCTGGTTTGCCGACGGGCTGTTTTCTAGCCAGGAGCGGTTGTGCAAGCCGGCGCCGGAGCTTTTCGAGCGTGCCAGCGAACGCTTTGGACGGGTAGCTGGCGACTGCCTGCTGATCGATGACCACCCCGTCAATATTGAAGCGGCACGGGCTTGTGGCTGGCAGGCTGAGTGGTTCTGCGGAGCGGATCGCCTGGCCCAGCAATTGCGCCACCGCGGCCTGTTGCGCTGAAAACTAGTGAGGCGCCGGAACGGCTGGCGGCTCTGGTTCGCCGTCTTGCGGGGGGGCGGCGGGGACGCGGAACTCCTCGTTGCCCCAGGCGCCCAGGTCGCGCTCACGGCACCGCGCACTGCAGAACGGGCGCCAGCGGTTCTCTGGACTGAACAGGCTGTCCTGCCGGCAGCTGGGGCAGGGCACCACGCGGGGTTGGGTGGGCGGCGTCATGCGCAAAGGCTCAACTCAAGGCAAGCGTCTTCACGGACCGGCTTGAAGCGCCCATCCTCTTCACGCAGCAGGCGAATCGAAACCATCAGCCGATGACCACTGATTTCGGGCACCAGGCCGAGCGCGGGGTCTATGCGCAGGCGCAGCAGCTGGTGCGCGCGGCTGGCATTCAGTGATTGCTGATATTGCCCGGCCTGCGCGGCCACTTTCTGCGGAACCCCAGTCTGGCGCAAGAGATCCAGCAGCAGGTTCACCGCCTGGGCCACTGGCACCACACTCGACATCCAGGCCAAAAGGTGGGTGCGCCGCACGGCGCTTGGCTGTTGCTGCCAGGCGTGGTAGGTGGGCAGGTCGAATTCGCAGGTTCCACCCGGGACAGCAATGCGGCTGCGCAGGGCATTGAGCATGTCAAAGCCGACCAGCGCAGCTCCGGGCTTGCCGCTGAGCTCATGCAGCCCTTGAAGCGCCTCATCTAGTCGGCCCACGATCTCGCTCAGGGCGTCTTCCGAAACTGCGGGATTGCCGCGGTAAGCATTGAACTGCTGCTTGTGCCGCTCAAGCTCTTTCAAGAGCTCGGCCTTGAGGTCTGAGCGCGAGGCCACGTCAACCGACTCAAACAGAGTGGCGAGGGCGAAATGGTGGTCAATTGCCGTTTCACGGGCGGCCAGTTGCCCAAGTCGGTCGAACAAATGTTCGAGCCGAAGAAGGGTCCGGATGGTTTCGTTTAGAGGGAACTCGTAGAGCAGCACAGCCGACCCTGAAATCAGGGGCGCGATTCTTCCACAGCACCAGCATGAAAGCCCCAATGGGCGGCCAGCAAATGCAGTGATTGGTGAAGGAAATCCAGGCCGGGCCGGCTGTTGTCGATGCACGCATCAGCCGCCGCACGACGCTGTGCGCGCGAGGCCTGCAGGGTAATCACTGCCTCTGCCTGGGCCGCTGACCATCCGGCTCGTTGTGCAACACGGGAAATCTGAACCTGTTCGTCGCAGTCCACCACGAGCACCCGATCGACCCGCTGGCGCCAGCGTCGGCTTTCGACAAGTAGTGGCACATCGAAGATCACCCAACCCGGGCTTTGTGCCGCCCGTGCCTCTGCCTCGGCCAATATGCGCGGGTGCAGGATACTTTCGAGTTGGCGCCGAGCATCCGGCTGCGCGAGCACATGCGCGCGCATGCGCTCGCGGTTCAGGCCCTGTCTGGTGTCAATGAAATCGGCCCCAAACCCCGAGGCAATTGCCGGCAAAGCCGCCCCGCCGGCGCGCGTCAGTGCATGCGCAATGGCGTCGGTGTCCACCACCGCAGCTCCCCGCGCCGACCACCAGGCGGCAACGGTGCTCTTGCCGCTTCCAATCCCGCCGGTCAGGCCCAGGCGCATAGGGGCTCAGGCCCAACCCATCCAGCCGAGCACTCGTGGCGCGCCAGCCAGCACAACCACCAATCCACCACCCGCCAAGAAGGGGCCGAAGGGCACAAACCGGCCCTCACGCAATGCGCCGCTGAGCTTCATGCCGATACCCACCACCGCCCCCAGGGCAGACGCGCCTAGCACGATGGGCAGGATCATGGTGGCGCCAAGCCAAGCCCCCAACGCAGCCAGCAACTTGAAGTCGCCATAGCCCATACCTTCCTTGCCAGTCGCCAGCTTGAACAGCCAATAGACCGACCACAGGGACAGGTAGCCCACCATGGCGCCGAGTAGGGCATCGGTCACCGGCAAGGTCCAACCCATCCAAGCGGCGAACAGCCCCGCCCACAGCAGCGGCAGGGTGATGTCATCGGGAAGCAGGGTGGTGTCCCAGTCGATCAGCGAGGCCGCCAACAATATTGCTGCAAACCCACACCACAGCAAGGCGACTGGTTGCGGCCCGAAGCGCCATGCCATCACCGCAAAGAGCGCTCCGGTGACCAATTCCACGATCGGATAGCGCACGCTGATCCGGCCCTTGCAGGCGGAGCATCGGCCACCCAAGCGAAGCCAGCCCAGGAGCGGGACGTTTTCGTGCCAAGCCAGCACGTGACCACACTGCGGGCAGCGCGAGCGCGGCTTCGCCAGGCCCAAATCAGGCGAGGCCTCCAGGTTCTTGCCCAGTTGCTCAGCAAGGTCTACCCACCGCTGCGCCTGAACGGCGCCGACGCCAGTGGCCCGCTGCAAGCCGCCGGCATCGCCCAGCTGAAAGGCGGCATCCAACAGCCAGCGCCGCTCCAGCATTTGCGGCAGGCGATGGACCACTACATTGAGAAAACTGCCAATGCAAAGGCCTAGCAAGCCCAACACCCACCACTGGAACCAAGGTGATCCCTCCGCCAACACTCAGACCACCTGACCCAACTTGAAGATTGGCAGGTACATCGAAACCACGATGCCGCCGATGATGGTGCCCAGAATCACGATGATGAATGGCTCCATCAAGCTGGAGAGTGCCTTCACCGCTTCATCCACCTCATCCTCAAAGAACTCGGCGGCCTTGCTCAGCATGTGGTCAAGCGAACCTGATTCCTCGCCAATGGCGGACATCTGCAAGACCATGGTGGGGAAGATGCCCGTGCCTTGCATCGATGCGGTAAGCGCTGTGCCGGTGGAAACCTCGCGTTGAATTTTTTCGGTCGCCTCGGCAAAAACCGCATTGCCCGATGCACCGCCCACCGAATCCAGCGCCTCCACGAGAGGCACCCCAGCGGCAAACATGGTTGAAAGAGTGCGGGTCCATCGCGCAATTGCTGATTTGTAGAGCAAATCACCAAACACAGGAATCTTCAGCATGATGCGGTCCATGGCCTTCTGCATCTTTTCACTGCGCCGCCACGTCTGCAGGAAAAAGTAAATTCCACCACCGATGGAGCCAAAAATCAACCACCAATACGAAACGAAAAACTCAGACATTGCGATGACAAACAACGTCGGCGCAGGTAGGTCCGCGCCAAAAGAGGTGAAAACCTCTTTAAATGCAGGAATCACGAAAATCATGATGACCGCAACCACCACAAATGCAACGACCAAAACGGCGATCGGGTAAGTCAAGGCGGATTTGATCTTGTTCTTGATGGCAACTGTTTTTTCTTGATAAACCGCCAGACGATCAAGCAGAGTTTCAAGAATACCGGCGGCCTCGCCGGCCTCGACCAAATTGCAGTAGAGTGCATCGAAGTACAGCGGGTGCTTTCGGAACGCTGCTGAAAGGCTGGTGCCGGTTTCTACATCCTGCCGGATGTCATTAAGTAACTTCGTCAGTCGCGGATTGGTGGCGCCGCGCGCAACGATGTCAAATGACTGCAGCAACGGTACGCCGGCGCGCATCATGGTGGCGAGTTGCCGCGTGAAGACTGCAATATCTTTTTGTTTGATCGAGGAGCCGCCACTGGTGCGGCGCTTCTTGATCTTGGTGACCATCACGCCCTGGCGGCGCAACTGCGCAGAAACCACCGCTTCACCAGCGGCCCGCGTTTCGCCACGCACAACCTTGCCGTTGCGGTCCTTGCCCTCCCATTCGTAGACCTGCTCTTGCACAGTTTTGGTGCTTGAAGTCGCAGTTGCCATCACATCTCCGATTCTTTGGGTTGCGTGAGCGACTTAGCGCTCGCTGTCATTCATTGGTTGCGGAAAGCACTTCTTCAAGCGAGGTGAGGCCAATCTTGACTTTCAGCAGGCCTGACTGACGCAGGTCGCGCACGTTTTCGGCCTGGGCTTGTCTTGCAATATCCAGGGCGGTGCCCTGACTCAAAATGATGGACTGCGTTGTTTCCGTGATTGGCATGACTTGGTAAATGCCTACGCGGCCTTTGTAGCCGGCATTGCAGGCCGAGCAGCCCACTGCTCTATAAGGCTTCCAGCTGCCGTCCAACTGCTCCTCTGTATAGCCCGCCTTGAGCATCGCGTCGATCGGGTAATCCGCGGGTTGCTTGCAACTCTCGCAGAGGCGGCGCGCCAGGCGCTGAGCGGTGATCAGAATCACACTGGACGCGATATTGAACGGGGCAACCCCCATATTCATCAATCGCGTCAACGTAGTTGGGGCGTCGTTGGTGTGGAGCGTGGAAAGGACCAGGTGCCCAGTTTGTGCGGCCTTAATCGCAATATCCGCCGTGTCAAGGTCGCGGATTTCGCCTACCATGATCACGTCCGGATCCTGACGCAGAAAAGACTTGAGCGCAACCGCAAAGGTCATCCCGGCTTTGTCGTTGACATTGACCTGATTCACGCCGGGCAAATTGATTTCGGCGGGATCTTCAACAGTCGAAATATTCACGCCGGGTTGATTCATGATGTTCAGGCAGGTGTAAAGCGACACCGTCTTCCCTGAACCTGTGGGTCCGGTTACCAAAATCATGCCGTAGGGACGATGGACGGCGTGAAGCAGCCGGTCCTTTTCAACCTTCTCGTAACCCAGAGCTTCGATGCCGAGCTTGGCGGACGATGGATCCAAAATTCGGATCACGATCTTTTCGCCAAACAGGGTTGGCAAGGTGCTGACACGAAAATCGATCGCTTTGGCGCCGAATTTCAGTTTCATGCGCCCGTCTTGAGGAACGCGCCGTTCCGCAATGTCCATGCGCGAAATTACTTTGATACGCGAGGCCAGCTTGTCCTTGATGGCGATGGGGGGCTGCGTGATTTCTCGAAGTTCGCCGTCAACACGGAAGCGAACGCGATAGTGATATTCGTAGGGTTCGAAGTGCAGGTCGGATGCGCGCATATTGATCGCGTCGACCAGCATCTTTTGCAGAAAACGCACCACTGGCGCATCTTCAACTTCGGCGATGTCCTGAGCTTCTTCCTTTTTCTCGCTGTCGTCTTCTGCAATATCAAAATCAAACTCACCACCCGCGATGCTCTCTAGGCTTTCGGCTGCGGATGCGCCGGCGTTGGCGAGGAATTTCGCAAGCTTGTCTTGTTCAACGATGACCCAATCGGACTGAAGCTGGGTCGCAAATTTGATCCGCTCCACCACTTCTTGGTCGGTTGGATCGGCGCCGCCAATCGTCAGTCGATTGCCTCGGCGTCCAAGCGCCACGACTTGGTATTGCAGCGCAAGCTTGGCATCAAGAATGTCGCGCGGCATCCGCTGGGGGTCGACCGCATTCAAATCCAGCAAGGGGATCGCCAGAACTTGCGACAAGGTATGGGCGAGTTCCGTCGCGCCAAGAGCACCGGAGGCGACCGCCGTGGCAACGAAACTGCTCTTCTTTTCTTTGGCTTGGCGAACCAAGTCTTCTGCGGCGCGCACCTGCAAGCGGCCGGCATTTACCAGCACACGCGCTGCGCCGGTTAATTGCCCACTGGGATCCAGGGTTTGTTGCTCAGCTTGCATGGGAACTCGGTGCGCAGAAGGCGCTTGTTGTTCGCACTGTAAACCGAGACAAGGCTCTAAAAGCCAAACGCCTGCTACAGAACGCAAGCGTTGTTCCACCGGAAACAATTTTCTGGTCGGGGTGAGAGGATTCGAACCTCCGGCCTCTACGTCCCGAACGTAGCGCTCTACCAGGCTAAGCTACACCCCGCTTCGTCATCGCCAACTGCATTGCACAGGTGGCGCGGTGAACTGACTTCCTAAGAAGTCCTATCCACCGAACGAGCCGAAAATTCTAGCAGACTTTTTGTCCACCTGTTAACTGGTAATGTAGAAAGACTTTCGGCGGCGCGCTTCGCTTCAGATCTGGCAACATCGCGAGTCGCCTCCAGCGCGCCGCTGCGCCGCACGATGCTTACTACGTCCGGCAAGCGTTCTGCTTCGCCATTCTGCACGGCATGGCGCAGCAGTTCGCGCTCAGCGGGGAGGCAGCGTTCCATGGCGAGCAGGATGGGTAGCGTGGGCTTGCCCTCGCGCAGGTCGTCTCCAACGTTTTTGCCGAGCACTTCTGCATCCCCTTCGTAGTCAAGGATGTCATCGATCAGTTGGAACGCGGTGCCCATGGCGCGGCCGTACTGAGCGGAAGCTTCCTCCACGTCTGCTGACGCGTCGGAGAGCATGGCGCCAAGGCGGGCGCTGGCTTCGAAGAGCTTTGCAGTCTTGTAGCGAATAACTTGCAGATAGCGCTCTACGGTCGTGTCCGGATCATGAACGTTGAGAAGCTGAAGGACCTCGCCCTCGGCAATGATGTTGGTGGCCTCGGCCAACACATCGAGTACGCGCAGGCGTTCCACTGAGACCATCATCTGGAAAGCCCGCGAATACAGAAAATCGCCTACCAGAACGCTGGCGGCGTTTCCAAACATGGCATTGGCGGTTTGCTTGCCGCGTCGCAAGTCGGATTCGTCGACGACATCGTCGTGCAAGAGAGTGGCCGTGTGGATGAACTCGACAACGGCGGCAAGCTCATGCCGTTGGCCCCTGGGGTCACCTAGCGCGTTGGCGAACATCAGCAGGAGTTTGGGGCGCATGCGCTTGCCCCCTGCGTGCACGATGTAGCCGGAAATCTGGTTGATCAGCGCTACGTCTGAGTGCAGGCGGCGACCAACCAGGCGGTCCACTTCCTGCATCTCGGCGCTGAGGGCGACCATCGTGTCGGCATGTTCGTCAGCGCGGGAGGGGGCGTGCACTCTGGACTCGGCGGAAATCAAGGGCGCGGATTATAGGAAGTGAAGGGCAATGGTCGCGCCGCCGCCGGCTCCATTGCTGGGTGCAGCCAAGATGTCGATTGATGCTGCTGTTGTGATAGACTCGCGGGCTCTGCGCCACACTGGCGTTTGGGCGGAGCGTGGGGGAGTCCTGTGCTTCGAGCTTTCTGAAAGGTCAAACATGTACGCGGTCATAAAAACCGGTGGCAAGCAATACAAGGTTGCAGCCGGCGAAAAGATTAAGGTAGAACAGATTGCTGCGGACGTTGGCCAAGAGATCGTGATCGACCAAGTGCTCGCCGTGGGTAACGGCGCGGAACTGAAGGTCGGCACGCCCTTGGTGACGGGTGCAACGGTCAAGGCTACCGTGGTAGCTCATGGCAAGCACGACAAGGTGCGCATTTTCAAGATGCGCCGTCGTAAGCATTACAAGAAGAGCCAAGGGCATCGTCAAACCTATACCGAGCTGGAAATCAGCGCGGTGAACGGCTGAGCCGTTAGCTAGAAGGAGTCAGCAATGGCACAGAAAAAAGGCGGCGGCTCAACCCGTAACGGCCGCGATTCCAAGCCGAAGATGCTTGGTGTGAAGGCGTTTGGCGGTCAGGTGATCAGCGCCGGATCGATCATCGTGCGCCAGCGCGGCACCAAGTTCCACCCGGGTGTGAACGTTGGCATTGGCAAAGACCACACGCTGTTTGCGCTTGTGGATGGCCAGGTCAGCTTCGCCGTTAAGGGGGCGCTGGGCCGTCATACGGTGTCGATCGTCGCGGCTTAATCGCTTCGACGCAGCACTTCCTCGAAGGCCCCGCATCGCGGGGCCTTCGTGTTTTTGCAGCTATTCCTGCCGAGGACTGGCTGCGACCCTGGCTAGGATGCCGGGCTCTAGCCTGGAGAGGCCATGAAATTTGTAGACGAAGTCACCATCGATATCGTTGCCGGCAACGGCGGCTCGGGGTGCGCCAGCTTCCGCCGCGAAAAATTCATCCCCTTTGGTGGCCCAGACGGCGGCGATGGTGGCCGGGGTGGCAGTGTGTTCGCGGTCGGCGATCGCAACTTGAACACCTTGATCGACTTCCGCTATGCGCGACGCCACGAGGCTCGCAATGGTGAGGCCGGGCGCGGATCCGACTGCAACGGTGCGGCCGCCGAGGACATCGTGCTGCGCATGCCAGTGGGCACCATCGTCAGAGATGCGGAGACCGATGAAATCCTGGCCGAGTTGCTCGAGCCGGATGAAAAGGTCCTGCTCGCCAAGGGCGGTGACGGAGGCTTTGGCAACTTGCACTTCAAGAGCAGCACCAACCGAGCCCCGCGGCAAAAGACGCTCGGTTGGCCGGGCGAAACCAAGGCCCTCAGGCTGGAATTGCGCGTGTTGGCGGACGTTGGCCTCCTTGGTCAGCCGAATGCTGGCAAGTCCACTTTGATTGCGGCCGTCTCCAATGCTCGGCCGAAAATTGCGGACTATCCCTTCACCACGCTGTATCCGAACCTTGGCGTGGTGCGCGTCGGGCCCGAGCAAAGTTTTGTGATGGCCGATATTCCTGGCCTGATCGAAGGCGCGGCCGAAGGGGCCGGGCTCGGGCACCAGTTTCTGCGTCACTTGCAGCGCACGCGGGTGTTGCTGCACCTGGTGGACTTCGCGCCGCTAGACGAAAGCGTCGACCCGGTCGCTGAGGCCAAGGCCATCGTGGCAGAACTGAAAAAGTACGACCCCGAGCTTCATGCCAAGCCGCGCTGGCTGGTGTTGAACAAGGTCGATATGGTGCCGGCCGAGGAGCGCGAGGCCAAGGTGAAAGACTTCCTGAAGCGCTTTAAGTGGAAGGGGCCGGTGTTTGTAATTTCGGGCCTGACCCGTGAAGGTTGCGAGCCGCTGCTGCGCGCCATATTTGAGTACGTGGCAACTCAAAAGAATGCGCCCGTCCCTGAGCCTGATCCTCGTTTTGACGCATGAGCGCGCCGGGCCGCTCCCAAGCGCTAATCCCGCAGCGCTTTGCGCGGAGGG
>Ga0207952_1001270_pt1 | contig 11373 bp, 13 predicted proteins | sample SubbioR12Aug_8Ca_FD_184831 | JGI IMG/M metagenome (GOLD analysis project Ga0207952, IMG submission 184831) | Serpentinite rock and fluid subsurface biosphere microbial communities from McLaughlin Reserve, California, USA - CR12Aug_8Ca (SPAdes) | ecosystem: Environmental > Terrestrial > Deep...
GACGCCGCCACCTCCCCTTCGCGGAATCCGCGCGGGGGAGGAGTCACTTCAACGGCGACCGCCGCGCTGGTCGCGACCGTCGCCGGCGTGGGCGGGACCCTGCCGATCATACTGGCGGCGGCGCAGGCTGTCGGCGCTACGCCGGAGCAGGCGAGTTCGTGGGTGTCGGGCCTCGGCCTTGCGACGGCCGTCAGCGCGCTGGTGCTGAGCGTCCGCTATCGCATGCCAATCATTACCGCCTGGTCGACGCCGGGGGCCGCGCTAATCGCCTCCACCTCGGGCGTGCCGAGCTTTGCCGCCGCGGTCGGCGCCTTCGTGCTGGCGGCCGTGCTGGTCCTGCTCACCGCCGCGATCCGGCCGCTCGGCCGGTTGATCGAGCGGATTCCGGCCAGCATTGCCGCCGCCATGCTGGCCGGGATCCTGCTGCGCCTGGTCGTGGCGATGGTCGAGCATGTGCCGTCCTCGCCGCTCCTCGTGCTGCCGTTGCTCGCGTTGTTCCTGGTCGTGCGGGCTTTTATGCCCGCCTTGGCCTCGCTGGTCGTGCTGGTGGCCGGCGCGCTGCTCGCCTGGTTGCTCGGCCTCGTGAAGCCGATGCCGGGGCTCGGCCTCTCGACGATCGCGATCACCACGCCGGTGTGGGATGTCGCCACGCTCATCGGGCTCGGCGTGCCGCTCTACCTGGTGACGATGGCGTCGCAGAACCTGCCGGGCTTTGCTGTGCTGCGCGCTTCGGGCTACCAGCCGCCGACGCAGCCGATCCTGGCCGTCACAGGGGTGGTCTCGCTCGGCACGGCCTTCATGGGCGCGCATACCTCCAATCTTGCGGCGATCTCGGCCGCCCTCTGCACCGGACCGGACGCGCATCCCGATCCGACGAAGCGCTGGATGACCGGGCCGTTCTACGCCCTCTTCTGGGGCCTGATCGCGCTGTTTGGCGCGTCGCTGGTCGGCATCTTCGGTGCGCTGCCGCCTGCGCTGCTGGTCACCGTCGCCGGCACGGCGCTGCTGGGCTCGACGGCGGGCGCGCTAGGCGCTGCGCTCGCCGGCGACCAGGATCGCCTCGCCGCCGCCGGCACGCTTGCCGTCACCGTGTCGGGCGTGACCTTGATGGGCGTGGGCTCCGCGTTCTGGGGCCTGGTGTTCGGGTTGCTGATCCTCGGGATCGACCGGTTCACGAAACGCTAGGAAAACGCGCGCCATAACTTTCGAGCGGCAGTTCCAGTCCGCGGCAGAGGAAGCTGATGGTGTGGTAGTAACCCACCAGCGCGATCGTCTCGAGGATCTGTGGCTCGTCGAAGTGCTTCGTGAGAGCAGTCCAGGTCGCCGCAGCGATCGTGCGACGGTCGACGAGATCGTCGACGGCGGCCAGCAGGACCTGCTCGTCGGGCGCCCAGCAGGCGGCGTCGGCCGGTCCATGGACGATGGCGGATACTTGTCCGGCATCCATCGCCACGCGCTCGGCGAAAAAGGCGATGTGGACGCCCCATTCGTACTCGCATCCCAGCTTTGCCGTCGTGCGGTCGATCACGATCTCGCGCTGGCGCAGCGACAGCGGGCCTTTGTCGAGGAGACCGCCGGCGAACATCTTCTCGAAGACGCGGGGACTTTTGGCCATGGTACGGAACAGCACCAGCGGCTCGACGCCCTTGGGCATGATGCGGGCGAGTTCGGCCGCGATCTGTGGCTGATAAGGGGTTTCGGCGGGGGTGATGCGGGGCATGGTCAGTCTCCGGGTCTGATGCTACAGTTTATGTAGTAAACTGGATCGACGTCCGCTACAGAAAATGTAGTAATGGAGTGAAATAGATGGTGAAGCGAGTCCGCGGTTCCAAGACCGGCCGGCCGATCATGGTGCTGCTCGACCTGCTGGGCAGGCGCTGGGTGCTGCGCATCGTCTGGGAGCTGCGCGAGGAGCCGCGGCGGTTCCGCCAGCTGCAGGACGCGATCGGTGCCAGCCCGACCATCGTCAATTCAAGGTTGGCTGAGTTGCGCGAAGCGAAGCTGGTCGAGCTCGATGCCGATACGGGTTATCGCCTGACGGCGCTGGGCAAGGAACTGCTGCGCCTGTTCCTGCCGCTGCACCTCTGGTCGGAGAAGTGGGCGAAGGCTATTTGAGGAAGGGGTTGTCGGCGTTGCGGCCGCGCCGGCGCGGTGGGAATTGCTCGGCGAGATAGTCGAGGATTTCGGCTCGCTCCTCGGGCTTCACCGGCACCATGCGGTGCCTCTCCAGCATCAGGTCGAAGGTCGAATCCCAGAGGTCGCGCGTCAGCCCCTGCGCCTTGATCAGCGCCACGCCGTGACAGGCGGTGCAGGTGTAGAAGGTGACCTCGCGGCCTTTGCCCTCGGGCAGGTCTGCGACCGTATCGTTGTGCGGCGGCGGCTTGCCCTTGTCGGGATCGATTTGCGCGACCGGGGCCGCCGGCGCGGCCGGCGGCGTGTAGGTTGGCTGAGGGCCCCGCAATTCCCCGGCTCGGTCCAGGGCAACAAGAAGGAACACCGCCGTCAGGGAAATGACGACGACGTGCGTGATGTTGAGTTGGGTCAAGAAGCGACGAGCACCCGGATGCGGTTGATCGGGTTGCCGCCGTAGCCCTGCGGGTTCCAGTTGCCGGCGACGAAGGGCTGGGTGACACCCTTGCTGTCAGTGGCCTTGGCCCAGACCTCGTAGTAGCCTGCCGATGGCAGGTCCACCGACGCAGTAAAGCGTTGCCAGGCATATTTGTTGGGCGGCGCATCGACCTTGGCCGGCTTCCAGGTGACGCCGTAGTCGGTCGAGACATCGACCGTCTTGACCTCGTTCTCGCCGGCCCAGGCGTGGCCGCGCAGGTCGAGTTTCTTCGACGCGAGCCTGGCGCCATCGGCGGGGAAGCTGATGACCGCGCGCACCGGCATCGCCTCCAGGATCACCGTGTCCTTCTCGTCGCCCTTGCTGCCGGGGACGATCGGGGTCTTGGCGAGGCGGTAGGAGAAGCCGCCCATGCCGGGGCCGTCATGCTCCTTGTCGCGCACCCAGATGCGGGTCAGCCACTTGGTCGAGGTCGAGCCGGCCCAGCCCGGCACGATCAGACGCACCGGCCCGCCGTGGATCAGCGGCAGGTCCTTGCCGTTCATCTTGAAGACGATCAGCGTGTGCGGCTCCATCGCCTTGGCGATCGGCACGCCGCGCGAGATCGAGGGCTTGGTGGTGTCGCCGCTGAGGTGCGGATCGGCGCCGTATTGGCCGGTATAGACCGCGCTCGGCTTGACGCCGGCCGCCTTCAGCACGTCGGCCAGCCGCACCCCGGTCCATTCGGCGCAGCCGGCGCCGCCGTTGGTCCACTGGTTGCCGCGCGCTTCCGGCGAGAAGAACGAGCGGCCGTTGCCGCCGCACTCCAGCATCATCTTGTAGGAGACGTTGGGGAAGCGGCTCATGAGATCGCCCAGCGTGATCTCCATGGGCTTGTCGACCTCGCCGTCGACCTTGATCTTCCACGCCTTGGCGTCGGCCGGCGCATCAGGCACCAGGCCGTTGTTGCGGATGAAGAACTTGTCGATGGGCGTCACGTCGTCGTCCGTCATCTCGGCCGGCGTCTCGGCGTTCAGCGGCTTGTCGCCCAGCACGATCAGCTTGGCCTTGCCTTCCATCTCAAGGAGCTTCGGCCCTTTGGCGGCCGGCGCGCCTTGCGCGAGTGCCATACTGGTTGGCGTCAGGGATGCAGCACTGACTGCGACCATTCCAGCCCCTTTCAGGACATTACGTCGCGACGCCTTGATAGTTCCGGACTTCGGCATTTTTTCCTCCCGAGTTGGGGATTCTTAGCTCAAACTTTCCTTCTCGTCAGCCAACCTGACAGGACCAGTGCACAGGCGGCCACCGCCACGACGACCGTGGCGAGCACATTGATCTGCGGGTCGACGCCCAGGCGAACACTGGAATAGACGCGCATCGGCAGGGTCTGCGACTGCGCGCCGGCGACGAACTGGGTCATGATCAAATCGTCTAACGACAATGTGAACGCCAGCAGCCAGCCCGAGGCGACGGCGGGCGCGATCAGCGGCAGGGTGACCGTCAGGAACGTGACCCACGGTGTGGCGCCGAGATCCATCGCCGCTTCCTCCAGCGAACGGTCGAAATCGGCAAGCCGCGCTTGCACCACGATGGCCACGAAAGCGATCGAGAAGGTGGCGTGGGCGATGGCGATGGTGAGAAAGCCGCGCTCCGGCCCGCCGAACAGGCGCTCGGCGCCGACGAACAGCAGCAGCATGGAAATGCCCATCACCACTTCCGGCATCACCATCGGCGCGATCACCAGACCGCCGAACAGGCCGCGGCCCGGGAAACGCGGTGCGCGGGCCAGCGCATAGCCCGCGGCCAGGCCGATGATTGCTGCGGCCGTGGCACTCACGAAGGCGATCCGGATCGACAGCCAGGCGGCCTGCAGCATCGCCTCGTTGGCGAAGAGCGCGCTCCACCACTTCATCGAGAAGCCGCCCCACACCGTCACAAGGCGCGACTCGTTGAAGGAGTAGATCATCACCAGGGCGAGCGGCAGGTAGAGGAAGGCATAGCCGAAGCCCAGCACGGTGAAGGCGAAGCGGGCGCGGCCGATCATGCCGGGACCATCACGTGCGCCGCTCCAGGCTTCGCGCCTGCTGGTGCTGGAACAGGGCGATGGGGCCCGCCAGCAGCACCAGCAGGCAGATCGCCACCGCCGAGGCGAGCGGCCAGTCGGCATTGGTGAAGAACTCGTCCCACAACACCTTGCCGATCATCAGCGTGTCGGTGCCGCCCAACAGGTCGGGGATCACGAATTCACCTACGGCCGGGATGAACACCAGCAAGCAGCCGGCGACGATGCCGGGCAGCGACAGCGGCAGGGTGATGGTGAGGAAGGCGGCGAACGGCCGGGCGCCGAGGTCGGCGGCGGCTTCGAGCAGGCTCATGTCCAGCTTCTCCAGCACGGCGTAGAGCGGCAGCACCATGAACGGCAGGTAGGCATAGACGATGCCGAGATGGACCGCCCATTCGGTGCCCAGGATCGTGCCGGGATCGGTGGCGATCCCGCTCCAGCGCAGGAACTGGTTCAGGAGGCCGTTTTCATCCAGAAGCCCCATCCAGGCGTAGACCCGGATCAGGAACGAGGTCCAGAAGGGCAGCACCACCAGCATCAGCAGCAGCGGCCGGCGCTCCGGCGCCGCGCGCGCGATGGCGTAGGCCATGAGATAGCCGAAGAGCAGCGTCACCAGGGTCGACGTGGCGGCGATGCGGAGCGAGGTGAGCCAGGCTGCGAGATAGAGATCGTCGGTGAACAGCAGCGTGAAGCTTTTTAGGCCGATGCCAAGCTCGACCGGCGGCACCGAGTCGGGGGCATTGGTGCCGAGCGCAATCGCCAGCACCAGCGCGAACGGCAGCAGGAAGAAGATCCCGAGCCAGAGAAAGGGAAGGGCGATGACGAAGCGCATGGCGTCAGGCATCCAGCGGATGGCCGGCGTCGGCGGCCCAACCCAGCCAGACCGAATCGCCGCGGCGATGCGAGAGATTGGGCGCGGTCGACACGATCATCACGGCGCCGTCGGTGGCGATCCTGTAGAGCGAGCGGTCGCCCTCGTAGGCGATGTCGACGATCTTGCCGGCAACGACATTTGCAAGGCCGGGGCGCTCGGCCGACAGGGCGATCTTCTCCGGCCGCAGCGCCAGCCAGCCGCCCTCGATCTTCAGGATGTTGGCGACGCCGATGAAGTCGGCGACGAAGCGCGAGGTGGGACGTTCGTAGACTTCGTGCGGTGTGCCGACCTGGGCGATGCGGCCGGCGTTCATCACGGCAAGCCGCGTCGCCATCGACATCGCCTCCTCCTGGTCGTGCGTCACCATCACGAAAGTGAGGCCGAGTTGCTCCTGCAGGCGCACCAGCTCGAAGCGCGTGCCCTCGCGCAGTTTGCGGTCGAGCGCCGCCAGCGGCTCGTCGAGCAGCAGGATCTTGGGCCGCTTCACCAGCGCGCGGGCGAGCGCCACGCGCTGGCGCTGGCCGCCCGAGAGTTGCGCCGGGCGGCGCTGGGCATAGTCGGCGAGGCGGACCTGTTCCAGCACGTCGGCAACGCGCGTCGTGGTCTCGGCCTTGGCCACACCCTCGCGGCGCAGGCCATAGCCCACGTTCTCCGCCACGTTCATGTGAGGAAAGAGTGCGTAGGACTGGAACATCATGTTGACCGGCCGCAGATGCGGCGGCACGCCGGTCATGTCCTGTCCGTCGATGAAGATGCGGCCTGCGTCGGGCGTCTCGAAGCCTGCCAGCAGGCGCAAGAGTGTGGTCTTGCCGCAGCCCGAGCCGCCGAGGAGGGCAAACAACTCGCCCGGGGCAACCTCGAGATCGACGTTATCGACGGCCGTGACCGCGCCGAAGCGCTTGGTCAGGCCTTTAATCTTGACGATGGCTCCGCTCACCGGCCCGTCTTCACGGTCGTCCATAGCCGTGTCCGCTCGCGCGTCTGCTCGGCCGTTCCGGCGGTGATGGTGTAGAACTTGGCGCGCACGTCGGCGGGCGGGTAGATCAACGGATTGCCGGAGATGTCCTTGGGCAGCAACGCCAGCGCGGCCTTGTTGCCGTTGGCATAGCCGGTGAGCTCGCTCGAGGCGGCGGCGACCTTGGGCTCGAGCAGGAAGTCGAGGAAGCGCAGCGCACTGGCAGGGTTCGGCGCATCCTTGGGGACCGCCGCGACGTCGATCCAGAGCAGCGAGCCTTCTTTCGGGATGGCGTAGGCAATGTCCTGCTTGTCCTTGGCCTTGGCGGCGCGGTCGCGCGCCTGGAAGACGTCGCCGGAGAAGCCGAAGGCGAGGCAGATGTTCCCGCCCGCCAGCGCATTGATGTACTCCGACGAATGGAACTTGCGTATGAACGGCCGCACCGCCTTCACGACGTCGGCCGCCTTGGTGAGATCCTCGGATTTCTTGGAGTCAGGGTCGAGGCCGAGATACTTCAGCGCCGCCGGCAGCACGTCGGTGGCGCTATCGAGCATCATGACGCCGCAATCCTTGAACTTCGAGACGATCGCGGGGTCGAAGATCATGCGCAGCGAATCGACCGGTGCGTCGGGCAGGCGCTTTCTGATCTCGGCGACGTTGTAGCCGATGCCCGTCGTACCCCACATCCACGGGATGCCATGGGCGTTGCCGGGATCGTACTTCGCCAGTGCCGCCATGATCTCGGGATCGAGATTGTTCCAGTTCTTGAGCTTTGCCTTGTCGAGCGGCAGGTAGAGATTGGCCGCGAGCTGGCGCACGAAGAAGGGCGAGGCTGTTGGCACCACGACGTCGTAGCCCGACCTGCCGGTCCGGAGCTTGGCGTCGAGGATCTCGTTGGAATCGTAGGTCGTGTAGTTGACCTTGATTCCGGCGTCCTTCTCGAAGGCCTTGAGCTGGTCCTCGGCAATGTAGTCGGACCAGTTGTAGACGTTGACCGAGCCTTGAGCGAAGGCGGGTACGACAGCAAAGGCGAGAAGAAAAAAGATGAGAACTCGCGACATCGACCATCCTATCTATTTCAGAGCCGATTTCACGCAGTCGCCGGCCGCCATCCCATTACGCATCGCCGCGCTGCCGACTTCAATCCTGCGGGCGGCGACGAGGCTGGCGGTTTCGTCCTCTACGATGCGTTGATAGTTGCTTGGCGTCGGCTTGTTGGCCATCGAAGCCGCGTAAATTGCCTTGCCATCGGCGGACAACTTGGTGGCGCAGGCATTACCCTCTTTCTGGTCTGCCATGACCGGCGAGCCGATGAGGACAGTGGCAATAGCTACGATTGCCGCCTTGAACTTCATGATCCCCCAACACAATGCAAATCACGACAGTCGCATCAGACACCAAGATATCTATGCTGCAGGTCTTTGTCGCGGGCCAGGGCGTCGGAGGTGCCAGTCCAGACGACGCGGCCCTTCTCGACGATGTGGTGGCGGTCGGCGAGGCCGATCAGGGCGCCCACGTTCTTGTCGATCACCAGGATCGCCTGGCCCTCGCGCTTCAGCCGCCCGAGGCAGCTCCAGATCTCATGACGGATCAGCGGCGCCAGCCCCTCGGTCGCCTCGTCGAGGATCAGGAGCTTGGGATTGGTCATCAGGGCGCGTCCGACCGCCAGCATCTGCTGCTCGCCGCCCGAAAGCTGGTTGCCCATGTTGCGCTGGCGTTCGGCCAGACGCGGGAAGAATTCGAAGGCCCGTTCGATTGTCCAGGGATTGGCCCGGGCGCCGCGGTTGGCGGCGGCGGCGACCAGGTTCTCGCGTACCGAGAGGTTGGGGAATATCTGCCGGCCCTCCGGCACCAGGCCGAGGCCGAGGCGGGCGATGCGGAACGAGGCCATCTGGTCGACCCGGCTTCCCTCGAACTCGACGACACCGCGACGGCTCTCGAGCAGGCCCATGACCGCATGCACCGTCGTGGTCTTGCCCATGCCGTTGCGCCCCATCAGGGTCACGACTTCGCCGGCATCGACGCTGAGCTCCATACCGAACAGCGCCTGGCTGGCGCCATAGAAGGCATCGAGGTCGCGCACGCGCAGCATCAGGAGATCTCCTCGCCGAGGTAGGCCTCGCGAACCTGGGCGTTGGCGCGGATCTCCAGGGGCGTGCCGCTGGCAATCGCGCGACCGTAGACCAGCACGGTGATGCGGTCGGCGAGCCGGAACACCGCGTCCATGTCGTGCTCGATCAGCAGCATGGCGTGCTTCTTCTTGAGCATGTGCAGGAAATCGATCATGCGCTGGGATTCCTCCACGCCCATGCCGGCCATCGGCTCGTCGAGGAGAAGGAGTTTGGGATCGCCCGCCAGCGCCATGGCGATCTCGAGCTGGCGCTGCTCGCCGTGGCTGAGGGCAGCGGCCAGCGTGTCGGCGCGCGCCGCCAGTCCGACGTCCTCGAGGCCGCGCCACGCCGGCCCACGCAGACGCACGTCGCGGCGCGAATCGGCCAGGAAACGGAAGGAGTGACCGGCATGCGCCTGGACGGCCAGCGCCACATTCTCCAGGGCGGTGAACTCACGCAGCACCGAGGTGATCTGGAAGGAGCGCGCGAGGCCCAGCTGCACCCTGGCGTGGGTCGGCAGGCGCGTGACGTCGCGTCCGGCAAAATGGATGGTGCCGGCATCGGGTGCCAGGTTGCCGGTGAGCTGGCTGACCAGCGTCGTCTTGCCGGCGCCGTTGGGTCCGATCAGGGCGTGGATCTCGCCCGGCCGGACGTCGATCGAGACCGCATCGGTGGCGACCAGCCCGCCGAAGCGCTTCACCAGGCGGTCGGTGCGAAGGAGGGGCTCAACCACGACGGCGCCCAAACAGCGAATCGATGCCGCCGCGAGCATAGAGCGCGATCAGCACCAGCATGGGACCGAACACGATCTGCCAATACTCACCCCAGCCCTTCTGCGCGAGATTGAGAACCGGCGGCAGGGATTCCTCGAGCACGAAGAAGGCAATGGTGCCATAGAGCGGACCGAACAACGTGCCCATGCCACCCAGCACGACGATCACGATCAGATCTCCCGATTTCACCCACGACATCATCGCTGGCGAGATGTAGGCGCCTTCGTTGGCGAGCAGGATGCCGGCCAGGCCACCGAAGGCGCCGGAGATGGTGAAGGCTGCCAGCCGATAGCGGAACACCGGGAAGCCCAGTGCCGTCATGCGCAGGTCGTTCGACTTCGCACCACGGATCACGAAGCCGAAGCGCGAGTTGGCGAAGCGGCTGCAGAACCACAGAGTGCTGCAAAGCAGCGCGAAGCAGATCCAGTAGAAGCTCGCCTTGTCGCGCAGGTCGATCAGCCCGGTAAAGCGGCTCCGGCTGATGTTTAGTCCATCGTCGGCGCCATAGGCCTCCAGCCCGACGCCGACGTAGTAGAGAAGCTGTGCGAACGCCAGCGTGATCATGATGAAGTAGACGCCGCGGGTCCTGAGCGACAGCGCGCCGACCAGCGCCGCCCATAGCGCCGCCATCGCGACGCCGACCGGCCACTGGATCCAGCCCGTTGAGACGCCATGAGCGTCGAGAATGCCGACGGCATAGCCGCCGATGCCGAAAAACACCGCATGGCCGAAGCTCACGAGCCCGCCATAGCCCAGGATCATGTTGAGGCTGACGGCGGCAATCGCCCAGATGACGATGCGTGTGCCGATCGACAGCAGATAACGCTGGTCAAAGGCCTGGGTGAGCAGCGGCAGCACGGCGAGCACCAGCAGGATCGCCACGGTCGCCAGGCCGCGCGGCGTGCGGAGGGCGGCCATCATACCCACGCGCTCATGTTCTTTGGCCGAACAGGCCGGTCGGCCGCCAGATCAGGACGCCCGCCATGACGACGTAGACCAGGACCTGCGAGATCGCCGGCGCCGCGCTCGAGGCGGCGGCCGAGCTCATGAAGGTCTTCAGAAAGTCGGGCAGAAAAGCGCGGCCGACAATGTCGATCTGGCCCACCACCATGGCGGCCACGAACGCCCCCTTGATCGAGCCGATGCCGCCGATGACGATGATGACGAAGGCCAGGATCAGGATGTCGTCGCCCATGCCGATCTTGACCGAGGTGAGAGGTGCCGCCATCAGACCGGCCAACGCCGCGAACACTGCGCCGAGGCCAAACACCAGGCTGAACAGCAGCTCGATGTTGACGCCGAGGGCGGCGATCATGCGCCGGTTGGAGGCGCCGGCGCGGATCAGCATGCCGACCCGGGTGCGGGCGACCAGCCAGGCCAGCAGCACCGCCACCACGGCGCCGACCGCGATGATGGCGAAGCGATAGGCCGGGTAGGGCACGCCGGGCAGGATGTCGACGGTGTGGCTCAGGAACTGGGGCACCGAGATGCTCTTGCCGGCCGGCCCCCAGATCACGCGCACCAGCTCGTTGAAGAACAGGATCAGGCCGAAGGTCGCCAGCACCTGGTCGAGGTGGTCGCGGGCATAGAGCCGTCGCATGACCACGGCCTCGACCACGATGCCCAGCAGGAAGGTGGCGGGCAGCGCCAGGATCGCGCCCAGCACGAAGGAGTCGGTCCAGCCGATCAGTGTCCAGGCGATATAGGCGCCCATCATGTAGAGCGAGCCGTGCGCCAGATTGACCAAATCCATGATGCCGAAGGTCAAGGTCAGGCCGGCGGCGAGCAGGAACATCAGCAGGCCGAGCTGCACGCCGTTCAGCACCTGGAGCAGCAGATAGTCCATTCCCAAGCCTCAAACGAAACGGGAGCGCGTCGCCGCGCTCCCGTCCATGGTCACGCCCCCATATCCAATCGGGGGGACGTCACTTCATCGGGCACTTGGAGGCGTACGGATCGACCGCCGCCGTCACCGCCGTCGCGACGGTCTTCAGCGTCAGCATGCCCGTCGCATCCTTCACCGTGTCCTGGATGTAGAAGTTCTCGATCG
>Ga0207952_1001271_pt1 | contig 11372 bp, 15 predicted proteins | sample SubbioR12Aug_8Ca_FD_184831 | JGI IMG/M metagenome (GOLD analysis project Ga0207952, IMG submission 184831) | Serpentinite rock and fluid subsurface biosphere microbial communities from McLaughlin Reserve, California, USA - CR12Aug_8Ca (SPAdes) | ecosystem: Environmental > Terrestrial > Deep...
CCCGGGAGGGTCTCATGAGCGTGCTTGGGAAAATGCCAGAACTCTTCGCCCGTGCCGGGCTTGCGGAGAGCTTCGTTGTAATGGCCGATGAACTGGTAAGGAACTGCGCCGAGGGGACCTCGGAGCGAGAAATAGACATCGTTTGTGACAACTTGGAGTCAGATCCAGGAACAAGAAACGAACTACTGCAAGTGCTCTACGCCGCGTACGCGGAGTCTCTGACCCAGGGAGAGGTCGAGATGCTCATCACGTGGTTCAAACACCCCATTTGGGACAAGCTTGAGCGACTCGAGACAAACAGCATCAGCATTGTGTCAATGTTCCTCGAGCAGAAGCTCGCAGAAGCTCAGTTGCAGATGAAGCATGGTCCTGCTATTCAGAAGCTGAAAGCCAACATGGGCATTAAGTAACATTGAATTGCCCGTGGACGGAGCCGCGTAACGCGGCTCTTGTCTTATGCTGACATTGTCTCCACCTGAAACAGTGCTACGATCATTGCAGCGGCTCCCCAGGATCCACCTGAGGAGTCTTTGCATAGGGGTAAGTACACATGACTTGGACGGATGAACGAGTCGATTTGTTGAAGAAGCTGTGGTCGGATGGCCTCAGCGCGAGCCGAATCGCGGGCAAACTTGGCGAAGTTACGCGCAACGCCGTCATCGGGAAAGTGCACCGACTTGGCCTGTCTGGAAGAGGAACATCGTCCCAGACACGACCGAACAAGCCTCGTGCGCGAAAAGAACCGCCTCGCAGACTGCTGAAACCGCGATTTCCACGCCTGGGCAATCCGGCATTCAGGGCATTGCTCACACAACACACAGAGCTGCCGCCAGCAGAGGAACTGTTCATCCCGCTCAATGAGCGCTGCCAAATCGCGACGCTCGCCATGCATATGTGTCGCTGGCCCATTGGTGATCCGCTCCACGACGATTTCCACTTCTGCGGCAGAAAGCGAGTAGCGGGTTTGCCGTATTGTGACTTCCACGGTCGCCGGGCATTCCAGCCGCCAACAGAGCGCAGACAGCAGGCACTGCCGGTGCCTGTTTCTCGGCTCATGATCGAGGGTCCCCGCACCTAGCACGTATGCGGATAGAGTAGCCATTCACTGACTCGAGACGGCCGCCCTACATTTTTTGAGGGCGGCCGCTCCATGCTACGATAATGCCGTGAAGGTTTTGAACAACATCCCGCCATTGTATCTCCTTGGTGCGGGTGCCGGCACACTGCTCCTCATCGCAGGCTATTTCATTTTCTCGCTCGGCCAACAACTTTCTGCAACACAACTTTCTGCAGCGACCACAGAAGCATCGCTTCTCCATAACATCGGCGAACTCCAGCAAAAGCTTGCGGCAGCGGAGACGCTCACAAATGATCTGCAAACGCTCCTGCGTGCACGCACTGAGGAATATAATAACTACAATGCAGAGATCAAGCGCCTCGCCTCGACGGTGGGTATGCTCGACAAACTCAGCAAAACCGATAGGGAACTCTTGCAGAAATATTCGAGCGTCTACTTTTTGAATGAGAACTACGTACCCCTTAGTCTTGCGCCGGTTGATCCTTCCTACATCAACCAACCTGAGCGCGATGTCCAATTCCACGCATTGATCTACCCGAATCTCAAACGACTACTCGATGATGCACGAGCAGCGGATGTTCCGCTTCAAGTACGATCCGCATATCGATCGTTTGACTTACAGGAAACCATCAAGAATAACTACAAAGTTACCTACGGTGCCGGATCTGCAAACCAGTTTTCAGCTGACCAAGGATATTCGGAACATCAGTTGGGAAGTACGGTCGACTTTACAACCCCCACGATCGGCGGGACATTCAAAGGGTTTGAAAAGTCTCCGGCATACACTTGGCTAAAAGGGAACGCGCATCAATATGGTTTTGTCTTGTCGTATCCAGCAGGGAACTCGTACTTCCAATTTGAACCGTGGCACTGGCGATTTGTTGGTGTGGAACTTGCGACGCGTCTCCACACAGAACAAAAGTTTCTGTACGACCTCGACCAGCGTGACATTAACCAATACCTGGCGAAAATATTTGACTAGCAAGGTCCTACACCATGATCTCGGCCCGGAGAGGTCACCCATACATCGCTGCTGCGATGTTGCGCGACCCCGCCTCGTCTGCCTATGCAGACTCCGGCCTTGCGACGGGGCCCCACCCCCGTCTCACCCCTACCCTTTCTCTTCATAAAAGTTATCCACAGGTGGCCCTGTTCGTGAAGATTTGACATGTTGTTGTATTCAATGCGTTATCGCAAATTCTTCCGCTACACCTATCTACATGATGACTTGTTGGGGCGCTGTGCATGCCGGATACTTGGTTATTCACAAGGTACCTTGCATCACAAGGTACTAGGTGCTACGGTATGTCTATGGATTCGGTTGAATCAAAACGCGCGCAGATGCGCAAAGGGCTATTGGAGTTTTGCATTCTCCTCGCGATAAGCCACTCTCGTCGGTATTCGTCCGACATTCTCACGTCTCTCAAAAGTGCGGGACTCTTGGTGGTTGAAGGTACACTCTATCCCCTCCTCTCGCGCCTCCGGGCGCAGGACCTACTCGATTACGAATGGGAAGAATCGACGAGTGGTCCTCCACGGAAATACTATGCACTTACTAGTGCAGGGCACGAAACAGTGCAAGAGCTCGAGAAAACCTGGAAGGAATTACACACATCAATCCAACGATTACTAAAACAATAACGCATATGGAAAAAACAATTACTATCACGCTTGCCTCGACCAACTTCCAGCTTTCAGAAGCTTCGTTTGAGAAGCTGCGCCACTACCTTGAAAGTCTCAAGGCACACTTCACAGACGATCGCGACGAGATCATGCGCGATATTGAATCTCGTATTGCCGAGAAATTTCTTGAGTCCAAGCACACGGTTATTACCGAACGCGATGTCTCTGTGGTGATTGAAGAAATGGGCACGGCTGCAGAAATGGATGCCGGTGAAGAGGCAGACGCTAACGACGCAGCGAGAAAGAAATTTTATCGTGACACCGACAATGCCATCATCGCGGGCGTGTGTTCGGGCATTGCGGCATACTTTGGTATCGACGTCTGGATTCCTCGTCTCCTTTTTCTGGTCTCGATCTTCTTTGGTGGCACGGGCATCCTCCTGTACATCATTCTCTGGGTAATTATCCCAGAAGCAAAAACAGCAAGTCAGAAACTCGAAATGCACGGTATCGCAGTGACACTTGAAGGCATCACACGAGTTGTCAAAGAACGCGTTGAAGAAGCGAGCGCAAGCGGTGTGCTCTCAAAAACGATCTCAGCCGTCCAGAGTCTCGTTGCCGGAATCTTTCGTGTAGTTGGACGCTTCTTTGGCGTCATCTTTATAGTTGGATCCTTCTTCGGCGTCATCGGCGCGTTGATTGGTACGGGCATCATTGCAACCAACTGGAACGCGCCCTACAACGACTTCCCGCTCCGCGGCGCAGTTGCTGATCCGCTCCTCTTTGCAGGCCTCATCGCTGCATTCGTTGCGACCATTATTCCCCTCGTCTTCATCTTTGCGTTTGGTCTGAGACTGGTTCGCAAAAAGGTAACGTTTCCAAGCATCGTCGGTTTTGGACTCTTCGGCATCTGGGCACTCGCGATCGTGGTTGGCGCAGTAATTGCAGTAAACGTTTCTGGAAAATATTTCGAATATACCCGGACGAACCCTGACTACCAAACAGAGACACGTACTCTTGAGTTGGCGCCATTTACCAAAGTGAGCGCAAACAATGAGCGCGTCACCATTAAGAGCGGTTCCATGCAGACGGTTACACTTGAAGGCCGCGCCCTCGATATGGACACCATGTCTATCGACGTGCGAGACGGCGTGCTCGTCATTACTGAAAAAGATGATTACGGCAAACTCTGCATTTTTTGCGGCGACCCGTCTGTCGATGTCGTCGTTACAACTCCTGATCTCGAATCGGTCTTTATCGAAGGCGGAGCAGTTTGGTTCGACGAATATACAGACGAGAAGCTCTATATCGAGATGTTCTATGGGTCTGTCCGCGGCACACTCACAATACCAGTACTCGACATTAAATCTGACGGTGGCTCGTTCCGCACCAATTTGACAAGTGGAGCTCTCACCATCAACGCCGAAGACACACACTTCGAAATGGACGGGTCTATCACCACGGCAACGATTACACTCGATCAATCATCGTTCTATGGCGATTCGCTCACCGTGACCAACATGACGGCAGACATCGAGGATTCATTTGCTGATCTACATGTAACGGGGACACTCAAACTTTCTGAGAAAGATAGTCGCGTGAGTTACGATGGCGATCCTGAGGTCACTCCGTAGTCTGCATCGCGTTGAGGATTTCCTTGACCTGTTGCAAGCTCGCGTCATCGATGACTGAAAGAGCGATCGCGTTTGGGTTTAGTGTTCGCACCTCAGCAAGTTTTGTTTCGAGTTCTTTAGGAGAAAGCATGTCCGCTTTTGAGAGAATCAACTGCTCGTCTTTTGTAAGCAGTTGTGGGCTAAATTTACGCAACTCATCTCGTACAATGCGATAATCTCTTGCAACATCATCACTTTCAGCAGAAACGAGATGAAAAATCGAGCGCGTTCGTTCAATGTGCCGCAAAAACTTATCACCAAGTCCCTTGCCCTCAGAGGCACCCTCAATAAGCCCCGGCAAGTCCGCAAGAATGAGGCCGTAGTATGCACCCAGATGCGGCTCGAGTGTAGTGAAGGCGTAGTTCCCTATCTTTGAATGCGCTCCGGTGAGCGCATTCAGGAGCGATGACTTGCCTGCATTCGGCAACCCGACGAGCCCGACGTCTGCGATCATCTTTAACTCAAGGCGAAAGTTGAAACTCTCTCCAGGCTTCCCTTCCTCCGATTCCATCGGCGTGGTATTCGTACCTGCGCGAAAATGAAAGTTTCCGCGGCCACGATATCCGCCGTGCGCCACCATCAACTGCTCGCCTGCTTTCACGATCTCGTGCGCGTCTCCGGTTTCGAGATTCATCACAACGGTGCCGACCGGTATTTTCAAAATGAGATCGTCTCCGCGCTTCCCATCCAAAAGTCGCGTCGAACCAATCTTGCCGTCTTCAGCTTTGAATTCTTTGTTGTATCGAAATTGCTGCAGCGCGGAAATGTCATTCACGCCTTCTAAAATAACGTCGCCCCCAGGGCCACCATTCCCGCCCGTTGGTCCCTGATTCCCTTTTGTGCGATTAAAGCCCACGATCCCGCCACCCCCATCTCCGCCGCTGAGCTGCACTGTTACATCATCGATCAACATCGCTCGAGCGTACCATAGGTTTGACCTAACTGCAGCGACGCGATAGGGTCATTCAAACTGTTCTTGGAGACAAAGATGAAAATGAGAATCCGAGACATCCGCCACTATTCGGCGAAAAACGTGTACATCCGTGATGACGGCCAGATGTGGATGAAGCAAAACGCGACCCACCATGCGCGCGTCAAGAATGATGGCACTAACTGGGTGCAAGTCGGCGGCGTCGAGCGTATCGGTAATCTCGATGAAATCGTTGACCTTGTTGAGTGACGTGTAGGTCGAAAACAAAAGGCGGCAGCCGTGTTCACGGACTGCCGCCTTTGCTTGTCGCAAACAAGCTCCTTATGATGGATACTTTTTCTGTCCGTCTGCCGTCGCAAACCATGAGACCTGATCGAAGCGTCCTCGAACAACCTCAACCGAAAGGCCCGTCGCTTCTTTGAGTGCCTTCGCGATCTCGTCGCACATGAGTTTCAACTTCACCCACTTCTCTGCGTCTTCTGCTGTCACGTCAACACCAACAAAAACGACGTCATGAGGACGAGCCAACACGCTCGTGGTCACCCAAATCTCATGCGAACTGTATCCAAGGTGCCGTCCGGCATGCTGGACTTTATTGAGAGGAATCGGTGACTCTAACAAGATTTTCAGCGCGACTGGCGGAACGTATATCCGAACGAGTGGCATGTGTGTCTACTCCCAATGCCGTTTCTCCAGGCTCTCTTATACAATATTTATGCAACAACGTCAAACACTAAATTGCCTCCCCTTCAAACGGATTCTGCGTGCAAATCTTTACGAGTGCCGACTTTTCGCCACCCTCGATGACATAGTATTCGCGCGGTAGATTCATAACGCCAACGAGCTCTTCAAATGTCGTGTTGTTCAAATCTGCTGCCGTTGGCATGTTTTCTGCAGGATTCGTAATGAGGAGCGGCCTACTCCGTGACACACTTACACCCGCTTCGCTCGGAATCCCGAACGCTAGAATAGTTCCCTTCTCCACATCAATCACCGCGTGGTTTTGGCAATTGCTGCCACAGCCCCACTCCGCAACTGCATACTTCCCCGCGAAGGTGGCACCACCCTTCATAGCTTCCGAGATGGCTGTCTTAAATTGTGCCGCCTCTGGAAATGCGTCAAAGCGCACTTCAGCCGCAGGGCCACCATATAACTGCTTCGGCGCAGCGGCATCCGGATTCTGACTCGCCCACTTTTCGTAGACTGCTTCACACGTTGACCCGCTATCCAAAACGCGAGCCACATTTCCCCCGGCGAGCTTATTGAGATATATACCCTCGCCGATCATGACGATCGCACACACTGCGAGCAGCACCTTGGCGCCTGCTGAGAGGTCAAAAAACGAATGCATGGCGAGAGTCTAAACCCTCTCTCAAGAGACGGCAATTCCGTTAAGAATGCGGACGTTGTGCAATATCAGAATAAATCATGAGCAGTGCAAACAAAAGACTCAACGTAAGCGGTCCCAGGAATATACCCAGAGGGCCAAACAGCGTGATACCACCGAGTACGGAAAGCAGCACCAGCAAAGGATGCAGCTGCATACCGCTGCCGATGAGCTTTGGCGCCAAAAGGTTGTCGATCAGGCCAACGGCAATTACTCCCCAGATGATGAGTCCCATTGCGCCCGTAACGTTATCAGTGAATACCAAATACAAAATCGTGGGGACAAACACGAGACCGGTACCAAGCCCGGGGATGAGCGCTGCAATCGCAGCAACAGAACCCCACAGCACACTGTTGGGCACGCCAAAAATGGTAAAGCCGATGCCGGTGAGAACGCCCTGTATAAGTGCAATTGTCAGATTCCCTCGCACGACGGAATTCACCGCGAGCTTTAACTTGTCGAAGACACTTTCATCATACGTATCGCGCAGCGGAGAGAGCTCAACAATGCGATCGCGCAGTTTCTCGCCGTCGCGTAGCAAGTAGTACAGTGCTACAAAAAACACAAAGAGACTGAGGAGTAATGACGCGATACCGGCAAATGCCGACCCTAGGTGCTGGATAAGCCACTGCAGTGCGGCCTGTGCATAGGTTGAAATATTTGCGCTCAAGTTATCTGAGAATCCTCGCGCTTGTGGGAAGTAGGCCACGATACTTGCTTCAAGATCACGCGAGACATGCAAAATACTTGCCTTCGCATCACCGTTCACCAAGTTTTGTGAGAGGCTCGCAGCCTCGATACCGATCTGCGTTCCAATAAATCCGAGCGGCACCAAAAGACACACCAAACTGAGAATGACAGTAACGAGCGATGCGAGTGACGGCCATCGCGGCATTAAATGCATCACGCGTCGGTGGAGCGGTTCAAGTACGACCGCAAATACGCTCGCAAGTACGAGCGCCCCCAGAAATGGCTGAAAGATAAAAAACGATACTACAATCACACCGATAAGAAGTGCGAGTAAGAAGTACACTCCCAGGTGTTCGCGATGCATAGCAATATCCTACCGCACGAGACTCAGCTTTGCTATCGTTGTAATTCGGACAAGAGCTCCTCGAGATTCAGCTTAATGGTCATCATTTCAACAGTGCCATCATCTTTTTTCCGCCACTCTTCTTTTGACCGGTCCCAATATAACTCGACGCCGATTCCGTCGGGATCCTTTAGATATACTGCTTCTGAAACACCGTGATCAGACGCACCGAGAATCGGGTACCCGGCGTCCTGCACGCGCTTCAGCGCAAGCGCTAAATCTTTTCGTGTTGGAAAGAGAATTGCAAAATGGTACAGCCCAGTGTGGCCTTCCGGTGGCGGCGACGCACCAACTCCCGCCCACGTATTGAGACCTATGTGGTGGTGATACCCGCCGGCAGAGAGAAACACCGCTTCGTCGCCGTAGTTCGTGGTGACCTGGAACCCGAGGACATCGTGATAAAACTGAAGCGACTTTGTGAGATCAGACACGGTCAAATGCACGTGGCCAATCTTTACATCTGGTGGTATCTGCGACATAGAGTCAGTATAGCGTATTCTTTTCACACTCAATCAGGTATGATATCGGCATGCGATGGATTCTTGGCGCATGCTGTCTCGTACTCATAGGGGCAGGCGTCTATTTTGGTAGTGGATTTATTGAAAAGGAGGAAGCCGCGACTACCCCCGAAGCCGGGACGCAGAATACCGCTACCACGACCCCAGAGGAGCCACAAGGCGACCCAAACGACCTGCTGCCGGATATTGTCCCCCTCCCAGCCCGCGATGTCCGTCTCGTAACACGCCCAGATGGCGCACTCATGCTGCTCTTTAGCACAACCTACTACAACCAAGGACTTGGCAACGCGGAACTTATCGCTGACCCGGCAAAGAAAGGCATCAAGAGCGATCATGAGCGCGCCGTGCTGCAACGCATCTACCGCAAAGACGGAACATACCGCGACAAAGAAGTTGGCACGTTTCTCTGGCACCAAGAGCATTTGCACTACCATTTTTCAGACTTTATTACCTACGACCTTGAGGCAGTCGATGCTCCACTGAGTATCGATCTGAGCGGACAGAGTGTGAAGGCAACCTACTGTTTGCGTGACGTGAGCCGCGTCGATATGCCGCTCGAGAACCGCAAAGAAGAAGCAGACTACAAGATCTGTGGCAAGGAGCGACAAGGAATTTCGGTTGGTTGGGCCGATTCGTATTTCTATAACTTCCCCGGCCAAGCACTCAACATCTCCGATCTTAAAACTGGCACCTATCGGCTCACCTTTATCGCAAATCCAGACAACAAACTCGAGGAAATGCGCTACCAAAACAACCGCAGCAGCATTGTCTTCAAACTCGACATGGAGAATAAGACCGTTGAGGTTCTCGAGCGGATACCGTCACAAACACCGAGGATAGATCACGTCCACCTCGAACAGCCGCTAGGGACCGGTGGCTACGATACTATCGCGCCGAGCGACGTCGAGTAGCAACACGTTGTTTCCCCTTTCGCACTGTCTTCTGTACGTTTGATGTTCGCGCTTTTACCGCATCTCCAGCACTTTCCCAGCTTCGCTGTACAGCCGCCACAAACCGCTTTACATCTTCCGGATCGACATTATCGAGTTGCTTATAGCGCTTCGCAACCCCGTCGATCACACGACGATAATTCTCTTCCGTGAACGCGGCGTTCTTCAGTTTTTTTGCTTCGTGTACAATTTCTCGTTCAGCGCGCCGCATCCACGTCGAAACCGTTCGTCGATGTTTTGCCGCATCTTTGCTGCCGTATAAATAATAGGCACCTGCTGCTGCGGCCATAGTGGCTGCAGCAAGCCCTGCTTGCTTAAGTCCCTGCTTCATAGTGTTTGCAAGAAACGTTAGTCGCGTTGGCGTGACGTAAATTTCGCCACCTTCTCCGCCACCACCTCGCCGAAGCGCTCGATAAACGCTTCGCCTTTACGCACCTTATCCAGAAATCCTCGGATCATGCGCAAAATAAGGATGACATAGACCAAAACGACGCTGAGTAAGAGCATTACCCCAAGTACGGCTCCTGCAACAATGATTTCAAAAGTATCCATTGGGAGGATTGTACTGAGGTATGCATATTCTCGCAAACGTTCGATTGAGAACACATGAAGATCGCGAGCGAATTTGCTACACTTGACGCATGGCCGAAATAAAAACAAAAAAGACAACGAAAAGCGTCTCAGCATTTATTACCTCCATTAAGGACCCTCTGAAGCGCAAAGATTCAGTAGCGCTTGTTAAGATTTTTAGTGCTGTCACCGGCGAAAAACCTACGATGTGGGGCGAAAGCATTGTTGGCTTTGGACAGTATCATTACAAGGGCCGCTCGAGCGAGGGTGACTGGCCGATCACTGGCTTCTCGCCTCGCGCACAAACAATGACGATATACATCATGCTCGGTTTTAAGGAGTACCAACCTCTCTTAAAGAAAATCGGTAAACACAAAATCAGCGGCAGCTCATGCCTTTATTTCAAAGAACTCGACGACCTCCACCTTCCCACGCTTAAAACGTTGATCAAAAAGTCCGTCGTGCAGATGCGGACGAAATATAAGATCAAAGCGGCGTGATGCGTGTCACCTCAATGATGCCAATATCTTGGTACTTCGACCCTAGCTGCAATTTGAACGCTCCTTCTACTTTGACGCGCTGATCCATGGGAACTCCCGCGATATTTTTATACTCAGGGTCCGTGTCAGAAAGTGCGAAGTAACGACTCTCGTCATCCAAAAGACCAAATGCGCACTCCATCGTTTGCTGCCCCTCCGTGTCACGATGCGGCAAGCACACCATGCTTCCTTCAATCGTGATGGGACCCGGCACAGGGATCGCAATAAGATCTACGCCGTCAAAGATGATGTACTTTGAAACGCCAACACTTGGCTGCGAGGTAAATGGTTCGCCCGGTTTCCGATCCGCGTAATTGACGATAAGAATACCGTTCCGCACTTCGCTTGTTTGTGGCGCCACCCTGTCTCCAAGGAGCACGGCATTCGAGCCGTTATACCTGCCCGCTGCATTTTGCAAAGCAACAACTACGTAATAAAACGTCCCTGATCCTCCACCGGCATACGTAATAAGGAACGCAATGTCCGGCACGGTATCATCATTTAAGTCTCCTTTTGCCTCATTGCCAAAATACGTAACACCTGGAGACGTGCGTGTAAGCGTCTGCCCATCGATCGTGAACGTCACGTCTTTTGGGTCTTCTACTCCACCTTGCTTTTGGTCGTAAATATAGGTATTGAGCCAGAAAAATCCTCCGGCAAGCACCGCAACTGTTACGAGTAGCGAAATTAAATACTTAAGATACATATTACTTTCGTACTAATGGATAATACACGCTCGAACTTCCGCCGTGTCCCCACAAAATCCACGGCTGCAGTTCGAGTAGCGCAAGTGCCGCCTTGTGAAGTGCCCGCTCAGGCGATTGGGCCCTGCGGTGTATCGCCGTGAATCCGGGAATATGAATGAACGCCCGCTGCCCGCGTTTGCCTTCGGACACACGTATTGTCGTTTCCGGCGGGAACATTTTCTTACACGCCTCAATAACTTTATCTGGATCACTTGAGCAGAGTCCGAAAAGAATATCTGTCGAAAGTTCATCAAAAAGGCGTTT
>Ga0207952_1001272_pt1 | contig 11354 bp, 7 predicted proteins | sample SubbioR12Aug_8Ca_FD_184831 | JGI IMG/M metagenome (GOLD analysis project Ga0207952, IMG submission 184831) | Serpentinite rock and fluid subsurface biosphere microbial communities from McLaughlin Reserve, California, USA - CR12Aug_8Ca (SPAdes) | ecosystem: Environmental > Terrestrial > Deep...
CCAGCTCGTCCACTGTCGTAATGAAGTTGAGGCCGAGGTGATCGCCGATGCCGATATTGGTAATGACTGCGATGTCGCAGCGGTCAAAACCGAGACCTTCGCGCAGCACGCCACCGCGCGCCGTTTCGAAGACCGCGGCATCGACATCGGGATGCAGCAGCACGTTGCGGGCGCTGCGCGGTCCGCTGCAGTCGCCGTCGTCGGTGCGCTTGCCTTGAATATAGACGCCGTCGGTGCTGGTCATGCCTACCCGCTGGCCGTTGCTTTCGAAAATCCGGCCGATCAGGCGGCTGGTCGTCGTCTTGCCGTTGGTGCCGGCGATGGCGACGACCGGGATGCGAGCGTTGTCGCCATCCGGGAACATCATGTTGACGATGGCTTCGCCGACCGCCCGGCCTTTGCCGAAAGAAGGGGCGAGGTGCATGCGCAGGCCGGGTGCGGCATTGACTTCAACAATGCCGCCGCCCTGATCTTCGAGCGGCTTGAGCATGGTGTCGCAGACCACATCGATGCCGCAAATATCGAGGCCGACCGTTTGGGCTGCAGCCACGGCGCAGGCGGCGAGTTCGGGGTGGACGTCGTCCGTGACATCGGAAGCGGTGCCACCGGTCGAGAGATTGGCATTGTTGCGCAGAATGACGCGGGTGCCGCGCAGCGGTACGGTATCGGCGTTGTAACCCTGTTCCGCCAGGCGGGCCAGGGCGATTTCGTCAAAACGGATCTTCGTCAGCGAGGTGGCATGACCATCCGAACGGCGCGGGTCGCTATTGACGATGTTGACCAGTTCGCGAACGGTATGTTTGCCATCGCCGATCACCAGCGGCGGGTCGCGGCGGGCAGCGGCGATCAGCTTGTCGCCAATGACCAGCAAACGGAAATCATGGCCGGGCAGGTATTTTTCGACCAGGATGTCGTCGCGATAGTCCACGGCGACGCGATAGGCGTGGCGGACTTGCTCCTCGCTGCTCAGGTTGACCGAAATGCCCTTGCCCTGATTGCCGTCGCGCGGTTTGACGACGACCGGCAAGCCCACTTCCTGCGCCGCAGCCCAGGCATCGTCCTCGTCTTCCACCGGACGACCGAGTGGTACGGCAACCCCGGCCGCGTGCAGCAGGGTTTTGGTCAGTTCCTTGTCCTGGGCAATGGATTCGCCAATGGCGCTGGTGAAGCTGGTTTCCGCTGCCTGAATCCGCTTCTGCTTGCTGCCCCAGCCGAACTGGACGAGGCTGCCTTGCGTCAGGCGGCGATAGGGAATGCCGCGCGCCACAGCCGCCGCAACGATGGCGCCGGTCGAGGGGCCGAGGCGGATGTCTTCATCGAGCTCGCGCAAGGCCTTGAGGACCCGGTCGAGATCGAAGGGCGTGTTGTTGAGAGCGGCCAGGCAGAGCTGTTCGGCGAGGTCGAAGGCCAGCCGGCCGACGTCCTCTTCGGTATATTCGACGACCACCTGATAGACGCCCGGCTCGACCGTTTGGGCGCTGCGGCTGAAGGTAACCGGGCAGCCGGCCTGCGCCTGCAGGCCGAGGGCGGCAAATTCCAGGGCGTGCGCCATCGAAACGGTATCGAGATGGTCGGCGGGAATCAGGTCGCCCAGCGCCGGGAAGCGTTCGCGCAGGCGGGCTTCGAAATTGGGCAGGTCGGCAATGGCCACTTCGCCACCCTCGCAGGTGACGATGGCCTGAATCGCGGTGTGCCGGCTCCACAGATTGGGGCCGCGCAAGGCACGAATGCGGGAAACTTCCATGAAGGATCTTCCTTGTTTTACTTGTTAAGGCCGAACTGCCGCCGGCTTTTTGGCCGGTAGCGACTTTCTGGCGCGCTGCGGCAGCAGGGCGGCAGGGTCAGGCAGTTCGAGGCCGAAGGTCTTGACCCCGGTGGCGATGACTTCCTGGCTCAAATCCATTGCCCAGCCGGCCGCAACGGCAGCCAGGACGTTGGCGATGGTGGCCGGATCTTTCTGCTTGCCAATAGCCGGAACGTCGCCCAGTCGGCACAGGCGAATTTCTTCCGGACCCCTGCCCAGCGTGATGCGTCCTTCGCTGACATAAACCCCGCGCTTGCTGGCGGCGAGATGTTCGGCCAGCGGTGGGCAGGCGGGATCGGCGGCGTAGAAGATCACTTCGCCATCGCACAATTCGGCAAACTCGGCGACCAGCGAATCGCCGGCATTCAGGACGGCGTGGCCGCTGGAAAGTACGACATCGACCTGGGTGCGGTAGATCGAACGATGCGTCGTGTAGTACTCGCCGCCGGTGGGCTGAACATCCCAGCGCGACAGTTCTTCGTCTTCGGCAACGATGTTGGTGACGACCCCCACCGAGCAGCGATCGTAAGGGAGGCCTTCACCGAGGATGACGCGGGCGCCATTCTCGATAACTGCCGCTTCGACTGCGCGGTTGAGCAGCAGGCGGCGACCGCCGGCCCAATTGGCCGCGTCGGTTTTCTGAACCTGGCGGCGGCCGAGAAAAATGCCGTCGCTGCAGGCCAGGCCGGCATGTTGGCCGGACATGTAAATCAGGTGCGCCACCAGTTTGGCGACCGCTGTCTTGCCATGCGTGCCGGTGATGCCAACCAGCGGCACGCGGCCACGCAAGCCCTCGGCAAAGAGGTTGTTGACGATGGCCTGGCCGACCGGGCGCGGCTTGCCGATGCCCGGCTTGATGTGCATCAGCAGACTGGGGCCGGCATTGACTTCGACGATGGCGCCGCCTTGCTCGGCGAGCGGCCTGGCAATATCCAGGCAGACCAGATCGATACCGGCGATGTCGAGGCCGACGATGCGGGCCGCCAGCGAGGCGAGTTCGGCGGTGTCCGGGTGAACTTCGTCGGTGCAGTCGAAGGCATGGTTGGCGTTGCGCTGGATCAGCACTCCGCGACCGGTGGCCGGCACATCGTCGGGGCTCAGCTTCTGCCGTTCGAGTTCCATGCGGGCGGCGGCGTCGATGCGGATGATCGACAGCGGATGCTGTTCGGTCGAGCCCCGGCGCGGGTCGATATTGATCTGGCTGTCGATCAGTTCGAGGACGGTCGACTTGCCATCGCCGGTGACGGTGATCATGTCGCTGCGGTTGGCGGCGATCAGCTTGCCGCCGATCACCAGCAGGCGATGTTCGGCGCCGCGGATCGAGCGTTCGACCAGAACGCCGGAACCTTCATTGACGGCGACGGCATAGGCCTTGGCGACTTCTTCCCTGGTGTTCAGGTCGATGAAGACGCCGCGCCCGTGGTTGCCGTCGGTCGGCTTGACGCAGACCGGCAGGCCGATGTCTTCGGCGGCATCCCAGGCGTCATCCGCATTTTCGACTTCGCGCCCCTCGGGAATCGGTACGCCACAGGACGAGAGCAGCGTTTTGGTCAGATCCTTGTCGCGCGAGATGGTCTCGGCAATGGCACTGGTCTGGTCTGTTTCGGCGGTCCAGATGCGGCGCATCGCGGCGCCGTAGCCGAGTTGCACCAGGTTGCCGTCGTCGAGCAGGCGAATGGCCGGGATGCCGCGTGCTTCGGCGGCATTGACGATGGCGGCGGTGGAAGGGCCGAGATACTTGCGGTCGACCCGGCGGCGCATGGTTTTTGTCGCCTCGGCAAGGTCGAAGGGTTGGTCATTGACGGCGGCCATGATCAGTTCGATGCCGAGATCCAGTGCGGTGCGGGTAATGTCGTCCTGCCAGTTGCTGATCACCAGCTTGTAGACGCCGCGCGTGGTCGTTTCGCGGGTCCGGCCGAAGCCGTCGGGCAGGCCGCCCAGCGTCATCAGCTCCAGCGCAACATGCTCCAGCACATGGCCGATCCAGGTGCCTTCCTGCAGCCGGCGCAGGAAGCCGCCGTGTTCGTTGTAGCTGCAACGGTGCTCGACCAGCGACGGCAGCCAGGCGGTCAGACGCTCGGTAAAGCCGGGGAGTTTGTCGGTGGGGTAGTCCTCGAATTCGCCGATGTCGATCCAGGCTTCGAGGGAGGGGGGGTAGGTCCAGATGCCTGGACCGCGCAGGGAAATAATATCCCGAATGATGATGTCTTTTTTATTCATGCTGGTATCGCCCGGCTCCGCTCCACGGTCTGAAATTGTTATAAGGGCAGCTGGATATTATTAACGCTTTCGGCGTGCGTTGGATTACCCGCGTCAAAAAAATGTCACGTTTTGGTACGACGCGTTACCGGCCCGCTATTTCAGGAGGCTGATTAGAGGAAGCGGTCCAGCAGCTTGCGGCTGTGCTGGTCAAGCCGGCTCAGGTCGCGAACGAGGAATTCGATGCCGTGGCTGTCGGCGATCAGCAGGCGCGTATGCGAGAGGCGGCGAATGTCTTCCTCGCCTTTCAGGGTCAATTCGGTCGCCCCCCGGTTGGTGACGACCTGCCAGGTGCTCGGGCAGGCAAAGCTGGAGACGCCGCTGATTTTCTCGATTTCCGGCACGAACTCGCGGCTGGCCAGTTCTTCCTCGATCAATTGGCCGATCGCCGGCGGCAGGTCGGCGATGCGCTCGACCCAGCCGACTTCGTGTCCTTCGTAATTGACCAGCGACAGACCTTCTTCAGGCGCTGCAATGGGAAAGGCGCGGACCGGGGTGACGCCTTCGTGCCGCACCCCCTTTGGGGTCGTTAAAACCAGTCGACCGTAGCTGTCGCGTTGCAATTCGAAACGGGTGTTTGGCATGGGCAGCTCAATCCGTGTGGGTTTTCGGGAGATTGGGCCCTTGCGGCTCAAGCGGCTCGGTATCGACATTGCGCGCCTGAGCCTGATAGAGCTTGTAGTAATGCCCTTCGACGGCCATCAACTGGTCGTGATTGCCGATTTCGACGATACGGCCGCGATCCATGACGACCAACCGGTCCGCTTTGCGCAGCGTCGATAGCCGGTGGGCAATGGCGATGGTGGTGCGGCCACGGACCAGATTGTCGAGCGCCTTCTGGATTTCCTTCTCGGTTTCCGTGTCGACCGCAGAAGTCGCCTCGTCGAGGATCAGGATGCGCGGGTCGATCAGCAAGGCGCGGGCGATGGAAATCCGTTGGCGTTCGCCGCCGGAAAGGCCCTGGCCGCGCTCGCCGACCAGCGAATCGTAGCCGTGCGGCAGGCGCAGGATGAATTCGTGGGCATGGGCGGCGCGGGCGGCGGCGATGATTTCCTGGCGCGTGGCGCCCGGTTTGCCATAGGCGATATTTTCGGCGATGGTGCCGAAAAACAGGAAAGGCTCCTGCAGCACCAGGCCGATGTGCTGGCGGAATTGGGCGACCGGCACCGAGCGGACATCGACACCGTCGATGAAGACGGCGCCTTCGGTGACGTCGTAGAAGCGGCAGATCAGGTTGACCAGCGTCGATTTGCCGGAGCCGGAATGGCCGACCAGACCGATCATTTCGCCCGGCTGGATGACCAGGTCGACATCGCGGGTGACGGAGCGGGTGCCGTAGCGGAAGCTGGCTTTCCTCAGCTCGAGACGGCCGGTGACTTTTTCCAGAGGTACCGGGTTGGTCGGCTCGGGAACGCTGGAAACGTGGTCGAGGATGTCGAAAATGCGTTTGGTGCTGGAAGCGGCGCGCTGGGTGGCCGAGACGATGCGGCTCATCGAATCGAGGCGCGTGTAGAAGCGGCCGATGTAGGCAAGAAACGCAGTCAGGACGCCGACGGTGCTGTCGCCCTTGGAGATCTGCCAGATGCCGAAAATCCAGACGACGAGCAGGCCGATTTCGGTGAGCAGCGTGACGGTGGGGGTGAACAGCGACCAGGTCTTGTTCAGCTTGTCGTTCATCGCCAGGTTGTGCTCGTTGGCGGTACGGAAGCGGTCGCCCTCGCGCTTTTCCTGGGCAAAGGCTTTGACGACGCGAATGCCGGGAATGGTGTCGGCCAGCACGTTGGTGACTTCGGCCCAGACGCGGTCGATTTTCTCGAAGCCGGTGCGCAGCTTTTCGCGGACGACGTGAATCAGCCAGCCAATGATCGGCAGCGGCAGCAGCGTGACCAGCGCCAGCCACGGGTTGATCGAGAACAGGATGACGGCGGTCATCACGATCATCAGCACGTCGGTGGCGAAATTGAGCAGGTCGAGCGAAAGGAAGATGTTGATGCGGTCGGTTTCGTTGCCGATCCGCGCCATCAGGTCGCCGGTACGCTTGCCGCCGAAATATTCCAGCGACAGGCCCATCAGGTGTTCGTAGGTGGTGGTGCGCAAGTCGCGCCCGATGCGTTCCGAAACCAGCGAGAGAATGTAGGTCCGAATCCAGCCCAGCCCCCAGGCGACGATGGCGGCGCCGAGCAGGCCGCTCAGGTAGAACGAGACCAGTTCCCAGTCGATCGGCTGACCGTTCTGGAACGGGATCAGCACGTTGTCCATCAGCGGCATGGTCAGGTAGGGCGGCACCAGCGTCGCGCCGGTCGAGGCCAGGGTCAGCAGAAAGCCGGCCAACAGTTGCCATTTATAGGGGCGGGCGAAGCGCGAGAGGCGAAATAGCGTCCAGGTCGACGGCGGTGCCGAGGTTTCGTGGCTGCAGATCGGACATTCATCCTCGCCCGGCGGCAGCGGCGCCTTGCATTTTGGGCAGAAATCCTCGGTTGACCGCAGCAATGGCTGGCCGCTGACCCGGCACGCCAGATGCAACTGGAATTCGCCGATGACGCGCAAGGCGGCGAGGTTGCGATTCAAGGTGTAGCGCCAGACGGCGAGGCGGCGCTGGTCGTCGGTGAGCTCCAGCATGCCGACGCCGGCGTGGTCGAAATGATTCAGGGTCAGGCCGGCGCGTAGCGGCCATTGTTGCCAGTCGATTTCGCCGGGGGGCTTGGCGAGCAGCCGCTGGTTGGTCACGATTACCAGGCCGGCGGCAAATTGCAGGCGGGTATCGAGATCGGTTTCGACCCAGGCCTGGATCTTTTCGCCGGCGGCCAGCAGCGGCTCGAGTTCGGCGGTCCAGTGGCTGGGGAGCGCCAGTTCGTTGCCGGCGGTGTTGTGTGGGTTGGGGGTCATTCGATGAGTATATCGCAAGGGGTAAGATGCCGGCCTAACGCTTCATTCTCGAGGCGGTTGACCCACGTCAAGGTATCCATCAGCCGACTGCCGTTGAATACGCCGAAGCCAAAATCAAGGAAATCCATGTTTCGCATCTCCCAGTACATGCAGGAAATCGCCGCCCCGGCACCGCTCACGCCCAAGCGCAATCCACCGGCGCCGGTAGTGATCTGGAACCTGATTCGGCGCTGTAACCTGACCTGCAAACATTGCTATTCGATCTCGGCCGATACCAATTTCCCCGGCGAGCTGACGACCGAGCAGGTTTACACGGTGATGGATGACCTCAAGGGTTTTCGCGTACCGGTGCTGATTCTCTCCGGCGGCGAACCGCTGCTGCGGCCGGATATTTTCGATATCGCCAAACGGGCCAAGGCCAAGGGTTTTTATGTCGGCTTGTCCTCCAACGGCACCTTGATCGACGAAAAAAATATCGACCGGATTGCCGAATGCGATTTCAACTATGTCGGCGTGTCGCTCGATGGCATCCGCGAAACGCACGACAAATTCCGTCGCATGGCGGGGGCTTTCGAAGCCTCGCTGAAAGGCATTCGCCTGTGCCGCGATCTCGGTTTGAAGATCGGTGTCCGTTTCACGATGACGCAGGACAACGCGCATGATTTGCCGGAATTGCTCAAACTGGTCGAGGATGAAGGCATCGACCGCTTCTATTTCTCGCACCTCAATTATGCCGGGCGGGGCAACAAGAACCGCAAGGACGATGCCCAGCACAAGCTGACGCGCTGGGCGATGGACCTGTTGTTCGATACCTGCTGGGAATACCAGCAGCGTGGCCTGGAAAAGGAATTCACGACCGGCAACAACGATGCCGACGGCGTCTATTTCCTGCATTGGGTGCGCCGGCGCTTCCCTGAAAAGGCGGCGCATGTCGAGGCCAAGCTGCGCCAGTGGGGCGGCAACTCGTCGGGCGTCAATGTCGCCAATATCGACAATCTCGGCAACGTGCACCCGGACACCATGTGGTGGCACCACAACCTCGGCAACGTCAAGGATCGTCCGTTCTCGCAAATCTGGCCGGATACGACCGACCCGCTGATGGCCGGCCTGAAGCAGCATCCGCGCACGGTCAAGGGGCGCTGCGGCGAGTGCGCCTACTTCCAGATTTGCAATGGCAATACCCGCGTCCGGGCGCAGCAAATGACCGGTGATGCCTGGGCGGAAGATCCGGGCTGTTATCTCTCCGACGAGGAAATCGGGCTATGAACTGGCGCATCCTGATTCCGGCCGGCTTTGCCGCCTATTTTCTGTTCGGCATGGCGCAGTTGGCCGAAGCTGCAGACGTGGCAGCCAATTTCAAGGAGCATTGCGCTTCCTGCCATGGTGTAGACCGGCTCGGCGGCCTCGGCCCGGCCTTGCTGCCGGAGAACCTCGCCCGGCTGCGCAAGCCGGAAGCCGAGAAAGTCATCCGCGAAGGTCGGCCGGCGACGCAGATGCAGGGTTTCGGCGACAAACTGTCGGCCGATGAGATCAAGGCGCTGGTCGACTACGCCTACACGCCGATCAAGCCGATGCCGGCCTGGGGCGAGAAGGAAATTACCGCATCGCGCCTTGTCAATCATGCGCCGGGCAGCCTGCCGGACAAGCCGCAATTCACCGCCGACCCGATGAACCTGTTCGTTGTCGTGGAAAGCGGCGACCACGCCGTTTCCATTCTCGACGGCGACAAGCTGGAGCCGATCCACCGCTTCCAGTCCCGCTTCGCGCTGCACGGCGGGCCGAAATTCACGCCGGACGGCCGCTATGTCTTCTTCGCGTCACGCGATGGCTGGGTCACCAAGTTCGATATGTGGAATTTGAAGGTCGTCGCCGAAGTGCGCGCCGGCATCAATACCCGCAACGCGGCGGTGTCCGGCGACGGCAAATGGGTGGCGGTAGCCAACTACCTGCCGCACAGCCTGGTCATCCTCGATGCCGATCTGAATCTGAGCAAGATCCTGCCGGTCACCGACAGGGACGGCAAGACCAGTTCGCGCGTCTCGGCCGTCTACGACGCCTCGCCGCGCCAGAGCTTCGTCGCCGCGCTGAAGGATGTGAAAGAGGTCTGGGAAATCTCGTACAACCCGAAGGCGGATGACATTCCGGCCGGCATGATCCATGACTTCAAATATCGCGAAGGCGCTTTCATCCCCGGGTTTTTGAATCCGCAACGCACGCCGCTGGAAGATTATCTCGACGACTTCTACTTCACCCAGGGTTACGACGAAGTGATGGGCGCCTCGCGCAACGACGCCAAAAGCGCGGTCAGCGGCCAGGTAGTGAACCTCGATGCGCGCAAGAAAATTGCCGATCTGGAACTGCCGGGCATGCCGCATCTCGGTTCCGGCATCAGCTGGACCTGGCAGGGCAGGACGGTGATGGCAACGCCGAACCTCAACGAGGGCGTGATCAGCATCATCGATATGCAGACCTGGAAAACAGTGAAGCAGATCAAGACCCGCGGCCCAGGTTTCTTCATGCGCAGCCACGAAAAAAGCCGCTACGCCTGGACGGACTCGATGATGAGCAAGGCGTTCAAGGACACCATGCAGATCATCGACAAGGAAACGCTGGAGATCGTTGCCGAACTGAAGCCGGTGCCGGGCAAGACCTTTGCTCATGTCGAATTCACCAAGGACGGCAAATACGTGCTGGCCAGCCTGTGGGACATGGACGGTGCGATCATCATCTACGACGCGGTGACGCTGAAGGAAGTGAAACGCCTGCCGATGAAGAAGCCGGTCGGCAAGTACAACGTCTGGAACAAGATCACCAAGTCGGAAGGCACCAGCCACTGAGCAGGATTTCAATTTTGGGCGAAATTTCCGGTTGACCGTGGAAGGCACGGTTAACCGGTCAACATCACGCTGACCAGTCGCTTGCGCTGCCTATTGCGCTTCAGCGAATGACCAGGTGCTCCCCTTCAGGCCGCACTTGCATGGCAAATCCGAACAGATCCGGCTGGGCGGCGAGTTCGAGATCGGCCCGGGGCAGATTCGGCCAAGTGCCGGACGCAAAACGTTGTCCGAAATCGGAGTCCCGCACCCGTTGCGCAAATTGTTCCGGCGCAGCCGGATCACCGCGCAGCAGGGATTCAATATAGTCGGCACAGGCGATATCTTCATCGCCATCGCGATCAAGCCATTCGCCGGTGATGACAAAGCAAACCTCTTCGGCACCCGACGCGCGGATCGCCTCGGCCGTCGCCCGCGCGCAAACAAGGCTGGCGGCGTAGAGTTGCCGCGCCCGGCGAAAACCCTGCAGGCCGCGCACGCCTGCCGCCGTACTCATCACCACATTCTTTCCGGCCAGATCAACCTGCATCAATTGGGAAGGTGAATTGCCGAAATCGAAACCCGGCGCCGGATCGCCGCCAACCACGGCGCCCACCGAGACCGGATTTTGAATCCTGCCTGCCAGTGCCATTGCCGCAGCGACTCCTTCCACCGGATAGATCGCACTGGCCCCTTTGGCCAGCGCTACCGCCGCCGTCGTGAACGAGCGCAGCACGTCGATGATCACCACCGTGTCCTCAGCGCCAGGCTGATTTTGCAGACGATTCAGGAAGAGGCGGGAAAAGCGCATGGTAAATGGGCAAGGCGGATGCACAACAGCCCCGGCATGGCTTCAGGCTTGCGGGATGCTGCAAAAACAGCCTCCTGCAAGCTCCCGGGCAAGCGTGGATCAGCGAAGATGGAGGCTGCTTGCCGCGACCTTAGCGGCCCAGGTGTTGCAGAGCGGTGTGCAGGCGTTCCGCCGCATAGGCCGCCTCCGGATCGTTCTCTGTCATTTTCAGAACGTCCGCCCAGTTGATATATCGATCAAGTCGAACAAGGGCCCTGGCGCTGATCGAGTCTAAATCGATACTCAAACCAACCGCGTCGCCATTACCCTCGACCTTGTACTCAAACGATCCTTGCATGTTTTATTCTCCAGGTTGTCATGCGATAAACGGCGTCAGTGTATAGATCAGGCGCCGTAAATGAAATGCTGGTCTGTTCGCCGTGGATCATCCAATGCTACGGTCGACCGGGGAAAATGGCCAAAAACGCGTTCTTCGCTGCGTTCGGTTCGCAATAGCGGGCCTGAGTGGCGATTGCGATGAGTCTGGGTAAATCCGGGCTGGCCAGGGGGAATACGCAAGCCGGTAGGGTGGGGCTGGCGAAACGGGAGGACGATGCTTGTGCGCCGGCGGGGATTTTCGCATCACCGCGCTGTTCGGTTACGCCGCGCCGGATGGTGCTTTCGTTCGTGCTGCAAAGCCGCCTTAGGCGCGGGCTGTCTATTCCGGTAGGGTCAATATCGCCAACACCCGCGACGCACTGGCCCGCGGGCCGATTGCCGACGGTGTCGGAGTGGTCGGGGC
>Ga0207952_1001273_pt1 | contig 11317 bp, 9 predicted proteins | sample SubbioR12Aug_8Ca_FD_184831 | JGI IMG/M metagenome (GOLD analysis project Ga0207952, IMG submission 184831) | Serpentinite rock and fluid subsurface biosphere microbial communities from McLaughlin Reserve, California, USA - CR12Aug_8Ca (SPAdes) | ecosystem: Environmental > Terrestrial > Deep...
CGCCAATCTTCTGGCCATTCCATGTGCCGCTTGCAACATTACCAAATGCATCCACATAAAACTTGTCGCCCGCCCCGACCGAAAGAAGCCCGATTGGGTTCAAGTCGCCAATACCCACGTTTCCACCAGGACCCACAATGAATTTCGTCACACCGGACACACTATCCAATCGCACGATCGGTTGTTGCACTTGATACGGCTCTCCCGAGAGCGCGGGAGAAAATGCGGAGTCAACGATGAGTTGATTGTTGCTCTGAACTGAAACAACGGTACGGATCTGATTATTCGACTTGATCTGATCGCCAACTTGTACCTTGTTGTATCCAAATAAGAAGCTCGTGCCGCTACCAGTGACCGTCGTGCCTGAGTTCGATATCGAACCGTTCGAAAAACCTGAAAGCCAATCGGTGCCGACCACATGCAATCGCGCGCGAGGATCGGTTGCCCCAATACCAAGCTGCCCCGCGTGATTGAGGTAAAACATTGGTGAGTTTCCCTCTTGGATACGGAAAAATCCGGTTGTCGTACCAGTCTGGGTTCCGTTGCCGGTATCGATACCAAATTTCCACTGTTTTGCGGTACCTGTCTCGCCCGCAGTTGACTCAAGATGAAGCGACGCTGTCGAAAGGTAGAGGTCGCGGAAACGATTCGTTGCTGATCCCAGATCATATGTTGCATCTGCTGCTGGAATGATCGATTGCGAGACCACATCAGCGAGTGTTGAAGTCGCACTCGTATTCAATCGCGCTGCTGAAATGCCTGCAGCAAAGGTCGATGTCGCCGACGTCGAAGTTGCCGTGAGATAGTTCACTGTTGGCGATGTCGATGCTGCAAGCGCGTTCGTTCCTCCTACTGAATAAATCCACCCTTGTCCAAAGGATGTGGCACCACTGCCCCCCTGTGCAATACCGAGCGTACCCGAAATATTCGACAGTGTCGTTGTTGCAACCCACGTGGGCGTTCCGGAAACGAGAGCAAGAACCTGCCCGTTTGTTCCCGATGAAGTCGTTGCAACCGCGTCTGTTCCATTGCCAAGAAGGATTGCGCCGGAAGCAAGATTACCCCATCCGGTTCCGCCGTTTTGAACTGGCAGAATTCCCGTTACATTACTTGCAAGATCCACAAGTGCGGCTGAAAGCACGCCGGCAGTTGCTTTCAAAAATCCGGTGAGCGATGTCGACACAGTGCCAAGATTCGGTGCTGAAGTGAGTGTGGCGATTGTTGAAGTGGCGTTGATACGTGCATCCGCACGAGCGTTGGTGAAGTATTGATTCGTTCCCTCTGCGAGGGCCGTCGTGGTTGTGGCATACCATGCGGAGAGCGAAAATTTCGCATCGAATGCGCTTTGTAAATCCGTTTGATTTGCAAGTGTTCCGGTGATCGCACCCCATACGCCGCTACTACTTCCACCAACGCAGGTGCCGTTAATAGAAAAACATCCACCGGAAAGATCGAGGCCATTGGCAAATGTCGAGGTTGCGCTTGAACTCGTCACGTTAAGCGCAGTTGTTTGAATGCCTGCGCCAAAAGTGGAAGTTGCCGATCCGAGTATCGTTGTTGTTGATGTTCGCCCAACATAGAGCCCATCGAGTGAACTTAACAGTGTGGATGATGCAAAACCAAAGAGAGATCGCGCAAGCGACGTCATGTTTCCCGATGCATCGATCGAGAAGAGAGAAGATCCCGTCGAATGAAAAATGGAAAAAAGATTCGCACTTTGCGATGGCGCGCCGCGAATCGTCAGAGCTGTTGCACTCGACGTAGTTGCTTCGACGGTCAACACCGACGTGGATGCAGGTGTCGATGTACCTATCGCAGATTGGCCACTCCCACGCACAGCACCTGACACTTGCGAATATACCGCCGCAGATATTTGAGTACGTGGAGAGAGCGTCTCATACGACGATCCATTTGACGAGACCTCGACTTGCAAGTACGTCGTGTCGTCCGCAAAGCTATAATCGAATACATCCGGATATCCGTTGGTAATATCGCCGATATTTACTGTAAAAACACCCTGACGAACACTGGCAGTTGTTGCGCTCGGTGCGGAAGATGGCCACACACGATTACCGCTTCCAACTGTAGCCGAGTCCCAAATTGAAAATTTGAAATAGTACGTGGTACCGGAGCCGCCAAGCAAATTTCCCGACGAATCAGTAAGACGCCCCTGATAGGACATGATCGCTGGGATGGATGCAGCTTCGGCGATAAGCGGTCGATGCAAAAAAACATCAATTGGAATTGAGGCGAATATTGTGCCAATTATCAGAAATGTGGCACTAAAATAAAGTGAACGTAGATATTCCACAGAGTGAATGATCGTCAGTGTCACTCTGTGGTGATCTCAGGTATAAAATACCCTCCCTGACAGGTGGAATTATAGCAGTCTCAATTCAGCGTGAGGAATTTTCGACGAAGATTCCGATCTGTGACTTTTTTGCGACGTACCACAGAAAAAGTCCGACCTGATCGGCATATGTTTTTTGGACATGCTGTATATGCCTTTTTATTTCCAAAGTGCCACTTTAATCCGATCTCGGCTATCCGAGCTGTGTGGTTACAGGCGATCTCGGCGCAATTATGAGCCCCGTGACTGAGACTTCGGTCGGGTCGGTAAATATCGCAGTCTTCCATGCCACCAGATTCATGGTGACTTTTTCTGGATTCGATCGCATTTTGAATGAAAATCTTACACGTTCAGAACAGGGGGAGATATCCACACGTACGTCGAAATGAATGATCCTATCCAAGAAATTTCTTGTCGCTGGCGTCGATCCGCAATATTCCGCCGCAACGCTTACACTTGACTTCTATCATCGAAAAATGGAGCGTCCCTTTAAAAAGTAACTTGCCACACTCACAGCGGAATTCTGGGAGACCGGACTCACTCACTGTGGAAATGCCGCCGATGTCATCATCCAATAAAAGCAGTGAATTAACCTTGGAAATTACATCACCAATTTTAGTATCTGACTTAATCAAATTTCCGACTACGTCGTCTGCATCGACACCACTCTCAATCGAGCTTAAATTGGTAAGGATTAATACGCGCGCGTTTTTCCCCCACGCGTCCGCTCGAAGTCTCTTTAAAGCAGAACGTCCGTCTAATCCTGGCATCAGGATGTCGAGGATAATCAGGTCGGGGTGATTTGAAAAAGCGAGACTGAGGCATTGCTCTCCAGTGCGCGCCTCAAAGGTCTTGAAACCTTCACGAGTTATCTTTTCGACAAGTGCGTCGCGCAACATCGCGTCATCTTCCACAATAAGAATTGTTTTTTTTCTTGAAACCATAGGCTACAACTGGCGTACGGGCAATGTAACAAAGAAGCGACTTCCCTTTCCCTCTTCCGATTCAAACCAAATCTTACCGCCACATGCATCGACTATTGACTTGGCAATATAGAGACCGAGGCCCGTTCCCTCCGTGTTCCGCTCGCGTACATTATCAGCGCGGAAGAGTTTGGTAAAGATTTTATCGTACTGTGAACGCGGGATGCCGTATCCGCTATCTGCAACTTCTACCATGAGCGATCCGTCAAGACTAGTCGACCTGTAGTTATTCACATCAACATGGGATACGGAAACATCTATTGACCCTCCCTCATCAGTGTAATGAACAGCATTTGAGATAAGATTTTGAATGGCCATCCGCATTAACTTCGGATCAATATGTATGTCTTTGAGGTTCTTTTCAAAATTTGTCGAGAGCCGCATCTTCTTCCTCTGAACCTCTGGCTCCAATTCATCCAAAACACCACTGATGAGTGCGACGATATCCGTGATCTTTGGTTCAGTGACGAGCGTTCCTAGGTCAATGCGCGAAACGTTGAGAAGATCATTCACGAGATTGACCATGCGCTGATTCCCACTATAGATCTTCCCCAGATATTCTTTTTGCTTCGTATTTAATCCCCCTACATCCTCCGCTATGAGCATGTCTGCATACCATTTCACCGTGGAAAGCGGCGTACGAAGCTGATGCGACGCGAGCGAGACGAATTCTGTTTTGGCCTTGTCGACGACCGCCGCTTTCTTTTTCTCCTCCTCGAGATCCTCCAAGACATTCAACATTGCTTTTTTTGTATCTTCGAGTGTGTGTAATTGTTTCGTTAGTTCAAATGTCTTAACTGAGAGCTCTTCATGCTTGCGTACAGCTTCTATCTCAGCATGTGTACGCCTTGCTGCCTCATCTTTCAAATCGTTCACCACTCTCTCAAGATTTGTTTTGCTCGGAATCTGAAGGGCCGCTGGAATTATTTGTATAAGCGCGAAAACCGTAAAAAAAGAGATCACCGCCATCAAGAAGTCTATGAGCGCCTGAATACCGAACAGTGGATACCAAAACGAAATGACGTGTACCATGTGGTGTAGTCCGCATAGGACGATAAACGCGCCAAAGAGGACAAAGACTTTTCCAAACACTAGATCTCTTCGTTTTCGAACGAAATAGATTAGTGCTATCGGTATGAGCGTGTATGAAACGAATGTGAGTATATTTGCTCCAACGAGGACCCACAATAATTCGGGCACATTTCCAAAGTGTGCACCGTGGGGCTCGAAATTGACCGGCGAGAAGACGTACGCAAGAAACTCAATCATGGTTGTTTCCCGGCTTGTACATCTCGGCTATTTTCTTCTTCAATTCGATCATCTGCAATTCGCGCCCCACCATAAGCTTATTCAGCCGTTCAACTTCCGAAAGCTTCTCGTGAGCCTCCTTCGTGCGCTCCAAGACTCGCGCTTCGAGGTCGTCTTGCGAAGCCTTAAGTTTCGCGAGCATGGCATTAAACGTGGAAGCGAGTACCCCAAGTTCATCGTGTGAACGTATTGTAAGCGGCTTTGACAAATCACCTACTGCGGCTCTCTCTGTGGCAAAAGAGAGTTGCCGGATTGGCCGTAAGATTATCTGAGACACGATAACACTAAGGAGTGCAACAAATAGTATGAGGAGGGATGAGAATAGAATAAGTTGCGTCCCAAGACGGTTTGAGTCCGCCAGGATTTCAGAGCGCTCCACCGTGACGCCGATCCCCCAACCGGACTCCTGTATGTACCTGGTTGCAGCAATGACGTGGAGCCCGCGATAATTTACCAAATCGGGATACGTTTCTTCGTCTCCAGAGACCGCGTGCATGAGCGGAATCTCGGCGTTTTGCGGCGTGTTGAGAAGCACGCTCGTAAGCGGCGAATCCGGGTTCGTATCATAACGGCCAGGAACGACGATCAATGCATCGCCGTTTGGCTGTTTCTTCCCTAATCCCCACGACCCTGTCGCGCCCAGACCGGTGTAATCCTTAAAAAGGTTAAAAAGGTCATCGGTCGTGACTCGTATTGCAATTACTCCGATGGGTGTACCGTCCGACACAAGAGGACCGGTAAGATACGCATACACGACGCCGTTCAACTTTACGAGCGTTGATATATTTTTGGCAACGCTGCCTTTTTGGAAAAATTCCTCATTTGAACTGTCGTGTCCTATTATTGATTCATTGGTCGACGCGACAATCGTACCTTCAGGATCAAGAATAAAAATATCGTCGATGTTCGGGGTTCCTTGTTTCGCCGCCATTATGATAGTGGTGATCGCGAAGAGTGAATCCTTGCTCCCCGTCACTCGGTAAGTACTCAGTTCGTGACGCAGTTGGGACCGCGTCAGAAATTGATCCAACTGTAAGGAATACTTTGCTAAGATTTCTTCAGTCCTGCTTTTTTGTATCTCTGCGAGGACGGTTACCTTTTCCAGCGCCTTTTTTTCGTCCGCTTGCTGTACATCGATATACACAAAAAGCGCAATCACGATATACGGAACCAGCGCGAGGAGTAGAAAAAGGCCGACGATTTTTATTTTAAGCGACATAGTCATCTTCTTCGGAATATTTTTGCGGGAGAAGTGAAGCAGTAAAATACAAGAACGGAGTTCCAACCACTCCGATAACCGTTTTCAAAATAAATCCTATGATCATCGCTTCTACAAGCGTCGCATTCGGGATCACCGCATAAAATGCAATACCGAAGAATATAACACTGTCGAGTAATTGTGAGACGGTCGTTGACGAGATGTGGCGCAGCCACAGGTTGCGTCCATTTGTTTTATCTTTAATAAAAGAGTACAGCCAGACATTGAGGTGTTGCACCAACAAATACGCAATGATGCTTGCAAGGGCAATGCGCGGTGCACTCGCAAAAAGCGCAGTAATTGCATCATTTGCCGTGAGACTCGCAGTCTCACCAATAAATCGAAGTGCAAATTGACTCATGACGACAAAGAAAATATTGCATGAGAATGAGAGCCAGATAGCCGCTACAGCCGTCTTTATGCCGTATCTCTCAATTAATAGGTTAGCCGCGATAAAGATCGAACCGTAGAAAATATTGCCGATATTTGAGACAGCACCAAAGAGAGAGATCAGCTTCGGCGCAAACGTCGAAACGAGAATCAGGTTGATCGCCATCGCGAGAATGAGTCCCACGCGTCCGAATCGTGCTGCAAGGGCGATAAACAAGAGGTCAATGAGGACCGCGACGATAAACAATATTTCGTTCATACGAAGCCACGCTATTCGCTCCCTCGCGAGAGCACATCTTTCACTTTGGCGACGATATCGTGAATGTTCCAGTCACTTTTCACCAAGTACAAAAGAGGAGTGTATTCAACAAGTGCGCGCACTCTGTCGCTGCTGTCGGCTGAAAGATTCGTTAGGATAATGACTGGTATATTTTCCCCCCACTTGCTCTCGCGAAGCGCCTTAAGCATCGTCATCCCATCTACTTTGGGCATTACAATATCGAGGAGTATCAAATCTGGTTTGTGTTCACGGGCAACCGTAAGTCCGCGTTCTCCGTCTTCCGCCGAAAGGACTGATAAGCCACGTCGCGTGAGGGCGTCTCGCAGAGCTTCAACAAGGGAGATCTCATCTTCAACAATGAGCACAGTGGACTCGTTCATCATTCCGCCATGCTACCATGTTTTATGCACATGAACGGGACCGTGTGGCGGGCGGAAGCACTCCTCTATTGTCTTATCGGCATCTTACTTTGCCTGCCGGGCCTTTCCCTTTCGGAAGAAATTCAAACGGGTTCCACCGCGCTTAGTACACGCATCGCTCCGGGCGAAACATTACCGATACAAGTAAACCTTCTGAATTTTGGGAGGAATGAGCGTGTCGATGTCACCGTTGCATACGAAATACTCAATCCTGGAGGGAAAAGTATTACGACCTACCGAGAGGTGGTCGCGCTTGAAACGACGGCAAGTTTCATTCACAACATTAATTTGCCTGAGAATATTAAGCCCGGAACGTATCTGGCACGAACTACTGTGACGTACGGCGGACAGGAATCCCCCGCTATCGCCAGTTATCAATTTGCAGTAGAGCGAAAAATCGCTGGTATCTTTGTGACAGATCTGTGGGTCTATGCACTGATTGCATTTCTTGCCATACTCGCATCGGGGCTTCTTTTTGTACTGGCGAAGCGTTTGAGCCACGCGTCTCGTCATTTCACACGCTCATTTGATTACTCGCAGGTACCCCATAAAATGCGTATTTATTTCGAGATCGTGAGCGACATGGTGGAGCAAATGCGGTTGCATGAGGGCGAGCGAGCACTCGCAATGGCACGTGACGTATCAGGACTCTCCCTTGATGACGAGGGGCGAGTTTTAAGAATCTCGGGTGACCCTGCCTCCGTCGTCGCCGTACTGGTCACTGAGTACGAAGCCCGATTCGGCCGGAAGATGAGTTTCTCGCTACCCCACGCGGCACATGCCCACGCACTGGTAAAAGTTCACTAAGGTTCGTTTTCAGAAACAACGCGCGGACTGTCTTCGCGGCCTACGTACGCGGATGAATGCGTATGCAATCACTGCGACAAGCATCGATGGCCATTGACTCATAAGAAACCGAAGAACGCTCATGGCCAACGCTTTCACGCGCTCCCACGACGAAGGCGTACCTTCTTTTGCGATCGCGACCGAAATATCAAGAAGATTTTTGTTTGTTGTCGACGCCGTCTCTTCAAGCGCGTTCGGATCAATAGTGAATTTGAAATGCGCGGCTGGTCCCCACCCCGCATCCGTCCGTGCCTGTGCGTGGAAGTACCACGTTCCTTTCCCCGGGGTTATCTCCTTCGATTCGATGGGAACATCGTACACCACTCCTGGGGTCGTTTCCGGGTATTTGTCGTACAGGACGCGAACCGCCTCGGTGCCATCCGGATTTTCCCATTCAAGTCGAACAACGGGAGCGCGATACGCCTTGGATGAGTCCGGGTGTGTGGAAGAGGTGACAACGAGTCGTTTGCCGGTTGCTGAAACGAAAGATGGTGTTGGTTTTGGCGCCGGCGCTGCGCCCTCAGAAATTGATATACTGCCGCCGCTCACGCCCGCCAGAATCTCGGTACCGTTGCCATCGTTGGCCAGGACCGAGCCGGATTGTACCGAAAGAGAAGCGACACCCGCTACGAGCGCGCGAAATGTGACGGTCACTATCGTGCCGTTCGATCCTTGATAGCCTGGATTTAATACGACGCCTTCAAAATTAACGGTCCCCGCGACATTCGAATGTGACGGCTCCTGTACCCACAGCCCAATGACAGAGCCGCTTTTGGAAATAGACGTAACCTGCAAAAGCTCCGGTGGAAATTTTAATACTCCCGACACGGCGTTCAAAGCCTGATCGCTCGAGGAAACTTGCACCGACACTGATACAGTGCTCCCCGACTGCGTCGAAGCACTTACTGGCGCAACACGAAGCGTCGCCGCGTGTGTATACGCGGGGAACAGAAAGGCGATAAACGCCACGGTCAAGAAAAAATATCGCATGACACTACCTGAGAAAGGCGCTCTTGCGACGTAACACCATCGCGGCGCTCACAAGGATCAATATACCAAGGAAACCATAGAGCGCATATCTCCCTTTCGCCTCCGGCGTGAATAGCCGAGCCAACCGTATATTGCCGTCACGATCAAATGCGCGAACTGTTATCAGCGCATTCCCTCCGATTTGCAGTAGATAGGGGCTCTCTCCCCGCACGCACCCCGAAAAAATCCCCTCACAGATTTCGTAGTAATCAATACCCGATTGTTTATCTTGCGCCGCAAAAATGATGAATGGCTTCCCTTCAAACAACGACGAATCGGACGATAGCGAAATTGTAAACTCCTCTGGAGGAGAGGCATCTTTTTTTTCTTCCTCCTTTGTTTGCGGCTTAATCGCAGTGTTCAAACTGAGAGTAACCTCAGTCCCTTCGCCGTCATTGCGGTACGCTTTTGCATTTGTAAGATTAAGATGAATATCGCGCTCTTTCGCATCGAAGATCAGCGTAAAAATTAGAGCACCTTCACTCACGATGCCTCCGGGAGTTATCCCCGCAAATCGGATCGTACCATCGGTGTCATGCGGTCGCTCAATCCAAAAATTTACCGCGGAATTTCCGTCTCGAATTTCACGTACAATGGCTTCTCGTGGAACGACAAGTGATCCTTCTATAGCGTTGATATTCTCACCCTCAGTATTAAGTACGACGGTAATCGAAACAGGGCCGCTCGGCGCAGGAGTGTCTGGGACAAAAAGCTGAAGCTCCGCGGCATATGCCTGGCCCGTAAGCATAAGTAAACACATGATTGAAATTAATGTGCGCATATTATCCAGTCCAGTTAAACGCCATTATCGAAAGGTCTTTGAGATCCACGCGACCATCGCCGTTGATATCGTTTTTTGCCGGGGAATTCGCGCGCCTGTACCAATACGCAACAATTGAGAAGTCGACAAGATTTACCTTGTTATCGCCATTCATATCTCCCTTCGGAGCGAGAGTTTTCTTTTTGGCAAGAATATTTTCATCACCGACGGTAAACATTGTTGCTGATGAGAAGGCACTGATCTCAGTATTGAGCGCGCTCTTTGATTTCGCACTATGGTCCCCCATCTCAAGCTGCTGTGAATCGAGGGTATATAAATACACGCCATTGCCATCAGACTGCGTTTGCGCATAAATCTCATGACTCGAATTGACGGTAATGGTGATGTTTGCCTGCGGCTGACTCTGCCCAAAGATTGCGATGTTGTCGCCTTGTTTAACTTGTTCTTTATCGGTCGCGATCGTTGGTGCAAGGAAAATACCTACAACGTCAGTCACGCTGCTTCCCGTAAGACCAACGGGAAAAGTAAGGAGACTTGAGCGATTACCATCCTTGTCTTCACTATAGAGCGAGAAAATATAGTTGCCGGCGGAAATGCCGCTAATGCTCATCGAGAAACGCGCGTCGAGACCTGCGATCGTGGAGCCGACAACCTGTGCATCTTTGAGGAGCGTAATGGTGCGGGTTGGGTATGCGCGGCCGCTAAAATTAACCGTTGAGCCTGAACTAACGATGGAACCACCACCCCCACCACCCCCACCACCTCCGCCGCTACCCCCACTTCCACCACTCGTTGAAGCTGGCGTTGAAGAAATGTGCGTCGATGTTGCAATACGATTACCGAAGGTGTCTTTCGGTAGGATTACAAAATAATATGTCGTCCCGTTGGAGAGTCCAGTACGCGTCGAGGATGTCACATTCCCCAGGCTTGAGTAACTGTACGGCCCATCCAAAGCGGTGGACTGCCCCACGTCGTACCCTGAAACACTCCAACCAAGAAATCCCTCCGAGGCGCTCCACGAAAGGGCGACCTGGCCATCTCCTGCGATCGCACTCACCGACGGAGTTGAGACAAGTGGGAAAAAGGAGAATCCTGTGTTTGTTCCAAACGATGAGGAGGTCGATGTTCCAATTCCAAGTTGGGTGAGAATACTCTGCAGGCCAAACGAAGTTGATGTTGAATACCCGCCCGGCACAATCACCGGCTGTTCGACGGTGTAATTTGTAGACGAAAAATTCTGCGCATGGGCACTCGTGGCAAATACGAAGAATATGAAAACGCCGACGAGCACCTTAACTCTCATGCCATCATTCTATCGCATGTTTAATGCAGAGTCGGCGGACTGATGACTTCTCGTACGGTTGACTCAAAACTCGAATTCGTGAACGGTAGCATTGCCGGAATCCGGCTTCTCCTTCTGCGGAAAGAGTATGTGCATAGAGTCGATAACGCCTCCGTGCGTGGTCACCAAAATGGTTTTGTCTGGATATTCGCGCTTCATGTCTTCAACAAACTTCGCGACCCGTCGCTTCAAATCATCCGCAGAGTCACCGTTGTGTGGGCTGTAATCAAACGTAACATCCTTGTCTTTCTGATGTGCATCCGGGTCTCCCATTATCTCCACAATTTCCGGCCACCCCTTCCCGGCAAGCTCTCCGTAACGGAGCTCCATT
>Ga0207952_1001274_pt1 | contig 11315 bp, 14 predicted proteins | sample SubbioR12Aug_8Ca_FD_184831 | JGI IMG/M metagenome (GOLD analysis project Ga0207952, IMG submission 184831) | Serpentinite rock and fluid subsurface biosphere microbial communities from McLaughlin Reserve, California, USA - CR12Aug_8Ca (SPAdes) | ecosystem: Environmental > Terrestrial > Deep...
ACGCTATTTCAACTGAGTTTACAAGCCCGTGTCATAAGCCATTGTCTGTAAACGGCTTTTCTTCAGGGTTTACGACATTTGCGTATGCGATAGCCCTGGCGGGGCTGTGTCCGGCAACCCTTCACCCTGTCTTCTGCGCTATCATAATGCGTCCACTTAGAATGAAGGTTTCCCATGGCTGGTCTGGAAGAGAAAACACCGATTCCTACCGAGATAAAACTGCACCAGAAATCACGGATTCTCGAACTGGCTTTCGAGGGTGGCGAGCATTTTGAACTGAGCTATGAGTTTCTGCGCGTTTTCACCCCCTCCGCCGAAGCACGCGGGCACGGACCGGGGCAGGAAACCCTGCAGATCGGCAAGCGGGACGTGACCATCGAGCGCGTCGAGCCGGTCGGCAATTACGCAATCAAGCCGGTTTTCTCGGATGGTCACGATAGCGGCCTCTATTCGTGGGATATGCTCTACAACCTCGGCGTGCACCATGACGAACTCTGGCAAACCTATCTCGACCGCCTGAGCGCTGAAGGCGCCAGTCGCGACCCCGCCGATTGCCCGCCGATTGCCGAAAAGCCGCGCGGCGGCTGCGGCAGCCATTGATTTATTTCGACTCACCTCAATTTCCTATTTGATGAACGATAAGAACACCACCCATTTCGGCTTCGAGCAGGTTGCCGAGGCTGAAAAATCGCGCCGCGTCGCCGACGTCTTCGACTCCGTGGCCCAGAAATACGACCTGATGAACGACGTCATGTCGGGCGGCATGCACCGTCTATGGAAGGCGTTCACCATTGCCAAGAGCGGCGTACGCGAAGGTTCGCGTGTGCTCGACGTGGCCGGCGGCACCGGCGACCTGTCGCTGGCTTTTGCCAAACGCGTCGGTCGTACCGGCGAAGTCTGGCTGACCGACATCAACAACGCGATGCTGACCAACGGCCGCGACCGCCTTTGCAACAAGGGCTTCCTGATGCCGGTCGCGCAGTGCGACGCCGAGAAGCTGCCTTTCCCCGATGACTACTTTGACTGCGTAACGGTTGCCTTCGGCCTGCGCAACATGACGCACAAGGATGCGGCACTGGCCGAAATGCGCCGCGTCCTGCGCCCGGGAGGGCGTCTGCTGGTGCTTGAATTCTCGCAAGTCTGGAAACCGCTGGCGCCGGTGTATGATTTCTATTCCTTCAAGGTCATCCCGCGCATCGGCCAGATCATCACCCAGGACGAAGCCAGTTATCGCTATCTTGCCGAATCGATCCGCGTCCACCCGGATCAGGAGACGCTTAAATCGATGATGGAACAGATCGGCCTAGAGAAAGTCGAATATTTCAATCTGACGCTTGGCGTCGTAGCCCTGCACCGTGGTTTCAAATTCTAAGGAACAATCATGAAAAAATCGCTATTCGCCGTCTTCCTTGCTCTACTCAGTGTCGGCCTCACCGTCGGCAGCGCCGAAGCTGCCCGGCTCGGCGGCGGCAAGTCCAGCGGCATGCAGCGCCAGGCAGTAGCGCCCAAGCCGGCAACACCTGCCCAGGCCACCCCCACCACGCCGGCCGCACCCGCCGCAGCCCCCGCCGCCGCCCCGAAGCGGAACTGGATGGGGCCGCTCGCGGGCCTCGCCGCGGGCCTCGGTATCGCCGCACTGCTTTCGCACTTCGGCATGGGTGAAGGGATGGCCAATTTCCTGATGATCGCATTGCTGGCAATGGCCGCCTTCTTTGTCTTCAAGATGATTTTCCGTCGCAAGCAACAGGCGGCACCGGGCGCTGACCCGATGCAGTACGCGGCAGCGGGCGGTCCAGGATTGGCGCCGCAGGCAGTGCCAAATCAAGGCTTCAGCGCTGCAATGCCGGCAGCTGCCGCCGGGCTCGAAACGACTCAGCGCATTCCGGCCGGCTTCGACGTCGACGGCTTCCTGCGCATTGCCAAGCTGAATTTCATTCGTTTGCAAGCCGCCAACGATGCCAAAAACTACGACGATATTCGCGAGTTTGTCAGCCCCGAGATGTTCGCCGAAATCAAGATGCAGATCAGCGAAAGAGGTGCTGCCGCGCAGGAAACCGATGTTGTTACGCTGAATGCCGAGTTGCTTGAAGTTGTCACGGAAGGTCATCAATACATCGCCAGCGTGCGTTTCAGCGGCATGATCCGCGAAGAAGCGGGTGCGGCAGCGGCCCCGTTTGACGAAGTGTGGAACCTGACCAAACAGGTCGATGGCAGCAAGGGCTGGACGATCAGCGGCATCCAGCAAGTCAGCTAAGCAGCGACGATGCTGACCGGTACCGCGCTCAACTTCGTCAATCACCTGCTGGGTGGCGAAGCGTGGGCGCGGACTCGCCTGCAGCCGTTCGCCGGGCAAACGGCCCGCCTGTCGCTCGGCGCACTCGTGATTCCCGTCACGATTACCAGTAACGGATTGTTCGAACGGGGCGAGCAGAGCGCCAGCGCTGCCGTAACGATTGCGCTGCCCGCTGACGCCCCGGTACGTGCCCTGGCTGACCGCTCCTCGCTGTTGGCGGCGGCGCATATTGCCGGATCGGCCAAACTCGCCGAGGCCTTGGGCTTTGTTTTTCGCAACCTGCGCTGGGACGCCGAAGACGACCTTGCGCGGCTGATCGGCGATGTCGCTGCACGCCGCGTTCTGCTCGGCGGTCGACAATTCGTTCAGTGGCACCGGCAGCGAGCCAAGAATTTAGCACGCAATGTCGCCGAGTACTTGACCGAAGAAAGTCCGGCGATTGCCCGACGCGCGGACATCGAACACTTTTGTCGCGCGGTAGATAGCGTTCGTGATGACTGTGCCCATGTGGAAAACCGGATGCGAATTATGGGAATTCGCTGACGGGTCACGCACAACAAAAAGGGCAGCCAAACGGCTGCCCTTTTTTTATTTCGCAAGCTGCGAAATCAATGACGATTGCGCAGTTTCCGGATTGCCTGAAGCTGGGCAACGGCTTGCGCCAATTCAGCTTCGGCAGATGCATAGCTGACATCCGATGTACGATTCTTCATTGCTTCTTCAGCGCGGCGCTTGGCTTCGGTCGCTTTCGCCTCGTCCAGATCGTGCGCACGAATCGCCGTATCGGCAAGTACGGTGATCAGGGTCGGTTGCACTTCCAGCATGCCGCCGGAGACATAGACCAATTCGTACTCCTCGCGATCCGGCACCTTCAGGCGCACCGTGCCCGGCTTGATGCGGGTCAGCAGCGGCGTGTGACGGGGGTAGATGCCCAGTTCGCCCGCTTCGCCGGGAAATACCGCAAAATCCGTCTCACCGGAGAAAATCAACTCCTCGGCACTGACAACGTCTACATGAACTCTGATTGACATGGTTTGTGTCCCCTGCTCAAGTCGTGCCGCGCGCGATGGTCTGCGCGGGACACGGCGGTCGCATTGATTTGCTTAGAGGGTCTTGGCTTTCTCGAACGCTTCTTCGATACCACCGACCATGTAGAAGGCCTGCTCGGGGAGATTGTCGCACTCGCCGTCGCAGATCATCTTGAAGCCCTTGATGGTGTCCTTGAGCGTCACGTACTTGCCCGGCGAACCCGTAAACACTTCGGCCACGTGGAACGGCTGCGACAGGAAGCGCTGGATCTTGCGCGCACGGTACACCGCCAGCTTGTCTTCCGGCGACAGTTCGTCCATACCCAGAATCGCGATGATGTCGCGCAGCTCCTTGTAGCGCTGCAGCGTCATCTGCACGGCACGGGCGACGTTGTAGTGCTCTTCGCCAACCACTTGCGGGTCGAGCTGGCGCGAGGTCGAGTCGAGCGGATCGACGGCCGGGTAGATACCCAGCGAGGCGATGTCACGCGACAGCACGACGGTCGAGTCAAGGTGCAGGAAGGTGGTTGCCGGCGACGGGTCGGTCAAGTCATCGGCAGGCACATAGACGGCCTGGATCGAGGTGATCGAGCCAACCTTGGTCGAGGTGATACGCTCCTGCAGACGGCCCATTTCTTCGGCCAGCGTCGGCTGGTAGCCCACGGCGGAAGGCATGCGGCCGAGCAGTGCCGACACTTCGGTACCGGCCAGCGTGTAGCGGTAGATGTTATCGACGAAGAACAGGATGTCGCGGCCATCGTCGCGGAAACGCTCGGCCATGGTCAGGCCGGTCAGCGCGACGCGCAGACGGTTGCCGGGAGGCTCGTTCATCTGACCGAAAACCATCGAGACCTTGTCGAGAACGTTGGAGTCCTTCATCTCGTGGTAGAAGTCGTTACCTTCACGAGTACGCTCACCCACACCGGCAAACACGGAAAGACCCGAGTGCTGCTTGGCGATGTTGTTGATCAGCTCCATCATGTTCACCGTCTTGCCGACGCCGGCGCCGCCGAACAAGCCGACCTTGCCGCCCTTGGCGAACGGACAGACCAGATCGATCACCTTGATGCCGGTTTCGAGCAGGTCGACCGACGGCATGAGCTCGTCGAACTTCGGTGCTTTCTGGTGAATTTCACGACGCTCTTCAGTAGCGATCGGACCGGCTTCGTCGATCGGACGGCCGAGCACGTCCATGATGCGACCGAGCGTCGCTTCACCGACCGGCACAGCAATGCCCTTGCCGGTGTTGTTAACCTTCATGCCGCGACGCAGACCGTCGGAAGAGCCCATGGCGATCGTACGCACGACGCCGTCGCCCAGCTGCTGCTGGACTTCGAACGTCAGGTTCGCTTCACACATGTCGGACTCTTCGGCCTTGTCGAGCAGAAGCGCGTCGTACACCCTGGGCATCGCGTCGCGCGGGAACTGGATGTCCACCACGGCGCCGATACACTGAACAATGTTTCCTTGACTCATCGTCGTATCCCCAATCAATAAACTATATATCGCGTGGTCAGACAGCCGCTGCGCCGCTGACGATTTCCGAAAGCTCTTTGGTAATCGCTGCCTGGCGAGCCTTGTTGTAGACCAGCTTGAGCTCACCGATCACGTCCTTGGCATTGTCGGACGCCGACTTCATGGCGACCATCCGTGCACTCTGTTCAGACGCCATGTTCTCGGCAACCGCCTGGTAAATCATCGCCTCGACGTACCGCACCAGCAGATCGTCGATCACCGCCTTGGCATCGGGCTCGTAGATGTAGTCCCACTTGTTGCCTTCGCTGCCCATCATTCCGCCGGACAAGGGCAACAACTGGTCGATCACCGGTTCCTGCTTCATCGTGTTGATGAAACGGGTGTAGCCAATGTACAGAACGTCGATCTCGCCTCTCATGTAGGCGTCGAGCTGAACCTTGACCGGCCCGATCAGCTTTTCCAGATGCGGCGTATCACCCAGTCCGATGACATGCGACACGACCTTGGCACCGGCACGCTGCATGAAGCCGAAACCCTTGTTGCCGATCGCCGTTGCCTGCAACTTCTTGCCTTCGGCATCCCACTCCTTCATCTTGCCGAAGGCGAGACGCAGCAAATTGCTGTTCAGACCACCGCACAGTCCCTTGTCGGACGTGACGACGATCAGGCCGACGTTCTTCACCTGCTCGCGGTGGACGAGGAAGGGATGACGGTAGTCGGTCAGGGCGTGCGAAAGATTGCCGGCAACGCGCCGGATCTTTTCGCCGTAGGGGCGGGCAGCCCGCATCCGTTCCTGCGCTTTGCGCATTTTGGATGCGGCTACCATCTCCATAGCCTTGGTGATCTTGCGCGTATTTTCTACGCTCTTGATCTTGTTACGGATTTCCTTGCCGCTAGCCATGGCAATCTCCTCGATCGATCAGGCCAGTGTGGCCTTGAACTCCTCGATCGCCTTGGTGAGCTTTTGCTCAGCGTCAGCGTCAAGATCCTTGCTCGTCTCGATCTTGGTGATCAGGTCGGCATACTTCTGCTTGACGAAGCCGTGCATCTGCTTCTCCGTCTCAAGCGCCTTCTTCACCTCGACATCGTCGAAGAAGCCTTTGTTCACCGCATGCAGGGTGATCGCCATTTCGGCCACCGTCATCGGCGCGTACTGCGGCTGCTTCATCAACTCGGTCACCAGACGACCACGGTCGAGCTGCTTGCGGGTGGCTTCGTCAAGGTCGGAGGCGAACTGGGCAAACGCTGCCAGCTCGCGATATTGCGCGAGGGCCAGACGGACACCGCCACCCAGCTTCTTGATGACTTTCGTCTGGGCCGCACCACCGACGCGCGAGACCGAAACACCGGCGTTCATGGCCGGACGGATGCCGGCGTTGAACAGGTCGGTTTCCAGGAAGATCTGACCGTCGGTAATTGAAATCACGTTGGTCGGAACGAAGGCGGACACGTCGCCGGCCTGCGTTTCGATCACCGGCAGTGCGGTCAGTGAACCGGTCTTGCCCTTGATTTCACCATTGGTGAACTTCTCGACCCATTCTTCGGAGACGCGAGCTGCGCGCTCGAGCAGGCGGGAATGCAGATAGAAAACGTCGCCAGGGTAGGCTTCGCGACCTGGCGGACGGCGCAGCAGCAGGGAGACCTGGCGGTAGGCCCAGGCTTGCTTGGTCAGATCGTCATAAATGATCAGCGCATCCTGACCGCGGTCACGGAAGTACTCGCCCATCGTGCAGCCGGAGTACGGCGCGATGTACTGCAGCGCAGCCGACTCGGAAGCGGCCGCAGCAACGACGATGGTATAAGCCATCGCACCATTTTGCTCAAGCTTGCGTACCACGTTGGCGATGGTCGAAGCCTTCTGACCGATCGCGACGTAGATACACATCACGTCCTGACCCTTTTGATTGATGATCGCATCGATCGCCACGGCGGTCTTGCCGGTCTGGCGGTCGCCAATGATCAGCTCGCGCTGGCCACGACCAATCGGCACCATCGCGTCAATCGACTTCAGACCGGTCTGCACCGGCTGCGAAACCGACTTGCGCCAGATCACGCCAGGCGCAACCTTTTCGATCTTGTCGGTCATCTTGTGACCGATCGGGCCCTTGCCGTCGATCGGCTGACCGAGCGAGTTGACCACGCGGCCGAGCAGTTCCGGACCAACCGGAACTTCGAGAATGCGGCCGGTCGTCTTGACCGTGTCGCCTTCGGAGATGTGCTCGTATTCACCGAGAATCACGGCGCCGACGGAGTCGCGCTCGAGGTTCAGTGCCATGCCGAAGGTGTTGCCCGGAAACTCGAGCATTTCGCCTTGCATGACGTCGGACAGTCCATGCACGCGGCAGATGCCGTCGGTCACCGAAACGACGGTGCCCTGTGTGCGCAGATCGGCGCTGATCTCAAGATTCTGGATCTTGCCCTTGATCAGTTCGCTAATTTCGGAAGGATTCAACTGCATGAAAATTCTCCTAGTTCTTGAGCGCCAAACCCATACTCTCGAGTTTTCCGCGCACGGAAGTATCGAGAATCTGGTCGCCAACCACAATCTTGACGCCGCCGATCAGGGATTGATCGACGACCACTTCGGCAGTTAGCCGGGTTTTGAAGCGCGCTTCGAGATCCGCAATGAGATCCTTGCGCTGCTTCTCGTCAAGCGGGAAAGCACTATGGATCGTGGCTTCCGTGACACCTTCTTCGGCACCCTTGAGCGCTTCGAAGAGACCCGCAATTTCGGGCAACACGGAAAGCCGCTCGTTTTCGGCGAGCACATCGATCAGATTGGCTTCGACGCCATCCACCGCCTTGCCGGCCAGCGACTTGAAGAGATCACTCTTCTGCGCGGCAGACAACTGGGGGTTGCCGATGCAGTTGCGCATCTGGGCATCCCCGGCGATTGCGGATAGCAGCGACAACCGCTCGGACCAGGCCGCCAGCGCCTTGTTTTCCTTTGCGATGCGGAAAACCGCTTCAGCGTAGGGGCGCGCGATGGTGACGAGTTCGGCCATGGGCTTAAAGTTCCTGCTTGAGCGCGAGCAGCATTTCGCCGTGCGCCTTGGCATCGACTTCGCGCTTCAGGATGCGTTCAGCACCTGCCACAGCGAGTTCGGCAACACGGTCACGCAGTACGGCGCGGGCCCGTTCGACTTCCTGTTCGATTTCAGCTTTGGCGGCAGCAACCACTTTGTCGGCTTCGATTTTTGCCGTCAGCTTGGCTTCCTCAACCAACTGCGCGCCGCGCTTGTCGGCACCGGCGATGAGTTCAGCTGCTTTTTCCCTTGCTTCACGCAGGGCTTCGGCCGCACGCTTGGCGGCAAGCTCAAGCTCGGTCTTGCCGCGTTCGCCGGCCGCAAGGCCGTCAGCGATCAGTTTCTGGCGATCGGCCATCGCTTTTTGCAGCGGCGGCCAAACGAACTTCATCGTAATCCAGATGAAGATGCCAAACCAGATCGCCTGGCCAATCAACGTTGCGTTGATGTCCACGCTAACCTCCTGTTAAGAGTTGATCCGAAAGGAGGAGCGATTAGCCCTTGACGACGGCAATGAAGGGGTTCGCGAAGAGCAGGAACAGAGCGATACCAACACCGATCATGGTCACGGCGTCGAGCAGACCGGCGACGATGAACATCTTGACCTGCAGCGTCGGGATCATTTCCGGCTGACGGGCAGCACCTTCGAGGAAGCGACCGCCGAGAATACCAAAACCGATAGCGGTACCGAGAGCACCGGCACCGATCAGGATGGCGACGGCGATGGCGGTGTTACCAAGCAACATAGACAGAGCGGCTTCCATTAGTTTCTCCTAGTAAAACTTGCTAAATGGGTCAATCAAAATAATAAAAACGTGAATCAAACTGGCAAATCAAAAAACCTCTGCGCCGGTCTAGCCGTGCGACTCGCTGGCCATCGACATGTACACGATGGTCAGCATCATGAACACGAAAGCCTGCAGCGTAATGATCAGAATATGGAACAGCGCCCAGGGCAAGGCCAGCGGCAACTGATAAATACCGAGCAGCGCGATCAGGATGAAGACCATTTCGCCGGCGTACATGTTGCCGAACAGTCGCAGCGAGAGAGAAATCGGCTTGGCGACATCTTCAATCACGCGGAACAGGAAATTGACCGGCGCCAGCTTTGCGCCGAACGGCACGGTAAAGACTTCGTGCATGAAACCGCCGAAGCCCTTCACCTTGAAGTTCATGACGATCATGATGACAAATACGGTCAGCGACATGCCGAAAGTCAGGTTCGGATCGGTGGTCGGCACCGCCTTGAAGTAATGGACGCCGACAGCACCGAGCGTCAGCGGCAGGAAATCGACGGGAATCAGATCCATGGCGTTCATGATGAACACCCAGATGAAGATGGTAATCGCCAGCGGCGTGACCAGCGCGCTCTTGCCGTGATAAGTGTCTTTGACCTGCTGATCGACGAAAGTAAGCACCATCTCGACGAGGTTCTGCATGCCGGTCGGAACACCCGCCGTGGCTTTGCTCGCCAGTTTGGCCATGCCGAGAAAAACGATCAGACCAAGAATTCCCGATACGAGCAGGGTGTCAAGATGAAGCGTCCAGAAACCGTGACCGACCTTGAGGTTGGTCAAGTGGTGGCTGATATACGCACTCGTTGTTAGCGCCTCGCCTGAAGCCATATTTCCCCCAGTTTGACTAGCGCCGCTTGAGCAGCGCCATCCAATAGACAGCAATCGTTGCAGCATAAGCCAGGAAGAGCGGCAAAGCCGCGAGCTGTCCGTAGCCCTTGAACACCAATGTGAAAAGCAGAATGGTTACGGCAAACTTGTAACCCTCGCCAAGCACCTGAGCGTGAAATGCTTTTTTCGGGCCGGAGTCTGACGCTCCCGATCCCCTTAGCGCTCGCCACACGTAGGCGTAAGCGCTAATGACGCCAATACCACCACCGAGCGCCGCAGAAACTGCCGCATGAACTCCTTGCGCAACTCCCGCCGCCAGCGCTGCGACCAGGGTCACCAGCAACTGGCAGCTGAGCACCCAACGAACTTGAGGATGCACGGCTTGGCCCTCTTCAAAACCCGGCAAGTCTATCAGAGTCTTATATAAGAATCAAACCGCAGATGCAAAAAAAGACTCTCGGCCCTGCCGTGTATGCTTTTCGCGTAGCCGCAAAGAGCTCCAATGCTGCGCTGCATCAATGGCGCAGGCGCTGGAGGATTCCGTCGAGCTGATCGAGATCGCCGAATTCGATATGCACTTTACCCGCACCTTTCTTGTTGGTACGAATTTCAACCTGCGCACCGAGCAGATCGGCCAGCTCATCCTGCAAACGCACGACGTCACGATCCTGCTTCTTCGCCTCGACCTCTTTCGGCGGCTTCAAGGCATGCTGCACCAGCCGTTCGGCATCGCGCACCGACAAACCTTTCTGCACCACGCGCTGGGCGAGCTGCACCTGCAAGACACCGGACAGGGGCAGCAGCGCGCGGGCGTGCCCCATGTCGATCTCGCCGCGCATCAGCAACTCCTGCACCGGCGCTGCCAGCTGCAACAGACGCAGCAGATTGGACGCCGCCGGGCGCGAGCGGCCAACGGCGTCGGCCGCCTGCTGATGGGTCATTGAAAACTCGTCGATCAGGCGTTGCAGGCCGTGCGCCTCCTCAAGCGGATTGAGGTTCTCGCGCTGGATGTTCTCGATCAGCGCCATGGCCAGCGCCGACTCGTCGGGGATATCGCGGATCAGCGTCGGCACTTCGCTCAGACCGGCGATCTGCGCGGCACGCCAGCGTCGTTCGCCGGCGATGATCTCGAAACGGTCGTCGCCGAATTTGTCACCGACCGGGCGAACGAGAATCGGCTGCATCAGGCCCTGGACGCGGATCGACGCTGCCAGTTCGTCGAGCGAAGCGGCATCCATCTGCGTGCGCGGCTGGTATTTTCCGGGCTGCAGACTGCCCACCGGCAATGAGCGCTGTTGCTCCTTGTTTTGCGCTTCGTTGCCGGCCAGCAGCGCGTCAAGACCGCGTCCGAGTCCCTTCAGTTTCATGCTTCTGCTCCCATTGCGGCGTCGTTCGCGCAGGCGCCGGTCGCTCCGTCGCGACGATCCAGCATTTCCTGCGCCAGCGAAAGATAGGCCTGCGCGCCCTTGGAATTACGGTCGAAAGAAACCACCGGCTTGCCGTAGGAAGGCGCCTCGGCCAGACGAACATTGCGTGGAATGATCGTGCGATACACCTTGTCGCCGAAATGCCCTTCGAGTTCGGCCGAGACCTGTTGCGTCAGTGTCGAGCGCGGATCATACATGGTGCGCAGCAAGCCTTCGATTTCGAGAACCGGATTCAGATTGGCGCGCACTTTTTTCAGCGTCGCCACGAGGTCGGTCAGACCTTCCAGCGCGTAATACTCGCATTGCATCGGGATCATCACCGCATCGGCGGCGACGAGCCCGTTTACCGTCAGCATGTTGAGTGCCGGCGGGCAGTCCATCAGGATGAAATCGTATTCTTCGTGAACGTCGGCCATCGCCTCGCGCAGACGGTATTCACG
>Ga0207952_1001275_pt1 | contig 11307 bp, 12 predicted proteins | sample SubbioR12Aug_8Ca_FD_184831 | JGI IMG/M metagenome (GOLD analysis project Ga0207952, IMG submission 184831) | Serpentinite rock and fluid subsurface biosphere microbial communities from McLaughlin Reserve, California, USA - CR12Aug_8Ca (SPAdes) | ecosystem: Environmental > Terrestrial > Deep...
CGATTAAAATTCCAGTCATGGAAAAGCTCAACCTCACCGATAACTTTCTGATCGCCATGCCGGCACTGGAAGACCCGTATTTCGCCCATGCGCTGGTCTACATTTGCGAGCATAACGAAAACGGGGCGCTGGGGATTATCGTCAATCGCCCGATCGACATGGATCTGGCCGGCTTGTTCGACAAGATCGACCTCAAGCTGGAAGCCGAAAATCTGGCCAAACTGCCGGTCTATTTCGGTGGTCCGGTGCAACTGGACCGCGGCTTCGTGCTGCATCGTCCGGTCGGTCATTGGCAATCGACGCTGGCGGTGAATAGCGAGGTCGGCCTGACCAGTTCGCGCGACGTACTGGCAGCCGTCGGCAGCGCCGGCCTACCCTCGGAATTTATCGTCACGCTGGGCTATGCCGGCTGGGATGCCGGGCAGCTGGAAGAGGAATTAGCCCAGAATTCCTGGTTGACCGTGGCTGCCAAGAACAGCATCTTGTTCGATCTACCCCCGGAAGAGCGCCTGCCGGCTGCGATGCAGAAACTCGGCATCAGCTTCACGCAGCTCTCCGATGTCGCCGGCCATGCCTGACGGCACGGTGCTGGCGTTCGATTTCGGCGAAAAACGGATCGGCGTCGCTACCGGCGAAACCCTGCTCGGCAGTGCGCACCCGCTGACGGTGATTCACGCCGAAACCAACGACGACCGCTTTGCCGCCATCGGCAAGCTGATCGCCGAATGGCGGCCGGTGCAACTGGTCGTCGGCCTGCCCACCCACGCCGACGGCACACCACATGAGATGACCCGTCTGGCGACAAAATTTGCCGAACGCCTGAAACGCCGTTTCAACCTGCCCGTCGGCTTTGCCGACGAGCGCCTGACTTCGCTCGACGCCGAAACGCGTCTGCGGGAAACCGGCCGCAACAGCAAACGCGCCAAGCCTTTGCTCGACGCGGTGGCGGCCCAACTCATTCTCCAAACCTGGTTCGAAAGTTCGCAGCATGTCACCCCTACCTAGCTCTTTGCCCGATGCCGAGGCGCAGTGTCGCCAACTGGTCGAGCTGATTCGTCCGCATCTGCATCACAAACCCGCCCTGGTCGGTATTTTCAGTGGTGGCGCCTGGATCGCCGAGCGCCTGAAGCAATTGCTCGATCTGTCGGAAGATATCGGCCTGATCGACGTTTCCTTCTACCGCGACGACTTCGCCGAGAAGGGCCTGCACCCGCAAGTCAAGCCGACGCTGATTCCTTTCGATGTCGAAGGTCGCCACATCATTCTGGTCGACGACGTGCTCTATACCGGCCGCACCACCCGCGCCGCGATCAACGAATTATTCGACTACGGCCGCCCGGCCTCGATTGAACTGGCCGTACTGGCCGACCGCGGCGGGCGCGAGCTGCCGGTGGCGCCGACCTACTGCGTCTGGGATGTGGCGTTGAACGATGGGGACAGCCTGGTCCTCGCCAAGCAGGATGACGGTCGACTCGCCTGGAGGCTTGAAAATGCATAACCCGCAGTTGAACAAGGATGGCGAGCTGACCCACCTGCTCTCCGTTGAAGGCTTGCCGCAGCGCATCCTGACGCAGATTCTCGATACCGCCGAATCCTTCATGGAAGTCTCGGCCCGCGAAGTCAAAAAAGTGCCGCTGCTGCGCGGCAAGAGCGTTTTCAACCTGTTCTTCGAGAACTCGACGCGCACCCGCACCACTTTTGAGATCGCCGCCAAGCGTCTGTCCGCCGACGTGATCAATCTCGATATCAACAAGTCCTCGGCCAGCAAGGGCGAAACCCTGCTCGACACCATCGACAACCTGTGCGCCATGCACGCCAACCTGTTCGTCGTCCGCCATGCCTCCAGCGGCGCCCCCTACCTGATCGCCGAGCACCTGCACCGGGTCGGCCGCGACGATATCCACGTCGTCAATGCCGGCGACGGTCGCCATGCCCATCCGACGCAGGGCCTGCTCGACATGTACACCATTCGCCATTTCAAGAAGGACTTCACGCAACTGCGCGTCGCCATCGTCGGCGACATCCTGCATTCGCGCGTCGCCCGTTCCGACATCCATGCCCTGACCACGCTGGGGGTGCCGGAAGTTCGTGCCATCGGGCCGGAAACCCTGTTGCCCAAGCATCTCGACAAGCTCGGCGTACATGTCTTCCACGATATGGAGGCGGGGCTCAAGGACTGCGACGTGATCATCATGCTGCGCCTGCAGAACGAACGGATGACCGGCGCCCTGCTGCCCTCGGCCGGCGAATACTTCCGCCACTACGGCCTGACGCCGCAAAAGCTGGCGCTGGCCAGGCCGGACGCCATCGTCATGCACCCGGGGCCGATGAATCGCGGCGTCGAAATCCACTCGGCGGTCGCCGATGGATCGCAGGCCGTCATCCTGCCGCAGGTCACCTTCGGTATCGCGGTTCGCATGGCCGTCATGAGCATCGTTGCGGGGAATTGACTGCCCCGTCACTCACTTCGTTCGTTGCCCCCCGAGGGGGGCAGGCCTCCCTCGGGGCGGCCCTTCGGGAGTCCTAGATATGAATATCGTTATTGAAAACGGCCGTGTAATTGACCCGAAAAACGGCGTCGACCGCAGCACTTCGCTATTTATTGCCGATGGCAAGGTCGCCGGGCTGGACGAAGCCCCCGCCGGCTTCACGGCCGAGCAAACTATCGATGCCAGCGGCTGCGTCGTCTGCCCCGGCCTGATCGACCTCGGCGCCCGGCTGAACAGCATCGAAGCCGAGTTGGCTGCCGCCGTCGCCGGTGGCGTCACCAGCGTCGTCGTGCCGCCCGATGCCGATCCGCCACTGGATGAGCCGGAACTGGCCGATCGTCTGGTCCACCGGGCCAAGGAAATCGGCAAGGCCCGCGTGCTGCCGCTCGGCGCCTTGACCCTGGGCCTGAACGGCGAGCGCCTGGCCGAACTGGCCGGCCTGAAAAAAGCCGGCTGCGTCGCCTTCTCGCAGGCCAGCAAGCCGGTAGTCGACACCGAAGCCCTGCTCCGCGCCATGGAATACGCCGCCACGTTCGATTTTGCCGTCTGGCTGCAACCGCAGGATTACTGGCTGTCGCGCAACGGCATCGCCCACGAAGGCGAAGTCGCCAGCCGCCTCGGTCTGGCCGGCATCCCGGTCGCCGCCGAAACCATCGCCATCGCGACCATTGTCCAACTGGTGCGCGATACCGGTTGCCGCGTCCATCTGACCCGGATTTCCTCCGCCGCCGGTATCGCCCTGGTGCAACGGGCGCAACACGACGGCTTGCCGATCACCTGCGATATCGGCGTGCATCACCTGCTGCTTACCGAAAACGACATCGGCTTCTTCAACCCGCACGCCCGTTTCTGCCCGCCCTTGCGCGCTCAAAACGACCGATTGGCCTTGTCGACCGCAGCCGCCTCCGGCTTGGCGGCGATTTGCTCCGACCACACGCCGGTCGCTGCCGACGACAAGCTGCTCCCCTTCGGCGAAGCCAAAGCCGGCGCCACCGGCCTCGAGGTCTTGCTGCCGCTGACCCTGAAATGGGCCGAAAGTCTGAAACTTTCCCTGTCGGCCGCACTGGCCCGCATCACCTCGGCACCGGCCGATGTGCTGGGGCTGACCAGCGGCCAACTGACCGTCGGCGCCGCTGCCGATATCTGTATTTTCGATCCGGAAGCCACCTGGCAGCTCACGCCGGAAGCCCTGAAGAGCCGCGGCAAAAACTCGCCGTGGACGGGCTACATGATGACGGGCAAGGTCAAGGCAACCTTGGTCGGCGGGCGCGTTGTCTACCAAGCCTGAAGCCGTTGGTTAATACAAAAACGGCAGGTTGCGACCTGCCGTTTTTCGTAGACATTTTAGCTGCTGAGTATTGCGATCAGCACTTGTGAGGGTAAGGCAGCAACTTGCCCAATGCACACCTTCAGCTCGTCGCATGCTAAAGGGCTGGTTACAAAGTACAGCAGCCGTTCCAGACGACTGCTCACTGGCAAGTCCTCGGCCATTCCGGAGTTTGGTCAGTCTGTCGGTGTCAGGCGGCAATAGATCAATGACCTGCCATTCAGCGATTGATGACCATGAACGGCAGCTTCCTCAACTGGCGAAATCGTGCTTTCGACCCATTTCGGAAGCAGCGGGCTTTGAGAGGCAGACTTTCAGGGAACAACGTTTGGGCTAACCGGTTGCTCCAAACGTAATTTGTTATCAGGGTTAGAGATAAAGAGCGTTTGGTCTTTCGACCAAACGCTTTGCCAGTTAAGTTACACCTTAGCCAACACAACTGCCGCAATCAGTGCAAGACCGAAGGCAACCGCGGGGAGGAATGAAACGCTCAAGAGAGCGTACAAACCGCCAAATGCCCCTAGCGACAGGTGCAATCTTGCTGAACCATTGCTGTTAGGATTCTTTTTCATGCTTTGTCCTATTTGACATGCCCTGAGTCTCTTGGAGAGCCGGGAACCAAGGCGGTTCAGACTTTGCTGCCAATTTCTTGATTTCACCAGTCTTGAGACGGCGGCAGCAACCCGACTGGAGGGGATGGCCTTACGGCCAAATGCTCTTTAACGCCGAAAGCATACACGTAGTACAGTCGATTGTCCGCTTCTGGAAAAGGTGGACAACTACCGCTTCGGGCCGACTAAACGCATACGACAGATGCCAGAAAGCGGCCGCACGGCTAATAACCTGCAAGCCTCATTTGTCAGTATTAGTTGGGCAATGATCGGGCAAGGGGGGCGGCTATGGAACGCAAAGTAGAAGATGGGAGCCCACAAAATCCTGAACACGGTTCATCTCCAGCTGCGCATTGACCATAAATTTGACATCATCCATACTCGCCTTGGGTATGACAAAAAATATAATTCAGGGGTAGGTTCGAAAATGAAAAAGATACTTTGCCTTGCGGCTTCGCTCGTCCTTCTTTCGCTGTCCGGGTGCGCCACAATGCGATACACATTCAATGGTGAATCGTACCGATCGAGTGCGGATGCGCTAACGGCGCAAAAAGACCACTTCGATAAATTGCTCGCTGAGATCAAGATTCGAGACAACACGATTGACGCAAAAGTATTGGTACTTACACCTGCTCCGGCCACAATTGAAGCCTTGGGAATTAAACGGACCGGAACTCCAAAGCAGGAGTTGATTGACTATATAACGCAGTTTTCTGTGGCAGATCAGCAGCTTTTTGTTGATGCCTTGCGAAAATCCAAGCTTTTTAATCAGGCCGAGTCACGAGTGGCTGAACATACGCTCAAAGAAGCACGCATTGCTGAAGACAAGTACGCTGCTGTAATTTATTTCCATCTCGTGTCTCCAACCCAAATTGGCTGGTATCTGATCAAGGCTGGCGTAGACGCCCCAGTGCAAATCAATTCGGACACAACCGCAAAAGGCGCGCCTCGGATGGAGTCTTGGATCGACAGCGTAGAGTCTGCCTACAAAAAAGCAGGGCTCATATGAAAGCGCTGGCAATTGCCCTTTTCGTATTCTCCATCGGGATATGCGATTCCCAGGCCCAAGAAAATTTCGCAAATGCATGGCCGGCGATCAGCTATTACACCAAAACGCCGATCCGGGTCGCTGTAGTCGACGAACGAGAGTACGTAACGTCAGGCAAGAAGGATAGCTCCTATGTCGGTGCGCTCCGCAACAATTACGGGATCCCGCATAGCGTCTATACCGCCAGTGGCGGACCTGTTGCAGATGACGTTGAAAAAGCCATTGTCAATGGCTTGTCGAATGCTGGCATCAATGCCGAGATCGCAGATGCTTCAAGCAAATCGTTGAGGCGTGCATCCCTGCCTAATGAAAAATTATTACTTGTGACGCTTTCCGAATGGGTCAGCGACTCATATCGAAACTCTGTCGGTTTCTCGCACAAGCTAACTGCCAGTCTTTTTGACGACAATGGAAGTCGTATCGCATACACTACCTCCGAAGGGTCAAAGAACTTCAACTCACCGCTCGAAGGCGGGCGAGATGCACTCAATCAGTTGCTAGAGGGGCCAGCTCTGGTTACGGCCATAACCCAAAAGGGCAAAACAAGGGATTCGAGTTCTTCGCAGGCTACGGTCAATTCTGGCGGTAAAAGCGATGCAAAATCTCGACTTGTCGCACTTAAAGAGCTTCTGGAATCCGGCGTCATTACATCGACTGACTACGAGCGCAAAAAAAAGGAAATCTTAGAGCCTCTTTAAAGCCATCAGCAAATTCTTTTATACGAACGGCGATAAAGAATAATGTGGCCATACGCGAAATAAAGCATAACTTGGCTATAGGGCCAGTTTATGCTTTACGGGACGCCCCTCAGGGAGGCGATGTTATCGCCATACCCTCCAGAGCTAGTATTCGTGAATCTTTTCTGAAACCCGGGCGATTCATTGCGCAGAATTCCCCATCACCGTGTAGCCGCTTTGAGCAACTCACATAACGAAGGCCCCAGGCCCTGCCGGGGGATTGTTACTCGTTAGACCTTAGCGTGCTTTAAATTCCGTTTTCTGAATCGACCCCGAGTTGCCAAATTCCGCCTGCTCTGCAAGCCGATGCGGTCTAATTTCAACGTTAGAAAGCTCACATGGACACAACACCCGTTTTCAGCCACGCAAAGAAAACCACCGATGCAATTGTTTGTTTACGTGACGCAGGCCACCATGTGGCAGCAGTAATGCTTACATATGCAGCAATTGATCAAATGTCATGGCTTTCTATTCCAGGAGAAATCTCTTCCAGCAAAGACTTCAAAGCATGGGTAAAGAGATATATGCTGGCAAATGAAAATCTCGACAACTCTGAAGACGATCTATGGGCTGCTAGAAACGGTTTGCTTCACATGGGCACTGCAGAGTCAAATGACCACAAAAGAGGTGTCGCTAAAAACAAGATTTACTACACAGTTGGAAATGCGGTCTGCACAAGCAATTCAAGCCATGATGTCGTGTTTCTGAACCTGGAGAAACTGATAGGGGCGTACCTTGCCGGGGTCTTGTGGTTTATGGAAGACCTTAGGAATGATCAAGCTCAGCTATCAAACGCAATCGCCAAGGTAGGCAGAACACTGAGGGTTCATGGATTATAAAGTTGCCTCTAACCTGGCAATCGATCAAGAGGGGGCCGCCCCTCACTTCTACGTTCCTGACCGCCCGCTCTCTATAGCCTGCTACTTCCGTTTCGGGTCGAAAAAGTGAGTTCGTTAGATCGGCAAGCTGCCCTTCAACGCGATTTTCGGCTGAGCGGCAGGTAACCGGCACATTGCCGCCCGATTTTAACTAGAGGCCCAAAGGCTGCTAAGGCCGAGTTGCTGGCGTAGGCTTTCCGGCTGGTTTCAGAGCCAAGCGGCTATTCAGATGGCTGCTCTGGCTGCTAGGTGACCGGCCGCACCTAGCCGAGTCAAGCCTTCACCGATATCTGGTTTTACTTAAAGAGCCCCCTATCCCGACGCCAGGGCGGCAACGCTGCTGGCCTCGGCACCACTCACCTCCAGCACCTTGCGCCGTGAAGTTTGGCCACTTTTCAGGTTGACCGCAGACTTCGGCAAACGCAGGGTTTCGGCGATGAATTTGATCAGCGCCTCGTTGGCCTTGCCATCCACCGGCGGGGCGGCGAGGCGGATTTTCAGGGCGTCGCCGTGCCGGCCGGCGAATTCCGTCTTTTTTGCGCCCGGCTGAATATGCAAGGTCAGCGTGATGCGGCCGTCGGCGGCAAGGCGAAACCAGTCGCTCACAGGAACATCAAGGCCACTTGCAGAAGCAGGATGGCGACCAGCGGCGAGAGGTCGATGCCGCCGATCAGCGGGATAAAGCGGCGGATCGGATCGAGCAGCGGGCGGGTCAGTTGCTGGGCCGGGGTCGAGAGCGGCGAGTAGGGGTTGACCCAGGACAGCACCGCTTGCAGGATCAGGGCGCCGATCATGATGTACACGGCGAGACGCAGGACGGCGCGCAGGGCGAACCAGAGGATCATCGGCACCAGCCCGGCGATGTCCGCTTCGGCGAAGCGGCCGGACAATGCGATCAGGAGGCCGCTCAACAGCAGTTGCAGGGCGAAGGCGGCGAAGATGGTGGACCAGTCCAGCCCGCCGATGCCGGGAATGATCCGGCGCAGGGGTTTGACTGCCCAGTTGGTCAGCGCGACGACGAAATTGCCGGGTTGGCCGGCAAAGGAAACGCGCATCGCCTGCATCATGAAGCGGAGCAGGAAGAGGACGCAGAAAAAGCTGATGACGGCATCGAGCAGAAAAACGATGGCTTGCATCAGGCAGCTCCGAGCAGTTTGCCGAGTTCCTGGCCGCGCGCTTCGGCGGCCTTGACGCCGGCGATGATGCCGGCCTTGACGCCCATTTCGGCCATTTTATTGAGGGCAGCTTCGGTGGTGCCACCTTTCGAGGTGACACGTTCGCGCAGTAGCGAAGCGGGCTCGCTCGATTGGGCGGCGAGGGCGGCGGCGCCCTGCACGGTTTCGATCGCCAGTTGCCGGCCCTGCTCGGGTGTGAAGCCGAGTTCGGCGGCGGCTTGTTGCAGCGCTTCGATGAACAGGAAAACGTAAGCCGGACCGCTGCCGGAGAGGGCGGTGACGCCATCCATCTTGCCTTCATCGTCGATCCAGACGGTGCTGCCGACGGCGCTCAGCACGCGGTCGGCGGCGGCGCATTCTTCGGCACCGACTTCCGGCAAGGGACAAAGGCCGGTGATGCCGGCACCGATCAGGGCCGGGGTGTTGGGCATGCAGCGCACGATCTTGCGATGACCGCCGAGGAAGCGCGACAGCGTCGCCAGATCGAGCCCGGCCGCGATGCTGACGACCAGTGCCTGGCCCAGTTTGCTGGCGAGCGGGGCAACCGCTTCTTTCATTTGCTGCGGTTTAACCGCCAGTACCAGCAGATCGCCGGTGCTGCCCAGCATTTCCGCCGATGCGACGCAGTTGACCGCATAAGCCTGGGTCAGCTTGCCGCGCGCTTCGGCGCCGGGATCGACGACGGTGATGTCGGTCGCGGCGAAGCCTTGTTTCAACATGCCGCCGATGAGCGCATTGGCCATGTTGCCGCCGCCAAGGAAGGTAATTTTCATGCGTAGTTTCTTTCACCAAAAATGGCCGTGCCGATGCGGACGATGGTCGCGCCTTCGGCGACGGCAGCTTCGAGATCGTGGGACATGCCCATCGACAAGGTATCGAGCGGCAGACCGGCCGCCCGGATGTGTTCGTAAATTTCACGCAACTGACGCAGCGGCGCGCGTTGCGCCGCAATGTCGTCGGCCGGTTCGGGAATCGCCATCAGGCCGCGCAGTTGCAGGTTCGGCAGGGCGGCGACGGCCCGGCAGAGAGCCAGCGCATCGTCCGGCGCGCAGCCGCTTTTGCTCGTTTCGCCCGAGACGTTGATCTGGACGCAGATTTGCAGCGGCGCCAGCGTGGCGGGGCGTTGGGCGGAGAGACGCTCGGCGATTTTCAGGCGCTCGATGGAGTGCACCCAAGCGAAGTGTTCGGCGACCAGCCGGGTCTTGTTGCTTTGCAGCGGGCCGATGAAATGCCAGTCGATTTCACGGTTGACCGTGGCAAGCGCCTTGTCGACGCCTTCCTGCACGTAATTCTCGCCAAAAGCGTGCTGCCCGGCCGCGGCCGCCTCGAGCACGCAAGCCAGCGGCCAGGTTTTGCTGACCGCGAGCAGTTGAATGCTTTCGGGCGAACGTCCGGCGGCCCTTGCGGCCTCGGCAATGCGCGCCTTGACGGCTTGCAGGTTGCTGGCGATTGCGCTCATAATCCTTTTGGAATTTCCTCTGATTTGAGTATACACGCGCCCCAAGGACGATCCGCATGGACATCACCGAACTGCTGGCCTTCAGCGTCAAAAACAAGGCTTCCGACCTTCACCTCTCGGCCGGTTTGCCACCGATGATCCGGGTCCATGGCGACGTCCGTCGCATCAACCTGCCGGCGATGGAACACAAGGACGTACACGGCATGGTGTACGACATCATGAACGACGGCCAGCGCAAGATCTACGAAGAAACGCTGGAGTGCGACTTCTCCTTCGAAATTCCCAATCTGGCCCGTTTCCGGGTCAATGCCTTCAACCAGCAACGGGGCGCCGGCGCCGTTTTCCGGACCATTCCCTCCAAGGTGCTGTCGCTGGAAGAGTTGAACTGCCCGAAAATTTTCAAGGAAATTTGCGAGTACCCGCGTGGCATCGTGCTGGTTACCGGGCCGACCGGTTCGGGCAAGTCGACGACGCTGGCGGCGATGGTCAATCACATCAATGAAAACGACTACGGCCATATCCTGACCGTGGAAGACCCGATCGAATTCGTGCACGAGGCCAAGAAGTGCCTGATCAACCAGCGCGAAGTCGGGCCGCATACGCTGTCTTTCTCCAACGCGCTGCGTTCCGCACTGCGCGAAGATCCCGACGTGGTGCTGGTCGGTGAAATGCGCGACCTGGAAACCATCCGTCTGGCGCTGACCGCGGCGGAAACCGGGCACCTGGTGTTCGGCACGCTGCATACCTCTTCAGCCGCCAAGACGGTGGACCGTATCGTCGACGTTTTCCCGGCGGCGGAAAAGGAAATGGTCCGTTCGATGCTCTCCGAATCGCTGCGCGCCGTTATTTCGCAGACGCTGCTGAAAACCAAGGATGGCAGCGGCCGGGTCGCGGCGCACGAAATCATGATCGGGACGCCGGCGATCCGCAACCTGATCCGCGAAAACAAGGTGGCGCAGATGTATTCCGCCATCCAGACCGGCCAGAATTTCGGCATGCAAACGCTGGATCAGAATCTGCTCGAAATGGTCCGGCGCAATCTGGTTTCCAGTGCCGAAGCGCGCAACAAGGCCGCCAACAAGGATGCTTTCCCGGCTTGAGTCGCCGGCAAGCCATAAATTCAAGGGGTAGATATGGAACGCGATCAGGCAATGAAATTCATGCACGACCTTTTGCGCCTGATGTCGCAAAAGAAGGGCTCCGACCTGTTCATCACCGCCGGTTTTCCGCCGGCGATCAAGATCGACGGCAAGATCACGCCGGTGTCGAATCAGGTATTGACCTCGGCGCATACGGCGGAGCTGGCCCGGGCCATCATGAACGACCGTCAGGCGGCCGAGTTCGAGGCGACCAAGGAATGCAACTTCGCCATTTCGCCGGCCGGTATCGGTCGTTTCCGGGTCAATACGCTGGTCCAGCAGGGCCGGGTGGGCGTGGTTTGCCGGACGATCAACATGAGCATTCCGACCCTGGATGAGTTGCAGTTGCCGCCGGTGCTCAAGGATCTGGCGATGACCAAGCGTGGCCTGATCATTTTTGTCGGCGGCACCGGCACCGGCAAGACCACTTCGCTGGCGGCGCTG
>Ga0207952_1001276_pt1 | contig 11283 bp, 11 predicted proteins | sample SubbioR12Aug_8Ca_FD_184831 | JGI IMG/M metagenome (GOLD analysis project Ga0207952, IMG submission 184831) | Serpentinite rock and fluid subsurface biosphere microbial communities from McLaughlin Reserve, California, USA - CR12Aug_8Ca (SPAdes) | ecosystem: Environmental > Terrestrial > Deep...
CCACGAAAATTAAAAAACCAATGAAAGCAAGTATTATAAACCAGTGGAGCATTTTCATATTGTACTACTATTTATGGTCACCATTCCAGCCGAACATTTTACCAATCATTTCTGGGGTTTCTCGTTTCCGAACGATTTTGACAGTACCATCAGATACTGATATCTTCATCGGTTGCGCAAGCAAACAGTGGTGAGATGACATAGGGTCTTGATAAGCACCAGTATCGAGCACTGCCAAATACTGTTCCTTGGTCTCGGTTAATTTAGGCAACAGAACATAGTCCCCGCCTGCAGTATATTTATCATCCGAGTCACAAGTAGTACCAGCCAACCACGCACTTTGACACGAGCCACGCATGTTATTTACAGGAATGATATGCCATTTTTGATGGATGGCCCAAGTATCCTTCAAGTCATTTATGAAACTACCGTCAATCGCATACCAAGCTTTGGCATTACCCTTCTCTATCCTCTTTTCGGAAATAACTCTGTAGACCGTGACCTGTGAAGGAGCCACGATATATTGACCCCATTCTATGGCCAAATTCGGATGTTTGATACCAGCTTTGTCCGACAGATTTTTGAGCAGTTTGATTATTTTGTTGGATACGGTTTTCGCGGTGTAGTATTTTTTCTTCTCATAGGGTAATCCGAAACCACTACCGATGTTGAGGGTGTCTAGAGACGTTTGTTTTTTCTGTAGCCTGGTATAAAGTCCGAAACCGTATTTTACCCCACCCAAAATACTCTTTTGGGTTTTAATCTGCGACCCCATGTGGTAGTGCATTATCTTTAAATTCTTAAGTTTCGGGAGATCAAACATTTCCTTTTCGGATAGACCAAATCGATCGAACTTCTTGTCCCAGTGGGTGTCGGCACGGAAAGCCATGTCGACTCGAACACCCAGGTCGCCTTTGTACTTGGAAAGTCGGTCGAATTCATCCATGTTCTCTATGATCGGAATAATACTCATCCCCTTGTGGTGAAGTTCCTCAATCAGGTCTAGGTATTGTGTGGTTTTGGCTCCGTTACAGAATACACGAATTTTCTCGCTAGATTTACCACTTTCCCAGAGCTTCTTTACAATCCAAAGTTCGTTGGCAGAAGAAGTTTCTAGGTTTGCACCTTCGGACAATATCGGCAACACAAACTCTTTGTTCTGGTTAGCCTTCATTGGGTAATGATAATTAAACTTACCCTTATAGCCATAAATCCTCATGTAGGCTTGAAAATACCCGATCAAGTCTTTTACCCGGTCTTCAATAACGAACGGCAGGATTATTTGCAGTGGTGACCCGAATTTCTTGACCAGAGCGTTAACATCGTATATGTGGTTCCCTTCTGCAATGGTCAGATTGCCTTCCTTGGAGACGTTGAAAATGCCGGTATTCCAGTCATCGACGCCGAGTTTCCAAAACTTTCGATAGTTCTTCTCCGTTTTTTTGTTTTTGCGCTTAGCCATCTAAGTGTTGACAATTATACAAATTTGACAAAAATATGCAACCCTGGTCCTCGATAACTGGTTTTATGCTTCCCTTTGGGCACTGTTTTTATACCGAGCTAAAAAAGTTCCTTTAAAAGCGAAGAAGGTGTCATTCAACATGGCTTGTCGCATGTCAGCAACCAAATGCACCAGAAAATGCAGATTGTGGATTGAAGCTAGCGTTCCTGCCAGCATTTCCTTGCCGTGGAACAGGTGGGCTATGTATGCACGGGTGTAATTTTTACAAGTGTAACATTCGCAGTCTGCTTCTATGGGGGTGTGGTCATTTCTGAATTGTGTATTCATGATAATCATCTTGCCATTTTTTGTATAGATAGTGCCATTACGCCCCAAACGAGTCGGGGTTACACAATCAAATAAATCTACTCCATTCTCTACCCCCATAAATAAATCTTCTGGCTCACCGATACCCAAAAGATGCCTAGGTTTTTCTTCAGGAAGAATTTCATTTACCCACTTCACCGCAGTCTGCATGTCTTCTTTGGCAAAACTACCACCGATGCCGAATCCATCAAAGTCTAAACTGGAAATAAATTCGGCAGACTTTTTACGCAAGCTTTCGTCTCTGCCACCTTGTACAATTCCAAAAAGCGCCTGAGGGAAAAGGGTATGCGGAATTTTTTGTCCCCGAGGGTCCCACTCCAAAGGAGAAGGGCGCAGGGGTGAAAAATTCTGCATGCCCTTTTTTTCTTCTTCCAACTTCTGGTGTTCGTCTAGACACCGTTTCGCCCACAGGTGCGTGCGCTCGAGTGCTTCTTCTTGATATTTCAAATCCTCGGTCGGACTGGTGCATTCGTCAAAAGCAAATATAATGTCTGCACCCAAGTTATGCTGAATCTCAATTGATTTCTCGGGGGTAATATAATGAATGCTACCGTCCAAGTGTGATTTAAAAGAAACTCCGTCTTGGCCTATCTTCGCCAAACGTGGAGCATCAGAGTCATCGAAACGTTCTGGGATGAGGAGAGATGGATCAGTAACTTTTACAACCTTTGAAATTTCTTTGCCGTACGCAGCACCCAATGAAAAAACTTGAAAGCCACCAGAGTCCGTCATCGTAGGACCCTTCCAGCCCATGAATTTCCCAATACCGCCAGCATCGCGGACTATTTCGTCACCTGGTTGTAGATATAGATGGTAAGTATTACCGAGTACTACCTGGGTGCCAGCCTCACGAACCTGATCTGGATTAAGTGATTTGATTGTGGCCTTGGTCCCGACAGCCACGAAAGCTGGAGTCAGGATGTCACCATGTGGAGTCGACAAAACCCCAGCCCGGCCAAGTTTCCCTTCTAGCTTTTTTTCTATTTTAAATTCCATAATTATATTTGAACTTCTACAAACTTGAGTTCGAAAATATTAATCGGACTTTTGAGTAGTGCTTTTTTGAATGGGTCGCGTGGATCTGAAATAACATCGGTTACTTCGGCTATGGTATAAGGATTGATGCCTGGAAGTAGAGCCAGGGTGCCGCTTACTAATTCAAAATCACGAGGCAAGACAACTTCAAAGTTTCCCCGACCGCGACCGATTAATTCTATAAAGGTGTCACTGCCGGAGAGTACGGCGCTTTGTTTCTGCCCATAAGTTGAATAAAGCATCACCTTGGCAGTACGTCCGGAAACCTCGCTGACTACTCCTACCGGCACATCTCCGTAAGCAAAGACATGGTTGCCAACTGCGATGCCCAGATCACCACCAGCGTCGATGATCAGGGTGTCGTATGGAGATTGATTGGGATTACCCAAAATACCAGCCAACACCATCTGCCTACCCTCTGGTTTACGCATAAGTATTTCTTTTATTTTTTCATTTTCATTAAAAAGGGCTTCGTAGTTGGCCAGTCTAGCCTCGCGCTCTAAAACTTTATTTTTGAGTTCATTGTTCTCTTCTATTAATGCTTTTTTGGAAGCAAAGAAAGTGCTGATATTGCCTAGGTTATTGCCAATACGATTCCCCAGAGAAACAACCGGACTTAAAACAAAATGGGTCGATGTTGAAAAAAAACTAAAAATCGTAGCGCTAAAAAATATGAATAGGGCAATCAAAAGAACGACTAAAAAAACACGTCGGTGTTTCTTGTTTTTCCTTTTCTTATCTTGGAGGTAGCTCATCTTGATTACTTATCAAAACTTCATCGTAATATTTCAAATCGTCGAGGACGATACCTGTACCGCGAGCCACAGCAGAAAGTGGATCATCTACGACATATACTGGCAGCTTGAGAACATTTTGTAGTAATACATCGAGTCCCAACAGAAGTGCTCCACCTCCAGAGAGAGTGATGCCTCGATGCATAATATCAGACAATATTTCGGGCGGAGTGTTTTCCAGCACATCTTTTACACCTTCTACTAGTTCTTTGACCGAGGACCCTATGGCCTCACGAATGTCTGAGTCGGTAACAACAACTTCACGAGGAAGCCCCGTCAGCAAGTCTCTGCCACGCACTGCTACCTCCATATATTCCCCCGGCAATACTCCCCCGATAGCGATTTTTACATCTTCTGCCGTTTTCTCGCCGATTAGAATTTTGAATTCATCACGCATATAAGTCATGATGTCTTGGTTTAGTTTGTCTCCAGCAACTTTCAAATTCTTTGATTTCACAATACCCCCGAGTGAAATGACTGCAATGTCTGTGGTGCCACCGCCTATGTCGATGATCATAGAACCTTGAGGCTCCTTGATGGGCATACGGATACCTATGGCCGCTGCCATGGGCTCCTCGATCAGATACACTTCCCGGGCACCGGCGGAGCGAGCTGCGTCGTATACAGCCCTGGTTTCAACGTTGGTGGTGCCAGATGGTACTCCGACCACAACTCGAGGACGGAAAAACTTTGGAGATAATTTGTCTGCTTTGTTGATGAGATATGAAAGCATTTCCTCGGTCACCTCGAAGTCGGATATCACGCCGTCTACGAGCGGACGAATCGCGCGGATGTGTCCTGGAGTACGGCCAAGCATTTCTTTGGCCTTGGTACCCACCGCCAAGACTTGGTTTGTTTTTTGGTTTACGGCCACCACTGAAGGCTCGTTGATAACGATGCCATGACCTTTCAAATAAACTAGGGTGTTGGCGGTACCTAGGTCTATCCCAATATCATTTGAAAAAAGTTTATATAATTTTTTAAACATTGAACGTATTTAATAACTCGTCTACTGAGATAACGTTGCCCTTGTCTTCAGTTCGTTTTTTAACCTCAACACCATTTTCTTTCAGGCTTCGGGTTGATACAACAACGCGTAGTGGCATTCCGAGCAAATCAGCGTCAGCGAATTTCTCGCCGGCAGACAAACCAGATCTGTCATCAAATAAAACTTCAACTTTTTGCTCTGACAGTTTTTTATAAACATCTTCAGCTTGCTTTTTTACTTCCTCGTCTTCGCCCAAGGCAAGTAAGTGCACCTGAAATGGCGCTACTGCCTCCGGCCAAATAATGCCCTTGTCATCAGAGAGAACTTCGACAATAGTGCCCATAAGACGCCCTGGTCCAATACCGTAGGAGCCCATAAAAACAGCTTTCTTGTCCCCTGTTTCGTCGCTAAAGGCTAGAGAAAACGCATCCGAAAATCTGGTACCTAGAGTAAAGATGTTTCCAACTTCTACAGCTTTTTGTTCTACCATTTTTTCTTTTTCTAGACCCAAACTTTCTAGTACCTCATCGGTGAAAACTTCCTGGTTCACAGCAATTGCTTTATCTTCGTCAACATATATGATGTCCTCCCCGGCACCGGTCAAAGTTTGAAATTCGTGTGAAAATTTTGAAAAACTTCCACCTGAAGCAAAAGTAAGATATGTGAGATGACCTATTCCTGCCCTCTTAAATACGTTTATATATGCTTGTTTAGCTTTTTCATAGAACTCATTATGCTCTGCTTCATCCCTAGAAAAGGAGTACAAGTCTTTCATGACAAACTCTCGGGTACGCATGATGCCACTTTTGGCACGGGTTTCATTTCTGAATTTTGTTTGAAATTGATATACGGAAAAAGGTAAGTCGCGATAAGAAGAAATAAACTCGAGCATCATTTTAGTAAGCGGTTCTTCGTGAGTAAATCCTAAACCAAGCTCGGTTTCGTTCTTTAGTTTTGTTTTAAACCAAATATCAACCTTGTCTTCACTCCAACGGTCTGTTGCCTCCCAAGTTGTCTTGTCTTGTAGACCGGTCATGGTTAGTTCTTGTCCACCGATGGCATTCATCTCTTCTCGAATGATGTTTTCGATTTTTTTGAAAGTTCTAAGCCCAAGCGGTAAGTATGCATAGACCCCGGCCATTTCTTTATGTATATATCCCCCACGAATCAAAAGTTCGGCATTTTTCGACACCTCATCCGCTGGTGCCTCCTTCTTGGTTCTGGTAAAAAGTTGTGATTGTCGCATATAGCTCATACTAACTCAAATTGCGGTTAAGGTCAAAAAACAAAGGGTCGGTGATGTGGCCTATGGGTTGCAAAAAGGGGTGGTTTTTGCTAGAATGCTTCGTATGCAAAAAACTGAAAAAAGCAAGACAGATGAGGGCGTTGTGGAGAAGATGTTTGAAGCTGGGGTCCAATACGGCTTTGGTAAATCCAGACGTCACCCCTCAATGTCACCTTTTATTTACACAACCAAGAACCGAACAGACATCATAGACCTCGAAAAGGTGGGTGTAATGGTAGATGAAGCAAAAGCCTTCCTCGAGACCCTAGGAGCCAAAAGTGCGAATGTTTTGTTGGTTGGTACCAAGCCAGAAGCCAAAGATGCTCTAGTCAAAATGGCGACACGACTCGATATGCCATACGTTGTCGAAAGATGGATCGGTGGAACATTGAGCAACTTCGGTGAAATCAAGAAAAGAATCCTAGAACTTGAAAACTATCAGAAAAGTACTACTACCGGAGACTTGAGCAAGTACACCAAAAAAGAAAGAGTTATGTTGGCCAAGAAAATGGAGAAACTAGCTCGTTACTACCAAGGTCTCCTGACACTCAAAAAAGCTCCTGACGCTTTGTTTGTAGTTGATGCTAAAGCAGAACACATCGCAGTAACCGAAGCTGTCAAAGCTGGAATCCCAGTGATAGCCCTTATGAACACTGACACCAACCTCAAAAACGTTAAATTCCCTATCGTTGGAAACGACGCCGCTATTCCTTCAATCAAGTTCTTCACTACCGTGCTAGCAGATGCTTACGAAGCTGGCAAGGATCAAACTAAAAAATAATCTAAACAAAAATGAGTACCCAAATAACAACAGAGTTAGTAAAAGAACTTCGTGATAAAACTGGCATCTCAGTGATGCAATGTCGCAAGGCTCTCGAAGAAGCCGAGGGTGATATGGAGAAAGCAATCGCGATACTAAAGAAAACTAGTGCTTCTATTGCTGAAAAGAAAATGGGTCGTGTTGCTGAAGACGGCTCCGTTGCTGTAAAAGTAGAAAATGGTAAGGCAGTGATGTTGGCCCTCCACTGCGAAACTGATTTCGTATCTAAAAACGAAGACTTCACTAACCTTTTGAACACTCTGCTTGAAAAAGCCGTAACATCTGGACCTGAGGCGCTCAAAGCAGAGGCCAAGGACCTGATCGACCCTATAATCCAGAAAACAGGTGAGAAAATCGAGCTCGGTGAGATATATGTAATCTCAGGCGATGTGCTCGGGACTTATGTTCACAGTGGCAAAAAGGCTGTTGTCGTTTCCCTATCTGGGGGTAATACTGATTTGGCAAAAGACATAGCTATGCACGTAGCTGCCATGAGACCTGAATACATCAAAGACGAAGAAGTAGATGCCGAGACAGTAAAGATGATGCGTGAGATCTTCGAAAAAGAAGTCGAAAACGTAGACAAACCAGCTGAAATAAAACAGAAAATGCTCGAAGGCAAGATAGCCACGTATTTCAAAGAGAAAACCCTAATCAACCAACCATTTATAAAAGATGCAGATGTAACCATAGGGGCTCTACTAGCTAAAAATGGTGCGGAGATAAAGGAGGTTAAGACTTACTTTATATAAATCAAATGTCAGTTTTTTTGATATTATTTTTAATTTCAACTTTTGGTATCGCCCTTCTGGTCGGTCGTAAAATGTTGGTGCTTAAAAACACCGAGTACAGCGCACCGAGTGATTTTGATTTCTTGATTGAAGTCCCCGACTTCAAAGAGGTCAAGACTATCTTGCACCAGAAAAGTCGCCGGTATGGATACATAGCTTTGGTTATAACTATCCGGACTTATGTACTGATGAGCCACACGTTGAAACGAAAGAGTGAGACCCTTTGGCAATTCATAAAACGCAGACTAGCCCGGAGGAATAAAGTGAAAGTACCCCACGAAGAAGCAGAGAACAAATTCCTAACTAAGGTTTCTGAATACAAGAGAAGGATACAAAGGATAAAGGAGAAAATAAAGGAAGAAGAAGGGTTGAATTAGTTTAGGTTTTAGTGTAGTGTGTTACCGAAAGCCGCCTTAGCTCAGTTGGTAGAGCAACACTTTTGTAAAGTGAAGGTCCTCAGTTCGAATCTGAGAGGCGGCTCTAAAAATATATTACTCCCCCTTCTTTTCTTCCTCAGTTGAGGCGGTGTCTTTGGTTTCTAGGTTGAAACTTTTTTGGATCTTAGCTTCGAGTTCTTCGATTGGTTGGAAGCCGGTCAGGACTTCGTCGTCGAGCACAAGCGCTGGAAGCTTTGTATCTTCGATCTTGTAAATACGGAGCATGGCTTCGACAGCAGAGAGTTCGGTACTGTAGTCAAACGAATAAACACGAAGTTCAGGATATTTCTCTCTTAATCTAGATAATACTAGCCCTGTGCGCTCACACTCACTGCAATTCTCTGCGGTAGTATAGAAATACAAAACGAAAGCGTATTGTTCACCACAACGAGCGGTGATCTTCTTCATCAAGAGGTAATCTTTGATTTGAAGTAGAGAATAATACTTGCGCAAGAAATCAACTTCTTTGGTTTGACCCAGGTTTTCTTGTCCCCATTCGAGCTTGTTGCCGAGCTCGGCAAGTTCTCCAGAGAGCGCAGAATAGTTTACGTTCTTGCAGGATAGTTCTGAAAGAAGTGAGTATTGGGTTTCGGAAGACAAGATATCTAGTGCAATAGTGTTTTGGATATCTCGCAATTCTTTAACTTTTTTGTTACCAAAATAACTACTCAAATAGCTTGCGGTAGCAAAAAGCATTCCCGTGATAATAAAAACCAAAACATATTTTTTCCAATCGAATTTCTTGTTTTCCATAAAATTAACGCCAACTTGGCTTTTGTGCAAATATTGTATTATATAAAGCCTTCATGAGCCAAAACGGCGCCACGACGCTGTAGATAACAATAAAATATAAAATATTAAGCGGTGACAGTCTGCGATCCTCAGACATCCACTTACCAATAATAATCGAAGTTATAAGCAACACAAACAGTATGACGGTAACGAAAAGCAGTACGCCAGTATTAAAGAAATATAAATCAAAATTGTATGCACTTTCAGGCATGTATATACCGATCGTTTGAAGTGCCAATATTTTAGACTGGGCAGCTTCACTAAACTGATTAATCATTCTTCCAAAGAGGTAGGTGGCGGAAATTATAGACACAATACCAGCCGGAACGGTAAAAAATGAAAAGTGTCCGTATTTCTTTTTAAAGATCAGTCTACGGTAGTCAATCGTGTTGTTGATAAAACCATAAATCCAACGCACTCGTTGCTTGAAAAGTTTTTTGACAGTATGGGGCGTATTGGTATATATGTAGGCATCATTGCATTGTTCGATTTTATAACCGTTCTTTTGCATTCGGTACGCAATCTCCATGTCTTCGGTGTTGTGTGCTTTACGATATGGACCCAGGTCGTCGAAAACTTTCTTTTTGAAAACAGTCAGCGGGCCAGGGGTCACGTGAATCGCTCCCAAGAAACCGAGCATCTTTTTGATATATACCGACATATCATATTCTGCCTTCTGGGCTTTTTGAATCAGGCTTTGAGGTGATTCTACAATAACCGAAGGAGACACCGCCATCACATCTGGATTTGCCTCAAAATATGACATGATACGTATCAAAGATTCTGGATCAGCAAAAGAGTCAGCGTCAAGACAAGCTACGAATTCTGAGGTGGTTTCCGCAAGACCTAAATTGAGCGCCGTGTGCTTGCCACCATTTTCTTTGGTAAAAGTGCGGACGTTCTCGTATTTGTTAAACTGCTGGATCACTTCCCAAGTACTGTCGGTTGAGCCGTCGTCAATGACAAAAAGGGTTAGCTTGTCTTTGGGGTAATTCATAGCCAAGAGTGACTCTACCGTTCTGGCCACAGTCTTCTCTTCGTTCCAACAAGGCACCATGACGGTAACTGTCGGATAATGCCCGAGCTTTATTTGACCCTTTCGGATAACTATCTTCTTTCTGTTTTCTATGAAGGTAACGAGTAAAAAGACCTGCACATATAAGGATAAAAATAGAAATACGTAAAATAATGAGTTTAGGACCGCGGACATATGACAGCATCAATTTTAGCACTTTTTCGCCCTAAAAACAACCTTCTGTGTTATAATCTAATGATTAGAATTAAATAATCCCGCTCTGACGGGAAAAGTAAAATTTATGGAAAATGATACCATCCTAGAAAAAAAATCGAATGCAAAATTATATACGAGCTTGCTGTTGGTTGTCGTAGTGCTAGTTGTAGGTTTTATACTACTACGTGACACAACTCCCCCAATCAAAGAAAGCGCCGAAGAGACCAACGGTGCTTTCGCCGATATCAATATCAGACCGGTGAGTCCGACTGAACACATATTGGGTAACCCAAATGCAAAAATCGTAATTGTTGAATACTCAGACACTGAATGCCCATTCTGTAAACGATTTCATACAGACATGCAAAAATTAATAGACAGCAATTCTGACGTTGCTTGGGTGTACAGACACTTCCCTATAGCTTCTTTGCATACAAAAGCTTTCAATGAAGCCATAGCCACAGAATGTGCAGCGGAGCAAGGTGGCAACGATACCTTCTGGCGTTACACAAACGAGGTCTATGCTAGGACAAATTCAAATGACTCCCTAGACCCAAAAGAACTTTACAACATCGCAGCTGACCTAGAGCTAAATATGCTCGACTTCAAAGTTTGCATCGACACTCAAAAGACAGCAGAGATTGTTCAGGCTGACATGACAGATGGTAGCAACAACAAAGTCCAGGGTACCCCTACATCATTTGTATTAATGAATGGAAAAGTTGTTCAAGTTATACCAGGCGCATTGCCATATGAACAACTCTCAGAGTTTGTAGACAGTTTGTTGAAATAACAAAACCTCACTCTTAGTGACAAAAAAAACGAAAGCCTTGCTTCCGTTTTTTTTGTTTAAAGGCTACTCACTTTCTGAAAAGGGGTACTTTTCATACATCATACGGATCTGATCCGCCAACGGACCCATGCCCATTTGGGCTCTTCTTTCGTCTACGTGTTCTTCGTCTTCAATTGGTCGTGGAACATGTTGATTCCCGATTTGAGTGAATTGTGTGCCATATAATTGACCTCTTTTTTCATTTACCCTAACCCGGTCTTCAAGATAAGCAACAAGAGTCTTGTCTACCTCTGAGTTTGGAAGTTTACTTATTAAACCAAGACACATTTTTTGAAACTCTACATCATGATCAGCGTGTTGAATTAAATACCAAGCATTACGCATACCAACTTTCCCTACTTTGGAAATAGTTGGAAACCCAATCTTCTCAATAATTTTCTTCATTCCTTCAGTATTTTTCCTGTCGACTTCATCATCCCAAAAATCCTC
>Ga0207952_1001277_pt1 | contig 11273 bp, 8 predicted proteins | sample SubbioR12Aug_8Ca_FD_184831 | JGI IMG/M metagenome (GOLD analysis project Ga0207952, IMG submission 184831) | Serpentinite rock and fluid subsurface biosphere microbial communities from McLaughlin Reserve, California, USA - CR12Aug_8Ca (SPAdes) | ecosystem: Environmental > Terrestrial > Deep...
TCGGCGATTCATTCGCGGTTTTCTCGGCAACGCTGAAGCGAATGACTCCACTGTTGATGCTGGGCATTGCCGTGGCCGTGGCGTTTCGAGCGGGAGTGCTCAACATCGGCGCTGAAGGTCAGTTTCTCGCGGGCGCGACAGCAGCCACCGCGGTCGCACTGCAATTGCCCGGCATGTTCGGCCCGCTGGTATTTCTCGCTGCCCTCGCCGCGGGAGCGATTGCAGGCGCCGGCTGGGCCGCAATTGCGGCGTGGCTCCGCCGCCGATACCAGGTCACCGAGGTCGTGAGCACGCTGCTCCTGAATTTTGTCGCGCTGAACCTCGTGGGCTTTCTCATTCGCGGACCGCTTCAAGAGCCAACGGGAGCGTATCCCCAGTCCTCCACGATTCCGAATGTGGGCAAGCTTCCGCTCCTGTTCGCCGAGCACCGCCTCCACCTCGGGTTCTTGATTGCGCTCGCAACGGTGCTGGGGACATGGTGGGTGTTGAAGTTCACCGCGGCAGGTTTCCGCCTGCGTGCCACGGGCGCCTCACCCGATGCGGCGCGAAGCGCCGGGCAAATCCCCGTGGAGCGTGTTCAGGCGATGGCGCTCGTGGCCAGCGGCGCCATTGCCGGACTCGCGGGCGCCAGTGAACTCACCGGGGTGACTCATGCACTCTACGAAGGAATCTCCCCAGGATACGGTTACACGGCTATCGGCGTGGCGCTGCTCGGTGGCCTCCATCCCGGCGGAATTCTCCTTGCCGCGATCTTCTTCGGCGCTCTTGGGGCGGGCGCTGACGCGATGCAGCGCGAGGCCGCTGTGCCTGCCGAGTTTGCGTCGGTCGTCGCGGCGATCGTGATCCTCGGCGTGCTCGCCGTTCCTGGCCTGACGGCGCGATTCTCCAACGGCGGCCATGCGAGGAACGCCACGTGACCGTTGCCGAAGGATTTCTCGAGGCCACTGTGCGCAGCGCGACGCCACTCGCGTTCGCCGCACTCGGAGAACTGATCGCCGAGCGAAGTGGCGTTATTAATATCGGCCTGGAAGGATCGATTGCCCTTGGCGCATTCGTTGCACTGCTTGCCACGGCGGCGTTCGGACCCGCGACTGGCTTGGTCGCGGGCGGTCTCGCCGGAGCGGCTGTCGCGTTGGTCTTTGCCACCTTCGTGGTCACGCTACGGGCACAGCAGGTGCTCGCCGGCACAGCCGTGAGCCTGCTCGGACTCGGGCTCGCGGCTGCATTGCATCGCATCTCCATGGTCGGCCCGGACGCGGTGTCGCAGGTCGTGACCATTCCCGTGGTAGCGATTCCCGTGTTCTCGCAGATTCCTCTCGTGGGTCCGGCGCTCTTCGCACAACCGTTGACGACCTACGCGCTCTATCTGTTGTTTCCAGCGGCGTGGTTCTGCTTGTACCGCACCGTTGGCGGGGTTGTGTTACGGGCCACCGGAGAGAATCCAGAAGCCGCCCACGCTAGCGGACATTCACCGGACGCGGTTCGGTTTGGCGCTGTTGTGGTGGGAGGTTTCTTCGCCGGCATTGGTGGCGCGACGCTTGTCGTTGCTCAGGTCGGAACCTTCTCGGACGGCATGTCTGCCGGGCGCGGATTTGTCGCCATCGCAATCGTGGCCCTCGGCCGTTGGCATCCCGGAGGCGTCGCCGTGGGAGCGCTCGTGTTCGGCGCCGTGAGCGCGCTGCAGTTTCTGGCACAATCGCTCGGATGGAGCGTGTCGTACAACCTGTTGCTCGCGTTCCCTTATCTGCTCACACTCATAGCGATGGCGGCATTCGGTGGCGCCCGGGTTTCGCCTGCTGCGCTGGGACGCGAGACTGCACAGCGCCACTGATGGTCGGCGCGAACTTTCCGGTGGCACCCAGGGGCCGACCAGATCCCAGTGCCACGCCGGCGTGCGGGTGCCACTGCGTGGGTCGCGGAGCGGCCGATACTGCAGTCGTGCGGGGTGAAGCCCGATTGTCAGTCCTACCCACTCGAGGCGAGCAAGGTCTGAGGACACGAGGTGAGCCATCCGAACGCCGCGCCAGGTGTGTCGGTGTAGCCAGAGGCCACCGGTCAGCGCGTGCTCGACGCCAGCCCTCCAGAAACGAAACTCATGCCAGGTCGCCAGGTCGGTGCGCGTTTCGGCACCTATTGGCACCCAATCAGCCCTTCAACCGAAGCCGGCGATAATGCGGTGACTGAGCCGGTAAACAGCGCACAAGTGAGCGGAAACGAGGCCGGATGCGTCGCCTTGGCCGACCACCCGGCCCCTGTCGCATCAACAATGTTCAGTACGACACCGGGCGACGTCTGCATTTTCAGCAGCGACACATCTGACGTGTACGCCGCGTTCTCGAAGAAATACGCTTCCTGTGCCGATGCCAGGTTGCGCAGATCCGTCTTCAGCGCGGCTGCGTTTGCCTTGCCTTTGGTGTTCTGGAATTTTGGAATCGCAATGGCGGCCAGGATTCCAATGATGACCACAACGATCAGCAGTTCGATGAGCGTAAAGCCCCGGCGGGCCGGTAATGCGGCCACGCCGTTCTTGTAAACGAAATGCCTATTGGTGACTAAGATCACACCCTGGCTCCGGTGTGGGGGGGGCAAACGACTCCTGTACGAAACCAAGGGTGCAATGCCGGTGCCGTCGCGTCTTCCTTAGGCAAACCTATGCAGTGTTAGGGCTTGCGCGCAGGGGGTATCCGCCGTGGACGCGGGTGGTACTGGTCGTTTCGCAGCGGAGTGCCGCAGACTGCAACATTGTGACAGTGCGCCGGGCTAGGCCTTGGCCTCCAACCAGTTGTCCCCGATTCCAACATCGACAACCAAGGGAACCCGCAGTTCCACCGCGGTGGTCATGCAACGATTCACGACCTCCTTGAGCGTGTCGAGTTCGGCCGGGGGCGATTCGAACACGAGTTCGTCGTGTACCTGCAGCAACATCCGGCTTTCGAGCCCACGGGCCTTCAGTTCATCGTGTAGCCGAATCATCGCGACTTTGATCAGGTCGGCCGCCGAGCCTTGAATTGGAGAGTTCTGTGCAAGACGTTCGCCGAACGCCCTGATGTTGAAGTTTCGGTCGTTGATTTCGGGGATGAAGCGGCGACGCCCGAGGATCGTCTCGACATAGCCCCGCTCGCGCGCGGTCGCGACCATCTGATCGAGGAAGGCGCGCACACCGGCGAACCGTTTGAAGTAGGTGTCGATGAACTCGCGCGCCTCGGCGTGCTCAACCTTGATTTGACGGGAGAGCGCGTGGGCTCCCTGGCCGTAGATCGTGGCGAAGTTGATCGTCTTCGCCCGTGATCGCATTTCGCCGGTCACGTCGGCCAGTGGCACTCCGAAGATGATTGAGGCGGTCTGGCGGTGGATGTCGCCGCCCGCACGAAACGCCTCGACAAACGCCGGATCTCCCGACAGGTGTGCGAGCAGGCGCAGTTCCACCTGCGAGTAGTCGGCGGCCAGCAGTTTCCACCCAGTCCGCGGAATGAACCCGCGACGAATCGCCTTCCCCAGCTCGCGACGAATGGGAATGTTCTGCAGGTTCGGGTCGTGCGATGAAAGCCGACCCGTGGCGGCAACAGTCTGGCTGTACGACGTGTGGATGCGGCCGGTTGACGGATTCACCAGCGCCGGGAGCGTGTCGAGGTACGTGCTCTCGAGTTTTGCAAACTCGCGGTATTCCATGATCAGCGCCGGGAGCACGTGCCCTTCGTCGGCCAGCTGCTGGAGCACCGATGCATCCGTGCTTGGCCCTGTCGACGTTTTCTTCCGTACCGGCAGCTGCATTCGCTCGAACAGGATCGCGGCGAGCTGTCGGTTGGAGTTCACGTTGAATCGTTCGCCGGCCTGTTCATAGATGGCTTCTTCCGAAGCCACGCGTTCCTTGGCAAACCGTGTCTTGAGCGACTGGAACCAGGGGAGGTCGATCGAAACCCCCGTCCATTCCATATCGGCCAGCACCGACAGCAGGGGAAGCTCAACCTCGTGAAGCAGTTTCGCCGCGCCCGCCTCGGCCACCCGTGGCTCGAGCAGCACGCGCAGGGCAAGACTCACATCGGCGTCTGCCGCCGAATATGCCGTGGCCGCGGCAACCGGCACGCGGTCGAATGACACTTGCTGCTTTCCCTTGCCGGCAACTTCGTCGTACGACGTCATTGCCCGTTGCAGGAATTCGATCGACAACGCATCGAGCGCGTGCGAGCGGCGACCTGGATCCAGCAGGTAGCTCGCCAACATCGAGTCAAAATCCACGCCGGCGAGGACAAGGCCTTCGCGACGCAACACGAGCAGGTCGTACTTGATATTGTGTCCCGTCTTGGCGACGGATGGATCGGCCAACAGAGCGCGCAGGGGTTCGAGTTCCGGCGACAGCGGGTCAGGTAGGTTTCGCACCGTTGTTTCTACCGCTGCGCCGACCTCACCGCCAAAGCCGGACCCCAAGTCCTGCTGGTCCGCTGCTGCCGAGCGGTGGCGGAACGGAAGGTAGAACGCAGTGCCAGGCCCGGTCGCGATGGAGAGTCCAACAAGCCGTGCGCGCATCGGATTCACGACCGGCGGCGCTCCGGCATCGAGCATCGTTTCCGTGTCAACCGCGATCGAGCGTGCGGCGCGGGCGGCGGCAACAACGCGAGCTACACCTTCGAGCGTGTCAATCGTTTCATATGTCAATGCCGGGTTTTGTGGCGCAGTGCCGGCCGGATCAGACGGCAGCCCGCCGGCGCGCGTCGCGGCTTCCTGGGCGTGCGTGCGAAACTCCAGGCGAATGAACAGGTCGCGAAGCTGCGCCCAATTGGGCTCGCGCAGCTGGAGTTGATCGAGATCTAACTGCATCGGCAGGTCTGTCCGGATCGTCACAAGATCTTTCGACATCCGGCCAACATCCGCGTTCGCCGCAAGCGCCGTGCGGGCACGCGTGGGCTCGACCTCGTCGATGTGGCTAAGGATCTCCTCGAGCGATCCCCATTTCTCGATGAGCGCGAGGGCGGTCTTGTCGCCGATTCCCTTGACGCCGGGGACGTTATCTGAACTGTCGCCAAGCAGGGCGAGGTAATCGACGACACGATTCGCCGGAACTCCCAGCCGTTCGGCCGCATTCGACTCGTCATACCATTTTTCCGTCGTTCGGCCCGGGCGCCCGTGCCACGGATTCAGGATGCTGACTCCTGGGCCCACCATCTGCACAAAGTCCTTGTCGCCCGACACGATCACCGCCTGCAGGCCACGCTCTGCTGCCTGCCGGGCGAGCGTTCCAATCACATCGTCGGCCTCAAATCCGTCGAGCGACAGGATCGGCACGTGATAGCCCGCAAGGATCTCCGACACGCGTTCGATTCCCGTGTCGAAGTCGGCCTGTTGCTCGGGCTCTAGCCGTTCGCGCGTTGCCTTGTATTCGGGGTACCGCTCGTGCCGGAACGAGAGTCCGGCATCGTGTACCCAGGCGAGGTATTCCGGATGGTGTTTGTCGATCAACCGGCGCACGAACTCGAGCGCCCCTCTCGCAATCGCAGTGTTCTCGCCCCGGCTGCTCACAAGCTGCTGGTCCGCGAGAGCGAAGAACGCCCTGTAGATCAGTGCATATCCATCAACGAGAAAGACCCGTCCGCGTTCCGGCGCCGTCATCGCCGAGGCGCTACTGCACTCGCTGGCGCCATGCGGTCATGAAATCCGATTCACTGGTGGTTGTGAGCTTCCATCGCCCGAATCCATTCTGGTCGTAGAAGGTCAGTACGATGCTGTAGCGGCGGTACTCCCAGACTTGCTGTCGGCCCTGAGTATTGAGCCCCCGACCCATCTGCTCGTAGATCTGGTCAGGGCGCCCGAGTCCAAGGATCACCTTGCCACGGTCCGTTTGCCAGCCCGGCAAGGTTTCTTCACGGAAACGGGTGTTCGCCTCGAGAAGGCGGGCAAAATATTCCCGTAGCGCGTCCGATTGCCCGGATGGATCTGTGTGCTCGCGCACAAACGCGGCCCACGCGGCCGGGCGATGTTCTGCCGCGGTGTCCTTGAGTGCCTGTAGACGATAGATGGGCGCAAACCACCGCAGGTAGCTCAGCATTTCTTCGAATGACGCGAGCGGAAGATCCGCTCCGAAGCCGACGAAGAATGGAGCGCGGGTAGTATCCGAGGCACCCGGCGTCCAAACGGAGAGTGTCATCGCGCCGATGCCGACGCGGCTGATGGGCACGTTCAACACGCCCGCATGCAGGCCTCCACGTGCGGGAATCGTAACGCTGTCGCGGTAGAGTCCGCGCCCATTCTCTGCACGAACGATGTACTGCAGCAGGCGCGGGCCGCTCTCCCCGCCATACGCCTCGACAACGAACGGAACGATGGAATCACGTCCGAACGTGGCGCCGCCCGTTGGATTGGCAATGACCTGTGGGAGTGTGCTCAGGCGGGTGCGCATTCCGGCGCGGGCAAACGACACGGGGGTCGAAAGCCCTGATGTACCGAGTGTGGGAACCGCCAGGGTCGCGCCGTCTTCAGTCGTGCGTGCGCTCCCATCATCTCGCACCGCTACTGTGAAGTCGTACCGCCCCGGAGGCAGGGTGATGATTTCTTCGTAGAGGACGCTCTCATCCGCCCGCGTCGTCTCCTTGAAGCTCGCCACGACCACATTCTCGTGCGCCTCGATACTCCGAACCGACTCGGCTCCGCTCTTCACACCGATGGTGATGGTGTATCCCGCGCGAAAGCGATCGTTTTCGCGAGCGAAGGTCAGCGCGGCATTCGAAAGGGAAATCGCGACCAGCACGTGCGTGGAATCTGGCGATGGCGTCGCAAAGAACGACACACTGCCCACGAATGGCATCGGCGCGCCGCGCGCCAGAAGGCCGAGTCGTCGAAAAAGTCCGATCGCGTCATACTGGGGTCCGAGCGCCGTGCGCGCCGACGGCTCAGGACCTGGAGCACGTCCCGCTGGAGGAGCTCCCGTGCGGCTCCCCCCACAGGCAGCGGCGGCTCCGAGCAATAAAGCCGGGAGCAGCGCACGAACACGTCGCGCCAACTGGCGCATCACCGACCTCTGTTCCATCGCTTTCTGATTCATTCCGTCTACATACCCCAAAGTTCGACCAACCGTTTCGCTTGCTCCAGCCTGTTCCGGCGCTTAGGTTCGCCCCCGTGTCACGTGATCCACTCGCAGGAACCCATGTCGCAGGATACTCCCTTGAGCAGCGGGTCGGCGAAGGGGGGACCGCTACTGTTTATAAGGCCACCCATGGCCAGCATGGAACCGTTGCCCTGAAGGTCCTGCGCGACAAGCTTCGCCAAGACCGGACCGCCGTGGCCCGCTTCCTTCGTGAAGCGTCTTTCGGAACCCGCGTCCAGCATCCCAATGTCGTGCGGACGATTGAACTCGGCCAGTCGCCCGAGGGACTTCACTACCTCGCCATTGAGTGGGCGGCCGGCGAGTTGCTCGAAGGATATGCCAAGCGCTGCGCACCGCTGCCGGTCGACGAAGTGGCGACGATCGTCACTCAAATCGGCGACGCCGTTCACGCCGCCCACGCCAATGGAATCGTGCACCGGGATCTCAAGCCTGAAAACTTGATGTACGACCCAGTGACCCGCAACGTCAAACTGCTCGATTTCGGCATTGCCACATCAACGGACGTGGCGCCCGACGAGCGGTTGACTCGCGCCGGGTTTTTTGTTGGCACGCTGATGTATGTCGCTCCCGAGGCCCTGAGCGGTGAGATCGTCACCCCTGCGGCTGACCAATACAGCCTGGCCTGTATTGCGTATTTGCTCCTCACCGGCACACTGCCTTACGCAGCCAAGTCTCCACGCGAGATGTTCACGCAGCTGCTTTCCCAGCCGCCGATCGCCCTGAACAAGGCAAAGCCCACGCTCGCTTACGGGAACTCCGTCGAAGCCGTGGTCATGCGCGGTCTCGCGAAGGATCCGAAGGCGCGCTATGCCAGCGTCCTGGAATTCGCGAGCGCGCTCGCTGCAGCGCTGTCGACGGACGCCAAGCCGGCTGCGGATGACTCCGGAATTTTTTCGCGCATGAAAGGCATGTTCAAGGGAAAGAGTTAGGCCCTTCCACCTGGCCCGCATCGACGGGCAGCCAGAGCGTAAACACCGACCCACTGCCCGGCACACTTTCCACGGAGATGTCGCCGTCGAGCAGGCGCGCGAGTCGTCTGGATATCGCAAGCCCCAGCCCCGTTCCCCGACGTTGCGAGTCGGCGCGCGGCCCGGCATTCACCTGCTCAAATTCTTCGAAGATCCGGTCGAGATCAGCCGCGGCGATTCCCAGCCCCGTGTCGGTGATCTGCACCGCCATCCAGGAGGTGTGTGCCAACAGCAGGGGCCGGCGGCCCGTGCTTGCGGTGACACGCGCCAGGTCGGCATCGCCCACGTGCGTTGCTCGCACGCCAATGGTTCCGCTCGACGTGAACTTGATGGCATTTCCTATCAGGTTGACCAGGATGCGGCGCAAGTGCCCGCTGTCGGTCACCAATCGTGGCAATGTCGCCGGCACCGTGATCGCAAAGGCCAGTCCGCGCTCCGCCGCAAGCGGTTCCATTTCCGATACAACATCGATGACGAATGGCCGAAGTCGTATCGGCTCCGGGTGCACCTCGAGACGGCCGGCAGCCATTCTCGCGAGGTCCAGCACCTGCTCCACAAGCTCCCGAAGGTGGTTTGCCGACGACTCAATGCGCTCAACGGGGCCACGTTGCCGCGGTGTCAGCTCCCCGTACGATCCGTCGCGAAGCAGATCCACGAACCCGACGATCGCTGAGAGTGGTGTCCGCAGTTCGTGCGAAACGCTTCCCAGAAACTCCGCTTTCGCCCGATTGGCGCGGTAGAGTTCTCCAGAGAGTTGTTCCAACTCAGCCGAGCGTTCCTCGATGTGCCGCGCCTGCCTACGTTCGAAGACCAGCACAGCGGCGAGCGCGACCATGGCAAGCGCGAGCGCCGCCCAAAGCGCCAGCCTGATCGGCCAGGGGGCCGCGGCGGCAACGTAGTGGTCGGCGATCCACAGTCCCGCCGCGATCCCCAGTGAGGCCGTTCCCAGCGCAACGGCCGACGGCCGCACCGCATGACCACTCATCGCAGGTTCCGAATGCCGTGCACGGGTTGCATTGACGGCAAAAGTATCACCCGGTAACCTCCGCGTCGTGACTGCTCATCAACGCCTTCTCGCGATGCTTGCGGAGCGCTCAGCGCGCCGCGGCTCGTTTACCCTTGCGTCGGGTCGCCAATCCTCTGTGTATATCGACGCGCGCCTCACGACGATGAGCCCGGATGGACTCGCCACAATTGGGCCGCTCGCGCTGCAACACCTCGCCGAGGCCGGTCTCGCTCCGGACTCGGTCGGCGGCCTGACGCTTGGCGCTGATCCGGTTTCCTATGCGGTCGCGTACGCAAGCGCGCTTGCAGGCACGCCGATTCGCGCTTTCACTGTTCGCAAGGAAGCCAAGGCACACGGAACAGGCCGCTTGATAGAAGGTCCGTTCCGCGCGGGCGACAAGGTTGTTGTGATTGAGGACGTGATCACAACCGGTGGCTCGGCGTTGCGCGCCATTGACGCCGTTCAGAAGGCCGGCGCCACTGTGGTTGGCGTCCTCACTGTCGTCGATCGTGAAGAGGGCGGCCGCGAAGCCATCACGGCAGCCGTCAACGTACCGATCGTCTGCCTTGCCCGAGCCGCCGATATCATGGCCCTGGTTCCCTAAGACGCGCGTTTGAGCGCTGGCGCCAACTCGGCGCCCGGCACCCGGCCGCGCATGGTGAGGGGTGACATCGCGATCAAGCGCTCACGATGTGGCGTGATCAGCATCGCGCGAAAATACTGCATCATCGTGACTCCATCGTAGCGGCGACGGAATTCCCCGGCTGGCATGTGCATGTACGTCTGGATGTGCCGACCGAAACTCTGTGGCGACGAGTGCCCGAGATGAGTGGCAACGTCTGCTATTGTCAGGCCGGGATTTTCGAAGAGCCGCGCTGCGCGCACGAGTCCCGCGAAGACGATGAACTGTTTGGGAGCCGGCACACGCGCGCGGAAGAATCGACTCACCAGCGTGGAGGGCAATACACCGAGGGTCCGCGCCAGAGCCTGAACGGTCCGGACGCCGGCGTACCCGTCGAAGAGGGCTTCGGCGAAGACGAGTAGGTCCTTCGGTGCACCGCTCAGTTCGTCGAGCAGTTCACGCATTGCCTGCTGATCTCGCTCGCGCACCACATCGCGTGCCAGAGTGCTCCGCAGACGTCCCCACCCAGCAGGGGTCCGAATGTCGATGACCCGGTGCACCCCACATCCCCCGATCGCAATCAGATCGGTGGCGGACGGGGTCCCCCTGGAACTCAGGAGAACGAGCGCGGGCACCCGAGGAAACTCCCTTACCATCCGTCGTGTCGGCGAGAGTTCCGCGGGTGTGCAGCGCGTAGTCGACAACAGGATCGCGCTGACGCGTCGTTCGCGAAGATCTCGGAGGACCTCGGCCACTGAGTCCCTGTGGACGGTTCGATACAGGCCGGCGCCAGCCCGCTCAACGTCGGCGCGTTCGGTGGGATCGACAACGGTTGCGACGGGGCCGATATACTGCGACGTGGGTGGCATACGCTCCTCGAGGCGTGGGTAAGACTCGTGAGCGGCAAGCCTGTCCTGCGCGGGTCATCGGTGTGTCATCGGCTGCGTGAGCGATGGGTTGCCGGCCGTCACCGGTGGAGCGAAAGCGATGTCGAACGAGGGATTCATTCACCCGGGGTGCACCAGAGGCCGTGCGGGCGTACATTTCGTGTGCGAGTTCTCCCGGCCGGACGGTCGCGGAACCTGTCGCAAGACGGGTTGCGAGGAAAGTCCGGGCTCCATGGACAGGCTGCCAGGTAACTCCTGGGCACCGTGGTAACACTGGTGACGGAAAGTGCCACAGAGACTAGACCGCCCCGCGTTCGGAACCTCGATCGCGAGGGTAAGGGTGAAAGGGTGGGGTAAGAGCCCACCGCGCTCGTGGTAACACGGGTGGCAAGGCAAACCCCAGCCGGAGCAAGGCCGAATAGGCGGCGAGAAGCAGTCCTCTTCGACAAGGACGCCGCGGGTAGGCTGCTAGAGGGCGCGGGTGACCACGCTCCAAGAGAAATGACCGTCAGAGGCTTCATGCTTCGACAGAACCCGGCTTATAGGCCGGGAGGCTCGCACCTCACCGCTCGGCTCGCCGCGGTCCTCCTGCTGGCAACTGGGGCCTGTAGCGCGCCCATCCCGCGCCAGTTCCCGACCCCGATTGAGTCTCCAGCGCCACCTGCAGCTCCTGCGGTACCGACTTCCTGGGTGA
>Ga0207952_1001278_pt1 | contig 11271 bp, 9 predicted proteins | sample SubbioR12Aug_8Ca_FD_184831 | JGI IMG/M metagenome (GOLD analysis project Ga0207952, IMG submission 184831) | Serpentinite rock and fluid subsurface biosphere microbial communities from McLaughlin Reserve, California, USA - CR12Aug_8Ca (SPAdes) | ecosystem: Environmental > Terrestrial > Deep...
TCGCAGCTTTAGCCATTAATGCGGGCGGTACAACCCTATCTTTACCACCTGCATAATGGCGCTGACGAACTGATCTGGGTAGTGGCGGAAGAGAAGCGGGGTTCAAAGAGCCGTTGAGATCATTATTTCCGGTATAGTCGGCCCAGGCATCAAGGTCGAGGTTTGCAGCGATGCTAACTACAGAGGTAGTCTGTGGAAATCGTGTTGCCAGCAGAACCGCCAGCGCCCCACCCCCACTGTGCCCAAACCAAGCGATGTTTTTGTAATTGCCCTGATCAAGCAATTGCTTAATTACGGCGGCCAGACTGACGACTACATCTTCTGAGTAGCGATCCTTCAGCCAGAAACGGCTAGTACACGCGCCTATTGCCCTTGCTCCGTGGTAACAGGGTCTACCCACATAAACGGCTGGCGCTCTATCCAGAACCATCAGCTTTAATACCATGGGGTTGCTAGGTGTGGGATCGTCTGAAGGACGATCGGCGACCCAGGGTGTGCCGTCACCGTCCAGGTAGACATGCAGCGTTTTTGATAGGGTTCCTGTTTTTATATAGAGCACATGTTGAAAACGCGACCCTGTTACTACTTCGCGTTTCAGATTAAGTTCAGTCGCTTTCCTGGCAAACTGTTCTGCGAGAGATGTACAACCCGTTAAAAAAAACACCCCGGCTAGAATAATAGGTATGCGATTCGTTAGCATGATTTGTGTCCTTATCTTGGTGTTAAAGCCAACCAAAATCCGCGTAAATCTGTCCGATCAGCGTTCTATTAACCTAAAAAAATCAGTTAGCCACAGATTTACACAGATAAGCGCTGATAGAACATTCTGTTACGCGAGGTTGGCGCTACACCCAAAGGGTTTCGCAAAGAATTGATGTAATCCGTTGTTCATCTGTTCAAATCCGTGTCCATCCGTGGCTCAACTGCTTTTTCCAGGAGTAATCGTAGTGAATAGTTACGAATATTTTTCATGCCAATGTAACCCGTTTCAAGGCGTGGTTACGCTAGCCCTGGATGCGCGCCAGTCTTTGCAGGTTTGGTGGGGTGCGCTGATCCCCAAATAATCGTGTAGCTCATCCTGATTTAGATTTCGCCCGGCCTTGGTGCATAAAAGATCAAACAGTTTTTGTGGATCTGCACCGTGCAACTGGACATGACCATCACTAACCCCCGATGCCAGCAACTGTCCGTCCGGGCTGAAGGCAACGGCCCAAACCTCGTCAGCATGACTCATCCGCGCTATTTCCAGGCCGGACACGGTTTCGATGAGTCTCGTGGTATTGTCACGGCTGCCGGTAGCCAAAACCTTACCTGTCGGACTGAAAGCAACAGCAGTGACGGGGCCTCCGTGTTTGATCGAGGCTATTAAATGACCTGTATTAATAGCAAACAGTCGTGCTGTATTATCCATGCTACTCGTCGCCAGCAACTTGCCATCAGGACTAAACGCAACGTTAAGCACGGCTTCAGGATGTTCGAATTTAGCTTTTTCCCCGCCGGTAGCTATTTCAATTAATCTAGCTGTTTTGTCTTCACTCGCAATCGCTAGAAGTCGTCCATCAGGACTAAACGCTAGATAAGAAACAGGGACGGATGATTTAATGGGTTGTCTTGGCTGCCACGTTTTCGCATCCATTATCGTTATCATGCCATCCCTGCTGGCAATGGCTAATAGCTGCCCATCAAAGCTGAAGGCGACAAACCTGATTTCGTCGTTATTATCGATTTGCGTTATCTCCTTACCTGTCGCAGTATCAATTACCTTTGCCGCTTTATCCAAACTGCCTGTCGCCAGCCACCGGCTATCGGGACTAAAGGCAATGCTTCTGACCTCATCGTTGTGGATAATACTGGCTATTTCATTGCCGTTTGTGGCATCTATTAGCTTAGCTGTGTGGTCTTTGCTTGAAGTAGCCAAAAATCGTCCATCCCAACTAAAAGAGACGCCGTAAACGGTGCCGGCATGTTTGAATGCCATCACTTCTTTGCCTGTAGTGATTTCGACCAGCTTGGCGGTTTTATCCGCACTGGCAGTAGCCAAAAATCGACCTTTGGGGTTGAAGGCAATGCCCATGATGGCACCATCGTGTTTAATCTTTATATCATCCGGATTCTTGACTGTCTCAATAAGGCGCACCACTTTATCCATACTGACCGTGGCCAGCTGCTGGCTATTTGGGCTAAACACGATGTTCCAGACTGCCCCTCCATGGATTATCCGTGCGACCTCCTGCCAAGTGGCAGTCTCGATAAGCCGTGCTGTTCCATCCAGGCTGGAGGTGGCAAGTAAGCGTCCATCCGGGCTAAACCTGACAGCAAAAACGCCATCTTTGTGGAGAAATTGGGCAACTTCCCTGCCGCTACTAATTTCCGTCACTCTGGCGGTTTTATCATAACTTCCTGTCGCTAACCAAAGCCCGTCAGGACTAAAAGCCACACCCGATACCATGCCACGGTGTTTAATTTGTCTCAGTTCCTTACCTGTCGAAGCATCGATCAGACGTGCCGTATTGTCCTTGCTCGCAGTCGCCAATAAACGCCCATCAAAACTGAAAGTAACATTATTCACCTCGGCGCCATGCTCAACTCGCAGTCGTTCTTTGCCGGTCGAGGTATCTATCACTCTTGCCATGTTATCCTTGCTAGCGGTTGCCAACAATCGGCTATCAGGACTAAAGGCGATATTCCAAACCTCATCGCCGTGTATAATTTGCCTCAGTTCGATACCCGTACTAACGTCAATTAGCCGAGCCGTATGATCCTTGCCGGCCGTTGCCAACAACCGGCTATCAGGGCTAAAACTAACGCCAGACACCTCGCCGTCATGAACCAGACTAAAAACTTCCTTACGACTTGCTATCCCGATCAGCTGAGTTGTTTTATTGCCTCCCGTCGCAAGAAACCGTCCATCCGGACTGAAGGCAACGCTGTTAATTTCATCATCATGCTCTATTCGAAATTCCTCCTTGCCATTTTCGGTTTTAATTAATCGGAGCGTTTTATCTTTGCTGCCTATAGCCAGCAAACCACCATCCGGGCTAAAGGCAATACTCATGACCCTCATAACCGTCTCATCATGCTGAATTCGATATTTCGGGAGCATTCGAAGCAGTTTATTAGCTGCTGAGGATGCTTCTGAGTTAGGTACAAGATTCCATGACTCAATAGCCAGCGCCGCTGCACGTTCAATAATACTATCATCAGACGCGTGCTCGGCGAGCAGTGCTGCCTGAGCCGCCAGCTCTCCAGACAGGGCGATTTCACGTTCTCGGTCGGCCTCTTGTTTTTGGTGATAAAACATAAATGCCAAAATAGATGCTATGACGGCTAGAATTGAAACTCCCGTAATTGTGCTGTAAAGACGATGCTTTTTCCGCTTCAACTGGTCTTGTACAGCCTTGCTGGATGCATCGATATAGGTAATAAGCGTTATATCTAATTCAGATCGCCTTCGTTTTAATAAATCTTCCGCCTCTACTAATGGCTTACCAATCGGTAATAGCCAATCGGCTTGGTTAGCCGTGTCCGCTGCACTCCACAAAGAAGCCGCTTGCTCAAGTCGGGATCTAACCTGTAAGTCGCCACGGTCGTTTTCAAGCTGGTTTTGTGCTCTTTTCCAATGAGTCAGTAAGGCCTCGTGAGAGACTCGAACACGTCTTGACTTGTCATCGCCACTTACCAACAGACGCGAATGAGGGTCTAAAAATGCTTGTACCAGCAGATGAACAGGTATTGATTCCGATAATGTCTCAAAAGAGGCCGAGCGTGCCGTTACTTTAGTGCCCAAACCCTGATCTACATTAGACAATGCGCGTAAGACTTGCGGCAATGCGGCTTGAACCTCGGCTGGAAGCTTTAAGAACTCCTCTTCAGCTCGACACCCCAAAGCGCCCTCCAACCCGCCCAGAGTTTTATAGGCTGCAAAAGTTAATTCTCCTTTTTCTGAACGGCGCTGCCAAAGCTGATCGAGGGTAAACTCCAACAATGGCAGGGATGACGGCGCTTGAGATGCGGCTTTACACAGTTCATCAGCCAGGTCATAACCAAGCTCGTTGTTATACTCAAATTCTAATCCAGCTTCGAGTGCAGGCTGACGAATAATTTGCTTGATCTCGACATCATCCGGGAAGGTTAACAAATAGCGCGCTTCCCCGAATGATAGTTGAGCTAATTTCGGTAATTGTTCTAACCGATCAAAAAAATCACTACGCATGGTGGCTATAACCCACACCAATCCAGAACGGGCCAATGTTTCAAGCGTTGATACAAACGATGTGCGTTGTTCTGATGTCAATGTATCGATGGTAAACAGCTCTTCCAATTGATCGATAATCAGCACCAGTCGAGCTTCGGCACGGTCTGTAAGCTCTTCTGATGGCTTACCTTTGGCAGCATCTAATGCTTGACGAATAGGCAGAGTAGCCTGATTGGATGTTCCGTGTAATTGTTCTGCCAACGTTGTTGAATCATAATTCAAATTTGACAATTCTGGCAGTGCATCAGAACCCAGCAACGCATTAGCCAGACCTTGAAGCAAATCAGGTGCATCAGACGGGCGGAAAATGGCATGTCGGCACAAAGCCACTTGACCAATCATGCCTGGCAATTTGAGATCCGCTAATAAGCCCGATTTGACCAATGAGGATTTGCCGCAGCCGCTAGCGCCAAAAACCAAAACAAAAGCGGAACCTGCCTTAATTCGCCTGGTTAACAGCTCGCGTAGCTCATTGCGAGCTCTTGTACGCCCAAAAAAGACCGATGCATGTTCTAGTTCAAAAGTTTCCAAGCCACGAAACGGACTCCCGGCATGCCAGTGGATGTCAATTTTTTTATCCTCATCCAATTGATTATCCAACAATTTTCTGAGATGCGTTTCCAGCATGCTTTCAAATTCGGTAGTGCTTGAAAACACACGGAAAGCAAGTTTAAAGCTATTGTCTTTGCCATCAACAAACCATCGACGTATAAAATCCTCCAGCGCGCGTTTTTGTTGTCGTTGTTGATCCAATGCTGCATCGTCTTCAAGGGAACCCAAAACTTCAGCATTTTTACGGTACAGTAAGATATCAGGCCGTTGCTTTTCCTTATAGGAGACAAACGCATCTTCGAATTCATATTCGGTTCCAGTCACCTGTTTGCCTGTAATAGGACCGGGGTACTCATCCAGAGGTAATGGAACCCCAAGTCTTGACCACAGAATGACTACAACGATGTCAGTCTCATGAGGCTTCAGATCAGCTTGGAAGTGTTGGGTAGCTTTTAAGGGTTCGCGTTCCCATAATACCGGCTCCACCTTAAAATAATGGCTAAACTCCCGAGCCAATTTAAGTACTACGGCCTGTGCTTTCAAGCGTTCTTGGCGAGTATCACTGGGTGAAGAAATGAAAATTGTTTTAGTGGGTTTCAATTTTTTTTCGTCCATTTTTTCTTTACCTCGGCATGATATTTCAGTAGGTCATAAATGTAGCCATTCAAGAAACAATTTGGTTATTTAATACTTACCTTAAAATAATGCAATGAAATTTATAAGGTTAAGCAAGCGTCGTGTCTAGGCATAGCGAGTAAGGGAAAAGATTTTGGGTGTCGCTTAACAGCACGAAGTTGATTCTTTCTTATCTGTTGATCTGTTACTGTTGATGCTATCGCCTTCAATAAAAGACAACAAAGCATGGGTTAATTGTTTTAAAAAACAAATCCAATGCCTGCGGGGGTCGAAAGCCGCTTATTTCCGGTCCGTCTATATTTTAGGATCTTCACGCTTATCCTGTTCTACCTACCAGCTAATCATCCTCATTCGGGATTTGCCCCCTAAATTCTTCCGACAGCAGCATTTGTCCGCCGGTGACAACCAGTTGTTCACCGACATTGATGCCGTTGCCGACAAAATATCCGCCGCTAGTTGCCGAATACTGGTCTATAGTGCGGCGGCTGAATTGTTCTGCTGCGGTTTTAATGTAAACAAAAGCCTGATCCATGTGCCAGACTAAAGCGGACTTCGGGATAATAACGCCGGACTGGTTTTCGCCTTGTTCGGGTATCCATGCCGCAACGCGCATGCCGACTCTGATTCGGTTATCGCCAGGGATGGTGTGTATGCCGCAAGACTGCCCGGAGCAGTTGCGGCGGCCGTCGGTCTGGAAAAAATAGCTTTCGCCCTGCGCGGCGGTATCGGTTTGCGGGGCTGCCGAAATCAGCTCCGCTTTGCTGGCCGCACTGCGGTTGCCCGAGGCTTCAACATCAATGCTCGAAATATCGCTAGCCAGTTGTTTGTTAACCGGCAAGGTAATTTGCAGCAGCGTTTTCGAACCTGATAAAAAATCGCTCAGTTTGTCGGAATCCGTGGCTAACGCCCATTCGGTAAGTTTTTCGCCCCAGTTGAGCCTAGTTTCAGCGGCGATAGCTTTGCCTTGGGCGCTATTTGCATCAACCTGGGCTTTGTCGGTTTGCCATTGCGCCTGCTGGACTTGCAAATTGCGTTTTGAGGTCGCGCCGTCGCGATACAAGTCTTGTTGGCGCTGGATGTTTTGTTCGGCCTGCTTGAACCGTGCCGTAGCACCGCCATGCTCGGATAATGCGACCAGATACCGATGCCGTAACTCGATCAACGGTTGTATGTTGACCGCTTTGCCGTATGCGGTAAATTCGGCATGATGATCGACCGGGGTGAGCGTTATCGTTTGCAAGCCCGATAAGGATTGGGCTTTGGCGGATAGGGAAACAGTCCCCGGCCCATTGGATTCCTGCGGCTTGGCAACGGGTTTGCCGTCGTCATCGGCAAAACTTAAAGTAACGCTGAGTATAAAAAGACCGGCTATGGAAAAAGCATTCATGTGAACAGTAAAGGAGTGTGTGGATGCGGTCATGGTATAAGATTTCGATTGTTAAATGCATTTTTTTGTTGTTTTTAAAAAATTGCGCGTTATGCTTCGAGGATAAAGTAACTAACACTATTGAAGGATAATCATGAGCGACCTACCGGCTAACTTAAAATATGCAATGAGCCACGAATGGGCAAAGGTGGAAGATGGCAACATCGTTCGGGTCGGCATTACCGATTTTGCGCAGGAAGAATTGGGCGATTTGGTTTTTATTGAGCTGCCGGAGCTGGGGCGAAAAGTCAAAGCCAAGGAGCAATGCGCCGTAGTCGAATCGGTTAAAACCGCATCCGATTTGTTCAGCCCGGTTACCGGTGAGGTGGTCGCAATCAACGAAGCCTTGGCGGATGAACCCGAGCAAGTCAATGATGATGCTTATGGAGCTTGGTTGTTTTGTATCAAGGCGGATGACTTGGCCGAGCTGGATGCATTGATGGATGCGGGTGCTTATCAGCAAATGATTGAGCAATAGGTTTTGAAGTAGGGCGATTAAAATCGCCCCTACATGCGGAAAGTTATTTTTAGTGCCTTCACCGCGGGCATGGCTCGCTCCTACATAATCTCAGTTGCGGTTTAACGCGGCGGCAGCATCCTGTTCGTTACCGGCCAGATGCGCGTCGCGGGGCGGCAATACGTCTGCGACAACTTCCAGACGCTTCCAGGCCGGTGCCGGTGTTTCGCAATGTTGTTTGGGCACGAATGCCGACTCTTCGACCAAAGTCATTTTGTGGATATAGCGCGGACAGTTGGGGAACATTTCCCGCAGTTTTACCCGCAACACCATTTCTGCCTCGGGCCAGCGATTCATTAAAGGATCATCGTCCTTTATGAACGCGCTGCCGTTTAAACGGAGACGGGCTTGTCGCTGAAAGTCGACGAACAACAGGCTGACATGCTCGTTAACCAATACATTGCCGGCCGACAGGTACATGCCGCTGCCATCATAGAGCGGAAAAGCCAGAGTCTGTTCATCAATAACTTTGACCAAGCCGACGCTGCCGCCTTTGTAGGAACAGTTGGGGTGTCCTTCCCGGTCGACGGTGGCGAAGAAAAACATGTTTTGCTCTTCGATAAAAGCCTTGTCTTCCGGGCTGATTTGGTCGCTGACTATCGCTTCGACGAGACGGTCGGCCATGGGGCGAGTCTCGAAGCGGTCTTGCAGTTTGCGGCTGCCTTCATGGAAAAATTCACTCATTGCTGCTCCTGGGTATTATTGATTGGTAAGGATGGAATTATGCTGCCATCGATAAGAACAATGGCGGCTTGCTTGGCCTGTTCGGCGGTGCCGGAATGACGCTTCATCTGTTCCGAGACGATAGCGCCTTCGATTAGCAGGCTTAATTGCTGAGCCAGGCTTTCCGGGGATTTGGAGCCGCACTGTCCGGCCAGATCGGCAATGTAGCTTCGGAAATGGTCATAAAACTCGGCGGACACCTGATGCACAGGGTTGCCTTCCAGCGGAAACTCGGCCGCGGCATTGATAAAGGCGCAACCGCGAAATTCGGGGATAGCCATCCATTCGCCGATCACATCAAAAATCGCCAGTAACTTAGCCATGGGTGTATCGGCCTTGCCGTTAACCTGATCGGCAAACCAGACTCGAAAATCCTCATCCCGCTTGCGTAGAAAAGCAAGCACCAACTCGTCTTTGGAAGGGAAGTATTTATACAGGCTCATTTTGGTGGTATTTGCCGCCTTGGCGATAGCATCGACACCGGTCGCCCTGATGCCTTGGCTATAAAACAGCTCTGCTGCGGCTTGCAGGATTTTTTCTTGTAAAGTTAAAGACATAGACGGAAGTAATAAAAAACAGGTTGATTGTCACTATACCGAACGGTATACTGCGCTGTCAATATACTTACCGGTCAGTATATTTTTTATAACCAACAACAAATAGGACAACGTGATGGAAATATTATTAATGGGTGCCGTGCTGATGGTGTTCGCCGTTTTGGCTTCGGCATGGCTGATGACCTTTGCAAAATGGTTTCCTGTTAAGGGCATTGATGGCGAATTCCTGACAGACTATAAAACCCTGGTCAGGGCGCATATCGATTTTGCCTTAATGGCTCTGTTCTGCCTGGGGTTTTATGCTGTCAAAGTGCCGTTGTCCGTTACGGCCTGCTGGCTGGTGGTGATCGGTGGCATCACCAATCCTGGTGTCTTCGTTATTGCCGCATTCGATCCCGCCTTTTGGGAAAAAACAATCTGGAAAGTTTACACGGCTGCCAGCTTTGTCGCCACCACGATAGGCTTTGGCTGGGTTGGCATCGGCTTGTTGGATTATGCTCTATAACTGTGTCGCAGGCGGATTCGTCAATAGGCAATCCGCCAAGTTCTTTCCAAATCCCTAGTTTGGTGATTTATCCACTAAACATCTAATCTGCTGCAACAAATCCGGCTAAGCCAGTTATGTAGGGTATGAGACTGTGAAAGTATTCGATATAGAAGAAATAACCATGAAGCTCATGAAGAGTATGAAGATTTAACGCATTGATTGACTAGGTCTTTTCTTCATGCCCTTCATGAGCTTCATGGTTAATAGTACTTTTTATGCCGTACTCATTCATTCTTTCACAGTCTCGTATGCATCGCGTATCATTTCCCTTTGACCGGCATAACTCACTTCTACAACGAAAACTGTAATCATAAATTCGCTGGCTTTTGCCCTCGGGTATAATAAAACGCTGGAATAACAATAATAAAGGGGGAACACCATGCCGGTCGATATTTTACTGACGGTTGTTGCAACATCCGTTGTTCAATCCATTTTTGGGGTAGGCGTCTTATTATTCGGCACGCCGCTGTTGCTGTTGCTCGGTTATGGCTTTGTCGATGCGTTGGGAGTGTTGCTGCCTGTTTCTATCGCGATAAGCGCCCTACAGGTGCTAAGGCATTATGAAGATGTCGATGCCGGGTTTTATAAAAATGTGCTGGTTTACAGTATTCCGTTGGTGGTGCTGTTTTTAGTGGTGGTTACTACGGTCAAAATCAATATTAGCCTGGTGATTGGCCCGTTGCTGATTTTTGTCGCGTTAAAAAATTTTTCAACGGCTATTGATAGGGCGCTACAATCCGTTGTCAAGTATGAAAGAATTTACCTGATGGCGATGGGGCTGGTTCATGGCGTCAGCAATCTGGGCGGCTCGATGTTAACCGTGATAATTTACAGCAAGCAATATCCGAAAAACAAAACGCGGGTTACGGCTGCGGCGAGCTATGCGACGGTGGCCTCTTGTCAGTTGGCAACGTTATTATTGATTGGCAGTGAGTTTACGGTGTCATTTGCCGACAAAATAAGCTTTATCCAGGTTGCCGTGGTGATGTTTTTATTGACTGAAGAAATGCTTTATAACGGGATCGATAATGAAAAATACAGCAAGATATTTGCAGGTTTTTTGTTTGCATCAGGCATCCTGCTAATAACGAAATCCTTATAAAACTGGAGAGTAAACATGAAAGAGTTGGTGAAAAAGTTATTTAATTATTTCCTGATCGGTATTCTTGCGGTTATCCCTATTGTGGTTATCTTGCAAATTATGATCTTTGTAAAAGACCGGGTTTCCGATTTGTTTCAACTGGTTTACGGCTATGCGGATAGTTATCTGTATACGATCCTGGTTTTTGCGGTCAGTTTTTTTATTCTGGTCTATATCGGTCACAAATTAGCTCAAGAAGGCCGTTCCTGGGTGATCGCCGCATTTGATCATGTTATCGACCGGATTCCATTGATGAATACGCTGTACCGGGTGCTTAAAAAAGTTATCAATATGTTTTCAACCCATGACCGGACTATTGTTAAGGAAGTGGTTTATGTCGAATACCCCAAAGATGACATATGGATGACTGCTTATGTGACCAACCGGCACGAAGATAAATATGTGTTGTTTATTCCTACATCGCCGAATCCGACCTCCGGTTTTACGGTGATCGTCGATAAATCGAAAGTCATAAAATCCGCCATGAATATCGAAGAGGCCAGCAGTTTTGTGATCAGTGTCGGGGTTGATTACAACAAGGTTGCGGAAATGAGTAAATTGCCCTGAATTTGATTTGTAGTGTTGTAAGCACCTGATATTTGAGGAAGCAGTGATGAAATTACTAATTAGACTGGCGATAATCCTGGTGTTGGTTTCACTCGCCGGCTGCGGTAAAGAGGACAAGTCGGATAAAACGGCCGATGCAAGACTGTTCGATACGCAACAGAAAACCTTGGAGCAGGCCAAGCAAGTCGAGCAAGTGACCCAGGATGCGGCGGAGCTACAGCGTCAAAAAATAGAGCAGGAAACTCAATAATCCTGGAAAGAGCAGTTGGGCCACGGATGAACACGAATTTGAACAGATGAACAACGGGTTACATCAGTTTTTTGCGAAACCCTTTGGGTGAGGCGCCAAC
>Ga0207952_1001279_pt1 | contig 11263 bp, 10 predicted proteins | sample SubbioR12Aug_8Ca_FD_184831 | JGI IMG/M metagenome (GOLD analysis project Ga0207952, IMG submission 184831) | Serpentinite rock and fluid subsurface biosphere microbial communities from McLaughlin Reserve, California, USA - CR12Aug_8Ca (SPAdes) | ecosystem: Environmental > Terrestrial > Deep...
ATAATGAATTGAGAGCAAATAACTCTGCCTGTTGCTGCAAAATGGCGGCGCCGATGACAAAACCCAACATCACCGCACGCACAGATCAAGCCCTTTGCATGCGTGGCATGACGCTCATGGTATTGGCAGTGGTTGCTGCAGCCACTTCTGCCAGACTCAGTTGACGCAACTCTGCCAATACCTCACCTATCCTGGGTAACTGGGCTGGCGTGTTGGCTCCTTCTGGCAACCAGCTCGGAGGAATATCTGGCGCATCAGTTTCCAGCACGATGCTGGACAAGGGTAAGTCTGTTGCCAGTCTGCGTATCTGCAAGGCGCGCGTGAAAGTCATCGCGCCACCAAAGCCCAGTTTAAATCCCATGTCGATGAAAGTCTGCGCCTGCTGTGCACTACCATTAAAAGCATGGGCTATCCCGCCCCTGACTTTAATTCGTCGCAAATGCTTGAGGATGATATCTTGTGAACGCCTTACATGGAGTAGCACAGGCAAATCAAAATCCCTGGCCAGCTTCAGTTGTTCTGTATAGAAGTAATCCTGCTTTTCCTTCAAAGGGCTCTGTGTAAGCGCAGGTACAAAATAATCGAGGCCAATTTCACCTATGGCCACCAGTTTTTTTTGCGTATCTGCGCCCGCCATCAAGGTACTTACTTTTTCGCGCAAGAGCAGCAAGTCTTCTTCTTTTGAAGTTGGTACATACATGGGATGTATGCCCAGGGCATAAAAACAGTCGGCACGTTGCTCGCCCAAATGAATGACAGTATCAAAATTACTTTTATGCACGGCGGGCACAACGATGGCAGTCACACCTGCTTGTGCAGCTGCTTCGGCAACTGCCAGCGATGTACCACCAAACTCACTTGCATCCAGATGACAGTGGCTATCTACCCACATAAGACTTCAAACCAAGGCTAATTTATTAATAGCCTGATTATGAAGCAATTTGCCTTTGAACCACAATCTTTTGCACCGAGGCTACTACTTGAGCTTCATTACGAGTGCGCCAGCGCCAGACAATAAGGCCCGCAGCCAGGGCTGCCAGCAGATGTTTGACACTGTGACCGCTCATGATCTGAAGTTGCTGCAATATCTGTGCATCCAGCATTTCAGTGATTTTTGCGACCACATATAAGAGCATGGCTGTGCCAAATGCCAGGCGGTCTGCACGCCCTGCTTTCCATATCCACTGCCACAACGGAACCAGTACCAGAGTTAAACCCTGTATCAATAAGTATGGACGCAGGTCTCCAGTCTGCTTCCACCAGATCACGGACATCAGGGCGGCAATCAATAGCAACACCAGTTCCATGAAAGCTGTCCTGGCATCCATGCCTGGCAGTCCTTCTGCCCTGACTGCTGCCAGCAAGCTGCAACAAGCGAAGGCGATAGGCAATCTGTCCCAGAACAGGCGCGCATCATCAGGTGCCAGATGATAATAGCTGGAGCCCACAGCGGTAGCGGCGAGGCTCAGAGCAAATGTACAATAAGCAAGGAATGCAATACCAGTGTCTCCCCGGAGATGTTTTTCGAGTAAAAACCAGCCGCCTGCCATGGCGACAATCGCAAAAGCAATATTGGTCAGCACATCAATGGCGTGGGGTATGCCTGACCAGTCAGATTGATCGGCAAAGTCATGATAATGTGCCAGTTGGGCTATTGGCCCGTGCAGCAATAATGCCAAAGCAGCCAGCGCAGAGATCAACCAGGGCAGCATGGTTTGCAAAAGCTGCATACGCGAACCAGTTTTCATTATTTTCACCTATGTTTTAACAGACAGGCAATTGTGAATACGCACAAAAAATAATGTAAGCAATACAGCTGAAGTAGCAATATACAATAACGGAAGTATTAAATCCCGCAACCTTGTGTACGCAAAACCATGACTGAAATCCGGCAATTACTGAACAGCATCAAACAGCAACTGAAGCTGCAAGGAAAAACTTACAGGGAAGTGGCCACTGCCCTTGATTTGTCCGAGGCCAGTATCAAGCGTCTGCTGAGTGCCGAGAATGGTGCCAATATGAGCATAGAAAGACTGGCACAGATCAGCAACCTGCTTGGTTACAGCCTCATGGAAATCACCCAGGAAGCAAATGCCAGCCATACCCGGATACACAGTTTGAGCACTGCGCAGGAAAAGGAGTTGGTGTCGGACACGAAACTGCTGCTGGTAGCAGTTTGCGCCCTGAATCACTGGAAATTTGAAGAAATTCTGCAGGTTTATGAGCTTAGCAAAACAGAATGCCTGAGCAAGCTCTTGCGTCTGGATAAATTAAACCTGATTAGCCTCATGCCAAACAATCGCATACGGCTGAATATCGCCAGGGATTTTGACTGGTTGCCACAGGGCCCCATACGCCAGTACTTCCATCATACTGGCATGGCAGATTTTTTGAACGCGCCCTTCAGTCACGAATTTGAATCACAGCATTTCATACACGGCATGTTGACTGAAGCAGCGGCGGAAAAATTTCAGGCTGAAATGCGCCAGTTACGCCAGAAACTCGCTGAACTGCATACAGAAAGCCTGAACAGCCCACTCAGCAAAAGACGTGGCACTGCAGTTTTACTGGCCATGCGCGAATGGGAGCCAGCCAGTTTTACTGCACTACGCAAAGCCTAGTTTCACTTCCCCGGTCTGGGCAGGCTGACTGCACCCGGGATGACGATATCGTCACGCAGGCGCAAGAATTTGAAGCCCAGCAAGCGACGCGGCTTGGCCTGTTTACTGGTCCTGGTTCTTTCATTGGTGCGATTAATGAAAGTATCGAAGCTTTCTTCCCTGACCTGGGGTTCAGCAGAATTCAAGAAGTTGCGCTTGCCATTGGCATCAAGCACGACCAGACCTACGTGGGTGATGGATTGATATCCATCCTTGTCTGATACCACGTTCACAAAATCACCATCTCGCAACTGATCCAGTATGGCGCTTACCTTGTCTGCTTTGACATAGGCTTCACGGCTGGTTTGTATCGGGATAGTAGTTTCTTTATGGTGCTGCTCGCGCAAGAATTTTGCCCTGTCGACGACGATGTCATAACTTGCCACCTTATCTGCACCAAAACCGGCACTGACATCCTTGAGCAACCAGGCATTATTGGGATTCCAGTCCACTTCGGTGTAATGATTGCGTGTCGCCACGCCTATCAAACCATCCTTGTAACGTATGCGTTGCAGTATCCAGAAAAACTCTTCCCATGAACGGCTCAAGGCCATGGCATAGGTATGCTCAGCAAACACCAGGCAATCACTATGCGTCAGGCTATACATGGGAAGGTTGTCATGCAACTCGAAAGGGAATTCCCCCAGCAAGTTGAGCTTATAGGGCTGGCCTATATTTTTCCTGGCAATAAGGGCAATACGCTGGCGCAGGTCAGGTACATTGACGTACAAATACGCCAGATACTGATCCACCTCTTGCGGCGTCATCTGGAAGATTTTCTTATTCTGGAAGGGTTCAGCAGCCAGTTTAACCGGTGCCGTCACCTGCTTATCCTGGGCTTGAACAGGCGCGGCGATCAAAAAGGCAGAGGCAAAGCTAAAAGCAAGAGCACGAAGCAACATAAGAAAAAAATGAAAGATAAGGTCAGGCTTTATACCATAGCCTGTAATTTTTACTTCTGAAAAACAAAAACTCATACAGCTTGATTTGCTGTATGCGTTTTATGTGTATCAGTCCCGGCCTGTTTACGCCAGTGCCTGCCTAGCTACCAATACACCATCTGCATCGGCATAAATCCAGTCACCCGGCTTGATGGCGACACCCGCCACATTGATACGGGCGTCCCGCATGCCACCGCCATGCTTGGCGGCACGCAAAGGCATGGGTGCCATGGCACGTACACCGATATTGCAGGCATTGATTTCATCCACATCGCGGATACAACCATGGACAATAATACCTGCCCAGCCATTTTTTTCTGCCAGTGCAGCCAGGTTGCCACCCACCAGAGCACAACGGAAGCTGCCGCCACCGTCTATTACAAGAACATGGCCATTGCCCGGGTTTTCCAGCGTTTCCCTGACCAGTACATTATCTTCAAAGACTTTGAGCGTCACAGCCTGACCGCTGAATTTGATGACAGTGCCATAGCGCATAAAGATAGGCGGAATGACAGCCAGTTCATGCGTAGCGATCTTGTCTTCGTTGGCATCACAAATATCACAGGTGGCAAAGCTCATGATTTATCCTCGTTGGTATGGAACCTCATTCTAACCAGCTAAACCACAATATTCAAACAGCCAGTGCCCTGGTTTTGCTACCAACATTGACGGCCGTCAAGATCGCCAGCACCTGGAAGAAACCTACGGAGATAAATACCCACGATGGATGATGCGCATCCATGATGGCACCAAAGATCAGCGGCGCTACGGCCAAACCAGAATCCAGGCCGGAATACACGATGCCATATACGCGACCAGTCGCATTTTTGGGTGCAGCAGCACGTATCATCAAGTCACGCGAAGGACCGGCAATACCAGAACCAAAACCAATCGCCCCCATGAGCAGAACAGCGATAGCCGCATTCACCGTGCCGCTGGCCAGTATGAGTGAGAAAACCCCGGCAAAGCTGAAGGCCAGCGTAATGGTTCTGTCGTGATGGGTAGTCTTGGCGGCCAGGAAACCTCCCCACAACATACCAGCAGCCGAAGCCAGCATGTACAAAGTGTAGGCTGTAGTAGCTGAACCCAGCGACATGTCATACATCTGGCGCAAACTGGCGGATGAGAAGCTTTGTATGCCCCCCAATGCCATGGCCGTCATGAAGAAAAAGCCAAAACACATCCACACCGCAGGTATGCGCATGAAATCCATAGCACCTTCTGCCGCTTTGGCGGCATGTGCCGCACTTTGATGTTGTACTACTTCGGTGTGTAACAACTCTCTGTAAAAAAACAGTATGGCCAACACGGTAAAAGGCAGGAAAGCTGCACAAAACAAGGCTGTCCGCCATGTTGTCAAGCCAGCGATGGTCACCAGAAACACAGGTGCTGCCGCCCACCCCAGATTGCCCGTGATGCCATGCACAGAAAATGCATACCCCAGACGCTGGCTGGATACTTTCTTGTTGAGCAAGGTGTAATCAGATGGATGGAATACGCTATTGCCTACACCAGCCAGCATGGAACCCATCAAGAGCATGCTGTAATTTTGCGACATCGACAATACCAAAGCCGATACGCCGAGGCAGCTAATCCCAAAAAACAATACTGCCCTGGCCCCGACCTTGTCGACGATAAAGCCGGAAAGTGCCTGGCCTATGCCGGAAATCACAAAAAATACTGTCATCAGCAAACCCAGTTCCGCATAGGACAGACTGAACGCATCCTTAATCCAGGGGAATAAAGGTGCCAGTATCATATGGAAAAAATGGGAAATGCCATGTGCCAGACCAACCAGGCTGATCACCATCACATCTTTTTTCATATTCTCGGGCGCTGCATGGTTTGCCGTTGCTGTCGTCATTGAAGTTTTCTCCTGTTTCCAAACGCTCTTGCAAGTTAAAGCAAGCTATCAGGTAAGCAGTGTATGCAAATTTGCGCAGTCTGATTTAAGATAGGTGGACAATTTTTATCGCATTTCCGCCAAACTGGGATTTATCATGGCAATTGACATACTGACAGATACCCGCCCCCAGGCTCCAGACAAGCGCCCCTCACCTGAGCGCCCGGTGCGTCTGGCCGCCAGGAATTTGCCCACAGAAGAAATCATCAGCATGCACAGCCACACCTGGGGGCAGTTTACCTACACGCCCCAAGGCATGATGCAGATACTGGCGAACAACAACACCTGGTTTGTGCCGCCGCTAAGGGCAATCTGGATACCGCCGAATGTCGCGCATGAAGTACGCATCATTGAACCTTCGCATTTGCGGCTGCTAAATATCCATGCTGATTTTGCACCATTTCGCGGTTCCGATTGCCTGGTATTGGAGGTCTCACCGTTGCTCAGGGAATTGATTGCTTGCATGGAATTGATAGAAGTCGCCAGTCCGCGTGAATATCATATCGCCGCTGTCATCATGGATGAATTGCAAGCAGCAAAAGCACTGCCCATACGCCTGCCCATGCCCAGAGATAAGCGACTTAAAAACCTCTGCGAAATTTTACTGGCCGACCCGGCCTCTGGCCTGACGATGGAAGACTATGCGGTACAGGTAGGCGCATCTTCGCGCACCCTGTCACGCCTGTTTGAGCAAGAACTTGATATGTCATTCACTGCATGGCGTCAGCAAATGCGCTTATCAAAAGCATCGCCATTGATCACCAGTGGCATGCCTTTATCACAAGTAGCGTCTGAACTGGGCTATGCCAGCCAGTCGGCATTTTCAGCCATGTTCAAAAAAACTTTTGGAGAGTCACCTTCAAGTTTTTTTAAGCAAAAATAGCAAGAAGTCATAACACTTTGGGACGATTTTACGTAAGTCCAAATAAAAAAAGGGCAGCACTTTCATGCTGCCCCAACTTGCGTTCCTACAAAGGTAGGACCGGCGATCCACACCCAAGTTCAATCTATTTTCAAGCCAGTTCGCCAGCTTTGCTAAACACCAGCTCCTGGTCTTTGGCATCAATCGCGATAATATCCTTGGGCCCAAATTTGCCTTGTAATATCAGTTTGGACAAGACATTTTCTATTTCTTGCTGGATAGCGCGTTTCAAAGGTCTTGCACCGTAGACAGGATCAAAACCGGCTTCGGCAATTTTTTGCAGCGCATCTTCGCTGACCTGCAAGCCCATGTCCATCTGACGCAAACGCTGCTCCAAAGTCTTGAGCTGTATCTTGGCAATGGCACCAATATTTTTTGCATCAAGCGCATGGAAGACCACGATTTCATCAATACGGTTGATGAATTCAGGACGGAAATGGGTTTTAACTTCGCCCATGACTGCCATTTTGATGACTTCCGGATCACTGCCTTCCATAGCCTGTATCTGATGTGAACCAAGATTCGATGTCATGACGATCACGGTATTCTTGAAATCCACCGTGCGGCCTTGCCCATCTGTCATGCGGCCATCATCCAAAACCTGCAACAGCACGTTAAACACATCATGATGCGCTTTTTCAACTTCGTCCAGCAAAATCACGCTATACGGTTTACGTCTTACGGCCTCGGTCAGGTAACCGCCCTCTTCATAGCCAACATAGCCAGGTGGCGCGCCTATCAGACGGGCTACCGAATGTTTTTCCATGAACTCACTCATGTCGATACGGATCAAGGATTCTTCTGTATCAAACATGAAATTCGCCAGGGCCTTGCACAATTCTGTCTTACCAACGCCAGTCGGCCCGAGGAACAGGAAAGAACCATAAGGGCGGCCGGGGTCACCCAAGCCTGAACGCGAACGGCGGATAGCGTCAGAAACCGCAGTAATTGCTTCATGCTGACCGACGACACGCTGATGCAAGGCATCTTCCATGTGCAATAATTTCTCGCGCTCACCCTGCATCATGCGCGACACTGGGATGCCAGTTGCACGAGACACAATCTCCGCAATTTCTTCTGCACCTACCTGGGTACGCAAGAGCTTCATCTTGCCGCCGTCTTGCTGGTTTTTATCCGCCTGAGTATCTGCCTGCTTGAGTTGTGCTTCCAGCTCAGGCAATTGACCGTACTGCAATTCAGACATAGTTTGCCAGTCGCCACGGCGCTTAGCCTCATCCATTTGCAGACGGATTTTTTCTATTTCTTCCTTAATATGGGTGCTGCCTTGCACCAGGGCTTTTTCTGCTTTCCAGACTTCTTCGAGGTCAGCATACTCCAGCGACAATTTGCCTATTTCTTCTTCGATCAAGATCAGGCGTTTTTTGGACCCCTCATCTTTTTCGCGCTTGACGGCTTCCTTCTCTATCTTCAGTTGTATCAGGCGACGGTCCAGCTTATCCATGACTTCTGGCTTGGAATCTATCTCTATCTTGATCTTTGCCGCGGCTTCGTCAATCAGATCAATCGCCTTGTCTGGCAAGAAGCGGTCAGTGATATAGCGATGTGACAATTCAGCCGCTGCGACAATCGCAGGGTCGGTAATATCAACACCATGATGGACTTCGTATTTCTCTTGCAAACCACGCAGGATGGCTATCGTCGCCTCTACGCTGGGTTCATCAACAATAATCTTCTGGAAACGGCGTTCCAGCGCGGCATCTTTTTCTATGTACTTGCGGTATTCATCAAGCGTAGTTGCGCCTACGCAGTGCAATTCACCACGTGCCAATGCGGGCTTGAGCATATTGCCTGCATCCATCGCACCTTCAGCCTTGCCTGCGCCGACCATGGTGTGCAATTCATCGATAAAAACGATAGTTTGACCTTCGTCCATGGCGATTTCCTTGAGCACTGCTTTCAGGCGCTCTTCAAACTCGCCACGATATTTGGCACCGGCCAGCAAGGCAGCCATGTCCAGTGACAAGACGCGCTTGGACTTCAAGCTGTCTGGCACCTCACCATTGACAATACGCTGCGCCAGGCCCTCAACAATAGCAGTTTTACCGACACCAGGCTCACCGATGAGCACGGGATTATTCTTGCTGCGACGCTGCAAGACCTGGATGGCTCGACGAATTTCATCATCACGGCCAATAACAGGGTCGAGCTTGCCCAGACGGGCACGCTCAGTCAGGTCCATTGTGTATTTTTTCAGTGCTTCGCGTTGCCCTTCGGCATCCTGGCTATCGACATTATTGCTCCCGCGCACAGCGGCAATGGCTGCCTCGAGGGCTTTACGTGTCAGGCCATTTTCGCGTGCCAGCTTGCCTGCTTCAGACTTGTCATCTGTCAGGGCCAGCAAGATCATTTCACTGGCAAGGAACTGGTCCCCGCGCTTTTGTGATTCTTTGTCAGCCAGATTCAGCAGACCCACGAGTTCACGCCCTGCCTGAACCTGTCCGTCGTTACCGCTGACCTTGGGTAATCTCTCCAAAGCGGCTTTCAAGGTATTGCTGAGGGCAGTCACATTTACCCCTGCCCTTTGTAGCAGGGAACGGCTGCTGCCATCGTCCTGGTTGATTAATGCCAACAAGACGTGCACGGGTTCTATGTATTGGTTATCATTGCCGACTGCCTGACTTTGCGCATCGGCGAGCGCTTCTTGTAACTTGGTAGTTAATTTATCGAGTCGCATGACTCTCTCCTGAAGAATTAGTTAGCATACAATTTGGGGCGGGCAAGCCAATTTCAAGAATAGGCAGAGCTAAACTAGCAACGCATTCCCTGACGTTTGTTTTACATCAAAGACCACATGGATTTACACCAGATACAAATTACTTATCTTCCTGATCAGGATAGACTGCTGCTCAAATTATCGTTTGCAGAAAAAGATAAATCAGCAAGACAGGAGATAGACCTCTTGTTTACACGCCGCACCACCATGCAGTTCTGGCCTATGTTGCTGGAAGCCATGGGCAAACAAGTCAAGATGAGCAAACCCAGCGCCGCCCATGCCAGTTCAGAACTGGTGCAAATGGAACATGAAGCCTCGGTGGCTGAAATGAAGGATAGCGGTCACTTTAATGCGCCGCTGGAAGATGATGTTGAAAGCTGGCCATTGGGCAAGGAAGCAATGTTGCCAGAAAACATACAATTTCACGTGCATGCAAAGCTGCCATTCAGGATGGAATTTACAGTCGCTGGTGGCAAGAATTTTGAAATTGCCATGGGCAAGCGTTTGCTACATGGCTTTTGTAAATTATTCCAGGATGCCGTGGAAAAAGCGGATTGGGGCTTCACCCTGGAAATGATGGGCAATGCGCCTGAGGCACCTCCGGCGGGGATGTTGAACTGACCCAAAAACTCAAACGAAAGACGGCAAAGTCTTAATCGAATTTGCCAGTTTTTTTGAATTGATTTGTTGCATCTACCAGTGCAGCAGCAATGCCACGCTCGCCACCAGAATGGCCAGCATCAGCAATCATCTGCAAATGCGCTTCTGGCCAGGCCTGGTGCAGCCTGTGTGCTGTCACTGGAGGGCAAACCACATCATAGCGGCCTTGGACGATAACGGCTGGCAAGTGGCGGATGCGGCCTATATCCTGAATCAACTGGTCTTCGCGCATGAAAGCGCCATTGATCATGTAATGCGCTTCCAGCCTGCCCAGGCCTATGGCGATGGCATCTGACTCAAAATCGGCAATGGTATCTGCCTGCGGCAGCAAGAAAATGCAAGAACCCTCGTAACGACTCCAGTTGCGCGCAGCTTCGGTGTAAATCGCCGGGTCGTCGCTGAACAAGCGTTTGGCATAGGCTTGCAGCAAGTCATGACGCTCTTCTGCTGGTACGCCCTCGGCAAAACGCTGGTGCACTTCAGGGAAGAACCATTTCATGCCGTTCACAAACCACTCTACCTCAGCCTTGGTGCACAGGAAAATACCTCTGAGCACAAATCCCAGGCAGCGCTCAGGATGCGCCTCGCCATAGGCCAGCGCCAGGGTAGAACCCCAGGAACCGCCAAAAACCAGCCATTGCTCTATACCCAGCATTGCTCGGATTTTTTCTATATCGTCCACCAGCAAGGCTGTCGTGTTATTGCGGTATTCACCCAAAGGCGTGGATTTGCCCGCGCCACGCTGGTCAAACAACACGATACGATAATGATCAGGATCAAAGAATCGACGATGGCTAGGCGCAGTCCCTCCTCCTGGCCCGCCATGCAGGAAAATCACAGGCTGACCATTGGGATTGCCACTCTCTTCCCAATACAGGGTATGGGTATCATCAACCGGCAGCATGCCAGTACGGTGTGGCTCTATGGCAGGAAACAAGGAAGTAGTGTCAGCGCTCATAAGGATAAGAGTGAAAAGATGTCGTTGGAATAAGTAACAAGGATTATAACCATGTGCCTTAAGATGCAATAGGCAATATTACAATGTAAGAAGATATATTGCGGTATAGACGTTTATTTTTTATGATAATGTTTTTACATGACCAGTCTTAATATGCCTTTATCTGATTCCCATGCAAATTTGAACGGACATGAGCAACTGAGCATACCTGGCCTGCATGCCTATTGGTCGCGCATGATGGCGAGTCTGACTGGCAAGGGCAAGGGTCATAATCCGGAATTTCATCGTGACCGCCTGCTCCTTCATGTGCTTGGTCTAGGCCTGGAGCAAACATTGCATTTTCTCCTGCAAAACCACCCTGACTTCGACGACTTCAAGGCATGGATCATCGCAACGGCGGGCATGCCCACTGATAGCGTCATCGCCCGTTTGCAGAATTTACATCTGGGCACACCTCTCCCGCCCGATATTTCAGATTTATTTGA
>Ga0207952_1001280_pt1 | contig 11236 bp, 8 predicted proteins | sample SubbioR12Aug_8Ca_FD_184831 | JGI IMG/M metagenome (GOLD analysis project Ga0207952, IMG submission 184831) | Serpentinite rock and fluid subsurface biosphere microbial communities from McLaughlin Reserve, California, USA - CR12Aug_8Ca (SPAdes) | ecosystem: Environmental > Terrestrial > Deep...
ACCAGTCGCGCCGGTTCCGGCGCCGGCTCCCGTCGTTTCACCCCCGGCGCCCGCCAGCCCGCCCACGCTGGAAGTGCCTATCGTCGCTGCTCCGCCGGCTCCACCACCGGCCCCGCCAGCGGCGCCACCGGTGGCCCCGCCGCCGTCTGTGTCATCCGCACCGACGCCCGTGGCTGGACAGGCAACCACACCGGCGCCTGCCAGGCGCCCAATCAACCCCTTCCTTTCCTCGGATCCGGGACTCAAGGCCAAGCGTCTTGCGCGCGCGCTCGTCAGCGACATGATCGCGTACCTGCCCCAGAAGCGCGAAGAGGGATTGAAGAACGGAACGCTGAAACAACTCTTCCGCGAGGAAATCAAGAAGAGTTACGAGGAGTACGTGGATCAGATCGGGAAGGAAATGGCCGAGGGCACGTCTCACTTCCAAGACGCCCTGAACGAGATTCTGGCGGACGGAAAGAAGATGTTCTAGGCCGGAGGGCCGGGATTCCACCGGCAGAAGCGTCCCGTCGCAGTACCAGCCGCCCCGCGATACGACTATCTTCACTGAGTGAGCCGCGCGCCCAAATGCGGGACGCGGCTCGTTCGTTACCATGACCCTCCGATGGCCGAATCCGAGCGCTCGAAATCGCTGAAGCACGACGAAGCACGGCTCGCAGAGCTGCGGAGGTACCTTTGACCTCGACAGCAAGCGCACCGCGCTAGACACGCTCGAGGCGGAAATGGGCGGGGCCACGTTCTGGAATCAACAGGAGCGGGCCCGGCAGGTTGTCCAGGAAGTGAAGGCCCTCAAGGTCTGGGTTGACACGTACGACAAGCTCTGGACGCGTGTGCAAGGCGCGATCGAGATGGATCAGCTCCTCGAATCGGATCCAGACCAGGAGATGATTGCCGAGGTGGACCGCGAGACGGCGGCCATCCACGACGAAACTGACTCGTTCAAGCTCAAGTCACTCCTGCAGGGGCCGGACGACTTCCGCGACGCGCAGGTGGAAATCGCAGCAGGAGCCGGCGGCACCGAAGCCCAGGATTGGGCGCAGATGCTCATGCGGATGTACACTCGCTGGGCCGAACGCCGCGGCTACAGCGTCGACATTCTCGATATGAGCGAAGGCGAAGAAGCTGGCATCAAGGGTGCGGTGCTCGAGATCAAGGGGCTCTACGCTTTCGGGTTTCTGCGTCCTGAGGCGGGCGTGCATCGTCTCGTTCGCATTTCGCCCTTCGATTCTCAGGCGCGCCGACATACGAGTTTCGCATCGGTGTTCATCTACCCCGTGGTCGATACCGACATCAATATCGAAATTCGCGACGACGACATCCGGCTGGACGTGTTTCGCGCTTCGGGTGCGGGGGGACAACACGTCAACAAGACCAGTTCGGCGGTGCGGATTACGCACATTCCCTCAGGCATCGTCGTGACCTGCCAGCAGGAACGAAGCCAGGGAAAGAACAAGGCGACCGCCATGAAGCAGCTGAAGAACAAACTCTACCAGCTGGAAGTGGAAAAGCAGGCCGCGGTCAAGGCGAAGATGGACGCCAACAAGCAGGACGTCTCCTTCGGGAGTCAGATCCGCAGCTATGTGTTCCAGCCGTACACGATGGTGAACGATCACCGCACCGAACTGAAGCTGACCGACGTACACAAGGTGATGGACGGGGCGATTGACCCGTTCATCGAGGAATACCTCAAGCAGCAGGGCGCGGCGAAGGCCGGCGTCTAGCGTACCAGGGACTCACGTGAGCGAAGAGCAGACACCAGATGCGGCGGCGGCCGGTGCGCCGGACGACCTCAACTTCGTGTTGCGGGCGCGCCGGGATAACCTCGACGCTCTTGAAGCGAAGGGGATGCCGGCGTTCGGGTACGGCTATCGTCGCACCCACATGGCGGCCGATTGCCCTGCGTTGCTGGGCCCCGCTGAAGAAGGGCCGACCGTGCGGCTCGCGGGGCGGGTCGTAGCCTGGCGTGGGCACGGCAAGACGGTGTTTGCGCACTTGGGTGATTCGTCGGGTCGCCTGCAGCTGTATTTCCGTAAGGACGGGCTCGGCGACGCCCTGTTCGATGCCCTCCAACATTTTGACCTCGGCGACATCATCGGTGTGGAGGGACCGCTTTTCCGGACACGCACGGGTGAAGTCACGGTGCGGGTTACGGCCGTGGAAATGCTCGCCAAGTCCTTGCGCCCGCTGCCATTCGGGAAAGAAGAGATTGTGGACGGCAAGATCGTGCGTCACTCGGCCTTCTCTGATGGTGAGCAGCGGTCACGGCAGCGGTATGCCGACCTGGCGGTGCATGCTGAAGTCCGAGCGCTCTTTGCGGCGCGCTCGGCAATGACGCGGGCGATCCGGACGTTCCTCGACGGACTGGACTTCCTCGAAGTGGAAACGCCCGTGCTGCAGCCGCTGTACGGCGGCGCGTTGGCCAAGCCGTTTACCACGCACCACAACGCGCTCGACATGCCGCTCTATCTGCGCATTGCGGATGAGTTGTATCTCAAGCGCCTCATCGTCGGTGGTTTCGATCGCGTGTACGAAATTGGCCACGACTTCCGGAATGAGGGGATCGACCGCACGCACAATCCTGAGTTCACTATGCTGGAGTTCTATCAGGCATACGCGGACTATCAGGAAATGATGGACGTTGTAGAGCGGCTGATCTGCGCGGCCGCGATTGCCGTACGCGGAGCGCTGGGCACGGCAGGAGATCGCACCGATGTTGCGGCCTTTGACGACGCCCTGGCGTTAGGCAAGTTCCCGCGAATCGAATGGCTGCCGGCCCTGAGTGCCGCGCTCGGCGTGCCGAACGCGCTGGCGCTCGACGACACGCAGCTCAAGGCCGCCGCGGCGAAGGCAGGCGTGCAGGGCGTGGCGGCGATGTCGCGCCCGAAGCTGCTCGACGAACTGTTCGGTGCTCATGTGGAGTCGAAGATCGACCGACCGACATTCGTCATTGACTACCCGCTGGAACTGTCCCCACTCGCCAAGCCGAAGCGGGGCAACCCTGCGCTCACCGAACGGTTCGAACTCTTTGCCCGTGGTAAGGAGTTGGCCAATGCGTTCAGCGAGCTCAATGACCCCATTGACCAGCGGCGCCGCTTTGACGCACAGGCCCGTCTCAAGGCTGCGGGCGACGAAGAGGCATCCTCCGTCGACGAGGACTATCTCCGCGCCATGGAGTACGGCATGCCGCCGACGGGAGGCGTGGGGATCGGGATTGACCGCCTCTTCATGTACCTCACCGGCACGCAGCACATTCGCGACGCGATTCTTTTTCCGACGATGCGTCCGGAGTAACGCATGATCCGTCGGTTGGAGCTGTCGATTGCGTGGCGCTACCTGCGTAGCCGCCGCGGGTCGCGGCTCCTGTCGTTCATCACCGTCATCGCCATGGGCGGCGTGATCGTGGGCGTCAGCGCCCTCGTCATCATCATGGGCGTCATGAACGGACTGCAGACCGATTTGCGCGAAAAAATCCTCGTGGCGAGCCCCGACGTTCGCGTGCTCAACTGGGGTGACGATCTGCGGCTGGACGACTGGTCGTCCGTCATGAAGCGAATCCAGGCGATGGATGGGGTCACGGCCGCCGCGCCCTTTGTGCTCACCGAGGGGCTCGCCAGTCGGCCGGATCGGAAGTTCACGAGCGGAGTGTCGGTGATGGGGATCGAGCCCACGGGCCGAAACCCGCTCGACGTGACGACCATCCGGACCAAGGCGACAGCGGGCGATTTCAGCTTCAGCACGCCCGACGGGCGCAACCGTGGCATGGTGGTAGGCAAGCTCGTGGCCGAACGATTCGGTGCCTACCCGGGTGTAGTCATGTCGATCATCACGCCCGGTCTCGTCTCGATGAACCCGGTGACCGGCCTGTTGATGCCGGAGCCAATGGAGTTCACCGTGACGGGCGTGTTTGAAACGGGGATGTACGAGTATGACCAGCTGTACGTCTTTGTGGACCTCGCCGCGGCGCAGCAAGCGGCGGGGCTGGGCGCCGCGGTCACGGGAATCGAAGTGCGCACGCAGAATCGTGATATCGCCCCGCGCGTGGCGCGAGCGATCGAGGACTTGCTGCAGTACCCATACCGGACCATGGATTGGCAGCAGCAGAATAGCGCTCTCTTCCGCGCCCTGAAGCTCGAGAAGTTGGGAATGGCGGTCATCCTCGGACTGATCACGTTGGTGGCCGCGTTCAACATCGTCGGTACGCTCACGATGGTGGTGCGTGACAAACAGCGTGAAATCGGGATCTTGAAGGCGATGGGTCTCACTGCGGCTTCGGTTCGACGCGTATTCCTCGCCCAAGGGGCGTTCATCGGCGTGGTTGGAACATCGCTCGGCCTGATCCTCGGCGTGGGTGGAGGACTGGCACTCGAACGCTACCGGTTGATTGCGCTGGATCCAGCGGTCTATTTCATCGACCACCTGCCGGTGCTGCTCGATCCCGTGGACGTCGCGCTGATCACCGTTGCCAGCGTCTTGATCGCGGTGGTCGCCACGATCTACCCGGCGCGCCAGGCCGCACGACTCTTTCCGGTTGAGGCGATACGCAGCGAATGACCGCCACCGCTACGCCAGTCGCCGCGCCGTTTCTCGAAGCACGCGCCGTTTCCAAACACTACCGGGGCGGGGACGGTGGCGAGGTCCGTGTCCTGGAGTCGGTGGATTTGGCGCTTGCGCCTGGCGAGATGGTGGCCGTCGTCGGCGCCAGCGGCTCCGGGAAGAGCACGCTGCTCCATGTCCTCGGTGGGCTGGAGCCTCCGACATCGGGGTCGGTGCTGCTGCGCGGCATCGACGTCACATCGGCGCCTGAGGAGGCACTGGCAGCCATCCGCAATCGCCAGGTGGGCTTCGTGTTCCAGTTTCATCACCTTCTCAAGGAATTCAGCGCAATCGAGAACGTGATGATGCCGCTTCGTATCAGCGGCGTTGGTGCAGCCGACGCACGCGCGCGGGCGCTGTCGTTGCTGGAGCGCGTCGGGCTGGGCGCCCGGATCGACCATCGGCCGGCCGAGATGTCCGGGGGCGAACAGCAGCGCACCGCCGTGGCCCGGGCCCTCGCGGTTCAGCCGTCGGTGCTGCTCGCCGACGAGCCTTCAGGGAACCTGGACCACCACACGGCGGAATCGTTGCACGACCTCCTTTCCGGCGTCGTGCGGGATCTGGGCGTCGGGATTGTGGTTGTCACGCATAACCGGTCGCTCGCGGCGCGGGCAGACCGGGTACTCTTGTTGGCGGACGGGCGTCTGGCCGATACTTCGGCAAGTGAGGGCGCCGTCTGATGATCTGCAACCAATGCCAAGAACGTGACGCCATCGTCCACCTGACGCAGATCGTGGACAATGCGGTGACGCAGGTGCATCTCTGCGAGAAGTGCGCCGCCGAGCGCGGGATCGAGACCAGCGCGACCGTGGCGACGCACCCGCTTGGCGACTTCATGCAGGCCGCGCAGGCGCAGGTGTCGCAGATGCCGGGAGACGCCGCCCGCTGCTCGTACTGCGGCACGTCGCTGCGCGACTTCCGGGCGAGCGGCCGGCTGGGTTGCGCGCGCTGCTACGGAGCGTTCGAACAAAGCCTTCGCGATCTGTTGCGCCGAGTGCATGGCAGCGCCGCGCATGTCGGGCGGCGATACGCGGGGGCCGATGAACCGGCGCTCGAGCGCGACGCCACGCTTTCGGAACTGCGCGGGCGCCTGGCCGATGCCGTGCGCGGCGAAGAGTTCGAACTCGCCGCGACGCTGCGAGACCAGATCCGGACGTTGGAGTGATGCGATGAGTCTCGATCTTTCGCTCCTGCCGGACGCTGGTGTGCCCTGGCTCGTAGCAAGCGGGGAGCACGCGGACATCGTGCTGTCGTCGCGGATTCGCCTGGCCCGCAACGTGGCCGGGTTCAATTTCTCGGCGCGAGAGCGCGACGGAGAGCGCCTGCGGGTGCTGGCTCAGGTGCGCGACGCCTTGCCACGGGTACCCTCGCTTGCCGGTGCCATGGTGTTGCGGATGGACGAACTCACGGCGGTGGATCGTCAGGTGCTGCGCGAGCGGCACCTCGTGAGCCGTGAGCTGGTCGGTCCCGAGGGGACGTCAGAGCCGCGGCCGGCGTCGGCGGTGCTTGTCTCCGAACACGCCGGCGTGATGGTGAACGAGGAAGACCACCTGCGTCTGCAGGTATTCCGGTCGGGGTTCGACATCCCCGGCGCGCTGCAGGCCGCGGCCCGCGTGGACCGGGAACTCGGCGATCAGGTGCCGTACGCCTTCCACCGCGAGTTCGGTTTCCTGACGTCGTGTCCCACGAACACTGGTACAGGGCTGAGGGCGTCCGTGCTCGTGCACCTGCCCGGTCTGGTCCTGACGCAGGAGATTGCCAAGGTCCTCCAGGGCCTGCAGCAAATGGGCCTTACCCACCGCGGACTCTACGGCGAAGGCAGCGATGTGGTCGGGAGTTTCTTCCAGGTCTCGAACCAGACGACGCTTGGCCGCTCTGAGGAGGAGCTGGCCGACCACCTGCAGCGCGTGGTGAAGCGCCTGGTGGAGCAGGAATCCGCGGCGCGAAAGGTACTTGCTCGAGACGCCGGTTATATTATTGAAGACAAGCTGTGGCGCGCATACGGCACCTTGCGACACGCACGCAGCCTGGCAGCGGACGAAGCGATGAATCTGCTGAGCGGCGTGCGTCTCGCGGTGGGATTGCAGCTGATCGGCGGCTTGAGCATGTACACCCTCAACAAGCTCCTGATATTCGGCCAGACCGCACACCTCTCGCACGAAGCTGGCCGGGCGCTGACGGAGAGCGAGGCAGCAGTGGCGAGGGCGCGGTATGTGCGCGGCGTGCTTGCGAACGAGGGACGTTCGGACGGGTAGTAATACGTTCGGGGCCCTCCAGCTTTCGAGGACGGGGATGAACGGTTACAACTTCACAGAGCGAGTGCGAAAAGTCCTGGCGATGGCGCGCGAAGAAGCCGCGCGCCTCCACCACGAGTACGTGGGGACCGAGCACATCCTGTTGGGGCTGATTCGCGAAGGGGAGGGCGTGGCTGCGGCCGTGCTCCAGAACCTCAGCGTCGACCTCGACGAAATCCAGCAGAAGATCGAGGAGACGGTCAAAAAAGGAAAGGCGGCGCAAGCCACCGGTCCCGACCTGCCGTATACCTCGCGGGCGAAGAAGGTGCTCGAACTCGCGATGGGTGAGGCGCGGGAACTGAATCACAGCTACGTGGGAACGGAGCACCTGCTCCTCGGCCTGCTGCGGGAAGAAAAGGGGATTGCGGCGCAGGTCCTGACGGATGCGGGCGTGAACCTCGATGCGGCGCGCGCGGAAACGCTGCGGCTGCTTGGGACGGACGTCGGCTCCGGTGGCGGTGCCACGGGCCAGGCGAGCGGGACGCCCACAGCGCCGCAGGCAGCGACCAAGGGCGGCGACAAGAAGTCCAAGACGCCCGCGCTCGACCATTTTTGCCGCGATCTCACGCAGCTCGCCGCAGAAGGCCAGCTCGATCCCACGATTGGGCGCGCGAAAGAAATCGAGCGCGTGATGGAAGTGCTGACGCGCCGGAAGAAGAACAACCCGGTACTCATCGGGGAACCGGGCGTTGGCAAAACGGCGATCGTGGAAGGTCTCGCGCAGCTGATTGCGAATGGGGAATGCCCGGACTCGCTCCGGGACAATCGGGTGCTGTCGCTGGATATGGCCGCCGTGATTGCCGGCACGAAGTATCGCGGCCAGTTCGAAGAGCGGCTGAAGGCCGTGATGAACGAGATCGCGCAGAACAAGAACGTGGTGCTCTTCATCGACGAGTTGCACACGCTTGTGGGCGCCGGCGCGGCTGAAGGCGCCATCGACGCCAGCAACATGCTCAAGCCGGCGCTGGCTCGCGGCGAACTGCAGTGCGTCGGGGCGTCCACGCTCAACGAGTATCGCAAGTACATCGAAAAGGACGGCGCACTGGAGCGTCGCTTCCAGACCGTTGTGGTGGAGCCGCCTTCAGTGGACGAGACGGTGGAGATCCTCAAGGGCCTTCGCAAGCGCTATGAAGATCATCACCGCGTCACGATTCCTGACGAGACGCTTGCGCTCGCCGCGAAGCTGTCTGAGCGGTACATCACCGACCGGTTTCTGCCGGACAAGGCGATCGACGTCATCGACGAAGCTGGCGCGCGCGCACGGCTCGCGGCCCAGGCGCCTCCGCCGGAAGTGGCGGGCCTCAAGACCAAGCTCGAGGCGGTGAATACGGAGAAGGACACGGCCGTTCGCGACCAGAACTTCGAACGCGCTGCCGCGCTGCGGGACACGGAACGTGAGCTGCAGGGCGAGATTCGCACACGACAGGATGAATTCGAGAAGCACCGGCAGTCCCACCGGCCGGTACTCGGCGAGACGGAGATTGCGTTCATCGTCAGTCGTTGGACCGGCATTCCGGTGACGCGATTGCAGGAGGCGGAAACCGCCCGGCTGCTGCGCATGGAAGACGAGCTTCACCAGTCGGTCGTGGCGCAGGACGAGGCAATCCGCGCCATCGCGCGGTCGATTCGTCGCGGACGCGCCGGACTCAAGGACCCGCGCCGGCCAATCGGGTCGTTCATTTTCTGCGGCCCAACGGGCGTCGGCAAAACCGAGCTGGCACGCTCGCTTGCGAAGTTCCTTTTCGCCGACACGCAGGCGCTCATTCGCGTGGACATGAGTGAGTACATGGAGAAGTTCTCGGTGTCGCGCCTGATTGGCGCGCCGCCGGGGTACGTCGGCTACGAAGACTCCGGCGCGCTGACCAAGGCCGTACGGCGAAAGCCGTACAGTGTGGTGCTTCTCGACGAAATCGAGAAGGCGCACCCAGACGTATTCAACATCCTGCTGCAGGTGCTGGACGAGGGCCACCTCACGGACAACTACGGTCGGATCATCGACTTCAAGAACACTGTCGTGATCATGACCTCCAACGTCGGCGCCAAAGACATCACCAAGAACCGGACGCTCGGGTTTGGCACGGCGGACCAGGCGTCTTCGTTCACCCGGATGTCAGAGAAGATCCGCGAAGAGCTTCAGCACGTCTTCAATCCGGAGTTCCTCAACCGGCTCGACGACACGATCATCTTCCACCCGCTCGAGAAGGAACACATTGCGCAGATCGTCACCATCCTGTTGCGCGACGTCTCCAAGCGACTGACGGAAGAGGAGTTGACGCTGAAGCTGACAGATGCGGCCGTCGATTTCCTGGTGAAGCACGGGTTCGATCCGAGCTACGGCGCGCGGCCCCTGAAACGCGCCATCCAGCGGTTTATCGAGGACCCGCTGTCCGAAAAGATCCTGCAGGCGGAATTCCAGCGGGGCGACGAGCTCGATGTGGATGTCTCCGCGGACGGCGAGAAGCTGGATTTTCGGGCTTTGGCGGCGAACACACCCAAGGCGTGATGCCGGACCCCGGATAGGGGCGGCGGAAGTGCCGGAACTGAAGGGGCTGGAAGGGGTTAGACCCTTTTAGCCCCTTCACCCGTTATTATTAACAGCTATGCACAAATCGGTGCGTTTCCTGCTCGGTACGGCCGGGCTGGTGACTGGAACGATGTCCGGCGGGCCATTGGGCGCGCAGGAGGCGGCCGGGCGTTGCGTCACGCCCGACTCCATCGCCGTCATCGGCAATAAGCGCGTCGAGGCGGCAACGATCATCACCGACTCGCGGCTCACTCCCGGTGCAGCGTCCAACTTTACGATGGTGCAGCGGGCGATTCGTTCCCTATACGAGACGGGCCAGTTTGACGACGAGATCACAATCTCGTGCCTGCTTATCGACGCGCCCGAGCCGCGCACGGTCTACCAGATCTCCCTGAAGGAACGCCCCATTCTCGATAACGTCGACGTGGTCGGTCCAAAGGCGATCTCGATTTCGACCGTGCGTGAAAAGGTGGACCTCCTGATTGGACGTCCCGTGAGCCCTGCGGGCGTCGCGGCCAACGTGCTTCGCCTCGACTCGCTGTACCAGGCGCGCGGCTACTGGGGCGCGCGGGTGCGACCGGAAACCACGGCCACGACAGCCGACAACATCACGCTGATGTTTCATGTCGACGAGGGCCGGAAGCTCGCCCTCTCGGGAATCCGGTTCACCGGTGCCAATGCGATTCCGGCCAAGCAGCTGGTGGCCGGGCTCAAGGTCAAGCCAGAGTCTTTCCTGTTCTGGCGGCGTGGCGAGTACGACGCCGAGAAGTATGCGCAGGATCTGGGCGAGCGGCTCCCGAAAGTGTATGCGGACCGGGGCTTCATCGACTTCCAGGTGCTGCGCGACACACTGCTTGTTGATCGCGAGCGCGGGAAAGGGTTGATCGACCTGACCATCGAGGAGGGCAAGCAATACCGCCTCGGGACCTTCGAGGTCACCGGGAACCGGCGCTACGCCTCCACGGACATCGCACGGCTGTATCCGTTCAGCGACAGTTCGGTGTCGCTGTCGAGACGGGTCACGTCGGCGATCCGCCGCCGCCCCATCCTGACGGGCGTGTTCAGCCAGAGCACCTGGGATGAAGGCACGGACAAGTTGCGGAACGCCTACGCAAACGATGGGTTCATCTACGCGCAGGTGCGACCAATCCTGGATCGGTCGACGAACGACTCGACGCCGGTCGTGAACCTGCGCTGGGACATCCAGGAAGGCCAGCCGGCGATCATCAATCGGATCGAGATTCTCGGCAACGACTACACCACCGAGACGTGCATCCGCGACCAACTGGTGATCATTCCCGGGGACGTATTCAGCCGGGATCGCCTCGTGCGCAGCTGGCAGAGCATTGGTAACCTCGGCTTTTTCGAGTCTCCTGTGTCGCCCCCTGAAACGCGCCAGGCCAATGATCAAGGTGACGTCGACATCATCTTCCGGGTGAAGGAAAAGCGCACCGGCAACGTGAGCTTTGGCGCGTCCATGGGGCAGGGCACGGGGGTGGGCGGGTTCATCGGGCTCGACCAACCCAACCTGTTTGGCAAGTGCAAGAAGGGATCCCTCAACTGGCAGTATGGCCGGTACATCAACGACTTCCAGCTGACGTACAGCGATCCGTCGATCCGGCAGTCGCGGTTTTCAGGCACTGTTGTCGGATACCGGACGCAGTCGCGGTACACCATTGCCGACCTCGGCCAGACGACCCGCACCGGATCGAACATCCGCGTTGGGTTCCCGCTCTTTGGAGCGCGCTTCACCCGCGTCTTCACCTCGTATGGACTGGAAAAAGTGCGCTACGGGGACTTCGGATTCCTCGGCACGGTGACGTCG
>Ga0207952_1001281_pt1 | contig 11216 bp, 7 predicted proteins | sample SubbioR12Aug_8Ca_FD_184831 | JGI IMG/M metagenome (GOLD analysis project Ga0207952, IMG submission 184831) | Serpentinite rock and fluid subsurface biosphere microbial communities from McLaughlin Reserve, California, USA - CR12Aug_8Ca (SPAdes) | ecosystem: Environmental > Terrestrial > Deep...
TCCCGAGTCGGCCAGCGCCGTTGCCGGGGCACTCCAGCCGGTGGGCACACTCTGGGTCTCGGCCATCCGTATGGCGATCATCCCGCTCGTGGTGTCGTCGCTGCTCCTTGGAGTCGGCGGCGCTCCGGATGCCCGCACCGTGGGCGTGCTCGGCGCCAAGGGCTTCGCGATGTTCCTTGCGGCCCTCACCGCGGCGGGACTGTTCGCCGTGGCCATCGCGCCATTCGTGTTCAGCGGGTTGAACATCGATCCCGCGGCCGCGGAGTCGCTGAGGGCAGGGGCCGCGCAGGCCGGAGCAACTGCGGTCGAAGGCGCCAAGCAGCTGCCGAGCGTGACGCAGTGGTTCGTGGATCTCGTGCCGGTGAACCCCATCAAGGCCGCGGCCGATGGGGCGCTGCTCCCGCTGATCGTCTTTTCCATTGCGATGGGTGCCGCCCTCACCAAGGTGGAGGCCGGGCGTCGTGCAGTGCTCCTCAATGTGATGGCGGCCGTGCAGGAAGCCTGCCTGATGGTGATGCGCGCGGTGATCGCGGTCGCGCCCATTGGAGTCTTTGCGCTGGCATTTGTGCTCGCGACCCGAGTTGGCTTCGCCGCAGCTGGTGCCCTGGCCACATACATCGTGGTGGTCTGCGCCATACTCACCGCGCTCTGCCTGCTGATCTTCTATCCGGCAGCCGTGATCTTTGGCGGTGTGAAGTTCGGCGAGTTCGCCCGCGCGATTCTGCCCGCGCAGGCCGTGGCGTTCAGTGCCCGAAGTTCCCTTGCGGCGTTTCCCGCGATGCTCACCGCGGCCCGCGGCACGCTCGGCCTCAGCGAGCCGGTCATCGCGTTCCTGCTGCCGGTGATGATCACGATGTTCCGCGCCGGCGCAGTGGTGGGGCAGCTGGTGGGTGCGATGTTCATTGCGAAGCTGTATGGGATTGAACTCAGCACCGTGCAGTATGCGACGCTGACCGTCACGAGCATCGCGACGAGTTTCAGTGTGCCGGGCATTCCCGGGGGCAGCATCATCATGATGGTGCCGGTGTTGCTCGCGGTCGGGCTGCCGGCGGAGGGCGTGGGTGTGCTCCTCGCGGTGGACACGATTCCCGACATGTTTCGTACCACGACGAACGTCACGGCGGATCTGGCGGCCGCGGTGATTTTGGACAGGAAACGCGTTGCGAGTTCAGGGCTGTGAGTTCAGGGTTTCCGTTGGGGAGTTGGGGTGTTGTGAGTTGACGTCCGCTCCGACTTCGGCGCTTCTCGACCGCATTGCCGCAGCTGTGCGCGCGCGCGAACCGCGTTACGCCGAGCGCGACGAGCCGTTTTGGGAAGCCGCGGTGGCGCTGGTGTTGCGGGAGCGGGCGGGGCAGGGCGCGGAGATGCTCTTCATTCAACGCGCGGTGCGCGAGGGCGATCCCTGGAGCGGACAGGTGGCGCTCCCGGGCGGGCGACGCGATGAGGGCGAGAACGACCTCGCGGTGACCGTGGTGCGCGAGACCTGCGAAGAGACGGGCATCAACATCCGCACGCAGGGCGAACTGATCGGTCCGCTCGACGAGCTGCGCCCGCGAACTCCCGTGTTGCCGCCGGTGATCGTGCGACCGTATGTGGCGGTGCTGCCCGCCACGGTGGAGCCGACGACCAGCGATGAGGTGGCCGGCTTCTTCTGGGCGCCACTTTCCGTGCTCTTTGACCCGGCCAACACACGCAATACACGCGTGCGCACCCGCGGCGCCTTCTGGATCTGGCACGACGCCATTCATTATGAAGGACAGGTGATCTGGGGCATGACGCAGCGGATTGTGAAGACACTCCAGGAGGTGGCGAAATGAATGACGGTCCGCCACAAAGCTGGGACGACCGCAACATCTGGCGCGCGGGGCTCATCGCGCGAACGATGTGGCTGCTCGTGTTCATTGCTGCGTTTACTCTGGTTCCGATGCTTGGCGACCGCTGGGCCTACGACAACTTCCATAACCCGCGCGTCTACGAACTCGATTGGGGCCGTCTCCTTCGGCAGATGGGATGGTGGCCCACGTGGATCATCGCGTCGCTCGCGCTCTGGCTCACGCAGCGTGGAACGAACGCAGCGCTGGCTCGGTGGAACTCCCTCTACCTGCTCGTGTCGCCAGCGGTCGCGGGGATCGTCTGCGAGATCCTCAAGCTTTCGATTCGCCGCGAGCGCCCCGAGATCAACGGTGGCGACTACGGATTCCGTCCGTGGAGCGACGAGCCGTTCTCCACTGCGGGACTTGCGACGCCGAGCAGTCACACGATGGTAGCGTTCGGCGCGGCGACGGCGCTGGCCCGGCTCTTTCCGGGCGCAGGCTGGCTCTGGTATTCACTCGCGGCGGGATGTGCGGCGACGCGTATCCTCTCACACGCACATTTCCTCTCCGACACCACGCTCGGCGCGCTGCTCGGTTGGAGTGTGGGCTGGGGAGTCTGGATTGCGATGAAGCAGTCGCGGCCGGCGACCTGAGTCTTACTACGCGGGCGCGGATGAACGCGGAGTACAGCGGATAAACGCGGATACTGAAAAGAGGGAACGACAGCTCGGATACACGCTGTCGTTCCCCCTTTCTGCTGCAGTATCCGCGTCTATTTCAGTACCAATCCGCGGTTTTCCGCGTCCACGCGGTAAAACCCGCGTCCCCGCCGTAATTCTCAGGGTGTGATACGTGGCGCGGTGACCGTTGCCTTGGGATCGACCATCACGCGCCGATCCTTCAGGTGCTGCTCCATCTTGAGCCGCGGCACGCCTTCCTTCAGCCACTCCGGTGCCGGCTGGTCGCGGAGGAAGGTGTCGAACCACTCGGTCATCCGCAGCGCGTAGTCCTTCTGGTTCGCCGGGCGCGCGAGGCCGTGGTTCTCGCCCACGTACTCGAGCAGCACGACGTCTTTGTTCATCTGCCGCAGATGGTTGTAGAACGTGATGCCCTGATTGAAGTCCACGGCGCCGTCGCGATCGTTGTGGAGCATCATGAACGGCACCGCCACATTCTGCGCGTACTTCTGCGGCGAGTTGCGGTCATACGCTTCCGGCACGTCGTTCGGTCCGCCGGTGAATCGGCCCTGGCTCGCAATGAAGATCGAGGCGTCGGTGCTGCCCGTGTTCCAGTAGATCGATCCGAACATCGACGTCATGTCGGTGAGCGGCGCGCCGGCGACGATGGTCTTGAAGACTTTCGTCTGCGTGGCGAGGAAGCTCGACTGGTATCCGCCCCAGCTGTGGCCCTGCAGGCCTATGCGCTCGGGATCGAGGTATCCCGCCGCGATCGCCGCCTTGACGGCCGGCACTACGCACCAGAGCGCCGAACGGCCCGGATCGTTGATCTTGTAGGCGATGTCGGGCTGGAAGAACGCGTAGCCGCGTGAGGTGAACACCGCGGGGTTGGAGTAGCGTGTTGCGTTCGGCTCAGGGAACACGTGCGCGCCCTGCGAGAGCTTCTCATAGATGTAGGTGAGCGCCGGGTAGCGCTTGCCCTTCTCGTAGCCGGCCGGGAGGAAGAGCGCGGCCTGACGGCGGCCGAGCCCCTGCTCGCAGGAGTAGTTGATCAGCACCATGCCCGGCGACCAGGCGATGCCGTTCGTCTGCGAGCCCATGTCGGTGAGCTTGCGTTCGTTCTTGATGCCGTCGTCGGCGGCGTAGAAATCGGGTGCCTTCGCTACGGTCTGGCGCGAGTACACCCAGATGTCGGCGTCACGCGCGCGCCGGTAATCCACCTTGGCGTCTTCCCAGGTGATCGAGGTTGCGCCGCCCTTCATACCGTCCACCACCGCGAGCCCTTCTTTCTTTGTCCACTCACCGTAGATCTCGAAGTACATCGGCTTCGTGAGATCCACACCCTCGGCCGCAGTGCGCGGGTCGGGGTTGAGGCGGAACTGATAACGAATCTGGTCCTTCTTGCCGTTGCCCGTGATGTTCACGGCCGCGCTCGCCGGGCCGGCGAGCGGCACACGCCACACGTCCCAGTTGTCGCGCACCAGCGCGTCGGTGCCGTTCTTGGCGAAGCCCATGAAGCCGCCGCCGATGGCCGGCTTCACCTGGTTGTGGTCGTCTTCCGTGTTCCAGAACTGCGTTGGAATCCCCGCCGTGATGTTCTTCGTCGTGCCGGAGGCGAAGTCATACACCATCCAGTCGCCACCTTCGTAGAACGCATACTTCCCGTTGTCGGGTGAGAATCCTGCGCCCGGGCCCGAGACCTTTGCCCTGATCAGTTTGCGCTCGCCCGTGGCGACATTCACCGCATAGACGTCGCGGTAGTTGAAGCCGCGAATGCTCGCCTCGCGCTCGTATTCCGTGCCGTCGTTGCCAATGGCCCACGTGCCCTTCGGGCCAATCTGCACGGTCCGCATCTTGTCGTCGGAGAGCTTCGTCACCTTCTGTGACGAGAGATCGAACACCGCCTGATGGCTGAAGGAGCGATCCTGCGCTTCCTGCACCTGCTGCTGGCTCTGCACGCGCGGGTCCTTCCAATGCCAGAGCACGAGCGAGGGAACGTCGGCGCTCGTCTGCGGCGCGGCCGGGAGCCTTCCGCCTGCACCGGCGCCTGGTGCCGGCGCATTGGATGCCGCAGGGTTGCCGCCGGTCGCCGCATCGGGCGCCGGGCGCGGCTCGCGCAGCCCGAAGTAGATCATCGTGCGCTTGTCGCTCCACTGGATCGCGCGGTCGCTGCTGATGACAAGCCCGCCGGTGATTCCTGTGGTCTTGGAGGTGATTTCGGTCGCGCGTGCGTTCGCTGCCGTGGCGTTGGTCCAGGCCACAATCGTCGCCTGTTCATCGCCGCCGGGTACCGTGTCGCTCACCACGCGCAGGGCGAGCAATGCGCTGCTCGAATCGCCCCAGGTGAGACGGCGATATGAGGCCTTCGCCGCGTCGATCGAACGCGTCACGCCAGTGGAGAGTTCACGCAGCTGCACGCTGTTGCCCACCTGATCAGCTGCGCTCACCGCGTACGCCAGCCAATCGCCAGCGTCATTGAAGGCAAACTCGGATACGTTCGCGATCTGCATCGACTGTCCGGTACCGGCGAGGTCGACCAGTTCGAGCACGGAGGCTGGCGTCGCACCACCACCGATAGCCGGGCCACCACGACCACCACCGCCCGCTGCTGCCGCAGCTGCAGCAGCTGCCGCTCCACCGCCGCCACCGGGCACCGAGTGATGAATGGCGAGCCAGTTGGACTTCTCACCAGCAAACCGGAAGGCACGCACACTCTCGAACTCGCGCTTGCTGCCGTTGGTCAGGTCTACGACGGCGATCTTCGGCTGCTCATTGGCAGCGGCGCCATTCGCGCCACCGGCACGACCCCCGCCGCCGCGCCCACCGCGACCGCCGGCTGCTGGAGTCGGCGCATTCACGTTGAACACCACCCAGCGGTTGTTTCCGGAAATCGTCGGAGCTCCGCCGCCGCGTCCGCCGGCACCAGCGGCGCCAATAGGATACCGCGTCTCCGTGGCGCCGGCCTGCGTGCCGCGCACCACGATTTCGGCATCACCTTCGTTCGGCGCGACGGTGTAGACGAACCAGCGACCGTCGTTCGAGATCGCGCTTCCGCGAATGCCCTTCCAGTTGGTGAGGTCGTTCAGCGTGAGCTGACGGCCAACCGATGCCGGTGGCGTCCACTTGGACACCGGATCCTTGCTCGGCGCGCCGTAGGCGAGCTCGGCCTGCGGGTTGGTGGTGGTTGTACCCGCGGCGTTCTGGGCGGGGGTGTTTCCTGCACCGCCACCGCGTTGGGCCAGGGCGATCTGTGAGGTGGATGCGGCAACGGCAAGTGCCGCGCCGAGGAGGCGAAGTGTACGCATCTGGGGGACTCTGGTTGAGGCGATTTAGAGAGAATACCGCCCTCCGGCCGAAGGGGCCAGCCCTTGCTGCATCTATAGAAGGGGAGCGATCATTGGCGGTGCCCTCCACACCCCTCCGGAGCCCCACCTGAGCGACGCCGTTCTTGCCCGCCTCCGTGAGGCGCTGAAGGCTACCTACATCGTCGAGCGCGAGCTCGGCGAGGGTGGCGCAGCCACGGTCTACCTCGCGCGCGACATCAAGCACGACCGGCTAGTGGCCATCAAAGTCTTCAAGCCCGAACTGGCCGAGACGCTGGGTGTTGAGCGGTTCACGCGCGAGATCCGCACCGCGGCGAACCTGAACCATCCGCACATTCTCACGGTCCTGGATTCCGGTTCGGCGGGTGGACTGCTGTACTATGTGATGCCGTTTGCGGACGGCGAGTCGCTGCGTGCGCGGATCACGCGCGAGGGGGGCCTCCCTATCGCCGATGTGGTGCGCGTGATGCGCGAGGTAGCCGACGCACTCGCCGCTGCGCACAAGGCGGGCGTGGTGCATCGCGACATCAAGCCCGACAACGTGCTGCTCTCCGGGCGCCATGCGCTCGTCGCCGATTTCGGCGTGGCCAAGGCGATCAGCGAGTCCACGGGCAAGAATCAGATCACGACGGTGGGCGTTGCGCTCGGCACGCCAGCGTACATGGCGCCTGAGCAAGCTGCGGCTGACCCACACGTGGACCACCGCGCCGACATTTATGCGCTCGGCATCCTCGGCTACGAGATGCTGACGGGCGAGCCGCCGTTTGTGCGCCGCTCGCCGCATGAGGTGCTTGCGGCGCATGTGACGGAGCCCGCGCCGCCGGTGTCTCAGCGGCGGCAGTCAGTGCCGCCCGCTCTCGAGGCGTTGATTGCGAAGTGTCTGGCCAAAGCGCCCGGCGATCGGTACCAGTCGGCACTGGAAGTCGAGGCCGAGCTGGAGCGCGTGATGACGCCGAGCGGGGGGATGTCGCCGACGGCGGGCGTGGTGCCGACGAGTGCGACGGCAGCGGTAGCCCCGCAAGCCGTGAGCCGCTCAAGGCGCGCACTGCGATGGGCAATCGCTGCGGCGGTCATTGCGGCCGGCGGCTGGTATGGCATGACGCGAACGCAGGGCCCTGCGGCCGGCGACGAAAATGTGGTGGCGGTATTTCCGTTTGACGTGAGCGGGCCGGCCGATGCGCAGTATCTACGCGAAGGCATGGTCAGCATCCTCGAGACGAACTTCACCGGCGAAGGTGGTCCGCGCGCCGTCGCGTCGCAAACGATGATTGCACAGTGGAAACGCCGGCGCGGCGAGAGTCAGGGACTCACGGATGAGGAAGTCCGCGAAATCGCCGGTGTGGTCGGGGCGGCGCAGGTGCTGCGCGGCAGTGTGGTGGCAGCGGGCACTGAACTGGTGATTTCCGCGACGCTGACGCGAGTGAGCGGAAGCGGCGACCCCGTGCAGGGGCAAGTGAAGGGGTCGCCGGACAGTGTAGCGGCCTTATCCGCGGCGCTAGCGGCCGAGCTGATTGCCAAACGCGGTGGGCAGATGCCCGACCGCGTGGCGTCGCTGCAACGGGTACCCCCGGCAGCACTGCGGGCCTACCTGAGCGGTCAGGCGTCGTTTCGGACGGCAAAGTACGCCGATGCCATTGTGGGGCTCGAGCAAGCACTGAGCATTGACTCGACATTCGCTCTCGCAGCTTTGGCTCTTGGTCAGGCGCGCGGGATGAACCCGACAACGTTCGCGGTCCCCGGACGGGACGCTGATGGACTTGCGTATCGTCACCGCGCCACGCTCTCTCCGCGGGACCTGATTCTCCTGGAGCTGAGTCAGCCGCAGCGATTCGCTTCGACTCCCCTGTCGCTACGCGAGGTGATTCTTGCGACGGAACGCCTCGCATCCAGGGTCGCTGACCGGACCGAGGCGTGGTACCTGGTCGGCGATCGCTACATGCACTGGGGCGAGGTCGCCGGATTCAGTCGGGCCGAATCCATGGCCCGCGCGCAGCAGGCCTTTGCTGAGGCACTCCGTCTGGATCCGGGAGTCGAGTACATCAAGCAGCATCTCGCCGACATGCTGCTGTGGCAGGGCGAGCGCACAGCCCACGCGAGAATCGTCGATTCTCTCGGGGTCGCGATTCCGGCACACCGCCTCGCCGCGGCGATTGGGCTGGGCGATTCATCGACAATGCGCACCATTCTGAATGCGAACGTGAACGCGACGCTCGACGATCAGTTGACTCTCGCGTTCTACGCTGGATCAGCGGGCAATCCAACCGTCGCTGATTCGATCGCGCGTGCTCTTGTGAGCCGAAGCGCCTCGGTCTCTAATCGGCGAGCCGCTGGGCGCTGGACCCGGTATTTGTACGAAGGCATGGGTCGGCCCGCTGACGCTGCTCGCGTTCAGGGAATGTTGCGTGGCTTGGAGGACAACGGAACGCCCCTATATCCGACCGAGGACATCTTCTTTGCTGTGTTTGGCGGAGGTGATCGTGCGGCTGCTTCTCGGGCAACTGCTGCACTGTCGGCAAGACCGGAACAACCAACGCCGGCGGGGCGGCAACAGGCGGCTCGAGATCTTTGGGCGACGGGCGTTTGGAGTCAGTTTGTCGGCGACTCGGCGGCAGTCCGCGCTGCATCTCGGCAACTCGACGCACTCACGGCGTCGCGCGAAATGATTGACGCACCGATGATATATCGCATCCTCTCCCCGCTGCTGCTGGCGATGGATTCTCCAACCCGCGATTTGCTTCAGCGGGCCGATTCCGCGCTTGCGGAAGGTCCTCCGGTTACTCCGATCATTCGCATGTCATTGAATCTCATCGTGGCTCGTGGCTGGGAACGCGTCGGTGACCCGCAGCGTGCAGCGGCGGCTGCGCGTCGCACCGGCGGTGTGGACCCGACGTTTTCGTCTGTTGCAACTGCGGCGTTCCGGGACCGTGGTCGAATACTCTTGGCCGCAGGTGACACGACCGAAGCCGTTGCGGCATGGCAGGCATACCTGCTCCTGCGCGGCACAGCCGAACCATCCCAGCGCGCCATCGACGAACCCATCCGCACGAAGCTCGCCGAGATCGAGCGGAAGAAACGCTGATCCTGAGGAAACCCTGATGACCCGTGTACTCGTGGCGAAGGCCGCCCTGTTTGCTGGCGTTCTGGTTGCGTCACCTGCTGCGGCCCAAACCCCCTGGCCCGAACGCCTCGCGATCGCCGAGAAGCACAAGGTCACGGCCATTACGCAGCGCCGCTTCACGCAGGCGCAGCTCTGGCGTGTGATTCAACCGTCGCTCACCTCGCCGAAGCTGGCGGTGAAGGAAGTCGGCAAGTCGATGCAGGGCCGCCCGCTCCGCACGGTGACCTTCGGCAAGGGACCCGTGAAGGTCTTCATGTGGTCGCAGATGCACGGCAACGAGGCCACGGCGACGATGGCGCTCGCGGACATGTTTGCGTTCTTGGCATCGAGTGAGCCAAGCGCATTGCGCGACCGCATCGAGAGCGATCTGACCGTGACCTTCCTCCCGATGCTGAACCCCGACGGCGCCGAGATCTTCCAGCGCGAAAACGCGGCCGGCATCGACATCAATCGCGATGTGCGGCGGCTGTCCACGCCCGAGGGGCGCACGCTGAAAGCCGTGCGTGACGCGATCAATCCCGACTTCGGCTTCAACCTCCACGACCAGAACGCGCGTACCCGCGTCGGCAATGGTCTGCCGGCGGCCATCGCACTGCTGCCACCGGCCGCCGACGAGGCCAAGACCTACAACGACGTGCGCACCCGCGCGCGGCTCGTCGCGGCCTGGCTGGCCGACGATTTCAACAACGTGGTGCGCGGCCGCATCGCAAAGTACGACGACACATTCAATGCGCGTGCGTTCGGCGATGCGATGCAGGCCTGGGGCGCGAGCACCGTGCTCATCGAGAGCGGGGCACTGCCGAACGATCCGCAGAAGATGCTGCTCCGCACCTACAACGCCGCGGCCATGCTCGGCGTGCTGGAGGCGATTGCGCTGAAGACCTACGAGCGCGCCAACCCGAACTCGTATGAGTCGCTGCCGTTCAACCGCGGCGGGGCCTACGACATGCTGATCGTCGGTGGCACGGTGGTCACGCCGGCGGGCGTCACTCGCGAAGACGTGGCCATCAACTTCGACGATTCGGTCGCGCGCACCAGCGGCCGTCTCGTGGAAATGGGCGACCTCGAAGGCGTGATTGCCCTCGATACGCTCGACCTCACTGGGAAATTCCTGCACGTGGCGCCGGCGAACGGACTCACACGCGCCGGGAAGTACTGGCTGCCGCTCGGCACGCCCGCGGTGTTCACGGTGCGCGAGACAGAGAAGGCGACGTCGAAGGTGCTGCGGCGGGTGCCGTAAGGAAGTCCACGCGGAGCAGCTCCTGCGGAGCGTCGCCCACGTTGTGCAAGGTTTCGCGCCTTCCTGCGTCCACGAACCGTTCCTGCCCGAGTTTGAGCGGCGCCGCGCCCTCGGCGCGAATCCCCTCTGTCAGTGCGACGATGATCGCCGGACGACCGCTGTCGGCGGTAACCACGAATGAATCGCGCGCGGCAATCGTGACGCGCGTGGCGCGATACATGGCATTCGAGACCTCCGTGACCGCGCGCGTCGCGTTCGTGAGTGGCGGTGCGGGGATGCGTTGCCCCAACCCCACGTCGCCCTGCGTCTTGAGCTCGACGCGCAGGTAGTCGCTCGCGCCGGGGAACCGGTTGATCGTTGCGTGCGTCTCGGGGCGCGCGCGCCCCACCCGATAGCTGCGCGCGTACACGTAAGGCCTGGTGACCGTGTTCGGGTTGCCGTCATGCTCGAAGACGATCGGGTTGGCGTCGTTGAGGTACACGTGCAGCATCACGCCGGGCGGATGCGTGTGATCCGCGAGATCGGCATTCCCGGGGATGTGGACGTGGATGATGCGCACCCAGGCGTTCTCGAACTGCACGCGGTAGTTGTTGGGGTGGGCGACGAGGCCGTCCTGTTGCGCGCGCGCGGTGGCGGGCGCATAGAGGGTGATCGCGCCAAGTGCGACGACCACGAGTTGGCGGTTGCGGTTCATATGCGAGTGAGGGACAGGAAGGGCCGGCAGGGTTGGTCCGCAGCTGGGGAACTCGCGTTAGCTAAGCAGATTAGCTAAGCATCCAGGATGATCAACGTCACCATCCACGTGGCCAAGACCACCTTGTCGAAGCTCATCGAGCGCGCCTGTGCGGGAGAAGAGGTCATCATCTCACGCGGTGATCATCCGATTGTCCGCCTCGTGTCTGTGACGAGTTCGGCGCCGAAGCGCTCGTTTGGCGCGCTCAAGGGGACGGTGAAGGTGCCCGACTCGTTCTTCGAGCCGCTCCTGGCGAGCGAACTCGATCACTGGAAATAGTGGCGCGTACGAATCCTGCTTGATACCCACGT
>Ga0207952_1001282_pt1 | contig 11215 bp, 11 predicted proteins | sample SubbioR12Aug_8Ca_FD_184831 | JGI IMG/M metagenome (GOLD analysis project Ga0207952, IMG submission 184831) | Serpentinite rock and fluid subsurface biosphere microbial communities from McLaughlin Reserve, California, USA - CR12Aug_8Ca (SPAdes) | ecosystem: Environmental > Terrestrial > Deep...
AGGTTGGAAGCGATACAATGCTCTCACAGATAATGAGTCTTGTTGAAGATGCAATGGGAAGAAAACCGCCTATGCAACGCCTTGTAGACAAGGTTGCGGGATATTTTGCAATTATCGTTCTAATTGTCGCCACTGTAACATTTGTGTCATGGTATTTTGTTACTTCCCCTGGAGAACATCATATTGCAGTTGCATTAATTCCAGCAGTAGCCATTCTAGTTGTCGCATGTCCATGTGCACTTGGTCTTGCAACTCCAACTGCAGTGATGGTTGGAATGGGAAAAGGTGCCCAGCACGGTGTGATCTTTAAAGGCGGTGATGGTCTTGAGATGCTCAGCAAGATAAAGATTGCAGTATTTGACAAGACAGGAACACTCACTGAAGGAAAGCCACAAGTAATTGATTTGTTATCCATAACACAAATTACACTAACTGATGGTAGTATTGCTTCTAATTCAGAAGAAAAAATTTTAGAGTTTGCTGCAATTGCTGAAAAAAATTCTGAACACCCACTTGCAAAATCAATTGTAAAAAAAGCAAGTGAGTTAAACCTTGATCTACAAAACCCGACAGATTTTGTTGCAATTCCTGGAAGAGGTGTCAGGGCAACATACAACGGAAATACAATACTAGTTGGCAGTCCAAAACAGCTAGAATTAGAAGGAGTTGAGATTAGTTTGGTGGAAGAACGTATCTTACAATTCCAACAGGAGGGAAAGACCATAGTACTTGTATCACTTAACAATCAATTAGTTGGTTTGATTTCATTACTTGATTCTCCAAAACAAAGCGCAAAGTCTGCAATCAAGGCACTAAAAGACAACGGTGTGGAAGTAGTAATGCTTACAGGGGATAACAAAAGAACAGCTGCTACAATAGCAAATGATCTCTTAATAGATAGAGTGATTGCAAATGTAATGCCATCTGAGAAAGTCGATGTAATAAAAGAATTACAAAAAAGTGGAAAAAAGGTTGCAATGGTTGGGGATGGCATAAATGACGCTGCAGCAATAATGCAATCCGATGTTGGTATTGCAATAGGAAGTGGTACAGATGTTGCGCTAGAAGCTGGCAAAGTCATTCTTTTAAGAGATGATCTTTACAGTGTCGTAACTGCCATTGAGATAAGCAAAAAGACAGTTGGTAAAATAAAACAAAATCTATTTTATGCATTTGCGTATAATACAATACTCATACCAGTTGCAGGTATTGGCTTGCTCTATCCAGCTTTGGCAGGGTTGGCGATGGCTGCAAGCTCTGTTTCTGTTACAAGTAGCTCACTGCTTTTGAAAAGATGGTCTCCAAAGAGTCGAAAGTAAAAACCAGTTAAAGGAATCATACTATGAAAGCAATACAATTAGGATTTAATCTTGAAAGATATGTGAGAATTCCACCTAAAATAACTAATGCAAAAAACAAACTCTGTACCTGATTGAGACTTCTAAATGGTTCATCCTTGTCGGATTTTTTAACTATTTTTCTGAATCAGTAACTACTCTTGATCTGAAACTCAATCGCTAACTTGAGTCATCACATAGATTCGTCCTGTTTTTTCATCCAAAAAATATCCGACATTTTCTCCAACTTGCGCCTCAAGGTGTTTTATGACTTCATCAGGTAATGTGATCTGATGTCTTGGAGTTATCTTACTTGAACCTATAATCTTAAACATTGTACTGATAAGAAAAATAAGCTTCAAATGTATAGTCATGAAAAGTATGAATATTCATATTTATATGATGATATTGAACCTAAACGATATTGAAAAAAATTCTATTCTTATTTGCACTAGTGATTTTAGCGGGCATACTTACTCCTGCATTTGCACAATACATGGGAAATGCAGGTAGTCAAACAGGAGGTACACTAGAAGAGGCATTAGAAAAACAAAGAAACAAAACTATTCCATCTTGGATAAAAAACAATGCAGACTGGTGGTCAAGAGATCTTATCACTGATAATGATTTTGTAAAAGCATTAGGATTTCTTATTCATGAAAAAATAATAGAGATAGATAGTGAATTATCTTCTAAAACAGAACAAGAAATTCCATCTTGGATAAAAAACAATGCAGAGTGGTGGGCAGATGGTAAAATAGATGATGATTCCTTTATTCAGGGTGTTGAATTTATGGCAAAAAACGGAATTATTGGAAATGATATTCCGCAACAATATGACATTTCATCTCTAATGGACATGACCAAAGAATCTGATGAACATGGATTAAAAATTACTTGGAAAAATACTGATTCTAAAATTCATACTGTTACTTCAGGTAGTCCCGAAAATGAACTTGATAACAGATTTGATAGTTACTTGTTTTCATCTGGAAAAACTTTTAGTTTTTATATTCAGGATGTAGGAAGTTTTAATTATTTTTGTATGGTTCATCCTTGGGAGTATGGTACAATAACAGTGACTGAAGAGGATTTGATGCTTTATCATAATAAATTAGAAGCAGAAAAAGAATCCAAAGAAAAAGAAGAATTAATGAATAAAGAAATTCAACAAATTACAAGTAAATTCTATTCCTCATTAGATCTAACTAGTCTACTTGAGCCTACACCCAAAGATATTGAAAGAGCACGCGAATATCTTGGTGAAGAAAATTATGAAAAACTACAAAGCATTTCTAATAAAATAAACTCTAATTCAATATCTCAAACTGCATTGCTGGGATATGGTGCATCTGGCTTGACTGTCGAGGAAGAACTGTTTTTGGTTGAGGCAGGACAAAGTTGGATTGACTATTTGAAAATTCTTTTAAATGAAAAAATAAAACAAATTGATAGTTCCTATGATACAGCAGTTAATGAATTAAATGAACTTGATATTTCAGAAGAAGAAAAAACAAAATATTTGAAGGCTATTGATAGCCAGAAACTCATATTTCAAACTGGCACCATCCAAGGAATGATGACCTCTTTTGCTACGTATGAAGAACAGCTAGAAAAAAAGAAAAAGGAACTAGAGATAAAACAGGAAATTATTTCAGGAACTAGTTTGGATGCATCCAATTGTGGTGAAGGAACTGTTTTAAAAAATGGAGTGTGTGTAGTTGATAAAACCAAACTTCAAAGCAATGAATCTGAAAAAGGCGGTGGATGCCTAATTGCTACTGCAACTTATGGTAGTGAACTAGCACCACAGGTGCAACAACTACGAGAGTTAAGGGATAATTCTCTACTACAAACAGCCTCAGGAACGTCATTTATGAATATCTTCAATGATTTCTACTACTCTTTTTCCCCGCAAATAGCAGACTGGGAACGAGAAAGTCCAGCATTCAAGGAGTTGGTTAAAGTAACAATTACTCCAATGATTAGTTCGTTATCCATTCTAAATTATGTGGATATGGATTCAGAAGTTTCAGTGTTAGGTTATGGAGTTAGCTTGATCTTACTTAATGTAGGAATGTATTTTGTAGCTCCTGCCGTTATAATTGTTGGAATTAGAAAGAGATTCTAATTATTACAGGATAAAATGATTCTTAGTTTTTCTCATCTACAGACAATCAGATATTGTATTTTCATCTTAGAAATGAATTCCTTCTATGGCATCGCCATGTGGGCAATAGCAAACAGGACAACTCTTGCTGTTTCTATTGTTTGCCCTAGAGAAAATGCACCCGCAGTTGACGCAGGACTTAATATCTGAACGGAAAATTACCATGAAATAATTATGTGATTGTCATTATTATGTATTATTTCTTGATTCATAGTATAATGATTACAAAATTTTTTTTGAAAAGCGGACATTATGTATGAACAAAATAATGGGAATTTTGTCCTCTTTTATCATTTGTATACTCGTTTATGGATATAATTCATATCTCGTCTAATCGTTCTTACACTAACACCAACTAGATGTGCTATTTGGTATTGCTTTATGTTGCAATGAAACATCAATCCATACACTGCACCTAATCGAATATCCCTCATTGCTGTACCTTTACTGAGTGATATACACGTATTTTTGTATCTGGTTTCCAAGTACTCTGTAGGAGTTTTCCAAATAACTTGTAAATAATTTAAAAAGTATTCCCTGAAATGAGGCACTTCATCTAATGTTGCATATTGAACTTGATTTGTTTTTAGATACTTTACTAGTATTTGATTTAGCGAACTCATGCCTGTTCTTCCCGCCACTTCTCACAATTACAAACATGTTCAACAAGTGATTTGAGCCAGTCAGATTGGAGTTCATTTGGTTTGTTTAGTTTTACAAGTTTTAGAATGGTATCTTGATCAATCTCTGCAAAGAGTCTGTGTTTATTGTCTTCCATCATATGTAATTAGTCACAAGTAATTAAAAAGCATATTTTTGATTTCTAATATTTTTATTTCAACCACTAGTATCTTTATTTGTAGGTCGTGAATAATGGTATGTCTTGTTCAAATGTAACCGTTCTTTTTACTATGTTATCAATATAGAATATCATTTGTAGAGTATCATAATGTACAAAAACAATGAAAGTACGGTTACATAGGCACAAACGTAACCATACTACGGTTACAAAATACAAGTTTCTATGAAAATACAAAAATAATTTTATCAACTGCGGTTACAAACAAAAGTACGGTTACATATTAGCTATAGTTTGATCAGTGTTACTCTTTCCTACTAAACCCCAATTCATATAGACTTTAACCGTTTTTCCATCTATTCTCTTTGGTGTACTTTTAATGTTCAAAGCAAGTGAAAACTTTCTAGAAGTGAACGCTTTGGATATGCCATACTTCTTTCTAAATATCTCAAATGCTTTTTGCACATCATCGGGTAGACACCATTGTTCATCTTCCTCAAACATGCATTGTTCTTTAAAGACTTGAACGGGATCGCCCAATATGTCAAATAATTCGGTCTTTTCAGCAGTAGTCATATCCAATAGGGGATTCTTTACCCCACTTTTTGCGTATTCAATTACTGTAAGGAGGAATCTATCTAGATTGTCTTTAGTTATGATTGCCTTCTTCCATTCATCATTTTTCTCAAAATGATTGCTACATGATATGCGTTCTATTCTTTTTGCAACACCTGCCTCTCCTCTAATGTCTGGAATACCATTTGAAGCACCAACGTGTAGAACCTTGCTAGGATCATATGTTGTCAATTCCTTATCATACTTCCAAGATTCATGCCGAACACTACCGTCTATGATTCCTTTGAATATGTCTTCATCTAGGATGCAGTTTTCTGCTTCATCAGTAACGTTAAGGCGTTTGTTGCACTTTGCAAGGAGTCTAGTGTCCTCTTGTAGTCTTCTAATATGTTGTGAAGTGAAATCGCCAACAAATGCTTCCAGTATTTCCAATAGGGTGGTTTTTGCTGAATCTGGGAGTCCATCAAATATTATCATTTTTTTAATATTGTTTTTGCCAGTTAGTAGGACAGCACAGATTGCAAGAAATTTATCATATTTGTCTCCGAGTATCTCTTTTATTGCTACTAGTATTTTGTCTTCCATTTCCAATAATTCGGGTCTATAATCTCTATTCAATACAGAGTTAACATATACGGAAACTGTTATTGGTTCAAACGTATTTGGATCAAGAACAACATTTAGCAATCCGATTAAATCATTATCAAAAGGATTTGGTTCATTCATAGGTACTTGTGACTCTATTCCAATATTGAATTTCAAATCATTAAAGTCACGAGTTTTCATTATCATTCCTTTAATTTCATGCTTTAAGGTTCCGTCAATTCCAAGTTTGTGAATAACTCCATCGCGATAATAAATGTCGTTTGTGTTAAATGGTGTAACTACATCATATTTTTTAATAAAATTATTAATAATTTCTTTAATTGCTTTTTTATTGTCTGATTTTGCTGTATTATTTGAATATCCCCATCGTGGCAAAACTACATCTTGGAAATATTTTTCTGCTACATCAAAATTATAATCAAGCTCGTCCTTGTCTAATGGATCATCTAATGTTTCATTAATTTTAATTATTTTTTGTTTTATTTGTGAGATGGATTCTTTATTTCGTCTTAACTTGCAGTATAGTGATTTTTGTTTTCTTCTTCTTTCCCCGCGAGACCAAGATCCATTTAACAGTTCATCAATAGTCCAAGTATTGAAATCGTCCTGAGTCTCTATGTTTGCGTCTTTACCTACTGGCTTGAATCCTATTTTTTCCAAATTTACTAAAATGGATTGTAGATTGATTCTTTTTATGGTTAAAACGTTTGAAACCACTTCGTATGGTTTGCCGTTTTCATGAATTGAACCCGCCTCAACACAGTGACCTGTTACCTTAAAATCAATTTGATAGATATTTTGTTTATCTTTTACATAGACAAACTTGCTTGTCTTTGATGGTATCTGTTCCCCCTTTACTATGATGTGATAATTTTCTGAGCCTGTTTTTGTTGTGAGTGTTTCATTTTTACAATCAGGGAATATTAGATTAATGAAATCATCTTCTAATGGTATGTGTCTAGGCTTTGGTTTTTTACTCCAATAATCATCTGGATGTATTTTCTCAACATCTATGACAGTTAGATTATCGGATATTTTTCCACAAATTACTCCATAATTTTGCTCGGGTAATATGTCCGAATCATAAACCTTTTCACCTGAAAGATATTTTGCAAAATCAGGTACATCGGGTTCTTTTGTAAAGGATTTTACTGGAATGATTTTAGTTCCTTGATCTTTAAAATTTTGAATGTTGGTGTTTTTATCAGTCAATTCTCAATCCCCATAAAATCAAAATTGATCTTGTCACCCCATACGCCACCCTGCCGTCTTTTGTTATTACGTCTCTTTGTTCTTAGAATACAATGACAACAAAAACAAAATCGTTCAGTTGTTGTAGTGTAATACCTGCATGGACTGCAATATTTTTGTCCGTTATGAAATCCAAGTGTGGGCTCATGGTGAATTTGATTGCAACCGCCCTTACATTCAATCATGAATAATGCCTCCGTTTTTTTCATTGTCTGGATTCAAGAAATTCCATTTTTTGGATTTCAAAGTCATACAAACAGGGCAAGGATCAAATGTTCTGTCTAATCCCTCATTCAGTCTTCTTTCATTACATCTTACACAGTGGACAAATTCTGCAAGTAACCCTTGTAGTTCCTCTCTGCACCAATGGCATACTCTTACCTCGATTTTTGATGATTCAGATATTGGTTCAGTTGAACTTTGCATATTATACAATAATAATTTCTTTATATGATGCTCAAAGAGGGATAGAAAAAGAGGCGAAAAATAACCGTGTTAGATTTGACAATTATGCAGGCAAAAATAATTTACACATTCATGATTCATTACAAAGACGAATCAGGTAATACTTCTAAAGGAATCTCAAAAAATGAAATGCAAAAATACGGTATTGATAAAAATACATTTAGAACACTTGAAGACTATTTTTTAAAAAATTACTTTCTTAGATTATCTGGTTTTAATCGAAGTGGTCTTAGACCTGATGACAAATATTTTCAAATAACTGTGCTTGGAATTTTAGCATTTATGAAATGGCAACTAGGGATGAAAAATCCACCTCCTTTCCTTCATCGTGATTTCTTCCCATTACTATTCAAATATGAAGATGAATTAGGTAAACACTACGGAGAAATTCTCGATTATGTGTTAGAAATAACACTGGAAAGAATAGATGTACAGTTTGAGGCTGAATTGAAACTTGGCAAGAAGATTTTGTTTGATGGTAACTTAATTGAGGGTATAAAAATTCCCACAGAAATGATGGATATAACTATTTTTAGAAATTATGATGAACTCATTATGCCAAAAATTCCAATCTCTAATAAACCTCGCATGTCTGAAACTTTTAAAAACTATAACCAAAAAATTGATGATAACATTACAGAACGTTTTACATTTTTGTTATTTTTTAATTTGTTACATATTGGAATTAGTAATCGTGCAGCTACAAACTGTGTTATGCGATTTTTGTATGAACCTGATAAAAAACCATCAAAACAAGCAAAGACATCATCTGAAAAAGATAATCAGGTTTTGGATGAAATTTTCACACGCTTATTAGAAGGCACTAAGAAAGTATTTTCAATTATCAATAATGATGAGGAACTTCACTCTCTGATGAAATCATCTCTCTTAGAAATCACCAATATGCTTGCAAATAGAAAATCTATTCAAGCAATTTATGACAAACTAAATTAAGATTTTTTTACTATTTACCACTCTGAGATTTTTTCAAAATCTTTGGATCTTTCAATAAGTGTCCCTACTGTAATCCCTGACGCATCTGCTATGGTTTTTTCACTTATTGGCTCTTCTGTTTTGAACCCTGCTACATGTAACGCTCCTGCCGCTATTCCTCGTGGTTCTTTTCCAATAATTATGCCTGTTTTCTTTGCTTGTTCTATCATTTTAATTGCTTCTCGTTTTGTTTTTTCACCAAACCCTGCAATGCTTGCTATTCTAGCTACGAATCTTACGGGATCTGATAATGGCATTTTTAATTCTAGTTCTTTTAGCATCATTTTGTAAGATCTTCTGATTTCTATTTTTTTCATGCCAAGATTATTAGCTATACTTTCCATAGTTCTTGGTGTTTCTGTAATTTTACACGACGCATAAATACATGCACCTACATGTGCATTGATTGAATACCCTCTTGTGAGTTTTCTATCGATAATTTTCTGATACAACCGTACAGCTTCATCAATGATTGTATCTGATAGTACTAGTTCGTCTTTTAATTTGCTCATTTCCTCTATTGCTTTTTGAAGATTTTTCTCTGCAGAAGAATATGTCTTATTTCTATTTTCTAATTTTCGTAATCTTGTAAAATATAGATTTGTAGATATCGGTTTTCCAGACGAATCTTTGTTTCTTGGATTAATCATTGTTTGTGATCCAATGTTTAATGCATTTTGTGACAATGATGTTTCTTTATTTTTATTACTTGACTTATCTGATGTTATTGCTAGTCCTGATTTTTGGTATTTTTCAGTAATCACATACCCACAATCACTACAAAAAAGTTCATCTAATTCCTCATCAAGTATTATAGAATTTTTCCCACAACGAGGACACTTTCTCTCAGAAAAGACAGGCATTGTATTGATGATACCTGCATTGTTATCATGTTTTACTAAATCCTAAAACAAGCAAAAAAGTAAGAAATTAGGCATCAATTCTGTCTAATTCGTACCTAAGTTCGTCAATATCTGCCTGAGTGAACCCATCTGGGATCTCATTTGGGTTCTTTTTGAGTTGGCTCAGCAAGAGCAAAAACAGCCTATTTTGGATGCTGTGGGTTTTCTTTTCTTGCTCTGAGATCATCTTTGTTCTTCCCTCAAGTTCTGCCTCTTTTACCTTGACTCTAACCATATCGTCTATCGTTAGACTCGGGATTGCCAACTTGTACTGGTAAAACAACTCTTCTATGACAGGTACATAGTATGACGAATCAAGTGTGATGGCACGATTCTCCTCGTCTTTGTATGTTGAGTGTCCTACCAGTCTTTCGGCTGTTGCCATCTTGATGTTTGGCGTGTTTTTGAGAATTGTTAGGAACCTCTTTCGGAATGCATGCAGAGTCATCTTATCGTATCTCTGGTATGTTGCATCCTTTGGGTCTCTTCTGCCTGCTTGCATCAGTACTCTTCTTATGGAAGTGTATACGGCAAACTGTCCCATTGGTAAGAGTTCAGTCCCATTGTGGTTTTGAGCCAAAAACACTGGAGTCTCTGGAGTGAATATTTCTCCTTCTAGTTTGCGTTTGGCTAGATATTTTTCTAGTTCTTCGGAGCACTCTGGAGTGCAAAAAGTCCAATATTCTTCTACACTTCCCTCATAGATACAAAATGCTTTGCAACCATGTGGCATGTCCTTGATGTGTTTCATTTTTAGTTCAATGATTGCACCAACGCGAACTCCAGTTGATGCCAAAAACAAAATCAATGCTCTGGCTCTCTGATTCTTTGCAACACTTAGCATCTCTTGAATGTCTCGTGTTGTGTATGCAAGTTTGCCTGTACGCTTTACTTTCTTTGGCAACAGTCTTAGAATTTTTTTCCACTTTAGTTCTACGTCATTTATCTCAAAGAATGCCTTTAGTGCAAAGACTCGCACTCCTCCTGAATTGGGGGATTTGGTAGGATCTGAAGTTTCAGCCATGATATAGTCTTCAATCATTTTCTGAACTTTGTCTTTACTCTCAATAGAAAGCATATCGTATTTTTCCTTGGGATAGCCTGACCATTTCATAAAGTGGTCAAGATACTGCTTGTAGACCTTGAAACTGGCTTTCGATTTGACGCTTTTTTGGAACAATAGCAGGCTTCGTTGCATTGTACCTGTTTGGATTTTAGGGTATTTTACCCCCGTTTTATTTTCTACTTCACGGATAGTATTGTTTAATTTTCCTTCCACTTGATTGAGCACCCAATTGATGGGTCAAAATCTTTTTCAATTATCTCTCCAGCTAGTAATTTTTCTATATTCTTACTCATTGTTTTTTCAGTAGCAATTGCATCCGGTTTCATTGCATTGTCTATCTTTCCATGAAATACTAGCTGTTTGTTGCTATTAAACAAGAAAGGATCTGGTGTACATATTGCACCATACTTCTTTGCAATTTCTTGAGTGTCATCCACTAAATAATCAAATTTGAATCCCTTTTCTTTTGCAGTTACTTTCATATTTTCAAAACTGTCTTCTGGATAGTCTTTAGAATCATTGCTGTTTATTCCAACTAATGCTATTTTATCACCATATTTTTCATATAACTCGTTTAACGCGTCTACTTTCGCCTTGACATATGGACAGTGATTACACATGAAAATAACTAAAATTCCACGATAATTGTTATAGTCATTTAATGTATGTTTTTTATCATCAATGCCCAAGAGTTGAAATTCTGGGGCTTTGTCTCCTGGTTTTAATTTAATTTGAGATTCTAAAAGTACCATGAATTGATATTTTGTTATACAAATAAAATTCTTCTCAAGAAGACAACAATTAAAATCCACACCTTATCCCTTCTTGATGTGGGCTGGTAGTATAGCCTGGTAGTATACCCGCCTTGCACGCGGGGGGTCATGGGTTCAAATCCCGTCCAGTCCACTTACACACTCTTCGATCAATTCTGAATATCGGATTTCTGGATGGATTTAAATAGGATAACTTTTCGTTTTAATCTATGACAAGCGCAGCAGATGCATGGCCAGTTTGGATTCCACTCATTGTTGGATTGGCACCAGGATTAGT
>Ga0207952_1001283_pt1 | contig 11211 bp, 7 predicted proteins | sample SubbioR12Aug_8Ca_FD_184831 | JGI IMG/M metagenome (GOLD analysis project Ga0207952, IMG submission 184831) | Serpentinite rock and fluid subsurface biosphere microbial communities from McLaughlin Reserve, California, USA - CR12Aug_8Ca (SPAdes) | ecosystem: Environmental > Terrestrial > Deep...
CCCGCCGAAGGTCGACGCCGGGGTGATCGAGCAAATCCGCGCCCTGCCCGGCCGATTCCATTTCGAGATCTTCATCTCGCTGTCGTGCCACAACTGCCCGGACGTCGTGCAGGCGCTCAACCTGATGGCCGCGCTCAACCCCGGCGTAAGCAGCGTGATGATCGACGGTGCGCTGTTCCAGGACGAGGTAAACGCCCGCCAGATCATGGCCGTGCCGACCGTCCTCCTGAACGGCGAGCCGTTCGGCCAGGGCCGCATGACGATCGAGGAAATCATCGCCCGGGTCGACACCGGCGCCGCGGCGCGCGAAGCCGAAAAGATCAACGCCCGCGAAGCCTTCGACGTGCTCATCGTCGGCGGCGGACCGGCCGGCGCGGCGGCGGCGATCTACGCCGCACGCAAGGGAATCCGTACCGGCGTGATCGCCGAGCGCTTCGGCGGCCAGGTGCTCGACACCATGGCGATCGAGAACTTCATTTCGGTGAAGGAAACCGACGGCCCGAAACTCGCCGCCGCGCTTGAGCAGCACGTCAAGGAATACGAAGTCGACATCATGAACCTGCAGCGTGCCGAGGCGCTGATCGCCGGCGGTGACCACGGCCTGAACGAAATCCGGCTGGCCAGCGGCGCCGTGCTCAGGAGCAAGACGGTGATCATCTCGACCGGCGCTCGCTGGCGCGAAATGAACGTTCCCGGCGAGCAGGAATACCGCGGCCGCGGCGTCGCCTACTGCCCGCACTGCGACGGCCCGCTGTTCAAGGGCAAACGCGTCGCGGTGATCGGCGGCGGCAACTCGGGGGTCGAGGCGGCGATCGATCTGGCCGGTATCGTCGGCCATGTCACGCTGCTCGAGTTCGACAGCACGCTACGCGCCGATGCGGTTCTGCAGAGGAAGCTGTTCAGCCTGGCCAACGTTACCGCCATCACCTCGGCGCTGACCACCGAAGTCAAAGGCGACGGCGAGAAGGTCAATGGCCTGATCTACAGGGATCGTTTTGGCGATGCCGCGCATGCGATCGAACTTGCAGGCATCTTCGTGCAGATCGGACTGTTGCCCAACACCGACTGGCTCAAGGGCACGCTCGCCCTGTCGCCGCGCGGCGAAATCGAGGTCGACGCGCACGGCCAGACCTCGCTGCCCGGCGTGTTTGCCGCCGGCGACGTCACGACCGTACCCTACAAGCAGATCATCATTGCCATGGGTGAAGGCTCGAAAGCCGCGCTGAGCGCCTTCGATCATCTGATTCGCAGTTCGGTCGCCTGAAGCAGCCGGAGTCAGCGCACGGAAAAGCGACACAACTGCTGGTTCAAAAAACCGCGCGCTGTATCATTACGCCGACACCTTCACAGCGCCTCACTGAAAAGACGGCAAAAAAACTCGCCAGTCCGATCATCTTGTCTATAATCTGCCGTATGAATACAGTCATCCAGCTCAACGATTCCGAAGACAAAACGCAGCGGCAGAGAACCTTCCGCAAGCAGTTTGCCGACAACCTCAATGCCGCGCTTGACCGGCGCGGCGCCATCCCTTCCGGTTACGGCCGGGTGATCGCCGTCGCCGAACTGTTTGGCGTCAGCCAGAATACGGCGGCCAACTGGGTCAAGGGTGAAGGCGTCCCCGAGATGTTCCGCCTGCCGGAAATCGCCGAGGCTTTGTGCACCACGGTTGAACAACTGGTGGCCGGCGACCACGGGACCGGCACGCAGGTGATCGACGAACGCTACGCGGTGGTCGACGTGCACGAGCGCGACACCCTGGACGGACACTCGTGGTACACGCTGCCGGAAACGCTGCGCAGCATCGGTTTGCCGCGCGACATCAAGATGCTGCAGATCGCCACCGATGACATGTCGCCTTATGTTAACCACGGCGATCTGGTGATCTACGACCCGCGCGTCAATCGCATCCAGACCAACGGCGTCTTCGTTCTCAGGAGCGGCGGCTGCTACATCGTCCGCCGGGCGCAGCGCGGCATCAAGCAAAGCATTCGCCTGATCTGCGACAACAGCCTGTTTGGCGATGAAACGCTCGGCGAGTCGGATTTTGCCGAAACCGACGAGGAAGACGGTCGCGTCGTGGTGGTCGGCCACGTGGTCGGACGCCTGCTGACCGGCGGCTAAGCAGCCCCGTTGCTTGATCTGCTGCTGATGCTGGCGTAAGGTTGCCGGCATGAACAGCCCCGAACCTCCAAGCACCGCCGAATTGCTGCACAGCCTCGGCAAGGATTTGCCGCGCAAGCGCGTGCTGCTGATCGATCGCCACCCGAGCGCGCGCAATTCGTTGCGCATCATGCTGTCCAGCCTCGATATCCACGCCGTGCATAACGCGGGCAGCACCGTCGAGGTAATGCGCCAGGTCAAGGCGAACCGCTTCGACATTCTCCTCTCCGACTACATTCTCGACGATGGCCGCGACGGCCAGCAGCTCCTCGAAGAACTCCGCCAACAACATCTCATCTCGCTGTCCACGGTGTTCATCATCATCACCAGCGAGCGCGCTTATCACAACGTGGTGTCGATTGCCGAACTGGGACCCGACGATTACCTGATCAAGCCGTTCACCGCCGACCAGCTGCAGGGCCGGCTGGTCCGCGCCGTTTACAAAAAACAGTTTTTCGGACGGGTATACGAGCATCTCGACAACGGTTCGTTTGTCGATGCGCTGGCCGCCTGCGAAGGGCTGCTCGCGCGCGACGGCGGCTTCCTCTATGACACGCTACGCCTGAAAGGCGAGATTCTCAACGCCCTCGGCCGTTACGACGAAGCCCAGGCAGTGTACCGGCAAGTGCTGGAGAACCGCATGGTGCCATGGGCGCGCATGGGCCTGGCGATTGCCCTGCGCGGACAGGAACAGCTCGCCGAAGCCGAGGCGCTGGGCGAAGCGATCGTTGCCGATTTCCCGGAGTATCTGGCAGCGTATGATTTTGTCGCCAGCGTGCGCGAGGAAATGGGCAAACTCGCCGAGGCGCAGGAAATGCTGCATCAGGCGGCCGTGATCTCGCCCAACAATTCGATCCGGCAGCGCATGGTCGGCGATGTCGCGGTGCGCAACGACGATCTGGACGCCGCCGAGAAAGCCTACGGCAGAGTGCTGGACCGCCATCGCGGATCGTCGCTCAGGAACCTCGACGATTACACCAACCTCTCGCGCGTAATGCTCGACCGGGGACACACCGAAGGCGCCAAGAAAATCACGCAGGAGATGCGTCGCGACTGGCGCGGCAGCAAGCAGGGCGAATTTGCCGCACTGGTGATGGAGAGCCTCTGCGCCGAAAAGGAAGGCGAGCCGGCGAAAGCCAAACAGGCGCTGGAAAAAGCGCTGGTCCTGCAGAACACCCTGCAGACCGATGGCAGGCGCGACGGAACGTCGCAAAAACTTGCCGTCGATCTGGCGCGCGCCTGTCTGGCGAACGGCGACGAGGCGACAGCGCAGGACATCCTGCGCAAGGTCGCCGCCGAGAATCACGAAGATCGCAGCATGATTGCCCACATTCAAGGGGTGTTCGCCAAAACCGGCAACGAAGCGGTCGGCCATGCGCTGCTCGCGCAAGTCGGCAAGGAAATCGTCGAACTCAACAACCGCGGCGTGCTGGCGGCGCGCAGCGGCGATCTGGAGGCTTCGGTGCAGATGCTGATCGAAGCCGCCGAACGCGTCCCCAACCTGCAGTTTCTGGTCAACGCAACGAAAGCGATTTTCACGCTGCTCGAACACAAGGGCTGGAACGAAGAAATGGCCGAGCGCGGCCTGCGCTACCTGCAGATGGCGCAAGCCAAGGACATGCGCAACGCCAAGGTGGTATCGGCGCGCGAGCTCTACCAACGCGCGGCGCGCAAGTACGGGATCGCCATTGTGCCGCTCGGCAGCATGCGCGGCGACACGCCAGCTGCCGCATAGGCCGTCACTGCAATACACAGCGGCGCGCGCCTGATTGCCGATGCCGCCGCGGCGATCAGGCGCTCCTGCGGCGAAGGCCCATGGTGCCTACGGCTTGCCCGCGCGACAAGATCAGATGAAGGTGTCGTAAGCGAACTTGAGAATCAGGGCGCTGACCACGATCAGGAACATCTGCCGGACAAAGCCGCTGCCATGACGCAGGGCAAGATGGCTGCCGGCCAGCGAACCGAGCACGTTGAACACGGCCATCACCACCGCGAGCAGCGGCAACAGGTAGCCGTGCGGAACGAAGTAGGCCAGCGCGGCGAGATTGGTGGCGACATTGACCACCTTGGCGGCTGCCGAGGCATGCAGGAAGTCGAAACCAAAGAAGCGGATGAACAGGAAGATCAGGAAACTGCCGGTTCCTGGGCCGAAAAATCCGTCGTAGAAGCCGATGACTCCGCCAACCAGCAGCGCGTAGGCCAACTCGTGATTGCCGCTGTGTTGCGGCCGATGCAGCGCGCCAAATTTCTTGTTGTGAAAGGTGTAAGCCGCCGCGCCGACGAGCAGGAACAGGATGGTCGGGCGCAGCGCCTCGCGCGGCAGCCAGGCCACCGCCATCGCCCCGAGATAGGAGCAGGCAAAGGCGGCGAGCGCGGCGGGCAAGGTGGTGCGCCACGGCATGCGGACACGACGCGCGTAGCGCCAGGCGGCATTGGTGGTACCGAAAACGCTGGAGAATTTGTTGGTGCCGAACAGGCTTGCCGGAAGTTCCTGCGGCAAAGCCGTAAACAGCGCCGGAATCTGGATCAGGCCGCCGCCACCGACGACCGCGTCGATGAAGCCGGCACCAAAGGCCGCCAGGGCGAGCGTGATCAGAATGCCGTTATCCACAAACCCTCATCTGCTGTGTTGCGGTCGTGCGCAAAGGCCGACGACAGTCGACGGCACGGTCATTTGCCGATGCAAAAACGTCCGAATATTTCGCCGAGCAGGTCATCGGCGCTGAACTCGCCGGTGATGCTGCCGAGCGCCTGCTGTGCCAAGCGCAGTTCTTCGGCAAACAACTCGAGCTGCGGCAGGCGCTGTTGCGCGCTGACAATGTGTTGCTGCGCCCCGGCAAGCGCCCGCAAATGGCGTTCGCGGGCGATGAATACATCCTCGGCGGGGTGCCAGCCGGCGATGCGCAACAGTTCCTGGCGCAGTAGATCGATCCCTTCGCCCTGTTTGGCCGAAAGCGAGATGCCGACGCCGGAGCCGTCGCGCTCGTCGTGGCGCTCTGCCGCGCGCCCGGCCAGATCGACCTTGTTATAGACGGTAATGCGTGCGAGGCCGGCCGGCAACCGCGCCAGGATGGCGCGTTCGGCTTCGCCGCTACCGGTCCGGGCGTCGACCAGAAGCACGAGCACATCGGCGCGCTCGATTTCGCGCCAGGTGCGTTCAATGCCGATCCGCTCGATTTCGTCTTCCGTTTCGCGCAGACCGGCGGTATCGATGACGTGCAGGGGAATGCCTTCAAGCTGCAGACTGCTTCGCACGACGTCGCGCGTCGTTCCGGCGATCGGCGTGACAATCGCCAGCTCATCGCCGGCGAGGCGGTTGAGCAGACTCGACTTGCCGACGTTGGGCTGGCCGGCAATGACGACGTGCAGACCGCCTTGCAGCAGTTTGCCCTGGCGGGCGCGGTCAAACACCCGGGCCAGTCGTTGCTGCAGGCGATCGAGACGGCCGAAGGCGTCGGCGGACTCGAGGAAATCAACTTCTTCATCGGGAAAATCGAGTGTCGCTTCGACCAGCGCGCGCAGTTCGACCAGTTGTTCGACGAGGGCATGAACTTCGCGGGAAAACTCGCCCTGCAGCGAACGCACTGCGCTACGCGCGGCACTCGCCGTGGACGCGTCGATCAGGTCGATGACCGCCTCGGCCTGCGCCAGATCGAGCTTGCCGTTGAGATAGGCGCGGCGGGTGAACTCGCCGGGCTCGGCCAGCTGCGCGCCGAGATCGAGACAACGCGCCAGCAGCATCTGCATGACGATCGGGCCGCCGTGCCCCTGCAATTCAAGAACATCCTCGCCGGTGAACGAGTGCGGCGCGGGGAAATGCAGGAGCAGGCCGCTGTCGATGGCGCTGCCGTCGGCTGCCTGGAAATTAACCAGCGTCGCCAGGCGGGCAGGCGGCTGTTGACCGCTCAGCGCCCGGGCAAAGGGGGCAAGATCCTCGCCGGAGACGCGGATGACACCGATGCCGCCACGGCCGGGAGCCGTGGCGATGGCGGCTATTGTCTTGCCGGACAGGCCCCGATCAGGCCTTGGCGTCGTTGGCGGCTTTCCCGCCACGTTCGACCATCCGCGTGATTTGCCATTGCTGGGCAATGGACAGCGTGTTGTTAACCACCCAGTAGAGCACCAGACCGGCCGGGAAGAAGAAGAACATGCCGCCGAAGATGAAGGGCATCGCCATCATCACCTTGGCCTGGATCGGATCCGGCGGCGTCGGATTGAGCTTGGTCTGGATCAGCATGGTGATCACCATGATGACCGGCAGGACATAGAAAGGATCGGCTGACGAAAGGTCATGGATCCACAGGATCCATGGCGCGTCGCGCATTTCAACGGCGCCGAGCAGTGCCCAGTACAGTGCGATGAAGACCGGAATCTGGATGAGGATCGGCAGACAGCCGCCCAGCGGATTGATCTTCTCGCGCTTGTAGAGCTCCATCATTTCCTGATTGAGTTTCGCCCGGTCGCTGCCATGGCGTTCCTTCAAGGCCACCAGTCGCGGCGTCACCGTGCGCATCTTGGCCATCGACTTGTAACTGGCCGCCGACAGGGGATAGAAGATTGCCTTGATGCCGATGGTCAGCAGGACGATCGACCAGCCCCAGTTGCCGACCAGCTTGTTGATCGCATCGAGACACCAGAAAATCGGCGCGGCGACGATGGTCAGCCAGCCGTAGTCAACGACCAGCGGCAGCCCCTGCGCATCGATGCCACCTTCGGCAACCGGCTTGGCCAGTTGCTCAAGGATCGACTGGGTTTGCGGGCCGGCGTAAAGCGGCATTGAAAGTGTCGTTTTTGCGCCGGGTGCGGTCTTTTCCACAGGGACGATGATGCCGGCGTTGTAGGTGGGCGATACGGCGCCTTCGACCTTGCGCATGTAGTATTCGCGCGGCGTTTTCGCAGCAGGGAGCCAAGCCGCAACGAAGTAGTGCTGCACCATGGCCAGCCACCCGTTGTCGGCCTTGGTAGCGAACTTCGCTTTGCCCTTTTCAAGATCAGCGAAGTCTACTTTCTGGTACTTCTCCTGGTCGGTATATACCGCCGGACCGGTGAAGGTGCTGACCATCATGTTCTCGCCAGCAGGTGCCACGGCATCTCGCTGCAACTGGAAGTAGGCGTACGGCGCGAGTTCTTTCTGGCTGCCGTTGTGTATTTCGTAGGCAACGTCGATCAGGTAGCTGCCGCGCGTGAAAGTGAAAATCTTGGCCACTTTGACGCCGTCGGCGGTCGCGGCTTCGAGGCGCAGCTGCAGCGTCTTGGCATCGGCGCCAAGCTCGCGATTACCCGGCACAATCGAAAACAGCGTTTTGTGATTCGGCAGGGCTTCGCCAATCAGTCCGCTTTGCGCGAGATACTGATGTTTTGCTTCAAACAGCGAGAGTTTCTTTTCCTTTTCTTCAATCGCCTTGTAGCGATTGAGGTCGAGATGGACGATGTCGCCACCCAGGGTCGACACGTCAACCGACAACAGATCTGTCTTGATGTTGACGGTTTCTGCCTTGGTCTGCACGGGCGCTGCATTGATAACAGGTAAGCCGCCGTTAGCTGCCTGCAGATTTACTGAGGGCCGTGGCGTCGTACCGTCGGCTTGCGCAGCGGTCGTCAGCGGGGGAGGTAACTTCGGATTTTTATATTGCTGCCAGGCATCCCAGAGCATGACCAGGGAGAAGGAGAATACAAGCAGCAGGATAAGGCGTCGGTTGTCCATGAACGGCCCATGCAATTAAATTTCAGGGTACGGGGTCAAAGCCACCCGGATTCCAGGGGTGACAGCGAGAAATACGTTTAAGACCGAGACGTGCGCCTTTCACGGCGCCGTGTTTGTGCAATGCCTCGGCGGTGTACTCCGAACAACTGGGGAAAAAGCGGCAGCGGCGCCCGAGCAGGGGGCTGATCGTATATTGATAAATGCGGATCAGTGCCAGCAACAACTGTTTCATTGGCTCATCGTTCAGGTGAAATCACTTTGCCCAGCAATCCCTTGATCTCTGCAGCCAGGGCTTGCCGGTCAAGCGGCTTGGGCTTGGCCGCCAGGCGCAATATGAAATCGCGCGACGGCAAACGGCAGCGCAGCAAGCGAAAATTTTCTCTGGCCAGCCTTTTGACCAGATTGCGGTCAACCGAGCGTTTCAGGAGTCGCTTCGCCACCACCAGCCCAAGACGAGCGCCCACTGCCTCTTCAACCGTCCGAAGGCGGTAATGTAACAGGAAATGGGGACTCTTCAGCGCCCTCCTGAAACCAAAAACGGATGAAAATTCATCCGTTTTGGTCAGGCGGTAATGCTTGGGAAACGCGGCGGCTGAAACCTCGCATTTGCCCGCAGGCAATTTGCTGTTCAAACAGCCAAACGGTGACGACCCTTGGCGCGACGAGCGCGAATCACGGCGCGACCGCCACGGGTTGCCATGCGAACGAGGAAGCCGTGCGTGCGCTTGCGGCGGATAACCGAAGGCTGATAAGTGCGTTTCATGATTAAACCTTTGAAGTCAGTGCGAAGTAAACGCGCAATTAGACAGCGGCAACCCGTTGCTTGTCAAGTCCAAAGTTTTTCCCAAGCTGTGGATAACTTTCGCTCAAGCGGTTAAAATCAATCTGTTGTACTGCCCGCAAATTGCCGACAAACACAAGAATACTGCAATGAAGCTGCGCATCAATTTGCAACCAGCCAAACACAAGAAAACACCGACCATACTTTCTGTTTTAAAAGTATGTGTTTATTGCGGATAGCCGCCGGCTACGCCATTGCCGACACAATTCAGGATTTTTTCAAATCGCCTTTGATGAGTAGTTTTTGGTCTTCCTGTCTGAGCCAGTTCGAACAAGAACTACCGCCTCAGCAATTCAACACCTGGATTCGTCCGCTTCGCCTTGAAGGCGAGGACGACGTTGCCAATGGCTTGCGTCTGATGGCGCCCAATGGTTTTATCCTGAAATGGGTCAAGGAACGTTACCTGAGCCGTATCGAGGAACTGGGCAATGCCTATTACTCGATTCCGGTCAGCATCGCGCTGGGTTTGGGTGAACGCAAAATAGTAGCAAACAGTGCAACAGCACCGGCGCCAAATCCCGCACCTGTCAAAGCAAACGACCGGAATTTTTCCAGTGAAGTTCCTGTTTCAACACCCGCCATCGCCAGGCCGCGTTCGAACTACGAGAAAACCAGGCTGATTCCGGGCTTTACCTTCGACAATCTGATTGTCGGCAAAGCCAATGATCTGGCGCGTGCAGCTTCGACCCAGGTAGCCATCAATCCGGGCGGTTCGGCTTATAACCCGCTTTTCATTTACGGTGGCGCCGGACTTGGCAAGACCCACCTGATTCACGCCATCGGCAACCACATCCTCGATCAGAATCCGGACAAGGTGGTTCGTTACGTACACGCCGAGGATTACTACTCCGACGTCGTGCGCGCCTATCAGCAGAAATCCTTCGATGTTTTCAAGCGTTACTACCGTTCGCTCGACGTGCTGTTGCTCGACGACGTCCAGTTTTTCAACGGCAAGAACCGGACACAAGAAGAATTCTTCTATGTTTTCAATGCGCTGATCGAAGCAAAAAAACAGATTGTCATCAGCTGCGATACCTATCCGAAGGATATTTCCGGTCTCGAAGATCGCTTGATCACCCGTTTTGACTGGGGTCTGACGGTTCAGATCGAACCCCCGGAAATTGAAATGCGGGTCGCCATCCTGAAGAAAAAGGCTGAAGCCGAAGGCGTTGCACTGGACGATGAAGTCGCTTTCTATATCGCCAAACACTTGCGCTCGAACGTTCGCGAGCTCGAAGGCGCGTTAAAGAAGGTCCTCGCTTACTCGTCTTTTCATGGCCGTGAAATTGCCCTCGATCTCGCCAAGGAAGCACTGAAGGATCTGATTGGCGCAGTCAATCGGCAGATCACCGTTGAAAACATCCAGAAAACGGTTGCCGACTACTTCAAGATCAAGGTTGCCGATCTTTTTTCCAAGAAAAGAACGCGTGTCATTGCCCGCCCGCGTCAGGCGGCCATGTGGCTGGCCAAGAACCTGACGTCGCAGAGCTACCCTTCGATCGGTGATGCTTTCGGTGGGCGTGATCACACCACGGTACTGCACGCGGTAAGAACGATCGATACCCTGCGCGCCAAAGACAACGACCTCAATCATGATTTACATGTTCTTTTGCAAGTATTGAAGGGTTGAACGGTTCTGTATAACTGCTTGGAAAAGATGTGAACAGATTGTGGATAAAGTTTCAATAAGGCACCTGTGGATAAGTTATCAGATTTTACCCACAAGTGAATACAGACTTTTTTCAGCACATATTTGATGCGTTAATTAGCTGAAAAATAATAGAAAACTAGAGATATCCACAGAGTTGTCTTTGAGTTTATCTTTATAGGATTTATATATATGGTTCTTATTAAAACCCAACGTGACAGACTCCTGGCTCCCTTGCAGTCAGTTTCCGGTATCGTCGAGAAGCGACATACGCTACCGATACTGTCGAACGTCCTGCTCGAAAAGAAAGGTGACAAACTCACCTTTCTTGCTACCGATATTGAAATACAGATCACGACGTCAACGACCGATGCCGTCGGTGACGGCGATGGCGCGATCACCGTCGGCGCGCGAAAGCTGCAGGACATCCTGCGCTCCTTGCCGGAAAGTGCCGAAGTCAGTCTGATCCTTGAGGAAAAACGTCTCCAGGTGCGTGCCGGGAAGAGCAAATTCAGCTTGCAAACCTTGCCGGCTGAAGATTTCCCCCGCATGGCCTTGTCCGATGGCGATCTGAAAAAGTTTACGGTCACGCAAAAGCAGTTCCGCCAGTTGCTGGCGCAAACCCAGTTTTCGATGGCCGCGCAGGACGTTCGTTACTACCTGAACGGTTTGTTGCTGCTGGTCGACGGCAGCGAGTTGCGCGCCGTGGCCACGGATGGCCATCGCCTGGCCTACGCCAGCATGCCGCTGGAAGCGGCACCCGAGGCCCTGCGTGCCGAAGGCGCTGCCCGCCAGGAGCTCATCCTGCCGCGCAAGACGGTGCTTGAACTGAATCGCCTGCTGGCCGATAGCGACGAG
>Ga0207952_1001284_pt1 | contig 11208 bp, 13 predicted proteins | sample SubbioR12Aug_8Ca_FD_184831 | JGI IMG/M metagenome (GOLD analysis project Ga0207952, IMG submission 184831) | Serpentinite rock and fluid subsurface biosphere microbial communities from McLaughlin Reserve, California, USA - CR12Aug_8Ca (SPAdes) | ecosystem: Environmental > Terrestrial > Deep...
GGATTGCGCTTGAGTGTGCTGAGCACTTCGTCCACATTCGTGATGGAAACTGTCCAGTCGATTGTTCGACCAAACAGGGTGCACTCGGTCGCGGGGACCGGCAGCAGACTGCTCATTGGTTAATATGAGTTGTGAAAATTTCGAAATGAATAAACAACGAAAAAATGAGGTATTAGATTTTATTGTCACTGAACTGACAACTAACATGACCTTGTATATCAAAGATGAAAGCATCCGTGAGCTGACCTTGAGCACAGTGTTGGGGCTAACAAAGCTGAGCTTCACTCGACAAGTCAACTCAAGTCTACTGCACTTAGATCCGTTTTGGTCGCACTGCACAATCCAGCACTGCAGTACCTACGGCGACTCGGTGGACTATATTCTACTTCCACATCAAGTCCACTGCATCGAGATCACAGCCTCCAATATCAAAATCACCATAACCGGCAATAGCACACTGCACCGGCCATTTATTGTGCGCACAATAGGCGCTCGAAATTCAGTGGTCTTCCGAGACAATACATTCGCCAGTTTGCATCTTGTGGATACGGGCCAGCACACAAAATTCGACCTGGCTCACCAAGCTGCCCTACCCTTGCATATGGAAACCCGCTCCAGCACAAAAGTGCTGTTTGCCCGCACCAGTGGCCCACTTTGTTCCATATGCTACGGCGCTGAGGCCACTCGCTTCTTCCAGCCCTGTGGTCATTGGGGAGTTTGTGCGGAGTGTGCCACGCGAACGGCACAGGAATTGACACAGAAATGCGCAATCTGTCGAACGGATACGCAGCAAATCCTGCCGCTTTATGTTGTATAGTCGAATGTCTTTAAAGAAATTAAGTATTCATCTGAAAACTCTCCCGCAGCTCCTCGATCATTGCCGGTGTCATCGACGACATCAATGGCTGACAAACGGCATTGAAACCCACACGAAATGATATCAACTCCTTGACTTCAGGATAGCGCATTTCAGCCCTCCAGCCGCACAGCTGGCACTTGTTGATTCCGTCAAGGAGACATTGGATTGTCCAATCGTGCATAAACTCAAAGGCCGTTTCGCGTGTGACTAGCGCCGTGGTGAATTGCACACAAAAGATGAGCAGTAGAACAAGCAGACGCATTCCGTACCTCACTGGCATACAACTTCTGGAGCAGTATAATAGGGCAGTCGACTCTGGTGCCAGCCAGACTCTGTTGAATGAGCGCTATGGCCGGCGGCCGTGGTTTCTGATTGACCCCCACCGGCCACCGCCCTACTCCAAATTCCACATTGCAGTGAAAGACCAAGAGGGCCGCGGCTACAATTTTCCCATGAACGAGCCCAACACCGTGCATGTGCGCACACCCAAGTCCAAACCAAATCGGGGTGTTGGTGATCCACATGTGGAAATCCCCGAGCCCGATGAGACAGTGCAGCTGCTGGATGGCCGCTCCTTTGTTGTGCTCGAGACTATTGCGTACCTGCATAAGCGTACCAACACAGCAATACTGCAGGTTAGGTGGAATTAAAAGCAGTGCTTCGAGTATTCAGTAAACACCAGGTGGTTATCAACCTCAGAGCGATGGTCTGTGTGCATTGTCTCTCGGAGCATGTGGGTGAATGTCTCATTGGACCACCCAAAAAGCAACGAATCGACCCGATTGGACTGTTCCGGGAACAGCACTTTCACTGCAGTGATCCCCTGCTAGAAACACGCGCTGTTGCCAATGTACTGCGTCCGCTGCTAGAACAAATCAAGCCGGAGAGCACGTTGTATGCCGGGGGGAAAGTGTTGCACCTGAACAAGCCAGCCAAAAAGGGCACTGTGCGCGCTGACTTGTATGTACACATCAAACGTGGGCTAATTCCAATGCTACAAGCGCTGCTTGGACATGTGGCTGCTGGATACTTTGGGTCTGAGCAAAATGTGCTGTTCAACTTTGAACAAGGCTCTGTGCTTTGGGCCGGCCCCGAAGATCAAGTGCTGCACACTGACTTCCTGCCCGAGCGCATGGACACGCTGGCCTGCATCTTTTATGTGACTGGCGGCGCAGCGACTCTCTACTATCCGCACGACATTCGCAAAGAGAGTGCGTATGAGGTGTTGAACAAGAAGCAGCCTGCTGAGATCATGGCCAAAGTGCGGCCAATGATGGAGAATGCGACTGCTGGCAGTGTGTGTCTTTTCAATGGCGCACTGCTGCATGCTGGTGCCAGAGCAGAGGCGCCACGCATTGTGATCTTTCTGCCATGTTACATTGCATCGAGCAAGAATCTGGGCTACGAGGACACTGAAATGCAATACACAGCACCAAATCTGTTGAATTTGCACTGGCTGAACGAGTTGAATCCGCGCGATGCAGACAGCGCAACCCAGTCACTTGGCAGCTTTCAGCACATGTTCATGAAGTTGTATGCCTGGCACAAGCTGACACTGGTGCATCCGATGACCGGCTGGAATATTATCGAGCACACCGAGCTCTACAACCAAACACTGGATCAAGTGTTGCAGGGTACCGAGGGCCCGCAGCGGCAAAAGTACTATGCGCTGCCCAAGAATGATCCCACCAAAATTGCGGTCTACAAGCGCTACTGGACTTGGGTGTTGAAACGTTGGTGGCATGCACTCACAGAAAAAGCTGAGCCAGAGCCGGGAGAGGCTGCCTCGCAGTATGTGGTGCAGGAGCCCTACACACTGGTGAATGACACCACAAGAATCAAATATCGAATCAAAGAAGCGGTGGAAGCAAGCCTACTCAAAGAATTGGTGGGTGCGGAAGTATTCCGCAAGATGAAGCGCCACAGTTGGTCTGATCTGCTCTCCAAGATCAGTGAGAAATTGGTTGCAAACTTCAATCCAGGCATTCGTGTGGAGATTGTCAATTTGTTTCTGAGCATTGCAGCTATTCTGATCAGACCGCATCACGCCCTGCAATGCGACCGCGAAGCCCTCAACTTTACACTGAAGTTACACCAGAGTGAGGGCGCAGATGCTGAGACATTTGAAATTCTAGAGAGGAATACACGAAGAGGAAAGTACCACGGAAATCTGACAAGATGGCGCCGGCGTTTGCAGACGATTTTAGCTGTTGAACCGCGAATTGAGCAGCTCTTTGAGCAAATGTGGGAAACCGAGGAGATCCCCTGCATGCGGCGCCATTTCAAGTTCATTGACAATCTGCTGCACCGCTATGTGCCAAATGAACCCAAATTCATGGTGGCTGCAACTGAGGAGCCCATCGATGAGTTTCTGGTCTTGCTCGATGATCTCATAGAGGCAAAGAGCGGGACCGAAACTGTCAGGAATCTCCTGATGAGTGGACAAGATCAACTTCGAAAATTGCGAATGCAGCCCGGAGATCGGAACTTAGACGCTTTGTTCACAGTATTGGCCCGGATTCTTCAAGATGCCGCGGATAAGGGGTTCATCACAGAACCCGAGTACGTACCCAATTTGTTGAATCTGTTGGTGAAGAAGGGCGGGAAACGACGGGAAGCACTTCGCGCATGGTGGAACGCACATCGCGGGCACATTACTGTACCAAGTCCGCAAGCACCCCAAAAGCCGACTCCACCTCTCCTACAGCCAGAGTTTGAACTAGAATGGACTGATTGGTTAGATGAGCGAATGCCTGCGGTTCGACCGCTGCTGTCAATGGGACTCTTCAAGGGGGAAACACAGTTTGACAAATACTTCAGCTATGGGTTGTACACGATTCGAACTCTGCGCGAAGCTTGGCCAGCGCTGGACATGGTGATTTATGTATCGGAAAATGTGAACGCCACAGAGAAGACACTGCTTGCAAAGGCGGCCTATGGCAAGTTGAAGATTGTCGTGGTTCGATTCATTGGAGCAGGCGGTGTCTCCGCAGACCCAGTCTACTACAACTACATCAGAGTGGCCCGATTCTTTCCCATCTTTGCGGAGCCAAACCGTACTGTCATTGTCATCGATGTGCACGACAATCCCGTGGAGATTATGAGAAACATACGCAAAGTACTCGGAGTCAGCGGTCAGACGTCAATGCGCGTCTACCTCACCTACTGGCTGGCAGAGGGCAGCGATTGTCTGGCTTGCGAAAAGGATGCCCGTATCGCAGTCAAGAACACGCCTGCGCTTTACCCCCGATTCAAACCGCGAAATGAACAAAGGCCAGTCCATTCGCACGCGGATGGTGGCTTTTCTGTCTGGCATCCAACCAAACTGCGTTCTTTGCATCTGCAGTATGCACCAAAGCCAGAGCAGCGCATGATCAATCCGCTGTACGACTCGTTTGAGAGTTTTGTCAGCAGATACATCAAGACGCACAAGACAGGCTATGTGGCCGCGTTGGATGAGATGATATTGGCTTGCTATTTGGCACAGTATCCAGAGACCAATCTACTTGGTGACAAGTCGTCTGTGCTGCTGTACGCACATCCTTTTACAAATGAGCGCGGCCGCTTCAAAGACCATGAGGTACCGCCGATTTCTGTCTACGAGGATGTTGATGTGGAAGAACTAGATGAAGAGAGCAAAGAAATCAGTGTCAAGTACCCGGACTCCCTGAAACAAGCACACTATGTCTGCACCGGTGTTGACTAAAGCTTTTCCTTTAATTCTATAGCGCCAAATTGTTTGCTTTCCCGCCGCTCAAACAGGATCTGCGAGATCTCGTTCATCTTGTGTCGCGTCAATGTGTAGTTTGAGTTGGCCCAGAAGGCGATGCTGAGTAGCAACATTGGCAGTAGGAGGCCAGCGCGAATCATCAACTCTGTCGAGCTGCCAACCTCAGACTCGGCCTGATTGAAGCCGGTGAAGTGGAGACCGAGCTGGAAGGAGAGCAACAGTGCGCCGAGCAGCAGTTTGTTCAGGAAGTGCAAAATGCCAAAGAGCAAACCATCCTGTCTCTCCCCTGTCTCAAACTCCACATAGTCTGCGACATCGCCAATCATCGCGTAGGGGATCACCATGCTGATGCCGAGTCCAGCTCCAATCAGCAGCGCAGCCGGATACAGGCGCCATGAAAACTCAGTGATAAACGGCAAAATCCAGTAGAAAGTACTCCATACAATGAGACCGGCCCGTAGAATGCTCCGCTTCTCCGCCGTGGCAAAGAAGAGCTTGATGAAGACACCGGTGAGAACGGCACAACCAAGCGCAGCCAACACCACAGTGGCCATCATCGATTCATTGGTGCCGAGAATGTCCATGAAGAAATAGGCGAGACAGGCCAGACTAAACTGCACAGTCAATGAGGTGATGACGTGGATCCACACGGCCATGCGGACATCTCGGAACCGCATCAACACACGAATGCGACCGAAGAAGCGCCACCATTCACGGTGTTTGACTGAGTTCTGTGCTCCCCACTGCACATTGTAAGGCAGTGTGGCGAACACGCACCAAGTCACTGAGCCCACGTAGAGCACTGCGTATGCAATGCTCAAGTAGATCCAACCGCGCAGATGCTCGCCATTGAAAAGCTTCAGCTCTACACTTGGCAACGAGATCACTCCAATACAGAGCACAGACACAATACTACCAATTCCACCGAATATACTGCGCCACAGATTGGCACTGAACTTCTCCTGCGGCTCGTTGGTCAGCTCACCAAGTAGAGAGAGCCAGGCCACGCTCACGGCTGTCCAACCGGCATCGGAAATGAAAAGCAACACAAAATACCACACAAAAAGAATGCCCTGACGAAAGGATGCGAACTCCACAGAGCCGAGCAGATCGAGCGGGATGTGATTCATGAAGGGTACACACCAGTAGAGCACATAGGTGATGGCGTGTGGCAGCATACCCGCAAGCATCCAGCCGCGTCGCTTGCCCCAGTAGAGCGACTCTGTTGTATCCGAAAGGTGCCCGATGAGCAGGTCATTGCCGGCATCCCAGAGGCGATAGCAGATCATGAGCACGCCAGTCCACAGTGGTGCCAAGCCGGCGTCATCTGTGAGAAAATGAAGTCCATAGAGACCCCAGAACGCGGCCATCAACTCCGAAGTCAACGCCACGCTCGCATAGGCAAAGACAGCCCGCCGGGGCAAGGGCATTATAAATCTGAAAGCAGCAGAATACACAATGCCAGTGTCATACAAGTGGTATGTTAATTACTTTGTATTGGCGCTTGATTGCAGGTGGCCTGTGTTGAATGCGCTATTTTACAGAGCACCTCTGAGCACTGTTCGAGAGTACTTGACCCAGCGCATCATAGAAGTGCTCTGCGAAGAACCGTGGCAACTCGATGAAGGGCATCCCGGTACAAAAATTGAATGGGGCCCGCGTAGGTATGGCATAGGACTTGATATTTTGCTCCAAGAGACAGACGAAGGTCTGCACATTTGCATCGACGATGAGTGGCATGATTATCATTTTGCATGCGTACAGGCATATCAATGCATTGAAGCACCACTATCTTCTGTTGCCAGAAGTTGGGCAGACTTCGATCGAAAACTCAAAACTCAAGTAATCTCATATGTGCAAAAAGGCGGAGTCGCGTTGCTCGGCACAATTGCTGGGGGAATGTGCGCATTGGCTCCTTGGCCATTTGTAATGATTATCAGCATCCTGCTGTTGGCATCTCTGTATCGGCACAGATGGAGTCACCTTGATGTGTAGACTTCCTATATTTTCACTGAGCCAGTTTACCAAAATATCGCAGGACTCCTAAAATTTCGAAGATTGGTCGCTCGAAGAATTCATTTTCTAATCCCCCGAAACTACGAAAATGTCTTGGAATCCCCCGATCAACTCTTGGCCTCAACGCGATGCATTCCGTCGCTTCTTGCAAAAGCTGGAACAACACGATGCGCCCTCTCGCATTCGCATGATGGCATCAACTTCGCAAGAGGTGTTCAACTTCTACTGCAGCGCCGGTACAATTGAATCGGCCTTTCAGAACTGGTTCTTCGAGAAGTACAACATGCAAGGCCAACAGTTTGCATGGTCTATCTGGCGCCTGTTGCAAGAGAACCAGCCGCAAACATACGCAATGATTCAGGCAATTAAGGATTCGGAGTTTGTTTCAGTATTTTGCCCCATCGAAATCGGCGTGATGAACCGCAGCCTACCCGTCGCGAAAGCACCGGATAGCTATCTTCGCGCTCATCTCAATAGCGCAATTTGCGCTGGCGATGCTTCGAATGAGCGCAAAGACGCCGCCATCGAGATGGTTCTCAAGCGACCCGCAACAAACGACTTCCTGCGCGCCCGCCTGCCCTGGCTGCTGCCGCCAAACGCCACACTTCGCGACATTTGGAAGAACTGCTCCGAAAGCTGGCACCCGCTCATCGCAGCGCTTTGCGAAGTTGCCGAACGCGCCAATGCCGTGATGCACACCAGTTTCCCGATTCTCGCCTACCGGAAGGCCGTGGAGGAAGCTGTGAAAAACATCCAGTTGCCCTTTCTTGAGCGCATCATGCACAATCCCCTTGAAACTCCCGAAACCCGTTCTGCCATCTGGATGGCCGCTGCACCGAATGCCATTCAGCAGGCCGAGCTTTGTGACTGGCTCGGCGAGGTGGCGATGGCCACTGAGCCCATGTCGCAAGAACAGATGAATATGGCCTTTGCCGACTTGATGCAACGCATCGAAGCAGATGTCCTGTTGTGTGATCATGTTGTGAAACACGTGACAGCACAGCAACTCTTCCCTACGCCGCATTTTGAGACGCTTGTGCGCGACCTCTTTGCACCGCAAGTTCCTGCCACTCCGCTGCCGCAAATGCAGTTCACCAAGCCCGGCTGGGTGAGCAGCATGTTGACCAAGCTCCGCATTGTCAACTCGCAGGTGGAGAAACATCTCCACGAGCTCGAAAATGAACCCGAGCTGTTGGCCTACTACACCCAAGAGAACATGCCCTCCCAGTTGATGACCTGGGGTGCTACCGGTCTCGAACACGTTCGAATCACCAATGCCATGGTGCAGGCCGGACTCATTGTCGCTGTTCCTCAGAAGTAAATTCATTGTTATCGCTGCAATTGTTTATTACAAAACACCTAAACATGCCGCTTCTCTTTGAGCGCCGCGAAGATGCACAGCAAGAAGCCACGCAAGAGAGTGATGAGTCAGTCAAGGTGCTTGTTTACCGATGCAAGGATTGTCGGCTCTTTGGCACCTATTCAAAGGGATCGTCGGGTTGGAAAGTAGATCAATGTCTGTTCTGCTCCCCGTACCCGGGTAGCCGACTCCACAACAACACTGATTTGCCGCGGGAGGAGTGGAAACAACTCTTTGTGAAGAAGCACCAGCCAGGCTGCTACTACTGCGGCATCGTGACCAGCGGAGGGCCGCTCTGTGATGGCCACAAGAACACAGTGCATTATGGAGGTCGCTTTCTGCGCGATCTCAATCAAGGCCATGTGAAGTGACATACAGTAAAACGGGATTTACTACTTCTTGAATTTCTCTCGTCAAACAAGTATCCATGGATTCATCTTTGAGCACGCGGAGTTTCTTGTCTTCACGCAAATATCGAACACCTTCCTTATCAAAAAGAAAGATGGCACATTTTGTGTGAGTTGAGGTAAACAATACAATCGAAAGCTTGGATTCCAAATGGTCCGCCCGAATTGACATCTTAAGACTGATTTGTCCATCAAGCACCGGCCATTTGCAACTATTCCAAGTATGATCTATTTTAGCTGGACCGAAAAGAGCTTGCAATTCATTGTGTGCACGCTCAAACACCAAGTCCACAAATTGAATGTTGGAACAGGGTTGGTAGCACATCCATTGAAAGGCCAGAGCTTCCAAAATGGGGACGTCACATTCTAAAACAAGAGCACAGTACAACAAGCGCTTCCGACTCTGATCAGAATATGTGGGATACAGACATGATTGTAGAGTCTTCATGGGAAATTCTTTGAAAATTTCGCCGAGTCTCCTCGATATTTTCATATAACTGCAGTCTGAAATACGCATTAATCATGACTGCTGCTGTGCCTCTGTTATTGTCTGATACGTCACCACCTCTGGTGATGGCAACCGATCATGCCGCGGCCACCTCATGGATAGCAGAGATGATGCGCTCCCAAGTGACGGCTCGTCTTGGCACCGGACAAATGGTTTACAACGGCACTTGGCGTTGGACAACGCCAAGCGGCAGTGTTGATATTGTACTTGACCCAGGTCAGTCAACGTATGTTCTGTTTGGTACATCGCGCCAGTGTTGGGACGCTATGTTCCTCTTTGATGAAGACCTCGTTGGAATGCGCGCCTTTGACAACAAAGCCGGCATGTTCTTTTCAAGTGTGGAAGAGTTGATACAGGTTCTGGAGTCCTATGTCGAGAAACTGGTCGACTTTGGACAACTTTTTCCACACAGCCAGTCCTCTGGAACCAAAAAAATAAACTGCACTTAACAGCTATCTCACTGAATCACTGGCTTTATTATTTCTTGAATTTCTGCCCTTAAAAGAGCGTCCATGGACTCGCCTTTAAGCACGTGAAGTTTCTTGTCTTCACGCAAATACCGGACGCCTTCCTTATCAATAGTGAAGATTATACATTTCATGTGAACTTGCGTACGGAGCAGAATGGAAAAGCTGGCTTCCCAATAGTCAACTCGAATCGTCATGTTAAGTCTGATGTGTCCGTCGAGCGCGGGCCATGTGCAAGCAGACTGGGTCCAATCAGTTTGACTAGGACCAAAAACGGCTTGCAGTTGTTTGTGTGCACTCTCGAACCCCACAGTCGCAAATTGGATATTGGAGCTGGGTTTGTAAAACAACCACTGAAACGCCAGTGCTTCTAAAATGGGGACGTCACATTCCAATACAAGAGCGCAATACAACAGGCGTTGTCGACTTTGATCAGAATAGGTTGGATACAGCCATGACTGTAGATTCTCCATGGAATGTTGGCTCTGATTCTTTGAAATTTTCACATAATTGCACTTTACGAGTCCAGTTTAATGCGTTTGCTCGCCTGCTCGTCACGCATCACTGTCATCAGATCTTCAACTAGTGCTTCGACTTTCTCGAGGCGATCGAGTGGGCTCTTCGCAATTGAGGTTTTCAAGAAACACAGGCCGAACCAAGCATGATGGATGTACATGTAGAAGTCTTCAAACACTTGTGCATCGTCGAGCGGAGAGCATGTCAGTGTGCATTTGAAGTGTGAATCAGTCATGTACACAACAACATCCCGACCATCTTCAATTATGGGCACTTGAATGGGGATTTTTACAACATGCCCCTTGATATGAACAAGCCGCAGAATAATTGTTCCATTGGTGCCTTCTTCTGCTTCCCAACACGCATTCACACACCCTTCGCGTCGGCACATCTCCAAACGTTGTGTAAGCTTGTCAAACAAACGACGGCCTTCGAAGACGTTGATAGATATCTTGGGGTTGTTCATTTGCGAAATTTTGAAATACCCAACTGGATTTCTGTGAAATTTTGCATGTGGTCTTCAGTCCAAAATCACAGAAAATGAGCAAGATCCCAACAATCACACTGAAAGCAGTGAAGGATAATTATGAACAAGTCCTTCCAGAGGCCGGCCTCAAACACTGCAGCTATATCAAAGGGTTGGTCGAGGCCGCCCCGGATTCCGATTCTGATGTCGTGGTCCCGCATGCTGATGAAACATTGATCCGCTTCATGTGCGCCTTCCTTGAGCAGCACGCCAACGACGAGCCAGTCGAAGAGGGCTGGGAGAAGAAGAAGCCGCGCGAGTTGACCGAGTGGGACACTGCGAACTTGATGCCGATTGTCGGCATGCAGCTAGTTGATCTTCTCAAGGCCTCAAACTTCATCGGCTGCCAGACGATGCTGAATGCCGTGGCCACACACGTTGGCCAAGTGCTGCTCACCAAGGGCGAGCAAGAGGTGAAGACCTACTTTGGGGTCGACCGCACCTGGACCAAGGAAGAGGAGGAGCAGGTCAAGGCCAAGTTCCCCCTTCCGTTTGTGCAGTAAACAATGCTTTCCGCATTTCTTTCAAAGTCACAATGTTGTGGATCCCAGTCTTTGGACTGGTCATTTGGCTGCTAGATCGCACACAGGCCGACATTGCCACGCTTGTAATGGCCACTCACGGTCGAAAGTGCAGAACCGATGGCAAAACACCCCGCATTACCGGTCGCCTGGCCTTGGCCATTGCGGCGTGCTACTGGACTGATCACTATGTGCTGGGTTTGATTGCACTGCTGTTCAGCGCCATCCAGTATGTGGGTGAATTCTGGTATCAACAAGAGGAGTTCGTCACAATTGATCGCAGCACCAAGAAGCAGCC
>Ga0207952_1001285_pt1 | contig 11194 bp, 12 predicted proteins | sample SubbioR12Aug_8Ca_FD_184831 | JGI IMG/M metagenome (GOLD analysis project Ga0207952, IMG submission 184831) | Serpentinite rock and fluid subsurface biosphere microbial communities from McLaughlin Reserve, California, USA - CR12Aug_8Ca (SPAdes) | ecosystem: Environmental > Terrestrial > Deep...
CTCCTGCATTTTCCATCATAAATTTTTTTAAAAAACCCATAGCATGGCCATTATTTTCTATTTGATACATTTGATCGACGGTTATCTCCATAATAGAGAAAAGAAATATTCCAAAATAAGAGCTTTGAGAATACAAATTATGTCTAAAATACGCCTAAAAACAGAGATTTGGAGGTGTTGTTTGATGTCTAGACATGCATTAACGTATCATAACAACATCAGATAGTTAAGTTATGAAAAAAGAATCAGACTAGAATCCAACACTCATTTACTAGCTTACATGAATGATATTTTGGAAGTGTTTTTTGACCACAATGCATGCATATTTCTTGAAATATTCTTCTGCAATCTGAACATTTTTGGACCACATACAAAGGATAGCCACAGTTACGACAACTTTCATCAGGCATACGATGTATTTTTCATAATTTAACAAAAATAATACCCATATAGAATCAAGAATACACCTAACTCTAAGGAATCATCATTAAACTATTAGACATATGTTTGGAATGGTTGCTTATGGAATTATTTTAAAATATCATAATAAACTAAGAACTATAAACTAATCAGTTTTTGTATGTGACGCTATACGTTCTTCACTTGGACGATGTTTACCTGTTACAATATAATTAATTGCGTCGCTCATAAACACGGCATGATCACCTATTCTTTCCAAATATCTCAACAATAATGCTTCAGCAAGTGCACATCGAGTATTTGTTGATTCAATTAATTTTGGTAGTCTTTCACGATATATTTTATCGATGAATTTTTCATCTTCTCTTATTTCAATAGCTTTTCTAATATCCAATTCCGCAAAAGATAACACTGCTTCTTTAATCATATGTTTTACTTTTTTTGTAGATTCTACAAGTGATGCATTTGTGCATTCAGATACATCGCCAAATAAATCACGAACGAGTGTTATGTCGTAAGCATACCTGCCAAATCTAGAAAAAGCATATGAAATTTCTGTCGATGAACGAATCAATCTAAAGTCATCAGCCACAGGTTGATACTTTAACAACATATCAAAAGTAAGATCTTCAACTTCATAGTATTTTGTACGGATTGAGTCAGATAATTCCAGAACCTTATCTTTGGTATTGGTGCCTGTCAAGTAGGAGTCTATTGCCAATGAAATGGATTCAATTACCATATCACCCATTTCAGACATGATAAATGATAACTTGTGCAGTGATGGATCTATTAAACGAGTCATTTAACCAAAGTGTCCTTGCACATATTTTGCGGTTAATTCGTCTTTAGGATCTGTGAATAGTTTCTTTGTTTCACGAAATTCTATTAGGTCACCTAGATACATGAATCCAGTATAATCTGAAACACGGATTGCTTGTTGCATATTATGAGTTACAATGATAATAGCATAGTCTTTTTTTAATTCTGTAATTGTTTCTTCAATTTTTTGAGTAGCGATTGGGTCAAGTGCTGATGCTGGTTCATCCATCAATAACACTTCAGGTTGTATTGCAAGTGCTCTAGCAATACAAAGACGTTGTTGTTGGCCACCAGATAGTTCAATTGCAGACTTTTTTAGATCATTTTTTACTTCATCCCATAGATAAGCCATCTTCAAAGAATCCTCAACAATTTCATCTAGAATTCTCTTATCACGAACTCCATTTAGTCGGAGTCCTGCAGTTACATTATCAAAAATAGACATTGTTGGGAAAGGATTTGGTTTTTGAAAAACCATTCCAACTTTTCTTCTGTGATAAATTGGATCAATGTCTTTTGAATAAAGATCAATATCATCAATCATGACTTTACCGGTAACTTTAGCGTTTTTTGTCATATCGTGCATTCTGTTCAAACATCGAAGAAATGTAGTTTTTCCACAACCAGATGGACCGATTAATGCCGTAACAGATTTTTCTTTGAATTTCATTGTGACATTTTTCACTGCATCTATACCATCATAACTTACCGTAACGTTTTCTGCGATCATTTTGTATTTTGATTCAATAGATTTTGTATCTATACTAGAAGTTTCCATGTCAGTTGGTTTTGTACTCAGGGCAGTCATTTTATAGTATTTCTCCTCTGTTTGATTAATTTACCAAAGAATAGATTTTTTTTATTTGAAAAATAATATCGAACTCCTAAATTAATTCCAAGTATTATTATAATCAAAACTAAGGCAGCCCCCCATCCTTGAAGTTGAGCACTATCATAAGGCAGTAAAGAGAGACGCCATATTCTCAAGGGTAATGCATCCATCGGAGTATCCATACTACTAAAAAATTGACTGCTTCCAAGAATTGTCATAATTAATGGAGCTGTCTCGCCACCAATTCTAGATACAGATAGTAAAATTCCAGTAATCATTCCACTTTTTGCCGCAGAAATTATAATTCTAAATGTGATAATCCATTTTGTTAGTCCTAATGCAGTTCCGGCTTCACGATAAGTTATCGGCACCATCTTCAATGACTCTTCAGTAGTTCTAGCAACAATAGGAAACATAATCAAAGACAAGGCAAATGCTCCAGCCCAAACAGAGAAATGACCAAGAACTAAAACGATTATCAAAAATGCAAATATTCCAAGAATAATTGACGGAAATTCCATAAAGACATCATTGAAGAATCGAACTGATCTTGCAAGCTTGTTGTCACCATACTCAGAAAGAAAAATCCCAGACATCACACCTATTGGAACACCGATCAGACTAGATAATCCGATAATTATCAGAGTTCCTTGAATAGCAGGACCTATACCTCCTTCTCCAGAACCAGCAGACCCAGGAGTTTCAGTTAAAAATTCGATACTGATTGCAGTTATTCCATTTTTGAATACCTCAACTAAGATACTACCTAATGGAATAATCGCAATTATCACACAAGAAAAAACAATTATTCTGACAATCTTATCTACAAGTAGTCTTTTTGCAACATTTTGTTTGAATAAAGAACGATATTCTTGTCTTCTGTTTTGAATTGAATTCAATTATTTATTGCACCTTCTTTAATTTTTAACATTCTTGTTACAAGCAAATGAGCAATGACATTAATCACAATGGCAATTAACAAAAGAATCAACCCAATTCCAATTAGTGCAGGCATGTGAAGAGATGCAGGTGATGCTTCAACAAATTCATTTGCAATAATACTTGACATTGTCTGACTTGGACCAAACAAAGAAGAAGGAATTGCACCAATGCCAGTAGCGTTGCCAATTAACATTGTAACTGCCATCGTTTCACCAACTGCACGTCCAAGACCTAAGATAGATGCACCAATCAAACCAGTTTTGGAATAAGGAAATATTGCAAGTTTGAACATTTCCCATTTAGTTGCACCAAGCATGTAAGCTGCTTCTTTTTGCTGTTGAGGAACAGCTTTCATTATTTCACGTGAAACCGCAGATACAGTGGGAATAATCATGATTGCAAGAATTATACTTGCAGTGATAATGTCTAATCCGTAGGGATTACCAGAAAATAACCAAATATTATCACCAAATGCATTATGTAATGGAGTTTCAATCCAATCTCTAAAATAGATTCTAAAAACAAACAGACCCCAAAGGCCGTAAATTACGCTTGGGACAGCAGCTAAAAGTTCCACCAAAAATCCCAGAGGACCACCGATTTTAGCAGGAGCGTCTGAGATAAACATCGCAATGCCAATGCTTAACGGAACCCCGATTGCCATTGCAATGGCAGACGTAGTCAATGTACCTAAAATGTAAGGCAAAGCACCAAATGATTCTCGTCCCTCTACGGCATTCCAATCAGTACCTGTGATAAATGACAGTCCCTCTTCTTCCCAGACGGGATATGATTCTGAAATTAGTTGAAATGCAATCAAAACAACTATCACTAAAACATATGTTCCTGCAACGGTTGCCCCGATCTTGAATATTTTATCTGAAATTATTCGTCTTTTTTTTAAACCCAGATTTGTTTTATTCACACAAATTCAATGAAAAAATAACATATCTAATATGTCAACATACTTTACAGAGTGATCATAATTCTATATAGATCGTCTACAATAGCGTAATTAAGAAATTTTCATTAGATAGATTAATTGGAAGTAGAAAATTACCAGCAAACAAGAAAAATTCAATTTAGTGGAGGAGCCACATATCTGGTATCATTACCAAAAGAGTGGGTTGAAGAATTAAATATAAAAATTGGAGAAAATGTTACAATCGTTAAAAACACAAATCAATCACTATCTATATTTCCAAAAGAACATAGCATTAGTAAAAAAACAACCGCTATAATACATCCTATTCAAAAAGAATCAGGGGATTCAATTAAACGGAAAATCATTGCATCTTATCTTTCAGGATACAAAACAATCATGATAAAAGCAAAAGGAATGAAGATTCAAACTGAACATTCTAGAAGTATAAGAGAGTTGGTTCGTACATCCATGATTGGCACGGAAATTGTAGAATCAAGCTCAGATGGAATAACCATTCAGATTCTAACTAGATTACCAGAATTGTCATTTGAGACAGCACTGAACAGAATGTATCTAATGGCAACTAATATGATAAAAGAATCAATAGAGGCTTTAGAAGAATCAGATATTTCACATGCAGTAGATGTTGTAAATATGGATGATGAGGTCGATAGATTTGGAATGTATGTGCGAAGAAATTTAGTTTTAGCAATAGGAAATCAAAGCATACTTTTAGACATGGGATTAAAAACGCCTGCAGAATGTATAGAATATAGAACAATAGTAAGTAAAATAGAGAGAATCGGAGATCATGCAGGGCTAATTGCCAAGAGGGTTAAATTTATTGAGGGAAAAATCGACCCTAAAATTATTACTAAAATTAAAAAATTATCTGAAAAATCATTAGGAGTTTTTGAAGAATCTATTGCAGCTGTTCAAAATCACGATTTTCAAAAGGGTGAAAATGTTGCAGAAAAAGTGAATAAAATAATTGAAGATGAAAAAGAAATAATGTCAAAGATCAAAGACAATGAAAAAAACACTACAGTTGTGAGATTTGTTTTAGAAGACCTTAGAAGAATTGTAGAATATTCAAGCGATATTGCTGAAGTTGCCATAGATGACAATATTCAAAGTGTCATTACTGAGGAATAAAACATACAAAGTATTAGTCATTAAAATAAAAAAAGAAAAAATTTAGACTTTTAGAATACCTTCTTTGATAAGATATTGCAGTCCTTTGATGTAGTCCTCATCAGTTATCATACCATCTGCCCACCATTTTGCATTGTTTCGAATCCAATCTGGAATTGCTGAACTTGATTTTACAACATAATCAGTCCAAAGAACTTCACCATCATAGGTTACCCTTGACAATCCTTTTTTGCCAAGTTCTTCAACTTGACTAGGTAAAGGGGAATACAGTAAACTACTTGAGAATTCCTGACCGTCAGTTATCATCCAATGGATCATGTGAATCACTGCTTTTGCATCTTCTTTGTTCTTTGTCGTTTTTGCTAGATCTTCATACACAAGAAGATATGAGAAACTTGCAATTGGATATGAATTAGAACCAGGGGCATTCACAATAGACACTTTAGACCAATCTCCTTCTGCTGCAGGCAATTGTGATACAATTCCAGCTGCGGCATTGCTAATTGAATCTATGGTGGGTTCAACAAAGTTGGTTTTATCCCCATTTTGAATGTGAGCAAAAGACATTCCTGTTTGGAATGCATATGCTAATTCAACATATCCAATAGAATACTGAGATGATCTTACTATTCCAGAAACTCCTTCGTTTCCTGCGGCTGCTAAACCTATTGGCCATGGAACTGATTTTCCTTTTCCAACTTGTTTGTCCCAACCATCAGGATCAACTTTTGAAAGGTAGTCTGTAAAGACAAATGTTGTTCCAGAGCCGTCAGAGCGATGTGCAACTAGAATATCTTTATCAGGAAGATTTAATCCAGGATTAAGACCCGTAATCTTAGGATCATTCCATTTAGTGATCTTTCCCATAAAGATGTCTGAAATTACTTTTCCAGTTAATTTCAATCCGCTGTTTGGAAGTTCAGGGATGTTATACACTACTGTAACACCTCCGATAGTTTCAGGGATGTGTAGTGTGCCAGGAGATATTTCTCTTTCCTTAACAGTCAATGGAGCATCAGATGCTGCAAAATTCACAGTTTTCTCGATGTGTTGTTTAACTCCACCGCCACTTCCAATCGATTGATAGTTTAGATTTACATTTGAATGATCATTATTGTATTCAATTCTCCATAAATCAATCAGAGGGAATGGGAATGTTGCACCAGCTCCATTGAGATTAAATGTTTTATTTGGATTTGGTACATCAGGGGTTGTTTCTGCATTTACACTGAGTGGTGCCATAATAGCAACTATAGTTGCGATCATTAGCAACGATGTTATCTTTGTAATCATTGAATTAACATATTTTGTAATTTATTTAGCAATAACAAACATAGATTACGGAAAAACAATATCACTCTATTTACTATATAGAAAAAATGGACCTATGCAAGCATAGGCGATCTAGTAAGCCATATTGAGAAAGATTTGAGTTCAATAGGTCTAAAAAATTATTTTGTTTAAGAGAGAAGATCTTATTTTAGTATTGTATATTCATTAATCCTTCTTTTATCAAAAATTGAATTCCTTGAACAAATGAATTGTCATCGATTTGGCCTGCTGCCCACCATCCAGCATTACTCTTAATCCAATCAGGGATTTTTGTATCTTGAGAAACTGAACCCTGTTCACTTATAGGAATTTTCATTAATCCTTCTTTTATCAAAAATTGAATTCCTTGAACAAATGAATTGTCATCGATTTGGCCTGCTGCCCACCATCCAGCATTACTCTTAATCCAATCAGGGATTTTTGTATCTTGAAATGATTTAGATTCTACAGATGAAACATCATTTGAATTTATCACGAATGATATTATTCCAACTGTTACCTTTGAATTACCATATTGAGTTTTTACAACATATTCACCATCAAGAAATTTCTTATCAAGCATAAAATTATGTGAAAATGAGGCATCATCATTTACTGAGATTTTCTTTGTCACAACGAAATTTTGGTTAGAATCAAAAATTGAAATTTGTAAAGTTCTATCTTCATCGTATTTGTTAACAGTTCCAGAAAAGATAATGGATTCTCCAAGACTGTAAAATTCTTTATCTGTGTGTACATTTACAACATAATTCCCACTACTGTTTTGTTCAGGAGTACCGCCATAACCTAAAACCTGTTGTCCTAAAACAGATACAAGAAGTAATGACATTATAGCAACAACAAAAATTTTGTTTAATTTCATATTTAATTCAATTTCTGTCTAAATTTAAAGGGTGGTATGGGTAAAGATTTAGAATAAATTTCAAGGTTAGAAACAGAATTTATTTATCTAATTCCTTTGGTAAATGATTTATCCTAGGTTTTTGCCATACACCAATATGACGTTGAAAAAAGTAAAGCCATCTTTAAATAAAATTGCAAAATCATTAGCGGAAATTCAAGATGCTAGAGAATTTTTATTAAAAAATACTAGAGAAATAATAATTATTTCTAGTAGATCAATCATATCATCCCATAAAGGAGATATGAAATCGGCAAAAAATTATCTAAAACAAGCTGATATTTTGTTAAAAAAATATAAGAAAAGAACTACCCCTGATCTTCGAAAATATATGATAACTCCTGAACAAGAATTTGTTGAGGCTGCATCATTAATTGCTATTATTGAAAAAAAAGAAATTCCTTCTGAAAAAGAATTAGGAGTGATGCCAGAATCATATGTTTTAGGATTAATGGATTGTGTGGGAGAATTAAAACGGATGATTTTTGATAAAATTAGAGTTGGAGATATAGATGAGGCCACAAGAATTTTTGAAGTGATGGAAAATTTGTATTTGAATTTGTATCCTTTTTCAATGTATGATAAAGTGGTAAAAGAAGCTAGAAGAAAAATAGACGTAGATCGTATTTTAATTGATGATGTTAGAGGTGCAATTACTGAAGAGAAAAGACGTTCAGATCTGATTGCAGCATTAAACAAACTTCAAAAATAGAATCTACATTAAATCAAATAATATGCGGGTGATGGGATTTGAACCCACGAACTCCTAAGAGACTAACCCCTCAAGCTAGCGCCTTTGGCCAGGCTGGGCGACACCCGCAATAAAAAATCCTTGTATGGTTTTTATAATCCTTGATTACTTTTTTGTACGTATGTTAATTCCTGTTAGATGTTTTACATGTGGAAATTTAATTGCTGATAAATACGAAGATTATCAAAATAAAGTAAGATCTGGAGAAGATCCAGCTAAAGGACTAGATTCTTTGGGAATAAGCAGATATTGTTGTAGAAGAATGCTCTTAACTACAGTGGAAACTATTCAACAGGTTATTCCATTTTATGAAGCAATCCAAAGAAGACACCAAGAAGTCCAATCTGAATTAGAATAGTTTGTCAAAAATAACTTCCATTAAAGGACGTATTCTTTACAATAGTCGAGGAAGTAAAACTGTCGAAGTAGACATCATTTCAGATAATAAATTTCTAGGTAGAGTTTGTGCACCATCAGGAGCAAGTGTAGGAAAGTATGAAGCAGTAAGTTTTCCAAATGAAAAACCTGAAGAAAGTCTCAGAATGTTGAATGAGAATGCTCAAAAATTTATTGGATTAGAATCATCAGATTTGAAGACAATACATGATTCGTTAAGAAGCATAGATCAATCTTCAAATTATTCAAAAATCGGAGGCGCCCTTGCATTTGCAGTAAGTATTGCTTCAATGGAATCAGCATCAAAAGCAAATGACACTTCCTTGTTTCAAACATTATCATCAGAGTCATCTTTCAAATTTCCATTTCCTTTAGGAAATATTTTAGGGGGAGGGGCCCATGCAGGACCAGGAACTCCAGACATACAAGAAATATTGATTTGCGCCATAGGAACAAAAACAATTAGAGATGCAATTGAAACTAATTTGGCAGTTCACAAAGAATTACGTCGTATTTTGGAAAAAGAAGATCCAAGTTTTACAAATGGACGAGGAGATGAAGGTGGATGGGCTCCAAAATTAAAAAATGAAAAAGCTTTAGAACTTTCAGCAAAAGCTTGTGAGAATTTGGGATTTACATTAGGTAAAGAAGTGGCATTAGGCGTAGATTTTGCATCATCTACACAGTGGAGTGAAGAAAAAGAGAAATATGTTTACGAAAGAGCGGGATTTGTTAATTCTTCAGAAGAACAAATTGAATTTGCTGCAAATATTATTAAAAAATACAAATTAATTTATGCAGAAGATGCAGTTCATGAAGAAGCTTTTGAGGATATGGCAGAATTAACTGCTAAATTTCCAAAAACATTAGTTACAGGAGATGATCTAACAGTTACAAATAAAGACATTCTAACAAAGGCAATCAACATTAAATCATGTAATGCAGCAATTCTAAAAGTCAATCAGGCGGGTAGTCTTTATGATGCATTTGAATTTGCCAGAGTAGCTAACCAAAATAATATAAAATTAATCACATCACATAGATCGGGGGAATCTACAGATTCACATATTGCTCATATAGGATTAGCAACAAAGTCAAAAATGCTCAAAGTAGGTATAGTTGGAGGAGAAAGAGTCGCAAAGCTAAATGAGCTTATACGCCTATCAGAGCATGATTTAATACGCGGTATGGCAGAGATTTAAAATCGCTATGAGTGAACAAGCAGAATCCACAGACATCAAAAAGAAGATTCTATCGACTGGAATCAGAGTAGGGACTCCAGTAAAGACGAAATTCATGACTCCATTTATCACAAAAGCCAGTCCTGAAGGACTTTACATGTTAGATATTGACATAACATTAGAAAAAATCAAAATAGCAGCTAAATTCATCAATCGTTTAGGAACAGATAAGCTAATTGTATGCTCAGCTAGACAGTATGCCAACACTCCAATTGAGAAATTTTGTGAAATGCTAGGCTCTAAAAAATTACTTGGTAGATTTATGCCTGGGACTCTTACAAATCCATCTTTACCATATTATATTGAACCAAAATTAGTTTTAATTTCCGATCCTCAAGTAGATGTACAAGCTATTACAGAAGCAACAAATGCAGGCATTCCAGTAATTGGAATTTCAAATACTGACAACATTACATCAAAATTAGATGTAATTATTCCTGCAAACAATAGAGGAAGAAAAGCTCTTGCCACAGTATATTGGCTATTGGTTCGTCAAATTCTCATCGAAAGAGGAGAATTAAAAGAAGATGAACCAATGAAATACGAAATCGACGATTTTGAAACAAAGATAACGGAAGAGGAAATAGAGTAATGCAAATTAGAACGCCGGCAGTAGCCGGAATGTTCTATCCAAATGAAAAAAAAGAATTAAAAAAAGTAATCAAAGAGTGTTTTCTACATAATTTTGGTCCAGGAAAAATCCCACCATCAAATATCAAAAAAAAAATTTTTGGAGTAATTTGCCCACATGCAGGATATGTGTATTCAGGTCCAATAGCATGTAATTCATTTTATGAAATATCTTCAGACTTACCAAATCTATTCATCATCATAGGACCGAATCATTGGGGAATAGGAAGTAGTGTAGCAACAATGATAGATACTAAATGGGAAACACCTCTAGGAGAAGTCGAAGTTGATTCTGAAATTGCGGAAGAAATTTCGAAGTTAACAGATGTAATTGAAATAGATAATTTTTCTCATTCAAGAGAGCATAGTCTTGAAGTGCAAATTCCAATGTTACAAGAGATTACAACTAATTTCAAAATAGTTCCCATTGCTTTAATAAATCAAAGTAAGGAAATTGCAATTAAAGTTGGTACTGCCGTGGCAAAAATAGCTCAGAAAAACAAAGTCATGATCATAGGTTCTTCAGATTTTACACATTACGAATCTAACGAGTTTGCACATAAACAAGATTCAGCATTAATTGAGCCTATTTTAGAGTTAGATGTAGATAGATTTTATGACGTTTTACATAAAAAAGACATTAGTGCATGTGGATATGGTGCAATAGCATCAACAATGATTGCATGTAAAGAGATCGGTGCAACAAAAGGAGAGTTATTGAAATATGCCACAAGTGGAGACATTTCAGGAGATAAGAGTTCTGTTGTTGGATATGGGTCGATCATTTTCACTTGATTTCTAAAGCTTCTGCACCTGGAAAGGTCATTCTTTTTGGAGAACATTTTGT
>Ga0207952_1001286_pt1 | contig 11173 bp, 9 predicted proteins | sample SubbioR12Aug_8Ca_FD_184831 | JGI IMG/M metagenome (GOLD analysis project Ga0207952, IMG submission 184831) | Serpentinite rock and fluid subsurface biosphere microbial communities from McLaughlin Reserve, California, USA - CR12Aug_8Ca (SPAdes) | ecosystem: Environmental > Terrestrial > Deep...
CGGACAAGCGGCGGGGGATTGTTCCCTCCTTGATCTCCGCCATCACGACTCTCCTAGGGCGCTGGAATAGGCTCATACGTCAGCGTGCTGCATAACGAATTGGCGTTCTGCTGCGCGGCCGATTTGACCGCTCACATTGATGCTGTTGCAGGTACGCCGAGAGCGCAATCATCAAAGAGTGCCCGAGCCGCGGCTGCAGCAACGCCCTGTTATGCACCAGCGGCGCGTTTGCTTCTGAGTCGATGCAGCAGCCAATCGGCCGCGACAAATGGGATGAAGGCGGCCGCGATGGCGATCGAGGCACCAAGATCCGGAAGCACTCCCGCGGCGGGAGTACCGGACAGCCGCATTAGTGCACCAAAGCCGAGCAGCACGACATACACCGGGATGATGAGAACCCGAGCCACCGCGAGCATGCCCGACTGGAACGCGGACGGTGGGAGTGCCGCCGCAAGAAGAAAGAACGCGACGCTGCCGACCGCGACAAGCGTGAAGGGTATGCGCTTCAGATTGCTGAACACGAGCCCTTGTCTAGCATGGAATCCATTCTGTGTGCATAACGACGACGTTCTGCTGCGGGGCGCGGCGTAGCGGGCGAACTGCATAACGATGAAGCGCCCAGACGGCGGGCGCAACACCAGGATGCTGCCGAACGCTCCGGCAGCAGCAACGGCTTGTTATGTGGCGTGGGATGTATTACAATGTATGACATGAAAACCGCCGCCTTGACGATCCGCTTGGACCCGGCGCTTGAGCGCCAACTCCGACGCCTCGCGCGGAGCACGGGGCGCAGCCGCAGCGATCTGGCCCGCGATGCGCTTCGCCGACAGCTGGCGCTCGCCCAGTTCGACGAACTCCGCCGCGAGATCATGCCGCTTGCAGAAGTGCGTGGATACCTGACGGACGAGGACGTGTTCCGTGACGTGTCGTGAGAGTCGCGCTGGACACGAACGTGCTCGTTAGCGCGGTCGGTACCCGCGGCCTCTGTGCTGACCTGATGCGCCTGGTGTTGCGCGACCACGAACTGGTCGTTGGCGAGCAGGTGTTGCTCGAGTTACGGCGGAATCTGAGTAAGAAGCTGCGACTCCCCAGTGAAGTGATTGAGCGATACGAGGCGTTCCTTCGCGCGCAGGCGGTGATCGTGCCCGATGCTGAGCGCGTAGAGATCAAGGGGCTGGACGCCGGGGACTCCCAAGTAGTCGCCGATGCCGTAGCCGGCGCGGCTGATGTGCTCGCGACGGGCGATCGGGCGCTACTGGCCCTGGGCCCGCGTGCTCCGATGCTGATTCTCAGCCCTCGTCAGGTATGGGAATCGTTGCGCCGCGGTGCTTGATCCTGCCGGCGACCACATAACGACGATTCTGTCGGTTTTTATTCGACGCGTGCGCGTCAATTGCTGCGGGCGAATGCGGCATAGCGAGAAGATGCTTCTGATTGGGTTAGCGCCGCAAGTCGTTGCGGTACCCTGCGTTGAGCCGTCGGCCATCACGCATCTTGTCGGATGATATGCTGACGGGTGGATGCGAGATAGCATGGGTGGAGTCGTGAGGGCCGCCGGCACGACCACCGCAGGCGGTGTCTGGCGGTAGCAGCGCATCGAGAGGGCTCCGCACCCCGTGCCCGCCCCGGTTTAGCACGTGCGTGTAGATCATTGTGGTCTTGAGGTCCCGATGGCCCAGGAGCTCCTGCACAGTACGGATGTCGTAGCCGGCTTCGAGCACGTGCGTGGCGAATGAGTGCCGGAAGGCGTGGCAGGTGACACGCTTGCTGATCCCTGCGCGCGTGCCGGCCTCAGACACCGATCGCTGCACGACGCTCGGGTGCATGTGGTGTCGAACCCAACGACCCGAGGCGCGGTCGCGATAGAATCGCGCTGCCGGAAAGACCCACTGCCACCGAATATCGAAGGGCGTCGATGGCGACTTGATGTGGAATGCGCCCGGGAGTGCGACGGCGCCCCGCCCAGCAGTCCGATCTCTCCGGTGTAGATCCCGAACCTGGTTCACCTGATGCATAATCGGTTCGATCAGTGCATCCGGTAGCATTGTGATCCGGTCGCGGCCGCCCTTGCCGTGGCGAACGATCACTTCTCGTCGGTCAACATCAATGTCCTTTACACGCAGCGCCAGCGCCTCTCCAAGCCGCAGTCCGGTTCCGTAGAGCGTCATCGCAATGAGCCGCGATGTGCCGCGCATCTGTTCGAGCACTCGGCGTGCTTCATCACGCGACAGCACGGTCGGAACGCGGTGGGGACGCTTGGCGCGCACAAGCCGATCCAGCCATCCCACGGGAGTGTCGAGGACATCGCGGTAGAGGAAAATCAGCGCGGCTAGCGCTTGGTTCTGCGTTGAAGCGGCGACCGAGCGCTCGCTCGCCAACGACGAAAGGAATGCGGTGATTTGTCGCTCGCCTAGCGTGCGCGGATGAACTCCGCCGTGGAAGCGGATAAAGCGCCTCACCCAGTTGCCGTAGGTGTTGATCGTGCGCGGGCTAAAGTGCCGCAGTCGCAGGCGGTCCTCGAGCGCGCCAAGCAGCGTTACCGGAGGTGTCGGCATTAACGAATGATGCCGGCCCAACCCGGCGCCGGCGTCACCATTTCGTTGTGCTGCCCATCAATCCATTGCTATGACAACCCCACAATCTCCCCGCTGGCGCTGATGCTCATTCCCTCGGCCGCCGGCACCTTGGGCAGGCCCGGCATCGTCATGATCGTCCCGGCCTTGGCAACGACGAAACCCGCGCCCGCAGAGCCGTAAACTTCCTTGATCATGATGCGGAAGCCCGTCGGCCGGCAGAGCTTGTTGGGATCGTCGCTCAGTGAATACTGGTTCTTGGCGATGCAGACTGGCGTGTCCGCCATTCCGTTCGCTTCCAAATATTTGATCTGCGATTCGGCGGCCTCGGTGTAGTCGGCGCCGTCGCCGCCATAGACCTTCTTCACGATCGTATCAATCTTGGTCTTGATCGGCAGCTTCGCATCGTAAATCGGCGCGTACGTCGAGCCGCCGGCCTTCAGCATCGCGAGCACTTCGCGCGCGAGGGCCTCGCCGCCGGCACCACCCTTCGCGTGCACTTCGCAGAGCACCACGCGCACGCCGAGTTTGGCGGCGTGCTCCTCCACCATCTTGAGCTCGGCGTCCGTATCAACGGCAAACCGATTGATCGCTACCACAACGGGCACACCGAACTGCTGAACATTGCGGATATGATGCTCGAGGTGCGGCAGCCCCTTCTCGAGTGCACCCAAGTCCTCGGTGGTGAGCTGTTTCTTGTCGAGGCCGCCCTGCATCTTGAGCGATCGCACGGTGGCCACCAACACGGCCGCCTCAGGATTGAGCCCGCCGAAGCGGCACTTGATGTCGAAGAACTTCTCGGCACCGAGATCGGATCCGAAACCGGCCTCCGTGACGACCACGTCGCCGAGCGCGAGACCACTCTTGGTGGCGATGATGGAGTTGCAGCCGTGGGCGATGTTGCCGAATGGACCGGCGTGCACCAGGGCAGGGCCCCCTTCCAGCGTCTGCACGAGATTCGGACGAATGGCGTCGTTGAGCAAAATCGCCATTGCGCCCACCGCCTTGAGCTCGCGTGCGCGTACGGGACGACGCTCGTCGCCAGCGGTAGCACCAACAACGATGTCGCCGAGCCGCTTCTCGAGATCGGCACGGCTGGAGGCGAGCGCAACAATCGCCATCACCTCCGAGCCGGGGATGATCACCCAGCGCTCGCCGCGCTCGATGCCATTGGTACCGCCGCCCACACCGATCTTGGCGTGGCGCAGCGCGCGGTCGTTCATATCAATCGTGCGCGGCCAGGTGACGCGATCGGTACCGATGTTGAGCGGGTTCCCCTGAAAGATCGAGTTGTCGAGCATCGCCGAGAGCAATGAGTGCGCGCTCGAAATCGCATGGAAATCACCGGTGAAATGGAGGTTGATGTCCACCATCGGGATGACCTGCGAATATCCGCCGCCGGCTGCACCGCCTTTCACGCCGAACACCGGGCCAAGTGAAGGCTCACGAATGCAGAGTACGGCGTTCGTCCCGATCCTTCGCAGCGCCTGCGCGAGGCCGACACTCACGGTGCTCTTGCCCTCGCCGGCTGGTGTCGGGCTGATCGCGGTCACCAGGACGAGTTTGCCCTTGGGCGCGCGCTGCGAGATGTCGAGCGGGATTTTCGCTTTGTACTTGCCGTACAAATCCAGGTCGTCGGCGCTGAGACCTACTTCGCGCGCTACGTCGGCAATCGGGCGAGGATTAACGGATTGTGCGATCTCAATATCTGAAAGCATGAATTGGGGAAATGCGGGACGTGGGGGGACCTGAGGGGACGTACGAGAACGACGGGAAACGACGGGACGTGGGCGGACGACGGGGGACGTACCAGTACGAATGAAGACAGCGATCGCAACCCGCCGATAGACTGGTCAACATCACCCGCGCGGCAGCGGGGGATGCGCGACGCGCTTGTCTTCGCGGCGGCGAATGGAATCCAGACGCGCAGCGATGCCGGGTTGGGCGTTCACAAGATTGTCGCGTTCGGCAGGATCGCGCTCGACGTCAAACACGGCCAGCGTGTCCCGCATCCAGACGCCCTTCCACTTGCCTTCGAGGACGGCCGACTGCCGGCGGTCCGGGGAGTACCACACCTGGTAGGGCCGCATCGCCGGTGTGCCGGTGCCGGTGAGCGCTGCGAGGAATGAGCGGCCATCGATCTCCGCCGGTGCATTGCCCGTGGCAATCTCCGCGATCGTAGCGTGCAGGTCGGTGAAGTCCGCGCGCACGGCCGTTGACGAGCCTGGCTGGACTCGCCCGGGCCAGGCAATCACTCCGGGAACGCGAAGGCCGCCATCGTAGAGATCGCCCTTGAAGCCGCGATAGTTCTGCGTGCCGTTGAACCAGCGACCAATCACATTCGACTGGCCGTCGTCGTCACCCCTGAGAAACGTTGCGCCATTGTCAGAGAGAAACACAATCATCGTCTGCTTCGCCACGCCGAGCGAATCGAGCAGCGCCCGCAACCGACCAAGATCGCGGTCGAGCCGATACACCTGCGCCGCGTAGCTGCGCTTGGCCAGCGGCCAGGGCCGGTCCGCGTACGGGCCGAGGTCCGGAACCTCGAAGCCACCGTCGGGTTCTGTGCGCGCGGCTTCGTTGTTGATGTGGGGCAGGTTGGTCGCCCAATACACAAAGAAGGGCCGCGCCGCGTTGGCCCGCACAAAGCCGAAAAGGCGATCCGTGATGAGGTCGGGCGCGTAGTCGAGTCGCACACTCGCACGTCCACTCCCCATCCGTCTGACCACGGGTACGAGATTCCGCGTGCGAAGCGAATCCGTTCCGTTGATCAGATACTCAGGGTAGAAGTTGTGCGCGTGCACTTGATCGCGATATCCAAAGAACGCGTCGAAACCCTGCGCCCCGGGCCACGACTCCGGTTGGCTGTCCCACGACAAGCCCCACTTCCCGAATAGACCGGTGGTGTATCCCGCGCTTCGCAGCCGTTCAGCGAGCGTGAGGTCAGCCGTGCGCAGATAGTCATTGTCGTTGTCGTCGAGCCGGCACCGGCCGTTGTGATATCCGGTGATCAGCGAACAACGAGCCGGACCGCACACCGCCGCGCTGGACCGATACTCGGTGAACTTCATTCCGTCGAGCGCGAGCTGGTCGATGTTCGGCGTCGCAATCTCGCGCTGGCCCCAAGCGCCGACTTCGCCGATGCCGAGGTCGTCCGCGAGGAGGATGACGATGTTCGGCGCGCGCGCTGCTGAAGCGGGCGCGACGCCAGGCGGGCGGCAGCCAATCATCGCGAGCATACCGAACACCAGCAGTGCAGTGGATCGAAGCCGCCCGCTCGCGCAGCGCGTGTTGATCATTCGTGGCCACCCTCAGCGAGTCGAGCGGCATGCGTGTACACGTTGGCCCCCTGGCCGCGGACCAGCCCCACCAGCGTCACGCCGGCCCTTTCGGCGAAGTCGATCGCGAGGCCCGTTGGCCGCGAGACCGCAGCCAGAAGTGCCGAGCCGGCGACGGCGACCTTTTGCACCAACTCGTAACTCGCGCGACTCGTCACCACGAAAAAGCCGATGGAGGGGTCCCGCCCGGCACGCGCGAGCGCGCCGATCACCTTGTCGAGCGCATTGTGCCGGCCGACGTCCTCCCGCACGACCTCCAGCGCACCCGCGTCATTCGCCCACGCCGCGGCATGAACGGCGCGCGTCTCTGCATTCAGCGGCTGATTGGCCGCGAGTGACTCGCCTGCGCGAGCGACGGCAGCCGCGGAGAACTGCGCCCCTGCGCGAACCACCCGCGGCTCACGGATGGCGTTATCGATCGCATCGATGCCGCAAAGGCCGCAGCCGGTGCGTCCCGCAAGCGCACGCGTACGCTCGGCCACGCGCGCCTGCGCCTCAGGATGCAACTCCATCTGCACCTCAATGCCGCGCGCGTGACGCACCACATCGTATCGAACGATCTCGCCAAGGCCGGATGCGATTTCCTCGCTCAACGTGAAGCCCACCGCGAGGTCTTCAAAATCCGCCGGCGTGCACATCATCACCACGTGCGGCTTGCCGCCATACACAAAAGCAACCGGCACTTCCTCGGCGACCAGCCCGGCGTCCGGCGTCGCGGCGCCGCCGTCGAGGCGGACGAATCCGCGCGATTGCGCCGGAGGCAGGTTGCCGAAGTTGGTCACGGCGCGGCGGCGGTGATGCCGGCCCCTACGCCGACGGCGACGCGTCAGCCGACATCTGCTCCGCGCTGCGTCCCGCCTGCACATGTCGCCAGCCGAACCGCCCCTTGATGCAGAGATTCCCGACGGTGATGTCGTTGTCGAGGGGAGATGTCGCCTTCACGATCTCCCCATCCTGCACATGCAGGGTGAGCGTGCAGCCCACGCCGCAGAAGGGGCAGACGGTATCTGCCGATGTCTGCTTCGATTCGTCCCATGTGCCGGCCTGCCGCAGCTCCCACTCGCGCTTGCTCATCAAAGCGCCGGTTGGGCAGACGGCAATACAGTTGCCGCAATACACACAGGCACTCTCGGGAAGCTCGACCGCAAACTCCGTGGAGATGTGCGCGTGGAACCCGCGCCCGGCCACAGCGATCGCAAACGTGTTCTGGTGGTCCTCGCCGCAGGCCTCCACGCACTTGTAACAGAGCACGCACTTGGCGTAATCGCGTACGTAGAGATCGTTGTCCACCTTCACCGGCTGGGCCACCGTCTCGCATTCACCAAACCGCTCCGGCTGCGCGCCATACTCGGCGAGCATCTCCGGCATGCCAGGTGAGGTCGAGAGGTCAACGCTCGAGGCCAGCATTTCGAGAACGAGCTTGCGCGTGAGGTTCACGCGGTCACTGCGCGTCTTGACCTTCATCCCTGGTTCCACCGTTCGCGAGCAGCTCGGAACCAACACGCGCGCGCCCTCCACCTCCACCACGCAAACGCGGCAGACGTTCACCGGCTTCAGGGTTTCGAGCCAGCAAAGCGTGGGCACTTCTATGTCCAGCTGCTGGCATGCGTTGAGGATGGTGCTGCCTTCGGGCACGCTCACTGCACGGCCGTCAACGGTGAGATCGACCATCACGCGCGGCCTGGTGGACGGCCGCGAGAGCTGGACGAGCTGCAAGTGAGGCATCATTGCGCTGGACATCGTCAGGCCGTGGCGGAATAGAGGTTCAGCCGCTTGATGGCGCTCTCGACAGCAGCATATGCCGTCTGGCCGAGCCCGCAGATGGAGCCGTCCTTCATCGCCGCGCCGATCTCGTCGAGCAGCGCGAGTTCGCCACTCACGCCACCGAGTGTCTTGCCCTTGGCGAGGCGCACAAGCGACTCCTGCTGGCGCACCGTGCCCACGCGGCAGGGCACGCACTGGCCGCAGGATTCGTCGCGGAAGAACTGCGCGATGCGCATCAGTACGTCTTTCATATCAACCGAATCGTCGAACGCGACGACGACGCCCGAGCCGAGCGAGAGTCCGGCGGCGCGCGTGTCCTCATGCGTAAGCTTGAGGTTCATCTCGTCAGGGCGCACGAAGGCGCAGGCCGCGCCGCCGAGAAGCGCGCACTGCAGCGTGCCGGTGCCGGCCACACCGCCGGCGAGCGTCATCAGATCGCCGAGCGTGGCGCCCATCGGAACCTCATAGACCCCGGGCTTGCCCACGTGGCCACTCACGCAGAACAGGCGCGTCCCTGCGCTCTGCGCCGTGCCGATCGTCGCTGCGGCAGCGCCCCCCTCGAGGAGGATCGGGAGCACGTTTGCGAGCGTCTCGACGTTGTTGACGATTGTGGGCTTGTTGAACAACCCGTGTTGCACCGGAAACGGTGGCTTGTTGCGCGGTTCGCCGCGCTTGCCCTCGATGCTCTCAAAGATTGCCGTCTCTTCACCGCAGATGTATGCGCCGGCGCCGCGGCGCACCTCAATATCGAATGCGAAGTGCGTCCCCATCACGCGTGAGCCAAGAAGTCCGACGGCACGCGCCTGTTCAATGGCATTCTGAACGCGCTGCGCGCCGAGTGGGTACTCGCCACGGATATAGACAAAGCCCTTGGAGCAACCGGCCGCGTAGCCGCCGATCGTGAGCGCTTCGACGATGGCGAAGGGATCAGCCGTGAGCAGCACCCGGTCCTTGAACGTGCCGGGCTCCGATTCGTCAGCGTTGCAGATGATGTAGCGCTCGGTCTCAGGCTGTGTGCGCACCGCCTCCCACTTTCGCCCCGTGGGAAACGCCGCACCGCCGCGCCCGACGAGCTTGGACTCGGTGACCTCGCGAATCACGCCCTCGGGCCCCAGGGCAAACGCCTTCTCCAGCGCTTTGTAGCCGCCGTGCTGCTTGTACGATGCGAGCGATGTCGGATCCGCGATGCCAACACGCTTGAGCAAACGCGGCGCGCCGATCGACCCGGTGCGCGTCTGATGCGGCTTGGGCTCGGTGCCCGGCGCGGCAACTGCGGCCAGCACGTCCTCAGGCTCCGCGCCGCCACCCAGCAGCCCCATCGCGTACTCGGCCGTCACGTCACCGAGCGAGCGCTCGATCGGTTTCGCTCCGGCCTCGATGTAGAGCGCGGCAGGCGCAACATCGCAAAGCCCGAGACAGGGCGACGTGGTCCACGCACCATGCGGCTCATTCAGCGTGATGTGCGCACCTTCGCGCTCGTGGTGTCCGCCCACCACGCCGTGCGGCAGCGGCGGGCTATGGTGCGCACGCAGACCTTCACACGCCTTCATCGCACCCTTGGCGCGGCAGGCAATGTCGTCGCAAATGTGCAGCACGCGGCGCGGGCGCGGCTGCGTGGAGAGCATCATGTAGAACGTCGCCACGCCCCAGGCATCGGCCGGCGGAACGCTCAGACGCTCGCAGACGTACGCGAAACCCCCTTCGCTGATCCAGCCGATGCGTTCCTGCAGCGCCTGCAGGGCCGGTAACAGCAGATGCCGCTCGTCGCGCTTGGCCTTGCCGCCATATGCCACATGGAGATCGCGGGCGGTGCGATCTTTGCCGCCATCCCACGATGACGTCGGGGGGCCGAGCCGCGCGTCAACGGCGGCGCGCTCCTCGGTGGTCGGGTCGGCGTCGAGGTGCTTGACGTCCATTTATCGCGCTGCCGCCATGGTCGCGGTCGCCATCTCAACCCTGACGGCGCACGCCTTGAACTCGGCCGTGCCGCTCTTGGGATCGCTGGCGTCGATCGTGAGTACGTTGGTCATCGCTTCGTCGGGATAGTGCAGCGTCATGAAGACGACCCCTGGGCGAAGCGAACGATCAATGCGCGCCGGAACAACCAGCGACCCTCGGCGCGATGTGACGCGCACGGGTGTGTCGTCGGCAACGCCAATCTTCACGGCATCTTCAGGGGAGAGATCGAGCGTCTCGCCCCGGAACAGCGGCGAGCCATAGCCCGCCGTCTGCACTCCGGTGTTGTACGAATCGAGATGCCGGCCTGTGGTGAGGGTGAAGGGGTACTCAGCCGTTGGCGTCTCCACCGGCCCTTCGTGGCGCACCACGGTGAACGGCGCCGCGCGGCCGCGTTCCTCGCCCTGCTTCCAGAGCCGGTCGTGCAAGAACGTCGCGCCAGGATCGTCGAGCGTGGGGCAGGGCCACTGCAAGCCATGATGCTGCTCGAGCCGCTCGTAGCTCATTCCGCCGGCGAACTGCGGCGCCACCGTGCGAAACTCGTTCCAAACCGTCTCGGCATCGGTGGCGTTGAGTTCCTTGCCGAGTCGCCGCGCGATCTGATCAATGATCCAGAGTTCGTCCTTGGCGCCCTCGGGCGGCGCGACGACTTTGCGGCAGCGCTGCACGCGCCGCTCGCTGTTGGTCACCGTACCGTCGCTCTCGCACCAGCTCGCGGCCGCCGGCAGCAGCACGTGTGCCATCTCCGCCGTCTTCGTCATGCAGATCTCCTGCACGACCAGATGATCGAGCCCGGCCAGCACGTGCTGCACGTGGTTGGCGTCGGCATCGGACTGCGCCGGGTTCTCGCCGATCACATAGAGCGCCGTCAGCTCCTTGCGGTCCATCGCCTTGATCATCTCGGTGAGGTTCAACCCCTCGTTGGGCTGGAGCTTCACTCCCCAGTGTTTCTCAAAGCGTTCGCGAATCTGCGGTTCGAGCATCGACTGGAATCCGGGAAGGCGATTCGGAATCGCGCCCATGTCGCCGCCGCCCTGGACGTTGTTCTGCCCTCGGAGCGGGTTGAGTCCGCATCCCCAGCGGCCCACGTGGCCCGTAAGCAGGCCGAGGTTGATCAGCGCGAGGACGTTATCGGCGGCATCGTGGTGCTCGGTGATGCCGAGGGTCCAGCAGATCATTGCCTTGTCGGACCTGGCATACGTGTGCGCGCACTCGCGGATCACGTCCTTCGGAATGCCCGTGAGTTCCTCGCCGCGCACGAGCGTGTACGACTCCACGCTTGCCTTGTACTCGTCAAAGCCCGAACAGCCAATGGCGATGAAATCCTTGCGATGCAGATCGGCCGCGATGATCTCGCGGGCCATCGTGTTGGAGAGGGCGATGTCGCTGCCGACATGATTGCCCATCCAGACATCAGCCCATTGGGCAGACTCCGTCCTGCGCGGGTCTATGACATAGAGTCGCGCCCCGTTCCGCACCCCCTTGAGGAGGTGGTGGAACCAGATGGGATGTGCCGCGCGCGCGTTCGAGCCCCAGAGGAGG